>Ga0209212_1005814_pt1 | contig 14484 bp, 16 predicted proteins | sample RifGroC2_FD_183996 | JGI IMG/M metagenome (GOLD analysis project Ga0209212, IMG submission 183996) | Groundwater microbial communities from Rifle, Colorado, USA - Groundwater C2 (SPAdes) (version 2) | ecosystem: Environmental > Aquatic > Deep subsurface > Groundwater | place: Rifle, Colorado... | reverse complement strand
TTCAAAGCCAACTGGCTGACGATGTCGTGCATACCACAAAACTTTCGGATCTCGCGTTGCGCGCCAATAGAAAAAAGCATTGAATAGCTGGACTTTCCAGAAACCAAGAATGAGGGGGCTGTGCGGATCACCCTCTGTGTCAGCATGAGCATGATGACACAAGTGGACCGCCTCCCACTCTTTTCTATTAATACCGGTAGTCAACCATAAATCCAGCTGGAACAGGAATTCCAAGAAAGGATGGAAAGTTATTGCCCGGTGAGTCGTACCACGATGAAGATATATAGTGGTAGCCAAGGAGGCTAGTTGAGCTATCATGAAACCTGCCAGTATGCAGATTATCCAATAGATGACCGTGAGAACGAGGGGACTTATGTTCATTGTTGCTCCACAGATTTCTAAAAGATCTGCTAATATTTTAACATATATTTTAATAATAGCACTCGTCGTTATCCAAAATATCATTCAATTTTAAAAGACACTAGAATTCTACTTAAGAACATGCTATTTTGTTGTCAGTTTGTTCTTTGGAGTGAAATCATGCCAGACGAAACGCCTCGGGCTAGGGCCTCAAAAAAAGTTGGAGATTTGCTTGTAATATGGGTAACTTCTTCACTGCGGGCGTATATCGCAGAAGTTATAGAAGAATCGCCTCTAATCTTAAAAGTGAAGGAGAGCGGTCCATATTCAAGACTAAAATATGATGATTTTGTGGTTCTAGAGAAAGACTCGCTAAGAATACAGGGTGATGATGAAACTTCAACGGCCCTTCTTAGAGAAACGGCTCAACGCGGTAGGCCACTTATCTCTGGTCTTAAAAGATTAGGAGTCGAAGACGATAAATTATACGAAATTTTACCAGCAGAATAATTTTTCATAAAATTAAGCCGACCATGTCGGCCTTTTCATTTACATAGTAAAATCACCTTGAGAGTATCAGGGCAATTTTTATGGTTGAATCCATGATTCTTGCGGAATTATTCCAGTCTGCAGATGCTCTTTTTAGGGTCTCGAATGAATAAAACATTCCGTTGCCATGCATAGTTCCTGGATCATTTATAATGAATCCTGAAGTATCATAACCTCGTACAACAATCATGTGATAAAACGGGCCAGATTCTTGATAAGTTGGATTATCCAATAAGCGTGCATTGACCGGTAGCAGAACTACGTGATTCTTAGATAATTCCTTTTTCAAATCATCTTCGGTATAATCTTTTATTTGTCGGACTGTTATGCCAAATGTCCCTTCGGCCATACTAGATGTGGCATAAGCACCAGTATCGGCATTGTAGCCGATATTATTCGCCTCCCAATTTCTTAACTTACTTATATATTCTTGAGCAAGTGCTACTGTTAATTTATCCTCCCTATTCCCTTCAAAATAAGCATGGGCCATTGCAATACTTGTTTCTTCGCAATCTTCGTTTCTATCCCATTTACCCGTTGGGGCCTGATCAGTGAATGGTACGGCTAGAAGAAGTGCTTCCGGTTGCATCCCGTTCGCAATTAAGAATGTGCCCCCAATAATACCAAAACCTATCAGAACAATAATATACTTGTAATTTAAAAGGATATCTTTCATTATTTTGTATCTATTTAGAGATTATGATCATAACGGACTTACTTTCGTCAATTGTGTTGGTAGTATGATCCCAATCAGCCGTTGCATCGTCAATAGTCGAGAACAAATAGGAATAGTTCTCTCCATTTCTTGTACCCGAATCGTTGGTAATAATTTTTGTAGATGTATAGCCACGGACTACTAACATATGATAAATCGGACCGGGTTGCCTATAATTAGGATTTCCGAGTTTACGGCCATTTACTGGAATAATAATAACTTTATTCGCCGAGAGAGCTTCTTTGATTTCTTTTTCCGTAAAATTATTTACAATAGATACCTTGAGACCATATACCGAACGAATCATTTCTGCAGTTTCTAGAGCAGTGGTATCTAAGTGATATCCAAAATGTGATTCTTCCCATTGAGTTAAGATGCTGATTTCCTTTTCTACCTCTCTCGCGGGAATAACTTTTCTGGTATCTCCAGAGAAATAAGCTCCAACCATAATGGCACTAGCCTCCTCGCAAGCCTCATTATGAAGTAGATCCCAGTTTCCCGTTGGGGCTTGCGGAGTAAATGGCACGGCAAGTGATAAACTTGATGTAGTTACCGGTAATTTACTTGGTGAAAGACTAGGCGTTGGCGCCGTAGAAGTCGGCTTTTCAGATAAAGAAGGTGCGATACTTGGAGAATTCACAGACACACTTCTTCCTTCTTGCTTATACAATACGGCTACGCTTATTATAACAACGACAATGATAAAAATGGCGACAATACTAGATAATTTTTTTATAGTCATATCGAATTAATTTAGTATTTATAAGCTAATCAGTCTATATATTTAAGCCGTACTTAGTACTCAAGTATTACAGACATAACAGCTATTCCCATCGTTAGTATATTATGCTAATCTAAGTCTATAATTAATAAGAAAATATGGCCAAAAGAAATTCAGGACTAAGCAAACAAAGCAATCACAGGAAATCACATTCTCATAAAACTAAAAAACGATTAGCTGTGAAGAAACTGTTTTTAGAGAATAAAAAAAGAAGGGTAAAAAATAGATATCTATCTTAGCATCAATAATGTCGCACATAGTGCGACATTATTGATTGTGACTGATCCCATAATTTTCATGAACTTGATTCTATTAGAGATAGTATTACGATATAGTCAGCACTTTTACTGAGAGGACATATGGGCTTAGCCTTCATGCTTAGCACTTTCGCCGTTGTTCTGGCCACCGTTTTTGCCATCACGTATTCACTCATGAGATTATCCTGTTTTATTGAGAATAGATATACCCAAACAAAGAACAAGGCCGATCTATACTGGATTGAGAATATTGCCTTTCACATTCTTCTTATCTTTATGTGCGAATCCTGCAAAGAAAGCTGTGAATATCACCACAAGCTTGTTGCCAGGGCATTTGCGATTGCCCTGTTTGTCGCTTTAGTCGCCCTGCCCACTGCTTATATTATTTATCAGTTTTTGGCTCATTAACCATCCGTCTTGGATGGTTTTTATTTATGAGATAGGCCGTATAGCTTACATAGCCTATATCGTAAATCTCTGATAGGATATAAATATGAGACTGCACAAGTTGCTTCTATATATTACAAATAACGAGGACAGATCTCGCCACGAAGAAGCTTTCGATATAATCTTTTTTGTGATTAACACCCTGGCATTAGGCCTAGGAATTGCAATGTTTATCATTCACGATGAGCCCCAATGGATACCGGTGCTCGTTATTGAATACACCTGGGCGCTAGATAATATGCGCCACAATCGTCCATAATTGAGGCTAAAAAGAAAACTTTTCGTAGTGAATATTTTTATCGGAAAAACCGATATTCTTTAGTGATTTATTTACCGCCTCCATCATAGCTGATGGCCCACATAAAAAAACCTCTCTTGTATTAAAATCGGGTACAAATTTTTTGATCTTTTCTTCGTCAACATAACCAGTATCAAAGCCCGCAGTAGGTGTACTTAAGATATAGTGAATTTTAAAATTGACATATTGATTACAAAGATTATCAATCTCATTTTTGAATACCATATCTTGATTGCTTCTTATTGCATACAGTAAAGAAATATCTACGCCCCTATTGGCTAAAGATTTCGACATTGATAATAATGGCGTAATGCCTATGCCCCCAGCGATAAATAAAAACTTATTGCGCCTCGCTATTGAATTGACAAACAAGCCCAATGGACCATCTATTATTACGTGCATACCTAGCCTTACTCCAGAGATTAATGAAGTAAAATCACCAGAATTCTTTATTGTAAATCTTAAATATTTACCGTTATAGCTATCGGAAAAAGAAAAAGGATGAGAATACCACATTCCCCCAGATAAAATATTTATATTAGCATACTGACCAGACTTGAATTTAAAATCATCGATCTTTCTACCCGTAATATATACCGACCAGACATTGTGGGATTCTTGAACAACGTTATAAATAACAAACCTGTGCTTCATAAACAGAACGAGGGGACGCAAGAAACGATAAGCTAGAACCATTCCAAAAATTACGAAATTTAAAATATACCAATAATAGAGATAAATACCTTCGCGCAAATCCCCTGTCTCAAATTGATGGTTTAATGCCAAACCAATCGCCAAATACGTCAGCAGATGAAGAAAGTACCAAGTTTCATAGCGCAATCTTCTCTTAACAATAATGACCGAGAGAAATATAACATAGACCAGAATCGCTAATCCGACAAAAGCAATTAGTACGTCTTCTTTATTGGCCAGATAATTGGCAAATTGTGCAAAATAGGAAATACCATTGGCGATAGAATTGCCGATAACTAATAATATCGGATGAGACAGGAGTAGAATTAATATACTATATCCAGTCCAACGGTGAATCTGGTTTAATTTATCAAATCCAAATAAATGTTCGAGCCAACGCATTCGACCGATTAACACCAGCTGCATTAATAAAAAATACTCACCCAACAAACCCGCAATCCTTCCAAGTGCGATATAGATACCGCCTCCGATAAAAGGATTGCTTATATAATAACTGGATCCGTTTGACCAAATAATAAAGATGATCGCAATATTAGCTATAAAAAGCAATGCGATGAGAATTTTTTTTATCTTAATAAATGGCGTATGAAAATCATTTTCTATATTATCGGCCATGCTCTATAGTCTATTTTTTGAGGGGACCAATATAAAAAGAATCTAGTATACTAAATGCCTTATTGTTATGTTTACGGCCCTCATTAGCATCAGTAGTGAAATAATCATAGATATTGGTACCACACTTCGAAACAATAACATCACCGCCTGGGTGTTTCCCAGGATCCTTTACGTAATTAGTCACGTCATAAACCTTATCAATTGGACTTAAATAAACCCAACAATCATTACGCGTATTGTGCGTAGCAATTTGAGCAGACGTACAGGCGCCACCATTACCACATGATGTTAATATCGGTGCCTTCGAAGATTTTGGAGCACTTATTGGAGTTGGAGTTAGTGTCGGTGAATAATCAACAACTACATTTGAATCTTTGTATTGAGCTGAGATAAAAATTCCCGTCACGATCAAGGCTATTAATACAACGGTGGCTATATATAATGCTTTCATAGATATATTGTACTAGCCTATCATAAAGTTATCAAATTCTCATTGACGGCACGATTTCAACGTGTTAATTTATTATTAGTACTTTTCAGAGGACATCTATGAGTCAACTCAACGTTGAGCGACGAGAAACCCACACATACGGCCTTGGCGTATTTGCGCTTGAAGACATTCTCGCTGGTACATTAATCGCTGAATTTGACGGTAATTTTGCCTCGGCTGAAAAGGCATCTCTACTGCCTACCAGCAATACTGGTTTTGATGGCAGACACGCTATACAATGTGGCCCAAATCTCTGGCGAGATGGTAAAGTTGATAGTATCGCTAGATATCTAGCTCATTCATGTAACCCTAATTGTGGTATCGTTGGATATTTCAAAATTGTGACTATGAGAAATATCAAAGCCGGCGAAGAGCTCACCTGGGATTATGCCATGACCGAAGCAAGCGATGCCCGCATTGAGTGTCTCTGCGGAGCACCAAATTGCCGAGGTATTATTGGATCATTCTTGTATCTAGAACATGATCAGCTAATTGATTTTGTCATTAGGTGTCGAGGATATATTTCTCACTGGTTATTAGATAGATACCCCTTACTGCCCCTCAAAATGAATAACCTGGGCCATCGCGCCGGATGCGAAAGCTGGCGTTATCGATAATATAAATATCAGCCGCATAAAATGCGGTTTTTTAATAATCAAAAAGCGCCAGCATGGCGCCTATTTAAATTCTGACAGAATTTACTGACTAAGTAGTCCGGCCATCCAACCAGCTAAAAATATCAATGACAGAATAAATGCTAGCCAGACCATTCTAAAGTCTTCATTACATCCAAGTTTGCATTTCTGACACAAAATACCACATAACCAACTTTCTGCCCTACAAAGCATCATCATCGTCCGACACAGAACTTTCTGTATAAAGAAAACTGCCACAGCAAAAATAAAGGCACCTCCAACAACAACAATGCCAGCGAAGGGCAAGAATATAACATAACTCGCAGATATAACAATTATAGCAATCAGCATTCTAATCGTTTTCACTGGCCAATAAATACTATCCGGACTGCCAGGTAATATCCCATAATCTTCTGTTATATTTACAAAATCTAGTTTTTTAGAATAGAAATAATATCCTCTTGGGACCTTATCTCCGCCATGAAATCTTTTCACTATGGCCTCTGTGAAAGTACTGATTACAATATATCTCTTGATGATAAATAAGTAAACACATCGTTCATTAATCGGGTGGTTAAAATAGCTTTCACTTATTCAATGTGTTGTGGTACAATTGTTGCCAAGATGTATGATATTTCTGATGAAAATTTAATAAATGCTTATCTCGAAAATAATGACGAAAAAGCACTTGAGATATTAATTGCCAGATATTCTAGCTATATTTATAATTTCATCCTGAAACAAGTGAGTGACAGAGACGCAGCCCACGACATTACACAAGAAACTTTCGTCAAAGTCTGGAAGAACCTCAAATCCTTTCGCCCAGAAGGCCATTTTAAATCATGGCTCTTTATGATTGCGACTAATTCAATAATTGATTGGCAAAGAAGCCACGCCAAGACCATCCCATTCTCTACTATCATAGAAAGTGATCCTGATTATATCGAACGCTTAGTAGATACTAGTGCGTATAAAAATATTCAAGATCGAGCATATCAAAGAGAATTATCACTTGCACTTGCTCAAGTTCCCAGTCTTTATACAAAAGTTATTAAGCTATACTCGTTTGACGGCTTAAATTTTCGTGAAATATCTCAACAACTCAAAGAGCCGTTAAATACTGTTAAGAGTCGCTATAGGCGCGGACTAGTACTAGTAAAAAATATTCTGTCAGGAATTTAGTCTATGCACCAAATACCATAGATAGAACGTACTGGTTATAGACCATGGACATAGATAATAACCAGACTCCATCAGATAAGCCTCCAAGGGGCCTTTTCGGGTCAATAATGGTACGCATTAAACTCGAACAAGGCTTCAAGTCAATACGAGAGATTATCATCAATTCAGAGCTCCTTTCCGTAATTTCAGGAATAATTCTAATTTTTCTTACCTTCTTGGTGATCAAGGAGGCAACTGAATCTGGGCTATTCTTATTTCTGTCAATTATTTTTCACGAACCGGCATTATTTTCTATGTACATCCGTGATATAGGTTTTTCTGTCCTAGAAACGATCCCGGGATTATCTTTAATATTATCTCTTACCTTTCTAGGAATCCTTCTTTCAATAATCAGAATGATTGTAATATATTATGACAGACTGACAGAAACCAAGAATAAAATAAATAAATTATTAAAATTTAATAAATAATATGAACGCTAAACAATTTATCAAATCGAGGCTATTTATTGGCATTATTATGGGTATATTCTGTCTGGCTTTATTGGTCGGTTCGTTCCAAATTGGAATGATGATCGGCTTCAGAAAGGCTCAAGTCTCTTATGCTTGGAGTGAGCATTATGATAGAAATTTTGGCGGACCGCGTCGAGCCATAATGGGCATGCCCATAGGAACTCCTCAATTTATGGGTGCTTTCGGAAATTTCGGAACTATTATTAGAATTGACGATCCGGCCATTATAGTAAGCGGGTCAAATAACACAGAAAGAATCATCATCACCGACAGCAAAACACAATTTATAAATATGCAAGATAAAATATTAAGAACGGACCTAAAACTCGGTGATAATATCGTTATAATAGGAGAATCAGACGATCAGGGTCAAATTATGGCTAGACTAATTAGGTTACTAAAATAATATGCCTAAATTAATAAACAACATTTATCATCTCGTCATCAACAGAAAAAAAATTTCTGCATTTATTCTTTGCGTTCTTCTATTAGCCGGCTACTACTCCTATAATAAACTTAACGGAACAACCGCCGAAACAAAATACGTTCTTGCAACAGCTATGAAAACTACGATTGTCAGTTCAATGTCGGGTACCGGCCAGGTTTCAGTTTCTAATCAGGTGGATATTAAACCTAAAGTTTCTGGCGATGTCCTCTATGTTGGCGTTGTGAATGGCCAAACCATGAAGTCGGGTAGCTTTATTGCCCAATTAAATTCATCTGACGCGCAAAGAGCCGTTCGAGATGCTCAAATCAACTTAGAAAACTCTCAAATAACTCTACAGAAACTTCAACTTAGTCAACGAACTGATATTCCCAAACTACAAGATGCGATAACTAATGCAGAGAATAATATAAAACAAGGCTATGAAGATGGCTACAACAAAATTTCGGCTGCTTTTTTAGATTTGCCATCGATTACAGACGGTATTCGCGGAATTCTTTATGATAATAAAGTTGGCGATAGTTGGACGTCAAACATAGATGCATACATGAATATGAGTAGTAGCTACGGCCGTGATAATCTTAGACCATTACAGTTACGCTCAGAGACAGATTATGATACCGCCAAAGCTTCATATGATATTTCTTTTAGCAACTATAGAAATACCAGCAGGAGTGCCAGCACTGATACAATTAATACATTAATTAACCAAACTCTTGAAACGGTTCAGGCATTGGCACAAGCAGCAAAGAGTGAGCAAAATATGCTCGATATCTTAGTTACCGATCTTAAAGTATATTCTCCTGGCCGATCAATATCAACACAAATTACTACATATCAAAATGATATCTCTAACTACATTGGCAAACTAAATTCTCATATTAGTAATCTAACAAGCATCAGAAACTCCCTGGAAACAAACGCGCAAACATTGAAAAATGCGAATATAAGCCTAAGTAATGCTCGATTATCAAATCCATTAGACCTATCTAGCCAAGAGAACGCGGTCAAACAAAAAGAGGCCACTCTTCAAGATGCCAAAGATAATCTAGCCAATTATTTAATACGAGCGCCGTTCGATGGTATTATCGCTAAGTTAAATATTAAGAAAGGCGATAGTATATCTTCTGGTACTTCGATAGTTACATATATTGCCAAGCAAAGGATTGCCGAGATCTCTCTTAATGAAATTGATATCGCCAATATTAAATTAGATCAAAGGGTTACTCTAAGCTTTGATGCCATTAGCAACCTTACAATAACAGGAGAAGTATTAGACATTGACGCCCTAGGAACTGTTAACCAAGGCGTTGTCACTTATACTGTAAAGATTGGATTTGATACCCAAGACGATCGTGTAAAGCCGGGCATGAGCGTATCAGCGGCAATCATTACTGATGTTAAGTCCGATGTCATTAGTATCCCCTCCTCAGCAATCAAAACTAATAGTAGCGGTAGTTATGTTGAAATTCCTACCGATAACAACGAGGCTAAGCAGATTATCGCTGGAACAACTAATAACACTGGGACAACATTAAATACCCCACCGAGGCAATGGGCCGTTCAAGTTGGTATTACAAATGATACATCAACAGAAATAATTAATGGCCTTAGTGAAGGAGACATAATTATTACAAGAACCATAACTGGCACGGCATCCAAAACAACAACTACAACAATAAACAGCCTGATACCTGGAGCTGGCGGAGGAACAACGAGCGGGAATGCCAACTTTCGAGCAATTCAAACTGGTCGTTAAAACTATGATTGAGTGTAGAAATATTACTAAAATTTATAGTAATGGTGGCGTCGAGACAATAGCTCTTGGGGGCGTATCATTCACTATTAAAGACGGTGAATTTGTGGCCATTATGGGACCCTCCGGTTCTGGTAAATCAACCCTGATGCACATCCTTGGTTGTTTAGACACTCCGACTAGTGGTAAATTTTTATTAGATAATCGTGACATCTCTAGTATGTCTGATGACCAATTAGCCGATATAAGAAAAGAGAAATTGGGTTTTGTATTTCAGGCATTTAATCTACTGCCACGTGCTACAGTATTAAGAAACGTCTCATTACCATTAATCTATTCTGATATTCCTAAAGATAAACGTGAAGCTATAGCTCGCACGTCATTAAAAAATTCAGGGCTAGATGAAACGCATTTTTATCATCGATCTAATCAGCTTTCTGGTGGACAAATGCAAAGAGTAGCAATTGCTAGAGCCTTGGTTAATAATCCAAGCCTTGTCTTGGCAGATGAGCCAACGGGTAATTTAGATACCAAGACAGGAGAGATTGTCTTGCACACATTCCAAGAATTAAATAGAAAACAAAAACGTACGATCATATTGATTACCCACGAACGCTATGTCGCTGAGCATGCCAATAGAATAATAACCATACGTGATGGCCTGATCGTTGAAGACGAAATAAACATATCAAAAAGAGAAATTAAATATTCAAACTAATATGACCGCTTCAGATCTATTCGAAGAGACATATTCTGCCCTACTGGCCAATAAAACAAGGACCGGTTTAACTATGCTCGGGATTATTATTGGTATTGGTTCAGTTATTGCCATGGTTGCTATAGGTCAGGGTTCCAAGGGTACGATTGAATCAAATATTCAATCGCTTGGATCAAATTTAATAATTATTATGCCCGGAGCACAGCGAGGAGCGGGCATTCAAATAAGTGCTGGCAGAGGAAGTAGCCAAACCCTAACCGTTGATGATAGCGACAGCATTCAAACAGACATTGCTTCTATTAAGGCAGTAGCACCAGAGTTGTCGAGTCGATACCAGGTTACAGCCAAGGGCACCAATACCAACACTCAGGTCGTTGGCACAACTAGTACCTATCCTTCAGTCAGGAACATCGAAATTGATAGCGGCATTTTTATATCAGATCAGAATAATTCCAGCCTTTCCAAGGTTGCAGTCATTGGACCGACAGTCCGTGATGATTTATTCGGAATTGATGTTGATCCAGTTGGCCAAACAATCCGTATAAAAAAGATTGATTTTAAGATTATTGGCATGACTAAATCAAGGGGTGGATCCGGTTTTAGCAATCCAGACGATATGATATTTATTCCCCTTTCATCTGCCCAGCGTTTTCTCGCTGGTAACACGTATGTCAGCACGATAAGCGTACAGGCTAACGATCAAGATTCTATGACTCAAACTCAGGCCGACATAACATCTCTACTCCTCGAACGACACCATATTACTGATCCAATCCTTGCTGATTTTAGTATATTGAATCAATCAGACATCATCGCTACAGCATCTTCTGTAACAGATACCCTATCTTTATTGCTTGGCGCAGTTGCTAGCATATCATTAATAGTCGGCGGTATTGGTATTATGAATATGATGCTCACTACCGTAACCGAACGCACTCGAGAAATTGGTTTACGTAAGGCCATCGGAGCAAAAAGTAAAGATATTAATCTTCAATTTATTTCTGAGGCTATTGTATTAACATTCTCTGGCGGTGTGATAGGTATAATTGTTGGTTGGCTCGTTAGTTATGCTGTATCATATTTTGCCGGAATTGCTACATCGGTTTCCATCAATTCAATTCTATTAGCCTTTGGGGTTTCGGCCGGCATAGGCATTGCATTCGGTTACTACCCAGCAAGAAGAGCATCTAAATTAAATTCAATTGAGGCTTTGCGTTATGAATAAAAATAATTAACAAAATGATATGAGAAACAAATACATCGTACTTGCAGTGATAGCAGTTGTGGGACTAGGAGTAGGATTTTTCGGCGGTATGAGATATGGTCAGTCAAAAAATTCTGGGCTCGTAATTGGACAGGGCCAACAAAGAGGTCAGTTTGGCAATAGTATGATGGGCAGCATTCGTGGAGCAAATGATATGGGCCTTGTCAGTGGAGATATAATATCTAAAGACTCTACGAGCTTAACCATCAAACTAAGAGATGGCGGATCAAAGATCGTTCTATTACCTGGCACTGTCGAAATTAGTAAATTCATTAGCGGTAACACAAACGATCTCGAAATAAATAAGACAGTTACCATTACCGGAAAGACAAATACCGACGGCAGTATAACGGCCCAGACAATCCAAATCAGACCAGTCATCCCCAGTCCATCACCGACTCTGGTAAAATAAAATACGTTTCAACTATAGGATAAATGATGACAAGCGCAAGAAACTATCTCTTCAGAGCTTGCGCAGGTGTTTTGGCAAGTCATTTAATGCCGATAGGCATGATAAAGAAGGCTTAAGCCCCCGCCGTTGGCGGGGGCTTAACAAAACACCGAGCATGCAGATAGTATTTATCGGCTGGGATAAATAACTATCGGTCTGGAAGAGATGGTTTCTGAAGCGATCACTCGTATCCTTTTAGTTTTCCAAGCTTATGATGCTGACGAATTTTTTCCAAGGCCTTGGCTTCAATTTGTCTAATACGTTCACGGGTAACGGCAAATACCTTACCCACCTCTTCAAGAGTATGGGTCACGCCATCGGTTAGACCAAATCGCATATCAAGTATTTTTTGTTCTCTTGGAGTTAGGTCAGCAATTATTTCATTAATATAAGATTTTAAAATCTTTCGCGCTGCCGACATTGATGGCGAAATTGTATCCTCGTCAGGAATAAAACTTTCCAAGCTCGAATCCTGATCATCATCATCGCCCACCGGCGCTTCAAGCGAAATAGTCTCCTGGGAAATTTTCATAATGTGCCTGATCTTATCAACCTCAACGCCCATTTCTGAAGCTACTTCTTCCGGCATTGGTTCGCGGCCAAGATCCTGCACTAATCGGCGGACTACTTGCTGGTATTTATTTATCGTCTCTACCATATGTACCGGAATACGGATAGTCCTGCCTTGATCAGCTAAGGCACGTGTGATGGCCTGCCTGATCCACCAAGTAGCATAAGTTGAGAACTTATACCCCTTGGTATAATCAAACTTCTCTACGGCCTTAAATAAGCCTATGTTGCCCTCCTGAATGAGGTCTAATAGGGTTAAGTTGGCCGATCGGCCAACGTATTTTTTGGCAATAGAAACGACTAGCCTTAGATTAGATAGGGCCAAGCGTTGCCTAGCTGATTCATCATCTTTCTCAATTCTTTTAGCCAAATCAACTTCTTCTTCGCCGGTTAATAGAGGATATTGACCGATCTCCTTCAGATACATCTGCACCGAATCCGAGGCTGCTGAATCTCCAAATTCTACTTCAATTTTTTTCTTGGCATCATATTCCTTAACGGTCTCTTCCTGGAAAACTTTACCGGATTCAATAATATTTATATTTGCGCTATCCAGCTTGTCGTAAAGTTCTTCGAGACCATGAATATTCTTTTCAATATTAGGAAAAGCACTTAATACCTCGGACTGCGTGACAAAGCCTCTATGTCTGCCCTTTTCAATTAAATTCAAAATAGCCGTTTGATTTAAAGCGGTCTTAGCCTGCATGGCCTTGCTTGGTTTGCGACTTAATTTATTCTTTTTCGGCCGCGCAAGTTTATTTTTTTTCTTAACTTTACGAATTGGCTTCTTGACTACCTTCTTTTTTGTTTTTGGCATTTTATACGTTATTTATTTCCGTCAATTCTTTTGTTAAATTAGTGAAACGATTAATTAATTCTAAAACCTTATCCCTGTTCTTTTCGTTCTCAGCCTCTTTAATCTCATATTCAAGACTTGCCAATTTTGAGATGACGGTACGATGTTTAATTCTCTTGATGATATTAATAAATTCCGCCAAAAGATCTTTGTCCGAGAATTCTCTCCATAATTCTTGCGATCGGAGATATGCGAACTCAAGTTTCATAGCTTCATCGCCACCAAATTTCTTAACAAAATTATCAAAACTAAAAGTAGTTAAATCTTCTTCCGCTAGCTTAGATATAACTGTGGTAATCCAGAGATCTAGCGGACCGAGATTAATTTCTTTTATTCTCTCCTCAAAAAGAACGGGATTCTTAATTACAATTGAGAGCAATGCTTCACCCAAAATATCAACACTAAGCTTGTCATCAACACTCGGAGTGATAGATGCAGCTATTATTGGCCCCCTATTTAATCCGGTATCATAAACGCCGAGATCATCTTTTGCCGAATTAATATCAGCCTCAAGGGCATCCTCTTTGGTTCTAAGATAGGCGGATAATTGTGTTAGCCAATGCGTCCTTTCGACTTTACTAACTAAACGTTGGATGAAAGGTGCCAATGTACTAATTACTAACTTTTTACCTTCGACTGATGCAGGATCAATCTTAGATTTTATATTATCAAAATACGACTGGATAACAGGCTTTGACGCAGAAACCAAACTCCCCCATTTGGGGCCATATTTCTGCACATAGTCTGCTGGATCCTTACATGAAGGATCATCGATGGTTACCACCTTGACGTTAAAATTCTGGGCCAAGGCTAGGCCAATACCCCTTCTTGTTGCAATCGTTCCGGCCTGATCAGTATCAAATGATAAA
>Ga0209212_1005807_pt1 | contig 14497 bp, 9 predicted proteins | sample RifGroC2_FD_183996 | JGI IMG/M metagenome (GOLD analysis project Ga0209212, IMG submission 183996) | Groundwater microbial communities from Rifle, Colorado, USA - Groundwater C2 (SPAdes) (version 2) | ecosystem: Environmental > Aquatic > Deep subsurface > Groundwater | place: Rifle, Colorado... | reverse complement strand
CCTTGTGTTCCGCTTAAAGAAACTGCTGTGGTCGGAGCAACTACATCTGATGGCGGGAGTGACGAAAACCAACCGTCTAATCCAATCCACGGAAACGCATCGAATCCGCCAGAGAAGATATACGGTCCGGAGAGTTTTTCCACCGAGCCATACTTCGGCCCCAAAAGAAGCCAGCCGTCTTCGTGCGTCTTAGGCTGCGAGGGCAGAGGAATCGGTTTTGCAAAGATCCGCCGCACTAAATTTTTTGCTCCTTCCTGTCCTGGCTTGGGGAACGTCACGCGCTCAAGAGGCTCCCAGGTAAATCTGGCCTCGGGCAGGTGCCTGTCAACGAGTTTCGCACGTACCACCGCCCGTTCGCCGAACTCCGTCCTGAGGCGGGCCAGCGCCCTGTTGGCGGCATCGAGATCGCGTGCCGGCCGTTCGACGAAAAAGCGGAGTTGCTCACGGCTGGCCGGGCTCCCTTCGGCGATAAGCTCAATCTCGATCACGCCCGCGGAAAGTTCCACTCTCTCCAAGCGGATGCGGACCAGATCTATCACCTGGACCGAATCCAGTGTGGGGGCAGCCGGCCGGAGGCGCTCCTCGCGCCAGCCGCTCCTGTCGATCAAGAGACGAAGCAACAGCTCTGCGAGCGCCTCTCCTCGGCCGGCAAGCCTTGTCAGCAGGGGATGGAGAAGCCGCTTCATAAGAAAGAGAAGGCGCGCGGCATCGGTTTCGGGATCGTCGAGCAAGAGTTTTTGCCGGACCGGCTCCTGAGTCGGACAGGGCTTGAGCGGCTCCCATAGATCGCCCGCAGCCGCCCGGTAAAGACGATAGGCCTTGGGCCCGAAGCGCTCACGCAATCCCCCGGCCGGAAGGGAGAGCAGCGCCCCGACATTTTTAATCCCCAGCTTTGAGAGCGCGTTGCGGAAATCCGGATCGAGATTTAAACGGCCGAGCTCCACTTCTCGCGCCGCGGCGCGCTCCCCGGAGAGATCGTCGAACACCACCGTTTCCTCGGCTCTCTTGGCGGCAGCGTAAGTGCCGAAGCGGGTAAAGCCTACGACGACGCTTGCGCGAAAGCTTGAAGCTTCAATCTCCGCGTGAATCGCCCGTGCCCACTCTTTTGGCGAAGGGTAGAGGAGATTTAACCCGCTGCCGCTCAGCCAGAAGACTCCGGGCTCCTCACGGGAGGCTTCCACATCAGGCGTGAAGCGGTGAAGGCGCACCGTCAGCATGGCCGTTTCTTTTTTGATTTCATGGAGCGGCACCGCACCAGCATGCAGATCAGGCATCAGAGAAGAGGCTGCGGCAAAGCGCAGTTCGGACCGCACCCCGGCCCGCCGCGCCTTCTCATTTACCCAGAGGATCATCGCCTGCGGCTTATCCTCGGCGATGACGGCCGCCGGATAGGCGCTCCACTCGGGATGGCGCTTAAGCAGGAGCTGGAGCGGAAAGGCCGCACAATTAACACAGGCCAGCCGGTCCACAACAGATCTCCGTCTGAGACCAAGTAGGTCCTCGGCGCTTGTCCTTCAATATCTTAAGCTCGCATTCCAGCCGATCTTCTGAAGTCCGCGTTCGCCGGGCGTGGACCCGTAGGGAGATAAGAGAGCCAAGAGACATTGCCCTTTCCTCTTTTTCCGTAAGGCAGATGAGCGCGGTGTGATGCTGCTGGGCGAGCGCGGCTAGGCGGGCTTGAAGCGCCATCGGAATATCGCCAACACCGATGTCGAGCGCCACCAGGCCGAAGGCACCTGACCTGAGAAGCTTTTCTCCCGCCTGGGAAACGGCCTGAATATCAGGCACATGAACAACCACCAGGGCGTCGAGATCCACGCCTGCCTGGGCTGCGTCGGGCGGATAAAAGAAACTATCGAAGGAAGTAACCCAGCCAGCCGGCTCTCCTTGCTGCTGCGCCTGCAGCACCAAGCGAAAGGCGAATGTGAGCGAGGCTGCGGCTCCAGAGCCGGAGATCTCTACCAAGCGTCCGGCGCTCTCCGCAAGGCTCCACTCAGGCCGGGCAGATTCGAATAATTTTTTTAAGCTTTTTGCAGAAAGAGAATTCACCCGTTGTTTTTCAATTGCCGGGAAAATCATAAGCTTCCGCCCTTACCCTCGCTCCGCTGGGAATCTCAGATTGCAGATCTCAGATTTCCGATCTGCTCGTTAAAACTTCCTTATCAGCACCACCACTTTTCCCAGGATGCGCAGCTCGCCCCGGGTGAGCGCAAGGGGGGGATAGTTTTTGTTGCTTGGTTTCAGAGTTACGGTGTCGCCCTTGCGGTAGAATCTCTTGAGTGTCGCCTCTGCGCCAATTAAGGCGGCGACGATCTCGCCGTTCTCTGCCGTTTCCTGGCGCCTGATGATCACGCAGTCTCCCTCCAAGATACCGTCCTCGATCATGCTGTCCCCTTTGACTTTCAGGGCAAACAGCTCTCTTCCCCGGGCGATCTCAGGGGGCACAGTCAAAAAGCCCTCGATGTTTTCTTCGGCGAGAAGAGGTATTCCCGCCCGGATACGTCCGAGGATGGGAACCTCTCTAGCCCCGGACAGCAGAGGTCTCCCCAAGGGGCTAAGGATCTCCATGGCCCTGTTGCCGATCCTGCGGATATAACCCTTTCTCTCCAGAGCCTTCAGGTGGCCGGAAACCCCGTTCGTGGAGGCGATCTTAAATCTCTGGCCGATCTCTAGAATGGAAGGGGCATAGCCTTTTTCGCGCACGGTCTTGGCGAGAAATTCGTAGATCTGCTTTTGCCTCAGGGTCAGATCGAAGGGCATGAGACCTCTATACTGAAATTATTTTCAGGTGTCAACAGGCCGAAAGCAACGGGAGAGAGGGGGACCTCCCTATCCTCTTGGCTCACCGTCTCGTCGGGAACTCGTTCAGGGGCCCGCCTCGCTCCCCGAAAGCAATAGGGATCGCTCGGGGGCCTGCTTCGCGCGCCCAAAGCAATACGTTTGCTCGGGGCCTGACTCGCTCCCCGAAAGCAATAGTCCAGTGGTTAATCCGAACCTCCACGTCCGGTGCTTTCGGGTCGCTCCGCCAAGCCCCTCGCTTTATGGGGCGACTGAGGGGAGCGCGAGCGAGGCTGCGGACGTAGAGACGAAAAGGTTCGGTTAAAGCACTGCTCCAGACGTTCGGCTGAGCTCAGTCGAAGCCTCGGCCGCAGCCGACGGTTCGACCTTGCTCACCGCACTGAGCCTGTCGAAGTGGAGCGCGTTCCCCGAGGGAGCTATTGCATCGATCTTGAGAGACGCCTTCGGCGGTGAGCGCCGGTCCGAGACGCGAGTGGGCTGAGAAACACTGCTGCGATTGACACGCGCTCTCTTTAAGAATTACTCTCGTTGCCTGGAGGAAGTTTGCAGGATCATGAGGCGGATAGGGATTTTATTTATTGTAATGCTGTGGGGGATCTCTTCCGGTTGCGCCATGAAGTTTCCTATGGTCGGCTCTTATTATAAGGAGGCTTTGACCGGAAAGGCGGACTACAATCCGTTTAGCGGAACATCGCAGATTCAGCTCGAGGACCGCGCCCAAAAGGTCCGATGCGAGGGGAATACTTACGGCAGCTACGCGCCGCTCTTTACCCTGAGCGGGGCGGGCTATGGGGGGGACGGGGAGCTCAAGTGCAGCGATGGCAAGATCTTCAAACTTCAGTGGGCAACCCTATCGTGGGGTACGGGTTATGGGGTCGGCCGTGACCAGGAGGGCGGCCGAATGACATTCGTCTACGGCCTGGAGAAAAATGAAGCGGAAAATTTTTTACAGCAGGAGTTGCCGGTGATTTTGAAGCGCTCGAAGTAGCCAGCTCAGATCCAAAAAATCCAGCCATCGGGCTTTATCGACTCACTCTATTTCAGGCCATAAGCTCACAAGCGCGCGATGAACCGGCCCGGGCTAAGAATCCGCTGCGGGTCGAATTGCTGTTTTATCTCGCGCATGATGGCCAGGCTTGGAGGTGACGGCCCCCAGACATCCACGCCCTCTTTTAGCGCAGGCGGAGCCGCCGCCATTACCAAATGGCCATTATGCTCCTCAGCCAGGGTGGAGAGTTTTCCAAACCAAGCGGCAGCCGATGGATCAGCCTCCAATGATACCCACACTACCCCGCTGCCGGCATGGGCGATAAAGCGCACTGGGCGCCCGGATGCGCTCCACTGTTCGATCTTGACCGCCACTTCCGCCAAGGACGCCGGCGGGACGGTAACCCGGTAGAGGACATTATCTCCATCGGCCGCGAAATCCCGGACCTGATCCCATAGGAGTTCGTGCGAACCATCACGGAGGATCTCCGCCCTTAAGCCGATTCGCCCGGCGAGGTCCTGGGTCTCGCGCAAATGGCGCGCGACCGCTTCGTCAAAGCCCTCTGCCCGCACGGCGACGGCAGGCATCGTGAAACCCAAGTCAGCCGCCTTGAAGACGTCTGCGCCGAGAATAGCGAGCGCGGACGGCAATAACGTGGACTGAGAAATCTCGTTCGCCAATCGCAGTCCCTGAGCCAGCGGACCAGAGGCGACCAGCGTGGCCGCGCTTTCAGGAATCGGCGCCAGCTTGAACGTGACCTCGGTAATGACGCCAAGCGTTCCTAAGGAGCCGACAAAGAGCTTGCACATGTCGTAGCCGGCGACGTTTTTCACCACCTTGCCGCCGGCTTTGATCTGCCGGCCGTCGGCCAGCGCCATCTTCATGCCGATGACAAGGTCCCGTACACCGCCGTGGAACATCCGCCGCGCGCCGTTGATGTTGGCGGCCACCGCGCCACCGATCGTCGCCAGGTGAGGTTTCGGGGGCTCTACGGCGAGGAACTGATTCTGCTGCGCCAGGATTTTCTCCATCGCGGCCACTGTTATCCCTGCCTGTGCCGTGGCCGTGAGGTTGGCGTCGTCGTGCTCGACCAGCCCATCCAGGCGCTCTAGTCCAAGAATGACATCTGCCTGAAGCGGGATATTGCCCAGGCCCATGGCTGTCCCGCCGCCCCTGGGGATTACAGAGGCCTCCGCCTCGGCGCAAAGGCGCAGGGCCGTGCCGATCTGCTCCGGGTTATGAGGAGTCAACAGGATGCTTGGGATTTTTCCGTCGACATTGTAGGAGGCAGGAATGGGACTGCCGCTCTTGACAGCTCCGGTTCCCAGCGCCGATTCCAGCCTGGCGGCGAGTTGCTCGACTTTACCCTTCATGTGGACAGCGGCTCCTCGCCGGCGCCATAGGCACGCTCCAGAAGTTCCATCAGATGGAAGACCGACATTGCCGGGCCGTAGCGGCGCGCGCCATATTGAATCTGGAGCATGCAGCCGGGGTTGGGAGCGACAGCCGCCTGGGCGGAGGTTGCCGCGATGGAGGCCATTTTTTCTTTTAACAGTTCCTGCGACATTTCGGGCTGGGTGAGGTTATAAATCCCGGCGCTGCCGCAGCAGCGGTCCGAGCCCTCCATCTCGACCAGCCGCAGTCCGGGGATCGCCGCCAGCAGCGCGCGGGGTTGCGCTCGCACCTTCTGGCCATGGGCGAGGTGGCAGGGGTCCTGATAGGTGACCGTCATCTCGATTCGGTGGAGGGGGTTGAGCAGGCCGATTCCTACCAGGAACTCGCTGGCATCTTTTGCCAGTTGGGCGAAGCGCTGTGCTTTGGCACCATAGGCGGGATCGTCGCGCAGAAGATGGCCATATTCTTTCATTGCCGCGCCGCAGCCGGCGGCATTCACGATGACGGCGTCGACGCCGGTATCGAGGAAGGCGTCAATGTTGCGGCGGGCCATGACCTTCGCCATCCTGGTCTCGCCGTTGTGGATGTTGAGCGCGCCACAGCATCCCTGGGCTTTGGGAATCAGGACATCGCAGCCGTTCAGTCGCAGCACGCGCACGGTTGCTTTGTTGATGTCGGCGAAGAGGAGACCCATCACGCATCCTCCCAGCATCGCCACGCGCGCGCGACGATGGCCGATTGCCGGCAGCAGCTCCGCTTCCGGCGCGAAGAAGCGATCCGGCAGCGGCGGCAGCATCCCTTCCATCTCTTTTAGCCGCGCCGGGAGGAGCCCGCGAACCAGACGGCGGACGCCGCTCTTCTGGTAGAATCTCAGCAGGAGAGCGGCCATTCTCAGTCTTTGCGGCGAGGGGAGAAGCTGGGTGAAAACGAACGTTTCCATGGCGCGCGCCAGAGGGGAACCCGGGGGTCCCAAAACCTCACGGGCGGCCTCAGCGATCCGACCGTAGTGGACCCCGGAGGGGCAGGCGCTTTCGCAGGCGCGGCACATCAGACACAGGTAGAGATGGTTGCCAAAGCGTTCGTTGGGCTCGATGCGTCCTTCGGTCACCGCCCGCACCAGATGGATACGGCCCCTCGGCGACTCCGGCTCCAGGTGCAGAACTCGATAGGTCGGGCAGTGATTGAGACAGAGACCGCAATGCACGCACTGGTCGAGTTCGGGAATATTAATCATCGTTGTCCTGCCGACAGTCGGCCGCGCTCCTTCCGTCCCACTCGAAAGCCGCCTCATGCCTGTTGCCTATTTGCCTAACGCCTTTTTAGATCCAGAGCCCGGCGGGAATATTTGCCGGCTGCCGACGCATCTCGGCGCAAGTGATCGGCGTCGGAAACAGCTTCGCCGGGTTGAACCGTCCGTCGGGATCGAATGCGCGCCGCACACGCTTCATTGCATCGAGGTCTTCAGTGTTAAAGAGCAATCCGATGTAGGCTTTTTTCTCCAGCCCGATGCCATGCTCCCCGGTGATGCTGCCGCCGGCGGCCACGGGGTCCTCGTCTACCACTACGGCAAGAACAATGCGCTTGCGATGTGGGGATCGAGTCCCGCCTTCGGCATGGACGCCAACACGATGCTCGCGTGGCACAAGTACGGCGGCGGCAAGGAACTGCTCGCCAGGATCTACGCGGCCATCGGCGCCAACGTCGTCTCTTTCCCCTACGGGCCGATGCCCTTGAAGTCGCTCGGCTGGTTCAAGAAGCCGGTCACCAAACCCGACGACTTCAAGGGTATGAAATTCCGCACCGTCGGTATCTCGATCGATCTCTTCACGGGCATGGGGGCTGCGGTGAACGCGCTGCCCGGCGGCGAGATCGTGCCTGCGCTGGACCGGGGGCTTATCGATGCCGCCGAGTTCAACAACGCCAGCTCCGACCGTATCCTCGGCTTCGCCGATGTCGCCAAGGTCTGCATGCTGCAGAGCTACCATCAGAACGCCGAGCAGCTCGAGATCTCGTTCAACAAAACGAAGTACGACGGCCTGCCGGCGAAGATGAAGGCGCTGATCGAGTACGCCGTGGAGGCGGCTTCGGCCGACATGTCGTGGAAGGCGATCCACCGCTACTCCCAAGACTATATCGAGCTGCAGACCAAGGACAAAGTGAGGTTCTACAAGACTCCCGCCTCAGTTTTGCAAAAGCAGCTCGACATCTTTGACGGGGTCCTGGCGAAGTATTCGGCGCAGAACCCGTTTTTCAAGGAGATCGCTGAGTCGCAGCGCAAGTTCGCCGAGCGAGCGGTGAAGTGGTATCTTGACACTCAGGTCGACCCGCGTATGGCCTACAATCACTACTTCGCCAAGAAGCCGGCCGCCAAACCTGCGGCTCCGGCTGCTAAGCCTGCGGCACCGGCCGCCAAGAAGGGCTAGCTCTCCATGAACCTTGCCAGCCACCTGGTGTACACCGGGTGGCTGGCGTCTTTTAGTTACGGATGAACGCCCAGCGTCTGCTCCACACCATCGACGAGGTGAGCTACTGGTCGGGCAAGGCCTTTGCCTGGCTGATCGTGGCCCTGACGTTCGTCGTCTCTATCGAGGTCTTTAAGCGCTACATCCTGAACGCGCCGACCGCCTGGATCTTCGACCTGAACAACATGCTCTACGGCACGCTCTTCATGATGTGCGGGGCCTATACGCTCGCGCTGGCCGCACACGTGCGCGCCGACTTCGTCTACATCTACATGAAACCGCGCGGCCAGGCGGCGCTCGATCTGGCGTTGTACTTGCTGTTCTTCCTCCCGGGCATTCTGGGGCTCATCTACGCGGGGTACGGCTACGCCGCCGATTCCTGGCGTATCGGGGAACACTCCGGCATCACGGCGGAGGGCCCCCCCCTCTATCACTTTAAGACGGTGATCCCGATCGCGGGCGCGCTGGTCATGCTCCAGGGGCTGGCCGAGATCGTGCGCTGTATGGAATGCCTGCGCACCGGCGCCTGGCCCGCGCGCCTGGAAGACGTCGAGGAGATCGACGTCATCGAAACGCAGCTCGCCCACAGCGAGTACGTGGACGAAGAGTCGCGCCGCACCGCGATCGAGTCGGCGCACGCGATCGACGAAGCCGCGCGCCATCGCAGCGTCATGGAAGAGGGCGTGGTGCACGAGAGAGCGATCAAGAAGGACGAGCAGAAGAAGCCATGAGCGATCCGGCACTCGGCCTCACCATGCTTGGGCTCATCGTGGTCGCGATCATGATGGGCTTTCCGACTGCCTTCACCCTCATGGGTCTCGGGATGCTCTTTGGCTACGTTGCGTTCTGGGATCCCTCCCATCACTGGTGGCAGAACCGCATTTTCGACCTGATCGTGCAGCGGACCTATGGGGTGATGACCAACGACACCCTGCTCTCGATCCCGCTGTTCGTGTTCATGGGCTACATCATGGAGCGGGCGGCGCTGATCGACCAGATGTTCCACGCCGTCCAGGTCGCCTTCCGGCGCGTGCCCGCGTCGCTGGCCGTGACCACGCTGCTGGTGTGCGCGTTCTGGGGCATCGCCTCCGGCATCGTCGGCGCTGTCGTGATCCTTGTGGGCGTGATCGCGATGCGGCCGATGCTGAATGCGGGCTACGACGTGCGGCTCGCCTCCGGCGCGATCACGGCGGGCGGGACGCTCGGCATCCTGATCCCGCCGTCGGTGATGTTGATAGTCTATGCCGCTGTGGCCGGGCAGTCGATCGTGAAGCTTTACGCGGCGGCGATGCTCCCCGGCTTCTTCCTTACATTTCTCTATCTCGTCTACATCCTTGGCTGGGCCATCATCAATCCGAAGATCGCGCCCAGGCTGCCGCCGGATCAGTACCGCCTCGCCGTGCCGGACTATCTAAAGCGGCTTGAGCGCGGCCGCTCCAAGCGGGTGGTTGGCGGCCTGATCGGCGCCCTGTTCCGACCCGGCATGCTGCGCGGGGCGACGACGCCGGACGGGAGTCCGGTAAGTTACGGCCTTATCGTCAAGAACGTTCTCGTGATCGCGTTGCAGGTCGTGCTTATTGTGGCCACCTTTTGGTCTGCCTGGTGGTACGTTGTCATCTACAACGCGCCGAAGGCAGTGACGACCGCGTCCGTCTCGGCGTCGCGGGCCTCCGCCATTGCTCCGGAGTCCGGCGCGACTGCGACCGCTGAGCCTGAGAAACCGGAGGAGCTTGGGGCGGCGGAGACCGAAGTGAAGAGCAGCGAGCCCCAGCAGAGCGCGGACGCCCCGCCTGAGGAGATGACCTCTTTCGCCGAACCGACAGGCGCGCCGACACCAAGCAAGATTCCCGCACACTTCTACGAATGGTTCTGGGGGTTGGCCGCGTGCTCCGCGCTCCTGCTCGCCATCTACTTCTGGCGCATGGACGGCGAGCAACTGGAGATTCTCAAGGAGTTGACCGCTTCGGTCGTTCCGCTCGGAGTGCTCACGGTCGTGGTGCTCGTGGTGATTTTGTTGGGCATCTGCACGGCGACCGAGTCCGCGGCGATCGGCGCGCTCGGCGCGTTGTATCTGGCCGTGATGGTGAAGTTCCCGCGTCAGACCTATTGGTGGAGCCTCGCTGGCGCGATCATCGGTGTGGCACTCGGCATGAACCGTGGCGACTTCATGACGCTGCTGGTGTCGGGATCGCTCGGCGCCACGTTCGCCGGGACCGTTGCACCCGTGCTCCTGAATCTCAGAACCTCGCCTGAGCTTCGGCAGAACATCAAGCAAGCGACCTTCCTCACGGCAAAGACGACAGCGATGGTCTGCTGGCTCTTCGTCGGATCGGCGCTCTTCTCCGGCGTCTTCGCGCTCCACGGCGGCCAGGGACTGATCGAGCGCTGGGTGCTCGGCATGAACCTCTCGCCGATGGGGTTCATGTTCATGGCGCAATTGATTATCTTCCTGCTCGGCTGGCCGCTCGAGTGGACCGAGATCATCGTGATTTTCTGCCCGATCTTCATCCCGCTGCTGGACCACTTTCAGATCGACCCGATACTCTTCGGCACTATGGTGGCGGTCAATCTCCAGGCCGCTTTCCTGTCGCCGCCCGTGGCAATGTCCGCGTTCTATCTCAAGGCCGTGGCGCCGAAGCACGTCACGCTCAACCAGATCTTTGCCGGCATGATGCCCTACATGATTATCGTCTGCATTTGCCTCGTATTCATGTATATCTGGCCGGGCATGACGCTCTGGTTGCCGGAATTTTTGTACGGGAATTAGAGGTAGGGGCGGGTTTAAAACCCGCCCCTACTGGCTGGCAATCGTATGGATATGACGAATCTTCATTTGCTCTCCGCATCGGAAGCGGCGCGTCTGATCCGCGAAGGCGCTATCAGCTCGGAGCAACTCGTCGAGGCGTGCTTGGCGCGGGTGCGAGAGGCGGACTCAGAGATTCAGGCGTGGGCGTTTCTCGATCCCAATTACGCGCTCGCGCAGGCGCGCGCGGCCGACGAATTGCGACTCTCCGGAAAACCGATCGGGCCGCTGCACGGCGTGCCGGTTGCGATTAAGGACATCTTCGATACCGCCGACATGCCGACCGAGTACGGCTCGGCGCTTTACGCGGGCAACACGCCGGTGCGCGACGCGATGGTCGTTTCGCTGCTGCGCGCGGCGGGCGCGGTCATTCTGGGGAAGACCGTGACAACCGAGTTCGCCACGTATGCCCCCGGCAAGACGCGCAACCCGCATAATCCCGACCATACGCCGGGCGGCTCCTCAAGCGGCTCGGCTGCGGCCGTGGCTGCCGGCATGACGCCGCTCGCCCTCGGCAGCCAGACAAACGGCTCGACGATCCGTCCAGCATCGTTTTGCGGAGTTCTTGGCTTCAAGCCGACGCACGGGCTGATTTCACGTCACGGAGTGCTCGTGCTTTCCCGTACGCTCGACCACGTGGGACTTTTCGCACGCACGGTCGAGGATATCGCGCTGCTCGCGGAGCAGCTCGTCGGCTACGACGAGCGCGATCCCGACACGCGTCCGCGCGCCCGCCTCCCGTTAGTCGAGGTGGCGGCCGAGGAGCCGCCGCTCGAGCCGATGTTTGCGTTCGTGAAAACGCCCTACTGGGAGCGTGCGGACGAGGAGACGAAAGAGGGGTTCGCGGAGTTGATCGAGCATCTGGGCGACCGCGTCGAGGAGATCGAGCTCTTCCCGTCGGCGGGTGAGGCATGGGGATGGCACTGCACGATCATGGAGGCCGAGATGGCGGCGAATCTCGAGTGCGAGTGGGACAAGGGGCGCGACCGTCTGTCGGAGTCGCTGCGGGCGCAGCTCCAGCGTGGGCGGGAGGTGAAAGCGATTGATTACCAGCGCGCTATCGCACGTATCCGGCCGATCCATGAAAGCTTCGTGGAGCTGTTCGAGCAGCGCTACGACGCTATCTTGACACCGGCCGCTCCGGGCGGTGCGCCGAAAGGGCTTGCCTCAACGGGGGACCCCTCGTTCTGTACGCTTTGGACTCTGTGCGGCATGCCCACGGTGAGCTTGCCGCTGCTGGAGAGCGCGAACGGCTTGCCAATCGGCGTTCAACTCGTCGGCCCGCGCGACGGCGATGCGCGTCTGCTGCGCACGGCCCGCTGGTTGGCCGCCCGGGTCGCAACCAGTTGATCCCGGCTCCATCCACCCGGCAAAGACAAAACTGTCCTTATTGGACAAACTGGGCCAAATAGGGAGCAGTTTTCCCTGAAGAAATCGGTATCGTCATCCAGGTCGAGCTGAAAACTCCTTGAAATATCGAGTGTTTTTTCTTACCCACAAGAGCGCATCTTTTGGCATGATATGTGCTTTTTTGCAGTTGTAGTGAACTTCTTGGCAATTTTGGGCATGAGAGGTCATAAAAAGGAGCGTACAAGTGGATGAGATTATAACTCCATCGCAAGTAGCGAAGATTCTCAAAATTCATGTCAAGACCGTCTATCGGCTGGCGAGAGAGGGACTCATTACGGGAAATAGAATCGGGCGCAGCTGGCGCTTCAGCAAGAACCATATCCTGGATCTCGTATGCCAGCATGAGAAAAAACAGCCTGAGGGCCGAGACTCGACGGCGGTAAGACGACAGCGAACCAACTGACAAGTTTTCACTACTTATTGCGGGATTTTTTTCATGGTCAGCGCTCAAGCTATATTTTCCACGTTTTTTACGGACGCCTCGGCAATCTTTGATGTGCCTAGAAAAGTAGCGATCATCAGGCTGAGATGGCCTGTGGTCATTATCTGTTCTTATTTTTTGCTTTACTCGCGGGGAGGGGTGTTCGACCCCATCATGGTCTATGGCCTTCTTTTCTATGTTCTGTCGAACACCGCGCTCTATCTGGTTGATGAAAAGGTATTTTCCTCCGCTCATTTTTATACTCCCCTGGTTGTTTTCGACACCCTTTTTATTACCGCGACCATGGCTTTCAGCGGGCAGGTGAGTACGGATTTTTACCTTAGCTATTTCCTGACCATTATCCTCTGTAGTATCTGCAAGGACTTTCGCGGCTTGGTGATTATCGCTCTGGTAGCGCCGCTCATCCAAGGCTATCTCCTCTTTAAGTCTACGGAGATCTATGACCCGACCGTCTATCTGCGACTCCCCCTTCCTTTTATCATCACGATTTTTTACGGTTACTTCGCCCAGCTTGAAGGCTTCGAGAAGAGTTTGAAAGAGAAGGCGGAGCAGGAAGCCCGCAACATGGCCATGATTCACTCTCTCTCTCAGGAATTGACCACCTCTCTAGACACTCGACAGATCCTACGGACGCTCAAGGATAAAATCAGGCGAGTACTGTCCGCGGCCAAGTTTTACGTCATGATTTTCGATGAAAGCGGCGATCCGTCTCGTGGGCAGATGTTTGACATCAGCAATGGGGAGGAATTGACTCTGAAGAGCGTCTCATCGCAGGATTACCCCATTATTGCGGAGTGTCTTTCGACCGGCGGGTCTGTCTTTAAGAGCTCCGTCCAGTTTGTATTGCCCATAAGTGGCACGCAAAGAGTTGAAGAGAAGTTGTCATTTGCTGGGGCGATGGCGGTCCCCATTGCATTTCGCGGCGAGAACTACGGGGCCATCCTTCTCGGGTTTGACGAGACTCAACTTTCCCTTAGTCCTCGGGAGAACGAGTATGGAAAAATCGTCGCTTTCGCGACTGCTATTGCCTTGAGCCAATCCCGGCGCGAGGAACAGATCCAACGCCACGTACAAGGCATTACCGCTCTGCACGAGATCAATCTGGCCACCACCTCGACCTTGGAGTTCCGCACGGTCCTGGAAACCCTGCTGGAAAAAATAGAACCTTTTCTTCCCCATGCAGCTGTTTCCGCCGTCAGGATCATAAACAGAGAAACGGGTTCGTTAGAAGAGATGGCCTTTCGCAATATTACGCAAGTTGAATGGAAGAAGGGGGTTCCAGAAGGCGGGCTAGGTCTCAGCAAGGCGGTATTAGAAAATAAGGCGCCGCTGATGGTAGAAAACGCTCTCGAAGATCCGCGCACAAGATATCCCCAATTTTTTCGCGCGCACGGCTTGATATCCTACCTCGGAGTCCCGTTAGTCGCTAAGGGCGAAGTGATAGGCGATATCTCTATCCTTACCAAGGAAAAGCGTCTGTTTACCAGCGAAGAAGTCCGGTTTTTTGCTACCCTTGCGGGCCAGGTGGCCGTAGCGATCCACAATGCCCAGCTATTCGAAGAAATCAAACGGCAAGCTGCTGAGCTGGAGAGAGCGGACAGTGTGAAGTCGGAATTTCTCAGCGTCATGTCGCACGAGCTTAGGACGCCGCTGCACGTCATGATGGGCTATACCGGGATGCTGCAGGACGGAATGATAGGCGAAATCAGCAATGAACAAGAGAAGGTCTTGGAAAAAGTCATCCAGCACTCCGGCGATCTGTTAACCATGATTACCACCATATTGGAGGTCACCTCGCTTGAGGCCCAATTGGTCAAGTTGGAGAGGGAGGAGGTCCAGGTCAGTCAGCTCCTGAACGAAATCAGGCGCGGCTATGAGCTTCCCCAGGGTAAGGACCTTGCTCTCATCTGGGACTATCCCGCTGAACTTCCGACTCTCACGACGGATCGAGGCAAGCTAAGGCATATCCTTAGAAATCTTATCAATAATGCGGTCAAATTTACCCACAATGGCAGTGTAACCGTATCCGCCTGGTATTATCCCGCAAGAAGAACAATGGAAATCAGGGTGGCGGATACCGGCATAGGCATTTCCCCGGAGGCGTTGCCGGTAATATTTGACAGGTTCCGCCAAGTTGACAGCTCGGAGACAAGGCTCCATGGGGGGATAGGGTTGGGCCTTTACATCGTTAAAAGATT
>Ga0209212_1005803_pt1 | contig 14510 bp, 11 predicted proteins | sample RifGroC2_FD_183996 | JGI IMG/M metagenome (GOLD analysis project Ga0209212, IMG submission 183996) | Groundwater microbial communities from Rifle, Colorado, USA - Groundwater C2 (SPAdes) (version 2) | ecosystem: Environmental > Aquatic > Deep subsurface > Groundwater | place: Rifle, Colorado... | reverse complement strand
TATTAATTCACTTCAAACTCTTCTCAAACAAGTTATTTAGTCCGCTAACAAAGAAAGGGCTTTTTATCCATACGCCAGAATCAAATTCAGGGTCTTTGCCAGCCATAACAAAAAAGATTTCCTCATTATCAATGCTTGCAAACCTTGCATCGTGTTTTGTGCCAAGTATTTCTATATCGCTTAAATCAATATTTGCATTTGTATTTGCGTAAAATTTGACTTTAACCTTCCTCTTTGACAAGCTGTCCATAACTTTTCTCAAAACCTTGATTTTATGCTTTATGCCTTCTTCATTTGTAACAATAGTCACATTTTTCTTTGCCCTTAAAAGCATGTCTTTCAAAAACCTGTTGACATTATCCCTTCCAGTTACAGAGTCTGTTATATCCTCTACATTAATTTTCTTGACTCCGGTTTTATGCAGAAGCTCCAGCTCCCTGAAAATATCCGTGTCGCTAAGCTTTTCAACTATCTGTATTTGCTGCTCTGATTCTTCCTGCAGCCCTTTTTTGACCCTATCCATGACAGCATCAGGCTGCACAGCAATATATTTAATTGGCTTCCCTATCTTCATTATGATAAAGCCTTTTTTCTCCAGGCTTTCAAGAACATCGTAACATCTGCTTCTTGGGACCCCAGATATCTCAGCAAGCTCTGATGCAGCTGCTATGCCTCTGCTCAATAAGGAAGTCCATATCTTAATTTCATAGATATTAAGCTTAAACCTTTGCCTTAAGTCATTCAATGATTCTTTTTGGAGTAGCATTTTATAGCTTAGAATGAATTGCTCATATTTAAACTTTTCTATTGTTTTATTACTTTAAAGTAAAAACAAAAAGATATAAAAAAAGAAAAAATAAAAGGAAAAATTAATCCCTTCTCTTCCTGACTATCATCACAATCAATAAGATTGCTATGATTAGCAATAAAACTTCCCCTGCGACCAAAGCAGTCAGGAATCCTTGCGTTTCGAATAATGATTTCTCTTCTGCTGCTGGCAAGGTTGGAGTTGTTATTGTTTCAGCAGTTACTTGGCCTGTTGGAATTGTTGGCTGTGTAGGTTGAACAACTACAACTTCTTCTTTCTTTACTTCTTCTTTTGGTTCTTCCTTTACAGGTTCCTTAATAATTTCACATTGAGCTACAACCAGGTCTGCTGTTTCAGTTTTTGTATCATCTCCATTATTATAAGTAACCTTTGAGGTTATTGTGTATATCCCTGGTGCCACTTCTTGTGGTACACTAAATGTGTATGCTTTTGTGAACTTGCTGTCAACATCAAATGCATCATTAGTTAAGTCGAATGTTTCTTTAAAACTAACTCCTAATTCAGCATTGGCAACCTCAAGCACAACTGCATCCTCGTCATCAGCTCCGGTGTTTATAACAGCAGTTGATAGCTGTACACTTCTAGCGCATTTGATTTCTGATGGTGTCAATGAGTTTCTGGTAAATAATACCTCATTATCTTCTTTTTGTACTTCCAGTGTTAACTCATATTGAACCTCTTGAGCGTTTCCGTCTTCGTCATCACCAGCTGCCTCAATTAAGACATCATAAGTATCTTCATCAACTTCCAAAGGAATCTCAAATTCTACCTCTATTCTGTCATCTTTCGCAGCGTTTAAATCGAATTCTTTTGCGTCTTTATCTAAGTCACCACCATCAATATCATAAATAGTTACAGTTACACCAATATCCTGTATCTCCAAATCTGTCCATGCAGAACCATTTCTGCTATAATTATTTTTTAACTCAATCTGGAATTTTACAATATCTCCTGGCTTGGCTTCATATTTTATCTTGTCACCAAAATCCAGATTTTTAGCTGTACTGCTGCCAACCTTAACGTCCATATCGGTTATAAGAAGCTTGCCGCCTGTTATTATCTTACCGTCTTCATCTGCGCCTAATACCATAGGCACCATTGCTAGAACTAAAAACAATCCGACTATAAAACTTAATTTTTTTATTTTGTTTAGTATCATTGTTAAACCACCCTTAACATTGAAAATATAACTAGTATTTAAACTTTTTGTTATTGTATAATGGTAATAATGGTTTTATACCCCAAAATAATAACTGGTAAGGATTTAATAAAATAAATTATAACATTACCAAATAAGAAAATAAATTACTACATCTGCTGCATAGCAGCCTCTTCCCAGTCAGATGTCCACATAGTGCAATGTTTTTTGGCTTCCCAGTAATAGAAGCAGTTTTTGCCAAACTTTTCCCATCTGACACAGCCACTGCAGCAAATAGGTATATCTGATTTTTTTTCTTCTTTTTTCTCAATTTTTGTTTCTGTTTCCGCGCTTGTCTCCATCTTAACAACTCTATTTATAATATTATTATGATATAAATACTATTATAATATAAAAAACTTATGGCAGCCAGGTTTTTGGATTTTTTAATTTCTCTGGCAAGTATTTTTCAATAACATAATTTAGTCCCCATTTTGCCAATGCCTGCTGCTCGCTTCTGACTTTCATCTTATTCATCTGCTCCAATGCTTGTCTCCACTCTTTATGGTGCTGGATAAAAGGATCATTTTTCAGCGCATCTTTGCCCCTCTTGATATCAACATCTTTCAGCGGATGTGTTGGTAATTTATAGTCAATAATATCTTGTGGGGTAACTCCTAAAAACTTAGCCTGAGGAACACAAAAATACTCATTGATATGTGCTGCATTGCCAGAGCCAACTTTAAGTGTCCTATATATGTTAGCATAACCATACATATCCCCATCAGTAAACACATACACTGGCAATTTTTTCTCATCACTCAATCTTCTAATAAACCTCCTGCAAGCGCGAGTTGGAACACCACCCATTGAAGCTAAGATGCAATCAGCCTTTTTCCAGTAATTATGCTTCAACAATCTTTGAAACATGCCTGCTGTTTCTATAGCCAAAATAAATTTTGCATTTGTTTCAAACTTTAAATGCTCTACAGAAATCGGTATTGAATAAGCTCCTGAGCCGAATTTGGTGCAATCGATTCTTATATCTTTTCCAGTATCAGGCTCTTTGTCAATAACAATAAGCTTTCCTGCTACTTCCCCTCCTTTTTCTTCGGGAATAAATCCAAGCTGCTCTCTGTTCACCATCATCATTGCTTCCATATCATCCATAACTGTATCTGATTCAGGCTGCTCTTTGAAGGCTGCCTCTGCCCAATTCTTAGAAATATAATACATCTCTCTCTTTGTGGTTATATCATCACTCTCAACTATATTTTTTGCATGCGCCATCATCCTTAATGTCTGCGCAAATGTTTTTATTGTAGAAGCTGTTAAAGTCCTCTCCTTCATCTTTCCCAATAATTCAAAAAAACCATCTTTAGGATCATACTTGACATTGCTTAATGCCCTTAAAGGCATTTTAAGCTCAGGAGCCTTTTTCTTTCTTATACTGGAATAAACATCATTTGCCGTGTTATTTATTTCTTTCAAAACAAGATTACTCTGGGTTTTCTTCATTTCCTTCACCTCTTTCATTTTCCCCATCCTCTTCTTCCTCACCGTAATCTTTTCCTATCTTCGCAAACTCCTCATCATATTCCAGGTTTTCAGCTTCTACCTGCTCTAATTTTCCTCTGCTCTTTTCCAGAATTTCTGCTAATGATTCCTCAACCTTTTTTTCATCATTGTCATTTAACTTTAATAGTTCCTTTAAAGCCTCTCCCACATGGGGTATAAACAGCTGTATATAATCCCTCTTCTTGCTTTCAAAATTGATTCTTCTTTTTTTGCCTATATAACTAGCAAGCTTTCTTCCGCATTCCTGTAATGCAAGCTTGATTTCCTTAATCATTTCAGGGTAATGGGCAATAGCTTCTTTGCTTTCCGAAGTAAAAGGGACCCATACAGAGTTTATGGAAATTACAATTGTCGCTGGCCCGATAGGCAAAGCGCCTTTGCTTTGGCTCAGCCCATAATTTCTCCAGGCTGTATTTAGGACTGATCTTGCTATTGCGCAAGCTCCTTGCTGGTAAAGCAGGGGAACCCTATTGGCATACCTTAAAACTTTTACAGATTCTTCTGCATTTTGCTGGCCGCCATATGCAATTCCTGCTTCAACAACAAAAGGATTTCCCCTATAAACTGCGCATGGCCTTGTTGTTGCGCAATAAAATTCTGCATTTATCTCTTTCTTCAGCCCTTTCTCAAGCAATTCCTGCCCGATTGGGCTTATGCAATCTACTGATGGGGCAATTATTTTTGTTTTTTTAATACCCTCAATAAGCTTCTCTGCCATCTCCCTGCTTACATCGTTTGGCTTTGTGTTTGGAAGTATTGCAGCATTTTCGCAAATCTGCTTAGCAGTTCCAGAGCCAACTCTTGAAAATTCATTCATCAAAAAACTCTGCAAGGTTCTTGCTTCAGTCAATTTAAGCATAGATAACAAAACACCGATCTCAACGCCATACGGATGCGGCTTAATCTCAACAGGCTTCTTAGGCATTTCCTCAGACGCTTTTGGGAAAATTATTTGCTCAGCCTTTGGGTTTGTGTAAATTATTGTGACATGCGGATTTACAATTGCTGTTTGCTTTAGATACTGGTCAATGCTTTGGTCGCCTTTTTGGTAGCTTCCCTCTAAATCCAGTTCTACTCTTGTTCCGTGCTCTTTATTCCATTCAACTTCCTCTTCTTTAACGATTTCGGGTTTATTCTGCTGGGTGTTAATGCGCAGCTCATAATAATGCGCAGGATAATTTTTTCCTATCCTTGAAATTATTCTTGCAGGCTTTCCTGTTGTTAGCTGTGCATACAAAACAGAAGCGCTTATCCCGATGCCTTGCTGCCCTCTCGATTGCGATAATTTGAAGAATTTGCTTCCATACAGCAGCTTTGCAAAAATATTTGGGATTTGTTTTTTTACAATTCCAGGGCCGTTATCCTCCACAATAACCCTGAACTTGTTCTCTGTCATCTCTATAACTTCCACATTTATTTCCGGCAATGTACCAGCTTCCTCACATGCATCTAAACTGTTATCCACAGCTTCCTTTATGCTTGTAAGCAAAGCCTTTCTCGGATTATCAAACCCCAGCAAATGCCTGTTTTTTTCAAAAAAGCTTGCAACAGAAATTTCTCTTTGCTTTTTTGCCAATTCAATTGCGATTGGAACTTCTTCCTTGCTTTCCATTTCTTTATCTGCCATTTTTATAAAATTTCAATATTAACTTGTTTAAATAGTTAATTGTTTTGAGTTTGAAAATTTTTTGGAGAAGTAGTTAGAAATAGTTAATTTTTTAATATTATGTTCATTCTTCAAACAATATGGAAACCATAAATTTAGACTGTATAACTGTATATGATGCAGCTCGCCGTTCACGTATAATTTATAATATGACAAGCAAGATGTTGATTGATGGCGACACAAAGAAAATAAATGAAGAAAGGAGAAAGATTATTGATGATTATTCACAAAAAAAGAATTTGGAAGGGTACTGCATGTTATCTGCAGATGGCGCTGTTAGATTAAAGAAACATAAATCACTTGCAGATCTTTTAAGGTTTGACAGAAATAATTTTTTTGAATGGGTGTACGAAGACAATGGGGCTAATTACCCTACACAAGAATGGATAAATAAACAAGATGGTAAATATTTAGCATTATTGCTAAACGTTTGTAATCCATTAAATCTAGATGTTCAATCACATTCTTCAATTTTGTTTGTACCCGACCATGAGTATTCTATATTTAGACAAGCTGGAAGACAAGTAAAAGCTAAAATGTTTATTCCAGGGATAGGATATTATGAAGATGTTTCCAATCGAAAAACGAGTATAAAAGAGATTCTTTGGATGACATATATAGTTTTTAGAAAAGAATTACCAAGAGCTTTATCAACTCCTTCACACAAATAAATACTTTAAACCATCTCCACTATCCTTTTCCTTTTCAATTCCCTTCTTTTCTTTTCAAGCCACATATAAACACTTGCATGTGTGCTTCCCCTTAACAAAGCTTCTACTGCGCGTTTTGCCATTGAAGCTGATTCTGCTGTTCCTATAATGCTCACTGATTTTCCATACACCGAAATATAAGCTTCAGACAATTCTTCTATTAACCTTCTTGACTTTCCCTCCTTGCCTATAACCCTTCCTTTCAATCTTAAAAGCGTGTTTTTTGATTTCCCAGTGAACTCATTTAAATTTACTATTTCAAAAGTATAGTCTTGCTTCAGCAATAATTTTGCAATTTCAGGATTAAATCCACGGCCTACAGACCTTATAATCTCTCGTGCTGTATATAAGCCCAGAGCATCTTTCCCAGAAATAAATATATCCCCCTCCAAAGAATCAACTTTTATCTGCGTCTTTGTATCATCCTCTATGCTTTTTTTGACTTCTCCACCTTTGCCTATTAAAACTGCAACCCTCTCCTGAGGTATCTTCAATTCATAAGAATATCCAATCATAATAAAAATGAAAATTTTATTTATTATTAAATGTTTTGGAACCTTTGGTTTCCAAATACCCAGAAACCACCTTGCGTGGTGCCAGAAATTCAGAGGAATTTCTGAGCAAACGAAGTTTTTCGCTGGTTTTGTTAATAGGTTTTTTCATCAAATTTTATTTCCTATACTACCATTCACTAATAAGTAATCATGCATTTTGCGTCATTGTTTTTCTTTATTATTGTGAATAATTTCAACAACGAAACATTTAAATATAGATTACGTCTTACTTGTGTTATATCGCCTCCGTCTATATTTTAGATATTCAAATTCTAAAATTCAACATTAGATATTTATGTTTACGTGCTTGATATTGTTATCAAGTATGTGTAGTTTTGTAATATTGCGACCAATAAAGCGGATCCTGTGTATTTAGCTTGCTAAATACTCAGAAATTTTATAGAAATTCCTGTTGATCCTGCAGGAGGTTGCTGCTATTAGGATTCGATTAAGCCATGCAAGTCAAGGGGTTCTTCGGAACACCGGCAAACTGCTCAGTAACACGTCGATAATCTGCCCTTAGGTCAGGGATAACATCTGGAAACTGATGCTAAAACCTGATAAGGAAATTCTACTGGAAAGTGTTTTTCCTCAAACGTGAGGCCTAAGGATGGGTCGGCGGTCGATTAGGTCGTTGGTGAGGTAACGGCTCACCAAGCCTATGATCGATAGGGGCCTTGAGAGAGGTAGCCTCGAGAAGGGCACTGAGATACTGGCCCTAGCCCTAAGGGGTGCAGCAGGCGCGAAACCTTTACAATGCACGAAAGTGTGATAAGGGAATCCTAAGTGCTTTGCTTTTAGCAAAGCTTTTGCCAAGAGCAAAAATCTTGGCGAATAAGTGGTGGGTAATACCTGTGCCAGCCGCCGCGGTAACCCAGGAACCACAAGTGGCAACCGCTTTTATTGGGCCTAAAGCGTCCGTAGCCGGTTCAGCAAATTTCCTGTGAAATCGTTGGGCTCAACCTAACGTCGTGCAGGAAAAACTACTGGACTAGGGACCGGGAGGCGTCAGAGGTATTCCTGAGGGAGCGGTAAAATGCTATAATCTCAGGAGGACCCCCAGTGGCGAAGGCGTCTGACGAGAACGGATCCGACGGTGAGGGACGAAAGCTAGGGGAGCAAACCGGATTAGATACCCGAGTAGTCCTAGCTGTAAACGCTGCGAGCTAGGTGTTACGTATTCTTCGGGAATGTGCAGTGTCGTAGTGAAGATGTTAAGCTCGCCGCCTGGGAAGTATGGTCGCAAGACTGAAACTTAAAGGAATTGGCGGGGGAGCACTACAAGGGGTGCGGCGTGCGGTTTAATCTAATTCAACACAGAGAATCTCACCAGGAGCGACGGCAGGATGAAGGTCAGGTTAAAGGCCTTACCCAACAAGCCGAGAGGTAGTGCATGGCCGTCGTCAGCTCGTGCCGTAAGGTGTCTTGTTAAGTCAAGCAACGAGCGAGACCTATACTCACAATTGCTAACAAGCTTTGCGATTGAGCACATTGTGAGAACTGCCCCTGAAAAGGGGAGGAAGGTGTAGGCTACGGTAGGTCTGTACGCTCCGAATCTTCTGGGCTACACGCGCGCAACAATGGTAGGGACAATAGGATGCAACTCCGAAAGGAGAAGCCAATCCCCAAAACCCTATCCTAGTCCAAATCGAGGGCTGTAACTTGCCCTCGTGACGCTGGAATCCCTAGTAATCAGATTTTATCAGAGTCTGGTGAACATGTCCCTGCTCCTTGCACACACCGCCCGTCAAACCACCCGAGCAGGGTTTAGATGAGGCTTGATTTTTAATTAAGTCGAATCTAAGCTCAGCGAGGAGGGTTAAGTCGTCACAAGGTAGCCGTAGGGGAACCTGCGGCTGGATCACCTCCTTTATTTTTTTTAATTTGTATTATAAAAATTATTTTTTTTGTTTTAAATTATAAAAACATTATAAAAAAATATTTAAATCAGAAAAACAATGCTGATATATTCGGTACACAAGTCCGAAAAATTCTAAACTATAAGAAGTGGGCCCGTAGCTCAGCGGTACTTTGTTAAGCTTGCTTATGCAGAGCGCAGAAGAGCGTCGCCCTTGCATTCACAACATGAAAGGCGGAGGCCTCGGGTTCAAATACGGGGTTCATAATAATATGGACCCGTTGGAAAGTCCCGACGGGTCCATTTAATATTTTAGGAAACCAGCCAATAAAAAAAGCAACAATAAAAAAAATCCAATAAACGAATAAAAAATAAAATTAATAAATTAAAATTAATAAAAAATTAACAATTCCAAATTAAAATCAAATTAAAAATTATCAATCATTAAAACAATTGAAATAAAGTTATTGAAAACAAAAAATAAATTCAAAAAATTCATAGTCATTATTCATTTAATGATAGCTCCTCGGTAATGTATTTTACCGATGGGTTGGTTGACGTTTATGAGACCGTGCATAGGCTAAAATCCTACGCTATTAGGTGGATGACTTGGCTCAAATGCTGATGAAGGGTGTGGCAAGCTACAGAATGCTCTGGCGAGACGCACGCAGTCTTTGAACCAGAGATCCCTGAATGAGACTTCTCATTAACTCCGTAAGGAGGGGGAACGCAGGGAATTGAAACGTCTTAGTACCTGCAGGAAAAGAAATCAATTGAGATGCTGTTAGTAACAGCGAGCGAAAGCAGCACAAGGCAAACTGAATCCTTTATCGAAATATAAAGGAGATGTGGTGTTGTAAGACTGCCTACATAAATCTTACCTTAGGAACTCGAAGTTGTCTGGAAAGGCATGCTTTAAAGTGTGATAGCCACGTAGGGCTAACTGAGAAGATTTTGGCAGTATCTTGAGTACTACTCACCGGATACTGAGTAGGAATTAAGGAGGTATCAACTTCTAACCTTAAATACAATTTGAGTCCGATAGCAAATAGTACAGTGATGGAACGTTGAAAAGTACCCATGACAGGAAGTAAAAAGAGCCTGAAACCTAATAGTTATAGCTTGGTACTGCTCTAAGGAGTTGTACCATACGTTTTGAATAACGTGCCAGGGAGTTTATCTAAGTGGCAAGGGTAATTCCAAAAGAAGTACCCAAAGCGAAAGCAACAAGCCCGCAATTTATGAGGGGCAGGGTACGAAAGTGCCTGGAGTCACTTGGATTTGACCCGAAGCCAGACGATCTAACCTTGGGTAAGGTGAAGCGGGGGTAAAACCCTGTGGAGGCCTGAAGAGGTATTAGGTGCAACTATTCTTCTAACCTGAGGTTAGGGGTGAAAAGCCAATCGAGTCTGGCAATAGCTGGTTCCTATCGAAGTTGGCCGTAGTCAAGCCTTAGGTGAGATTACTAGAGTGATAGAGATACGGGTTGAAGACTTAGGTCCCGAAAGGGATCGGTTTTCTGTCCAACTCCGAATATTCTAGCATCGTAGAACCTAAGAGACGGGAGGCAAGGGTAAGCCTTGTTTCCGAGAGGGGAACAACCCAGACTATAGTTAAGGTCCCAAAATGCTGACTAAGTGTTAAAGGGTGAAAAGTGTCTATCGTCACAGACAGCGAGGAGGTTGGCTCAGAAGCAGCCATCCTTTAAAAAGTGCGTAACAGCTTACTCGTCAAGATGATAGGCCTTTAAAATGGACGGGGCTAAGTCGGCTACCGATACTATAGAATACCGAAAAGGTAATTGATAGATAGGCGTTCTGTAAGGGCAGAAGTATTCTCACAAGAGAGTATGGACCTTGCAGAAATGAGAATCCTGGTGGTAGTAGGATCTTAGCACTGTAAGAATCAGTGCCACTGAAAGGGCAAGGGTTCCTTGGCAATGCAAATCAGCCAAGGGTTAGTCGAACCTAACCATAATCATAACTTGTTTTATGGGAAAGGGATAAAGGTTAATATTCCTTTACTATTCAATTATGTGCGGCAACGCAAGCTTCATTACTAACATTTCTGATTAGGCTAACACAAACCTTCGTTTGTGTTAACTAGAATAAATCAAGGGAGTATCGTAATGATGAGAACTTGATTAAATCTGGGATGAGCATTCCTATGGGATGTTTAGCTGATATCTGGAATCCGTGAAAAGGGAATGGAGAAAAAATTTGAATAATCGTACCAAGAACCAGCACAGGTGCCCCTAGGTGAGAAGCCTAAAGTGTGAAGGATTAACTTAGTTGAGGGAATTCGGCAAATTAGCCCCGAGCCTTTGGCATAAGGGGTCCCTGCAGTTGTTGCTTAGCAATTGACTGCAGGGTGCAATGACTAGGACGGTCCGACTGTTTAACAAAAACTTAACTGACTGCGAGCCTGTAAAGGTGTGTATAGTCAGTGACGCCTGCCCAGTGTCTGTACTTTAAACCTCCTTTCAAGGAGGCTAAGAGCAGGTAAACGGCGGGGGTAACTATAACTCTCTTAAGGTAGCGTAATACCTTGTCGTTTGATTGACGACTTGCATGAATGGCGTAACGAGATCGTCACTGTCCCCAACTAGACTCCTCTGAACACTCTATACTGGTGCAGAGGCCAGTGATCTCCAGTGGGAAGCGAAGACCCCGTGAAACTTTACTGTAGCCTATTGTTGCGATGTGGGTTTTGATGTGTAGTGTAGGTGGAAGTCGCTAAAGCTTAGCCGTCAGGTTAAGTGTAGACAACAATGAAACACCACTCTTCAAAACCTACGTTGCTAATCTCGCAAGAGAAACAGCGGTAGGTGGACAGTTTGGCTGGGGTGGCACCCTGTCGAAACAATATCGACAGGATCCAAAGGTTGGCTCAAGCGGGTCAGAAATCCGCAGTAGAGTACAAGGGCAAAAGCCAGCCTGACTGTATTCTTAACAAGATGGAATGCAGGCATGAAAATGTGGCCTAGCGAACCTCTATGTCCTCCTTGATGGGGGCTAGAGATGAACGAAAAGTTACTCCGGGGATAACAGAGTTGTCGCGCCTGAGAGTTCGTATCGACGGCGCGGCTTGCTACATCGATGTCGGCTCTACCTATCCTGGAAGTGCAGAAGCATAACGCCTCGGCGCTTATGCCGAAGACGTTAGTCTGTAGGCTTCCAAGGGTGCGGGTGTTCACCGATTAAAAGGTATTGTGAGCTGGGTTCAGAACGCTGTGAGGCAGTTTGTTTGATATCTACTGGAGATGTCAGATGTCTGAAAGGAATGATCCTTTAGTACGAGAGGAACGAGGGTTAGAGGCCTCTGGTCTACCGGTTATCTGAAAAGGTAAGCCGGGCAGCTACGCCTTCTGAGGATAAGTGCTGAAAGCATCTAAGCACGAAGCCTTCCTTGAAAAGAGACATCATAGAACACTCGCAAAACACGAGTTTAATGGGACAGATGTGTAAGCACGAAGCTTCGGCGACGTGTTCAGCATGCTGTTTCCAATAGTTCATAATTTTAGTCATGCACGGTCCTCATATTTTTTCTTTATTTTTAATTGATTAGTACTTGATTAGCTTAAGCTATAAATTTGCTAATTGGAAACAGGCTTACTACTTTCAATACTTCAGGTTATTATTATCCTGCCTGCGGCGCATTTTAGGCTCGCGCATTGGCTCGCAATTTATTGGAATTTATTACAATAATAATTATTCTCAACCCAGCTAAACCATATTTTATAACACCCACACCATTGAGAAATGCCTTATTAAATCAATAATTTTAAATAAAAACCTTGAATGCTTTTTACTATGGCACGACTTTACAAAAATATAGAAATCTACAAATTAAGCTATGGTTTTGTTTTTGAGATATACAAGATAACAAAAAATTTTCCAGAAATTGAGAATAATAATTTAACGTGGCAAATGCGTCGAGCGGCAGTGTCCATTCCCATAAACATTGTCGAGGGCAGCACAAGACATTCTGAAAAAGCATTCCTTAATTTTTTAACTTATGCCTATGGCTCAACAAAAGAGTTGGAGGTGTTATTATCTTTATCAAAAGATTTAGGCTACATTGATGAGAAGCAATATTTCAAAGTTAATGAAAAACTAGATGAAATTATGGCAAAGCTATTCAAGTTTATGGGCAATATTGAAAAAAGAACCCCGTATGGATTTTTTAAGAAATATGCCCAAAATAAGAAGGTATTCTAAATAAGCATAATTTCAATCCACAAATAATATATACTACTGATTTTATCTAAAAAATATTGCTCCCGTAGTGTAGTCCGGACCGAAGATGCCACATATGTGGTTATTCTTTGGGGATAACCAATCATTTCGGATTTTCGATCCGAAGACCTGGGTTCAAAACAGCTTTTTTTGCAGTAGCAAAAAAACCTGGGAAAAATGATGAAAATCATTTTGATTTTCAGCACCGGAAAGGGATTCAAATGACCGAACGTCATTTGAACTGAATTTTGCTTCACAAAATCAAAAAAGCTGATGAAAGTCCCGGCGGGAGCATTTTTTTAGAACAACAAAATTCCACTTATCTTATGATAAGTGGTTCAGGTATAGCTAAAACATAGCATGGAATTTTGTGTGCTCAAAAACCAACCATATAAAGTGGAATTTTGAGCGTCAAAAACCACTGAATGTTTGGCTAATAATATCATGCCACCCATCTATGATGGATGGTTTTTGACACAAGCAAACCTTTAAATATGGAAATAAAATCCGGATAGTAAGTTGCATATATTAAAAAATTAATTGGAGGTCAATGTAACAACAAGTTTGTTGTGAAGATTTTAGGATGAAAAGAAGTTCTAGGCGATGGAAGAAGAAGAGACAGATGAGATGGAAGTGGCAGCGTAAAAGAATGAAAAAAGAAAAGCGAAGAAGAAAGCAGCAAAGATAAATCTTTTTTAGAAACTTTTATATAATCATATCAAAATAGCTAAATGTGGTGATAATATGACAATCGTTGGATTTAACTTTACAAAAATAGATGCTGAAAAAAAGGAATTCGTAAAGGGCAAGATAAACATCAATAATAACGTTTCTATAAAAGAAGTGGAAGAAAAAGACCTTTTTCTTGGAAACCAAAAGCAAAAAGTTCTAAGCTTTACTTTTGAATTTATATCAAAATATGATCCGGACATTGGGTCTATAAGGCTTATTGGAGATGTTTTATTTATGGATGACTCAAAAAAGGCAAAAGAGATTTTAGACGGGTGGAAGAAAGACAAAAGGCTGCCAAAAGAAACAATGACTAACATCTTAAACACGATACTAGGCAAATGCAATGTAGAAGCTTTGATTCTAAGCGAGCGGATAAACTTGCCTCCGCCTATACCATTGCCAAAAGTGCAGGTAGGGCAACCGCCAGAAAAAAAGGATTAATTCTTTTTTTAATTTATTTTTAATTGATGTTAAATCCTTTTTCTCTAAGAGAAAAACTGAAATATGATTTAGTGCCAAATAATTGTTCCGCGATAAAGTGTAACATCAGGAATAGCATAAAAAAGAGCCCCATTCCTTAGAACAAGACTTCCTCCTCCATAAGTTACGTGATCGTACTCCCCATAGCGTATAATATGGTTTACTTTCTTTTGTGCACTTTCTATTGCAGAATCTATTGAGTTTCCAACACCAATAATTTTAGAAGGATGTCTGACTTTTTCACAATAAATACTCATTTCTCCTCCTGTTTCAGGATTTGGAAAGGTAAATTCTATTCCTTGCTTAAACCCTTTTTCTTGCATAATAATTTGGAATTGAGTTTGCTTTATAAATATTGTTCAAGCCCTAATTGGATTTAACTTCAAACAAAACCTTTATAAAACAAGTAATATTACAATTTCTCGTAAAAAATGCTAGATAAAGAACTTAAATTAAAAGTTGCAGAAGCTATACAGGATGATGTAAACAAAGGTATAGTAAGAATAGATTCAAGTTTTCTAAGCAATGTAGGCGTGCGCCCAGGAGATATAGTTGAATTAGAGGGTGAAAGAAAAACAGTTGCAATTGCTGACCGGGCTTATCCTGGCGATATAGGGCTTAACATAGTAAGAATGGACGGGATAATAAGAAAAAATTCAAAAACCGGAATAGGCGAAATAATAACAGTAAGGAAAGCTGATGTAAAAGAAGGTAAAAAGGTTACTAT
>Ga0209212_1005801_pt1 | contig 14514 bp, 12 predicted proteins | sample RifGroC2_FD_183996 | JGI IMG/M metagenome (GOLD analysis project Ga0209212, IMG submission 183996) | Groundwater microbial communities from Rifle, Colorado, USA - Groundwater C2 (SPAdes) (version 2) | ecosystem: Environmental > Aquatic > Deep subsurface > Groundwater | place: Rifle, Colorado... | reverse complement strand
TTTATTGATTGCAACAGGCTTATTTACCAGCGTTTTCCATACTCGCCGGTCAAAAAGGATTTTCGCATTCAGGTTATCAATCCAGGAGGAGAAGGAAGCCAGGTGGTAAATGTCACCGAGCCTTGACGGTTGACTACCCGCACTGCCACCATATTCGATTTTACAACAATCATCAGTTTGGTGAGGAGTTAGGCAAAAAGGAGGTAAATCAACATGCCGATAATCAGCAATTTTTTTGGTATAATTATCAGGATGTTTTTCAACGAACATGCACCACCACATTTCCACGTTGAATACGCCGAATACAAGGCATCCGTGAACATCCAGACCCTGGAGGTCATCGAAGGGAAACTTTCACGCAGAGCTCAAGAACTGGTACTTGACTGGGCTGAGCTACATCAAAAGGAATTGCTGGAAGACTGGGAACTTTGTCGCCAACACCTGGAACCAAAGAAAATTGAACCGCTTAATTAGAAAGGAGGTTCACATGCACTGGGACGTCATTTCCGCTAATATTGTCAGACATCTTGAATTTACCGTAACCTTTGCCGACGGCCTTACCGGACGGGTCAGGATGCTGCCTTCTCACCTGTTCGGTGTTTTCGAAAAACTGAACGACCCAGAGGTATTCAATCAATTGCAGGTCACAAACGGCTTTGTTTCATGGCCCGATGAAATTGATCTTGCGCCGGACGCCATGTACGATGCGATCCGTCGCGACGGCGAGTGGCTGCTTTCCTGATGCATCTATGATGATGTTTATTCCGATTCACCATGACCATACGCCCATTGCCGGCCCAAGCGATTTACCATAGTTACCGTTTCCCCCACACAGTCAACAGCGCCGGCAGGAAGGCCAGGAAGACTGCCACGCTGGCGATCATGCCGAGCGACATAACCGCGCCGATACTGAAAACACCCCGGTGATGTGCCACCATCAGGGCGCCGAAGCTGAAAAGGATCGTCAGGGCATTCAGGAAAACGCCGATACCGGCGCTGCTCATGGCCACCTGGCCCGGTGTTTCGTTACCCTGGCGGTAGCGGTTGATGATATAGATGGCCGAATCGATCCCTACCCCCAATATCAATGGCAGCACAATGATGTTGGCTGAATTGAAGCTGACCCCGAAAAGCCACATCCCCCCCACCATCAGCAGCAGCCCGGCTGCCAGCGGCAGCGTACCGATAATGGCAAAGCGGATGCTCTTGAAGTTGATCAGCAGGATCATGGCAATGCCGATAAAGGCGTAACCAAATGCCTTGAGATAGGAATCGCGCAGAATCGTCAATGATTCGAAGACCATGACCGGCTCGCCGGTGGCATTGGGGACTACCCCCTTGACCTGGCTGACGAACTCAGCCAGCGGCTGGTGCTCGAAGATCTCCTTTTTGGCAGACACCTGCAACAGCAGCTTGCCGTTCTTCCCCACAAAACGCTGCCTCAGCTGCTCCGGCACGTCGGATGCGCTGACCGGGGACGCCTCCAGACTTTCCTTCATCATGGCCAGCTTTGCAGGCAGCTCGGCAAACATTCCCCCCTGAAAATCGCGCAACATACCGGCTGCGTTCTTGTCCTTCTCCTTTTCCAGAGATGCAAAAAATCCGTCCAGTGTCGTCAGGAAGGCGCCAACCGGCTTGGCCTCACCCACACCTTGAGCTTCCAGTGCCTTTGACAGCTTTGCGACCCGGTCGCGGAAGTTTTCAAAGACCGTCGGCAGTTCCATCAGCCGCAGATTTTCCTCGTAGGGTGCAGGCCTAACCTCCGCCATAACCGTTTTCAGCGCGGCCAGTTCGGACAGCTTGGCAGCCTGCTGGTCCGGCACCAGGGCCGACAGGCTGACGACATGGTCCACGGCAGGCAGCTTCTCCAACCGCTTTGTCAACTGGATTGCCTCATCCATGTTACTTGCCGTGACAACCGCAAAATAGCCCGAGTTCTCCTTGCTGCGCATCAGCTTGTAGGCGTACTCCACCGATTGCAACCCCTTGGCCTGCAGGTTCATCAGGTTGTAGTCAAAGCGCATGTGAATCGTTGGGTACAGGCACAACAGCGACAACAGCAGGGTTGCGGCAATCATTGCCTTGGGACTGCCAAACATGACTTGCAGGATCGGGTGCTCAACGGCCTGAAACTTCTTGATGGGTGCAGCGCTGCCGTTTTTCCGAAAGCGCTCCAGCAGGATCAGCATGGCCGGCAACACGGTAAAGGTGGCAATGACGCAGATCACCACGCCGCCGGCAGCGATGATCCCCAGTTCGGCGATCCCTTTGAAATCAGTCAGCACAAAGGTAATGAATGCCATGGCAGTGGTTGCGGCTGCCAGTATGATGGAACGAAGATTTGCGGCAATCGAGGTTTCTATGGCGGAAATTCCGGTGGCGCCTTCCTTCAGCTCCTCCTGGTAACGCAGCACTACCTGGATGCCGTACTCGATCCCCAGGCCGATCAGCATGATGGCAAAGACCATGGAAAGGATATTGAGATGCCCAACCGCAACCGTGGCAAAGCCGAATGACAGACAGATCCCGACGATCAGCGAGACCATGGCGCTGATCACGTTCAGCAGGCCGCGGAAGGCGAACAGCAGCAGGATCACCGTCAGGGTCAGAGAAAGGACCGTGGCGATCTTCAGGTCTTGCTGGCTGGTGGCCATCTCCTCATATTCCAGGACCGGCACGCCGGTCAGTCCCCCGGTTACCCCCTTGAACTCAGGTCTTGCGAGGATTTCGTTCAGGGCGGCCCGGGCAGCCTTGATCGATCTCTCCGAGGCGACAAAACTGGTCTGGTCCTTGATCGGCAGCATGGTGATTACCTGCTGCCTGCCTGCGTTTTCCAGCATGGAGGGCCTACCCCCCTCCCCTCCTCCCTTGAGGAAGGAATCCATGGACAGGCCACTGGTTTTACCGTCAAAGGCCTTGAAGCCCTTGTCCAACGTTGTCAGCATGAAGGTCAGGCTTTTTAACTCCTGGGGATCATTATGCACGAGATACCCGTCGATCTGGCGGGTCAGGCTGGTGAAAAGGGTTTGTACAGACGGGTCGGCAGCAAGGTCTTTAAGGACCGGGGCAGCCATGGTCAGGGTGTTCCGGAGTTGTTTGATCTCCTCCAGCGGCATGAACAGCAGGCCGTTTTTTCTAAAGAAGGGCAAGCCGCCGGGATATAAGACCTCGCGAAAAACCCCGCTGTCCCTGTTCAGCCTGGCATATAGCGCATCAGCGGCGCGGGTCGCCTTCTCGGCATCGGCTGCCTCGATCACAGCCACGATCTCTTCCTGATCGCCGAACTCGGCGCGGTAGGCGCGGTAATCGACCTGGAAGGGCGCATTGCGCGGCATCAGGTCATCGCGTCCGGTAAGAAACTCCATGTTGTTGATGGTGTAGATGACCGACAGTACGGAAAGCAGCAACGCCATCCCCAGGATCAGACGGGGTCGGCAGGCAACAAAGGCAAACAGGCGGGATTTTATTGGTTGGTGGGACAAGGGTTACTCCTTACCCTGATAAACAGGATAAAATATCTTGGCAAAAATGATTTTCGGTCACTTGCAATGGGAAATAAGAACCATATTGAATATACCTCAGGCGCAAAAAAGTCAATCTGCAGTGGATTTTGTAATGTTTTCCATCGGACTTATTACAAAGGCATTATTCAACCTGTTGACCTGGATCAATGTTTCCGTGTTCAGAATATGGTGTATAATTTCCACATGCAATTCAAACGGCTGAAAACTAAATTTCAGGAGAATATTTCCAGTTAGAGGCACCGCGAGGCTTCTAGATGGTGTTATTCACGCTATATGCACCAACTCCTGATCGCCGCGAACATAGCAATCAACGAGATATGACCATCAGCTTCCCAAACGCAGGTCATGGCATTGCACCCAAATATCGAGGCAAATAACATGATACAAGTCAAACGTGTGTATGATCCGTATGAGCCAGAAGATGGACCTCGTTTCTTAGTGGATCGTCTCTGGCCGCGCGGGATCAAAAAAGTAAATTTTGCTGTGGATGGTTGGCTGAAAAATGTCGCCCCCAGCAATGATTTGCGGTACTGGTTTGGACACGACCCGGCCAGGTGGGAGGACTTCTGTCGGCGCTACGGGGCCGAACTGGAAGCCAACGGTGAAGCCTGGCAGCTGCTCCTCAATCTGGCTCAAAAGCAGGATATCATCTTGCTCTTCAGTACGCACGATCTGGAGCGCAACAATGCTGTGGCACTCCGGTCGTTTCTTGAAGCGCGACTCAACGACGGTCATTGACTGTCGATACCAACAAAACTTCACAAAGGAGGAACATGACATGCAAAAATGGAGATGCACCATCTGTGATTATGTTTATGACCCGGCAGAGGGTGACATGGGAAATGATGTCGCTCCAGGAACCGCCTTTGGAGAACTCCCGGACAGTTGGGTTTGCCCTATTTGCGGCGCCGGCAAGGAGCTGTTTGAACTAGAATGACTGTTTTAATACTTTTCATCGCCTTCTTAGCGTCGCATGATCAGCCTGACAGGAAATATATCCTGTCAGGCTGATCTGATTGTAGAACAGAAACCTCTCTTTATGTCAATTTCAAATCAAAGTTGAAATAAATGCGGCGAGGATTGAGGCTGCGAGGCGTACAAACAGTATGCTGATGAGCCAAAGAAGATAGCACATCGGTATCAATGCTATTGATGATTTATTGACTTGAGTCATACTCCATCAAGAGGTGAATTGTTAGTTTGATGCAACTAACATTGGTTATAATCGAAAGAGGTCTTCTTATGCGCTTCATCACCTGTAAATACCTCCAACTCAGCCTTGTCATTCTGCTCATGCTCCCCATGCCGGCACTGGCCATACCAGCCATTACCTGTCATTGCTTCACGGATCGCTCCTTCAATCCAGCAAAGCCTGCGCTGGCTGATCCGTATTTCCTGGCCACGACGCAAAACTCCTTCTTTAGCGTCGTGTTTAAGGCCGAAAAGAAAACTATTGTCATGAAGAAGCAGCAAGGGACATCATCTGACGATCTCTGGATTGCCTACTGGGTGGCATCTAAATCAACGGCATCAGCAGAGGCGCTGCTCCAGGCAAAGCAGAATAAGGAATCTTGGCGGGATGTTATTGCACCCTTGCGGATCTCCCACAAAGCCTTGGGCACCCGCTTCGCAACGGCCCTGAATGCAAAATCGTCAACGAAACAGCTGGCCGAAGCGGTGGTTGATGAATTATGCCTCCACTACCGGCTGATGACTGACGCGGAATTGGCTGCACTACGGAAGGCAGGGGCCTCCAATCAGGAATTGATTATTGCCGTTGTTATCGCAGCCAGGACGGTGCAACCGGTCAAACAGATCTATCTTGATGTAAAAAGAGGGTCGAAAACCTGGGGCGCCCTGCTCCAAGCGGCAAAGATCGATCCAAAGGATATGCAGGCAGAGATTGCCGGCATACTGAATTGCCGCCCAAATAATCATCGTACAGACAACACCGTAACTGTTACCCCGGAATATTTTCTTGACCGCAAGATTTAATCCGCATATTATGTGAATAGATGTTCACATGAGGCAACCATGTTAGAAAAGAAAAGCACACATGTTCGCAAGGAAGAAATCATCCAGGCCGCCCTTGACGTTATCGGCAAAAAAGGGGTGCGGGCCATGACCATTGCCGCCATTGCCGAAACTGCAGGCATGAGCGAGGCCAACATCTATCGGCACTTCAGCGGCAAGGAACAGATCTTTTCCGCCCTTGCGGATTTCATCGGCAGTTCGGTCATGGGCAAGGCAGCCACCATCGCTGCAGGCAGCCGCAAGCCTCTGGAAAAGCTGGAGACTATTTTCAACTCCCATATCTCGATCATTGCCGATCATCCGGGTATTCCTCGCTTAGTGTTCTCCGATGACATCCATCTGGGGCAGAGCAGTTTTGCCGAAACACTTGCCTTACGCGTCGGAAATTATGTTGAAACCATAACAGGCGTTATTGCCGCGGGGATTGTTGAAGGTGAATTTAAACCGGGGTTGCACCCCAGGGAAACAGCCCTGACCCTGCTTGGCATGATCCAGTTTACCGCGCTACGCTGGACGATCAGCAACGCATCCTTTGAAATTCGGCCGGAAGCGGAAAAACTCTGGCAGAATTTTCTGATCCTGGTTCGTTGATTTTTTTTGCCACCAATGTGAGCACATAATCACTTTACATTCAATAAACAGCATATAAATGGAACCTGACATGAAACGATTCCTATTATTATTAGTTCTCCTTCTCACGACTCAGCACACCTATGCCGCCACCCCCCTGACACTTGACGAGGCGCTGGCAACAGCACTGAAAAACCACCCCCAGATCATCGAGGCCCAGGAGGTTCTGAACATCGCCGATGCCAGAACCGGCCAGACGCGGGCCAATTATTACCCTCAGATAAGCATCGCTGCCGACTGGAGCAGGGGGGAAAGTTATTTTGCCGCCCAGGAAAGCACAAGGTTGGCGCAAACCAACAGTGCCGGCCTGTATCTGAAGCAGACGATCTACGACTTCGGCCGCACCGCAGGTGCGGTTGACGCAGCACGCAACAATCGCGAAGCCGCCCATAAGGCACTGGCCGTAACCCAACAGGATTTGGCCTTGCGGGTCAGAAGCGCCTTTTACCTTCTCCTCGCCGCGGAAAAGCAGGTTATTGCCGTCAGTGAAACCGTCCGGGCAAGAGATCAGGTTTACCGGCAAGCGCAGGAATTTTTCAACCAGGGCATCAGGGCAAAGGTGGATATGGCCAGGGCCGAAGCGAATCTGTTCGCTGCCAGGACAGCCCTGATCAGGGCAGAAAACAACCGGGAGATCGCCCGGGTCGAGTTGGCCAACGCCATGGGACTTGCCTACCTGGGGGAACGTACCCTGCTTGAGCCATCAACCCCTGAGCAACAATTGCCGGAACGGAGTCTGGTTCAGCAGGAAGCGTTCCGTAACCGCTTAGAACTGCAACAATTATCCGCCCTGAAAATGTCCGCAGCCGCCAACCTGAAATCAGCCCGGGGTAGCTATCTGCCGCTTCTCACCGGCACAGCCAGCGCAGGCTATGCCGACCGTGACTTCCCTCCCTCCGGCAATGTCTGGGGTGTGGGCCTGAACCTGAGCATACCGCTTTTCTCCGGCTTCTCTTCAATCGAGCAGGTTCGGGAAGCCAATGCAAATATTAATACCATCGAAGCCAGGCAAAACAGCCTCAGGTTGCAAATCACCAAGGAAGCGGAATCTGCCTGGCTTGGTGCAAATGAAGCAGCTGCCCGAATGGTTTCGACACAGAAGGAAGTTGCAGCAGCCAACGAAAGCAAGGCGCTGGCCGAGGGACGCTATCAGGAAGGGGTCGGCAGCATCATCGAAGTGACCGATGCTCAATCCCAGGCCCTTGATGCGCAGACGGCCAATATTCAGGCCAGGTACGATTATTACACTGCTCTGGCCCGGCTCGACCGGGCAATCGGCAAACAGTAACGAAGGAGCGACAAATGGATCTGCTGAAAACCCTCGCAAAAAAGAAAAACTATCTGATCTGGGCCGCGGTCCTGGCGGCTGTTGTCATCACCCTCAAGATGACACTGCTTGCCCCGCCGAAGGTCAAGGCCGTGAGTGTTGAAAAACGCAATCTCACTGCCCAGGTCTACGGCAACGGCACGGTTGAGGCCAAGGTCGTGGTCGGCGTCTCCAGCAAGATCACCGGCAGGATCGTGGAGTTGTTAGCCGATCAGGGTGATCGGGTGAAACAAGGTCAGCTCCTGGCCCGTCTGGAAAATGACGACCTGCTCCAGCAGCAGCAGCAGTCAGAAGCCGGTCTGAACCGGTCTGCCGCCAACCTGAATGTGGAACAGGCCAACCTGCAGAAGGCCAAGGCGAACCTGGCCCTGGCGGAAAAAAATGCGCAACGCTTCAGGGCACTGGCCGAAAAGAACCTGGTCTCCAGGCTGGAGGCCGAACAGTATGAGACTGCCAACAAGTTGGCCCGGGAAGAGGTCGCCCGAAGCCAGGCAACCATTGAAGCTGTTCGCATGGAACAGCAATCGGGTCGCGCAGGGGTCGGTTTTGCCCGGAGCAAGGTGGCCGACACACTCATTTACGCTCCCCAGGATGGCGTCATCATTACCCGTGATCTGGAAAAAGGGGCCACGGCAACACCTGGCCAGGCGATCTTCACCCTGGCCGATCCTGCGACGATCTGGGTCAGGGCCAATGTGGACGAATCGCAGCTCAAGGGTGTGGCGGTCGGCAAGAGCGCCGTTATCACCCTCCGTTCTTCCCCTGGCGAACAATGGGCCGGCCAGGTGGCCCGCCTTGGTCACCAGAGCGACCGTGTCACCGAAGAGTTGCAGGTGGATGTGGCCTTCAATCCGCCGCTCAGTAATTTTCGCCTGGGAGAACAGTCGGAGGTATACATCACGACCGAGGTCAAAAAGTCGGTTCCGTCACTTCCCTCGGCCGCACTGGTCACCAACGGGGGAAAGCAAGGGGTATGGATTGCGGAGAATGGCGTTCTCAAATTCAGGGAGGTCACGGTCGGTATCCGGGGCCGGGGTGATTTTGCGGAGATTACGGGCGGGCTTGACGGCAAAGAGCGGGTTGTTGTTGCCGCTAAACCGCAGCTGGCCAAATTCCGCGACGGCATGAAGGTCCGGCTGCAATGAATCTTGCCATCCGCGACATACGCTACCACCGGGGCAGATTTATCCTGACATCCATCGGCCTGGGACTCCTGCTGGGGGTCGTGATCAGCATGGGAGGCATCTACCGTGGGCTGATCGCCGATGCCCTGGCAATACTGCACGCAAACAAGGCTGATATCTGGGTTGTGCAACAGGGGACCAACGGCCCGTTTGCCGAAAGTTCGCGCATCCCGGAAGAGACCAGATACAGAATCGCGGCGGTTCCGGGCGTGGCAGCAGTTTCCCCGGTGGCCTTTCAAACCATACAGATCGAGCGCAACAGCAAACCGTTCCGCTTTTTCCTGATCGGTTACGGCCTGGGCAGCTTCGGTGGACCGCCAGGCATTATTGCCGGCCGGAACATCCGCCAGAAACACTATGAAATGGTGGTGGCCAAGTCGATGAAGATTGGGCTGGGGGAGAAGATCCGGCTGGGGCAGAATGAGTACAGCGTAGTCGGAATATCGGAGAATATCGTCTCCTCCAGCGGTGACCCTGCTGCATATGTGTCCCTGGCAGACGCCCAGGAGATTCAATTCAAAAAGAGCAATCACGCCATCAGGAATGAACGGGCAAAAATCAAGGCCGGAGTGGCCGGGAATAAAGCGCTTTCCCCGCAGCAGGCAGAACTGCTCAGACAGAGCATCACTGCCACCACTGAGTCCACCCACACGGTCAATGCGGTCATGGTTAGACTGGCACCCGGAGCCGACCTGAAAGGCACGCAGGATCGGATCCAGCGCTGGAACCAACTGCGGGCTATCTCAGATAAGGAGCAGACCGCGATCCTGGCCAAAGGCATGATTGAAAAGGCCAGGATGCAATTGGGGCTTTTCCGGGTGATACTGCTGATCATCTCGGCGGTTATCATCTCCCTGATCATCTACACTTCAACCCTCGACAAGATCCGGGTGATCGCAACACTTAAACTGATTGGTTCCCAGAACCGGGTGATTATCGGCATGATCCTGCAGCAGTCGCTACTTATGGGGATTCTGGCCTATGCAATCGGCTATATCCTGATCCTGCTGACCTATGAAAAATTCCCCCGCCGGATCGTTCTGGAAGCCTTTGACCTGCAATCGCTGTTTGTTATTGTCATGGCAATCTGCACGCTTTCAAGCTTTGTGGGGATTCGAAAGGCGTTGAAGGTTGAGCCGGCGGAGGCACTGGGTGGATAAAAACATGTATGCAATAGAAGTGGACAATCTGACAAAGATCTACGGCAAGGGCGAGACCGCCGTGACCGCCCTGCAGGACGCAACCTTCCAGGTCAAACCAGGAGAACTGGTCGCCATACTGGGTCCCTCCGGTTCGGGCAAGACCACGCTGCTGACCTGCATCGGCCTGATCAATGAGCCGACCCACGGCAGGGTCGTTATCGACGGCACGACCGTCGCCGATGAAGGCTGGCACAATGGCATCGACCTGAAGCGGATGCGCCGGGAAAAGCTCGGCTTCATCTTCCAGGCGCACAACCTGATCCCGTTTCTGACCGCCCAGGAAAACGTGATGATGGCTTTGGAGATTAATGGCCTGACACGCAACGACGCCAAATTGCGCTCCGTTGAACTGCTGAATGCGCTCAACCTGGGACACCGGATCAACAACTACCCGACTGCCCTTTCCGGGGGGGAATCCCAGCGGGTGGCGATTGCCCGGGCGCTGGCCAATCGTCCCAGGGTGATCCTGGCTGATGAACCGACCGCGGCGCTCGATACGGAAAACGGTAAAAACGTCATGGATCTGTTGAAGAAACTGGCAGTGGAATACCATTCCGCCATCATGGTCGTTACCCACGACCACCGCATGGTGGATGGGTTCGACAGAATCCTGGAGGTCAGCGACGGCAGGATTGTTGCTGAAGAGAAAACCGTTGCTGCATAAGCTGAAAAAGAAAAATGGCCACAGGAAAATCTGTGGCCATTTGAGTATATCTAACGAATGATCAGCGTCCGCATGGGGCCGCCATTCACATTACCCCATCACGATTACCAGATCCTCTTTCTCCACCTTGCCGCCCTCTTTAAACTTCACCTCAGCCACCGTGCCGTCGGCCTTGGCCTTGATGTTGGTCTCCATCTTCATAGCCTCGGTGACCATCAGCACATCACCTGCCTTGACCACGTCGCCCGCCTTGACAGCTACCTTGATAACCTTGCCCGGCATGGGGGCACCAATGTGGTTGGCATTGCCCTTGTCCGCCTTCTCGGCCGCTTTCTCGTCGCTTTGCACCGACTGGTCGCGCACGACAACGGAACGGGTATTGCCGTTCAGTTCGAAGTACACGGGGCGGGTGCCGTCCTTCTGCACCTTGCCGATGGCGTTGAGCTTGATGATCAGGGTCTTGCCCGGCTCGATATCCAGGGAGGTTTCCTGCCCCGGCTCCAGGCCGTAGAAGAATATCGGCGTGGGAATAACCGAGGTGTCGGAAAAATCCTGACGATGCTTGTCAAACTCCGGATAGACGTTGGGGTAAAGGATATTGGAGACCAGCGCCTTGTCGTCCACCTTGTGGCCGACCTTTTCCTCCAGCTTGAGCCGCTCCTCGTCGAAATCCACCGGTTCCAGCAGTTCACCGGGGCGGCAGGTAATCGGCTCCTGCCCCTTCAGAACGATCTTCTGCAGCTCCTGCGGCCACCCCAGGTAAGGCTGGCCCAGCATCCCCTTGAACATGCCCACCACCGATTCCGGGAAGGCCAGCTCCTCTGTTGAGGTAAAGACATCCTCAGGCTCCAGATTGTTCTTGACCAGGAACATGGCCATGTCGCCCACAACCTTGGATGACGGCGTAACCTTGACAATGTCGCCGAACATCATGTTGACCTTGTGGTACATCTCCTTGCACTCGTCCCAGCGCTCGATCAGGCCCAGACCGGCCACCTGCGGCTTGTAGTTGGAGTACTGGCCGCCCGGTATCTCATGGTGATAAACCTCGGCCGTGCCGCTTTTCAGGCCGGACTCGAAGGGGGCATAGTAGTCGCGCACCGTCTCCCAGTAGTTGGCCAGCTTCTGCAGGCCCGGGGCATTAACCAGGGGATCGCGCTCGCTCCCCTCCAGGGTCGCCACCAGGGCGTTCAGATTGGGCTGGGCAGTCAGGCCGGACAGGGAGGACAGGGCTGCATCCACGATATCCACCCCGGCTTCGGTTGCCTTGAGCAGCGTGGCGCTGCCGTTGCTGGAGGTGTCGTGGGTATGCAGATGCACCGGGATGCCGATATTTTCCTTCAGCGCCTTGACCAGCTTGTAGGCGGCCAGCGGTTTCAGGAGGCCGGCCATGTCCTTGATGGCCAGGATGTGGGCTCCCATCTTCTCCAGCTCCTTGGCCATGTTCACGTAGTATTCCAGGGGATACTTGTCACGCTTGGGATCGGTAATGTCACCGGTGTAACAGATGGATGCCTCACAGATCTTACCTGATTTGCGCACCGCCTCCATGGCCACCTGCATGCCGGTGGTCCAGTTGAGGGAATCGAATACGCGGAAGATGTCCACGCCGGAATTGGCCGCCTCATCCACGAACTTTTCCACCACGTTGTCCGGGTAGTTGGTGTAACCCACGGCATTGGAGCCGCGCAGCAGCATCTGGAAGAGGATGTTGGGGATCGATTCCGACAGCTTGTGCAGGCGCTGCCAGGGGTCTTCCTTCAGAAAGCGCATGGATACGTCAAAGGTTGCCCCACCCCAGCATTCCAGCGAGAAGAGATCGGCACCCAGGTACGAGGTCGGCTCGGCGATCTTGAGCAGGTCATAGGTACGCACGCGGGTGGCCAGGTTGGACTGGTGGGCATCGCGCATGGTTGTGTCGGTCAGAAGAAGCTTTTTCTGTTCCAGGATCCACTTGGACAGTCCTTCAGGCCCGAGCGTCATGAGCAGGTCGCGGCTTCCGGATGGGCGCGGCTGGCTGTAATCAATCTCAGGAACACGTGCTTCGATCAGCTCGGCCGACTTGAGCGGCTTGACAATGCCGGGTGAGCCATTGACGATCACCTCACCCAGGAAGTTGAGCACCTTGCTGGCGCGGTCTTTCTTTTCGCGGACCTTGAGCAGCTCGGGATGTTTCTCGATGAAAGAGGTGTCGCATTGCCCCTTGAGAAAGACCGGATGGGTGATGACGTTCTCCAGAAAACCGATGTTGGTCTTGACCCCGCGCACGCGAAACTCCTGCAGGGCGCGGTTCATGATATGGGCAGCATCCTGGAAGGTCAGGCCCCAGGAGCTGACCTTGACCAGCAGAGAATCGTAGTGGGGGGTGATCTTGGCGCCGGTGAAGGCGTTGCCTGCATCCAGGCGGATGCCGCACCCGGCAGCCGAACGGTAGGTGGTCAGGGTACCGAAATCCGGAGCAAAGTTGTTGTCCGGATCCTCGGTGGTAATGCGGCACTGAATGGCATAACCGCGCATGTCGATGGCGGACTGGGAAGGGATGTTGATCTCCGGGTCGGACAGTTTGTGGCCGCAGGCCACCAGGATCTGGTTCTTCACCAGGTTGCGGCCGGTGATCATCTCGGTAACGGTGTGTTCCACCTGGATGCGGGGATTCATCTCAATAAAGTAGTGATCCCCTTCCTGATCCACCAGGAATTCCACTGTGCCGGCGTTGCGATACTTGACCTGACTGGCGATCTTGAGGGCTGCCGTGCAGATCTGCTCTCGATGGGCTTGGGTCAGGGAAAGGGAGGGGGCAAACTCGACCACCTTCTGATGACGGCGCTGCACGGAGCAATCCCGGTCGAAGAAGTGCACCAGGTTGCCGTAATTATCGCCCAGCACCTGCACCTCGATATGCTTGGGGTTGGCAAGATAGCGCTCCAGGAACACGGCAGCATTGCCAAAGGAGGCCTTGGCTTCGCTGGCGGCCGCCACCAAACCCTCAATGAGCTCTTTCTTGTTGTTGGCCACGCGCATGCCGCGCCCGCCGCCGCCGGCCGAAGCCTTGATGATGATCGGGTAACCGTGCTCCTTGGCAAACTTGAGCGCTTCCTCCTCCTTCTCGATGGGCTCCTCGGTACCTGGCACGACGCTGACACCAGCCGCAATGGCCGCCTTGCGCCCGGCGACCTTATCCCCCAGGGCGCGCTGCATGTCGGCAGTGGGTCCTATGAAGGCAATACCATTGGCCTCGCACTTCTCGGCAAACTCGGCGTTCTCTGCCAGGAAGCCGTAACCGGGATGGATGGCGTCCACGTCTGCCTTGAGTGCCAGGGCGATGATTTCATCTATGCCCAGATAGGCGTCGATAGGGGCCTTGCCCTTGCCGATGTGATATGCCTCATCCGCCTTATAGCGATGCAGGGAGAGCTTGTCTTCTTCGGAATAGATGGCCACGGTACCGATACCCAGTTCGGTACAGGCCCGGAAGATTCGGATGGCGATCTCGCCACGGTTGGCAGCCATGACTTTGTGAAATTTATGCTTCTGCACGTTGATCCTCCTGATTTGGTGTCATTTAGTTTGGTTTATAATAAGTGTGTAAACATTACTTGAAATATTTAGCTAAACTAAAAATTTTCAAGCTATTTTAAATAGTTACGACGATAGAGAGGCCGCAATAAATCATGACTTGCATCATTTTGTCAATGAAGTTTTTTTGAAGCGGTCAAACTGCTGATTTACGAGATAAATATCGGGCTATATCCGTAGCAGAGAGCAGCCATTATGCCATAACCCCTAAATCATATGCAACATGACTCGGGGCTCTGCGATTTCTCCTTGAAGATTTGGCGGTTTTTCCGTATAAAATCAGTTACACTAGAAAACTGCCGGAGGATGCAAAAATCATGGATATCAAGGTGCTTCCCTTATCTCCCGAAAAGATGAAAAACAAGATAGCCGA
>Ga0209212_1005800_pt1 | contig 14514 bp, 14 predicted proteins | sample RifGroC2_FD_183996 | JGI IMG/M metagenome (GOLD analysis project Ga0209212, IMG submission 183996) | Groundwater microbial communities from Rifle, Colorado, USA - Groundwater C2 (SPAdes) (version 2) | ecosystem: Environmental > Aquatic > Deep subsurface > Groundwater | place: Rifle, Colorado... | reverse complement strand
GTGGCCCCGGATCTCAAACATATTCAGCCCCACGATGCCGATTTTCTCCAAGGCCTCCTTGACATCGTTTGCCTTGTCTTCCCTTATGATGGCTTCGATCTTTTTCAGCATGGCAAAATCTCCAAGGTATAGAACAGATTCTTGCTATGGAACGTGTGTCAACAGCGATCGATTCATGAATAGGAACGCTCTCCGTGAGAGCTGATATCCAGACCGACCTCTTCTTCCATGACGGATACCCGCAGCCCAATGCTCCAGCTTAACACCTTGGCTAAAAAATAGGTGGCGCCGAAGCAAAAGGCAATCGTGACGATCACCGCGAAAAACTGAACGCCGATCTGCCCCGGATTACCGAAGAACAGTCCATTGGCGCCGTCGCTGTTGACCGCCGTCGTGGCAAAGAGACCGGCGGCCAGCATCCCCCATGTGCTGGATACCCCGTGACAAGCCCATACATCGAGGGACTCGTCGAGTTTTCGTCGGTCCCGAAAACGCATCGTATAATACGAGAGAGGTGCGGCGACCGCCCCGATGACGATGGCGGCCATAGGCGTTACATAACCGGAAGCCGGCGTGACCGCCGCCAGACCGACCACCATTCCCGTGGCGATCCCCAACGTGCTGGGCCGCCCATCCAGCCAGGAGAGGAGCATCCAGACGAGACCCGCGGTCGCGGCGGAGGTGTTTGTGGTCAGCAGCGCGTTGACCGCCACCCCGTTCGCGGCAAGCGCGCTTCCGGCGTTGAACCCGAACCATCCCACCCAGAGGAGTCCCGCGCCCAGGACCGTCAGCGGTATGTTATTCGGCTCCATGGGAACCTTGCCAAATCCCTTGCGCGGACCGATCACCAACGCAAAGGCCAGGGCGGAAAACCCTGCAGCGATATGGACCACCGTCCCGCCTGCGAAATCCAGGACCCCCATCTCCTTCAACCACCCCCCTTGTCCCCACACCCAGTGGCACAACGGATCGTAGACCAGCGTCGCCCAGAGCAGGCTGAACAGGAGAAAACTCTTGAATTTCACCCGTTCCACAAAGGCGCCGGTGATCAGCGCCGGCGTAATGACGGCGAACATCATCTGGAATGCGGCGAAGAGCCCATGGGGGATGGTCTTGCTGTAGTTTCCATTCGGCAGTGCATCCACTCCGTTGAACCCGACGAAGTTCAGCCCCCCGATCAGCCCCTTGATATCCGAACCGAAGGCAAGCGAATAGCCGTACACCACCCACTGGACGCCGATGAGCGCCATGAAGATATAGCTCAGGGTCAATGTGGAGAGGAGGTTCTTCCGGCGCACCATGCCCCCGTAGAAAAGTGCCAAGGCAGGCGTCATCAGCAACACCAGGGAACAACACACCAGTATCCAGGCGGTATCGCCCGAGTTGATTTGATTGACCATTATACCCCCCTCTCTGCCCGTATGATTGATAAATGGCAAGCAATTCTGTTGCCATAATAAATCAATAGAATAATTCATATGTTAAGAGATAATGGCCTTGGAGGGAGCGTACATAATTGTATAATTTCAAAATGATTGGCACATAATTGTTCAGACGATCCCTGAATGGTCGCGATGGTGAAGCCAGTTGTCGAGGTACTGTTTGGTGAGCTCTTTCGAACGGATGATCAGCAGGTTCTCGGCATTCTTCTCCTCGGCGGCCTTGGTGAAATTAAAGGAGCCGGTGATCACGACCGACCGGTCGATAAGGATGATCTTGTTGTGGGCGATGGCGTGCTCGGCGTCGATGTAGGTGGGGATACTGGTGTTCGTGAGAAAAGTGAAAGACGAGTATCGCTGGCTCTTCTGGCTCTTGTCGAGGATCACCTCCACCCTGATCCCTCGCCGGTGTGCCTTGAGCAAGGCGTGGGCGATCGGAGCCGAGGTGAACGAGTAAGCCTGGACGAGGATTTCCGATCGGGCGCGATCGATCTCCCGTACGATGGCCGTGGTGCTGCCGCTGTGCGGACTGAAATAGACCTCGATCGGCGGGAGATGACCCGCGTCGACGCTGATGGCTCGGGCCGCCGGGCCCCGGAAGAACACGACGGAGAGCAGAACAAGGGCGCCGACGGCAAAGACCGGTACAAGACGATAAAAAAAAGAACTCCGGACGCGATTGGGCTTGTGCATCATTTATATATCGTCAACCAGGCGGCCGCTTCCGACCCCCACCTTCCTGCGCTAATTTTCTCTCGATGGAGCGAGCGACGCATAGTCTATTCCACTACTCCTGTCAAGGAGTATGATAGGTTTGTTTTGTCGGTCCGCCATTATTCTTGACACGCCGGATGGTTCATCCTATATTTCGCCCATCAAAGAGCGCTCGCTTACCGACTCTGATCTTGAAAAGGGGGACTATCAGCAGATGAGCTTACCACTATCGAATGTGCGGATCCTTGATCTGACGCTTATTATGGCCGGTCCCTATTGTACCCTGATTTTAGGAGATCTGGGAGCGGAGGTGATCAAGATCGAAAAGCCGGGGATCGGTGAATCCTCCCGCGAAATGCCCCCCCATTTCTTTGAGGATCAATCCGCCTACTTTATTGCGATGAATCGAAACAAGAAAAGCATGACCCTCGATTTGAAAAGCGAGGCGGGGAAGAAAATATTCTACGATCTGGCAAGGGTTTCCGATGTGGTGATCGACAATTTCCGACCGGGGGTCGTCGGGAAACTGGGCATGGATTTCGAGTCGCTAAAGAAGATCAACCCGCGCATCATCTGCTGTTCCATTTCCGGATACGGTCAAACAGGTCCCTTCAAGGATCGCCCCGCCTTCGATCTGGTGATTCAGGCCAGAGGCGGGATTATGAGCTATACCGGGGAGCCCGGCCAGATGCCGGTGAGAATGGGCGCACCGATGGGCGATCTCAGCGGGGGGGTGTTCGCGTCCCAGGGGATTTTGGCAGCACTCTATCAAAGGGAAAAGACCGGGCGAGGCCAGCGGGTGGATATCAGCCTGGTCGACTGTCAGACCTCGCTTCTCACCTATCGAGCCCAGTTCTACCTCGTCGGAAAAGAGATTGCCCGGCCGGTCGGTTCGGGCCATGTATCGGCCCACCCGATCAGGGCATTCCTGACCAAGACATTTTCTATCGTGATCGACGCCAATACGGAAAGCATATTTGCCGAATTGTGCGAGGCTATCGGAAAACCGGATATGAGCAGTGATAAAAAATTCAATTCGCGCGAGAGTCGGCTCAAGAACAAGGAGGAGCTCTATACGATCCTGGAGAAGGCCTTTCTCGAAAAGACGGGAGAGGAATGGCTGGAAATATTGGAGAAAAGAATCCCCATCGCCCCGATCAACACGATCGATAAAGCGCTTTCAGACCCCCAGACACTGAGCCGGAATATGGTGGTCGATGTGGAGTACGAAAACAACAAGAAACTAAAAATCATAGGAAACCCCATCAAGATGTCCGAGATCGAGCATGAGACATTCAAGCGTCCCCCGTACCTGGGGGAACATAACGAGGAGATTCTCACGGGAATCCTCAATTATTCACCGGAGCAGGTAAAGGAATTGAAAAACCAAAAGGTGATATAACGCTTTGCAGCCATAATATCCCTTGACAAGCAAAAACCGCCCTCCTATACTTCCCTCCGTCGAAGGAAATATCTTATCAAAAGTATCAAAATCAACCAAATAGTATCCAAAGGAGAGAAAAATGAAGAAACTATGCATTACCAGCCTAAGTGTTTTTCTTTGTCTCGGTTTTTTCTGTTTGGGAATGGTGCAGGCCGCGGAGAAATACCCGGTGAAACCTCTCGAATGTATCCTCGGAGTTGAGGCGGGGGCGGACGGGGATGTGATCGCTCGTCCTATCCTGCAAAAGGTTTCTGCGATCATAGGTCAACCCATTATGGTCGTGAATAAACCCGGCGCGGGCAGTTCTATCGCCTACCGGGCGGTCCATGACGCAAAACCCGATGGGTATACGTTCGGGTGGGGTTCGGCCACGATCATCACGAACAAGTTGCAGGGTATCTTGCCCTATGATTATCACGAGTTCACCCAACTGGGTGTGTTTACGACCTATTTCCCCATCATTGTGGCATCCACGAAAGGTCCGCGGCAATTCAAGACCATTCAGGAGGTGATCGCATTTGGCAAGGCCAATCCGGGAGAACTGTCGATGGCGACCGCGGGTATCGGACAGAGCTGGTGGGTTGCTGCCACGTCTTTTATCGAAGGAACAGGGCTGAAGATCAATGCGATTCCCCAGGCAGGGGCCGGCGCCGTGACCGTTGCCCAGGTGGCAGGCGGACATACGGATCTGGGGGTTGTTGCGCTGGGTTCGGGAAAGGCGATGATCGACGGCGGACAGGTTCGTTTCCTTGCGACATTGGGAGAACAACGGGCGGCTGCTCCCTATGACAATATACCTACGGTGAAAGAACTGGGGTATAATGTGAGCTGGGAATCGGCCAATTTTTTTATGGGCCCGCGTAACATGCCCAAACATGCCGTGGATGTCCTGGTTAAAGCCATTTACACAGCCTCGCACGATCCGGCTTATCAGAAGTTCTGTGCCGAGAGAAACTCCCGCTGGGGATATATCCCGCCCGACAAGGTCGTGGAGGATTTCGATAAGCGGAGAACGGTTGTGCGGGAGATCATGAGAAAAGCGGGAATATTGAAGGAAAAGTAAGCGAATACAAGAAAAGATCGAGGGATCGGGTGAGAATACGTGAAGCGAGGGCTTTAAAAAGGTAAGATAGATGCCCGGGGATACGGTTTGTAAGAAATGCGGAACGTCCTGGATCGTTCCGAAGAATCTAAAAGATATCTTAAGCAAAGCCCGATCGAGTCGCTCGGAATGTTACAACGAGCTTCTAAGCCTTTGCCCGAAATGCAGGCCCCAGGCCTTCGGAGAAAGAACAATCGGAGAGGATCTGAAGAAGGTCCCGAGGCGCTGGCGCATTCCCCGGCGACGGGTGGAGGAGCGGAAGCCGGTTAAGACCGACCAGAGAAGCGGGGCCAGGGTCTATAAGAGTCAGTGTTACATCTGTAACAGCGGCTGTGATGCGCTGGTCTTCGAGAAAGACGGGAAGGTGATCAAGGTCGAGGGCGATCCGAGCTCGCCCATCACAAAAGGGACCCTCTGCTGCAAAGGGTTGGCCTCCAAGGAGCAACTGTACAACAAGGACCGCATCCTGTATCCCATGAAACGGATCGGGCAGCGCGGGGAAGGCCGTTGGCAAAGGATTTCCTGGGATGAGGCGCTGGATACTGCCGCCGAGCGATTCAAGGGGATCGAGAAGAAGTACGGACCGGACAGCATCGTCCTTGCCACGGGCACCAAGCGGGGGACCTGGCCCGATTATCTGATGCGATTCGCCAATGCCTGGGGGAAGCAGTGGACCTCCACGGGCTGGGCCCAGTGCGCCCTACCCCGCCTTTCGGCCGGCGGGATGGTCCTTGGCGGTTCTGCAGCGGAATGCCCCGACTTTTCCAAAACGGCCTGTATCCTCGTCTGGGGAGCGAATCCAACCAATAACTGGCCCCACAAGGCCGTACATCTGATGGACGCATGGTCCGCGGGCGTACCGATGATCGTGGTGGACCCGGAACTCCGGGAGACCTCTTCCAAGGCCGACATCTGGCTGCAACTGAGGCCCGGGACCGATGCAGCCCTGGGGCTGGGGTTCATCAACGTGATCATTGGCGAGGGGCTTTACGACAAGGAGTTCGTAGAGAAGTGGTGCATCGGTTTCGATGAACTGAAGGCGAGGGCAGAAGAATACGATCTTGACAGGGTAGAAAAGATCACCTGGGTGCCCAAAGCGAAGATCAGGGAGGCAGCCAGGCTCTATGCCACCAGCAAGCCAGCCTGCATGATGCACTCGGTGGGGATCGAACAGAATGCGGATACGATCTCCTCCTGCCTTGCCACCGTGATGCTTCCCGCCCTCACCGGGAATCTCGATATCCCCGGCGGGAATCTCTTCCCCATGTTTCAAGGGATGCGGGGAAGAGACGACACGGATTATACGCTGAAACACCTTATCACCCCGGAACGGGAAAAAAATATATTGGGAGCGGCGCAGTATCCTCTTTTATCGAGCAATGAATGCATGCTCTACCCCACCTCCCACAATTCCACTCTATGGAAAACGATGCTCGACGGGGAGCCCTATCCGGTGAAAGGGATCTATATTCACGGGACCCACCTCGCCGTGAACGTGGCCAATACCCAACAAGTCACCGCCGCCCTCCGCGCCCTGGAGTTCATCGTCGTGGTGGACATCCTGATGAATTCCACGGCGGAATTGGCCGATATTCTTCTTCCCGCGGCCACATGGCTGGAGCGGGACGAGGTGGCCTGCCACATCCAGGCCTCGTACAATGCGATCCAGATCGGTCAGGCCGCGGTACGGCAGGGCGAATGCCGGTCCAACTATGCGATCATGAACGGTCTGGCAAAGAGGCTTGGCGCGGAGAACATGTTTCCACCCGAGTCGGATGAGCCTTTCTTCGATTTCATGCTGGAAAAAACCGGACTGACCTGGAAGATCCTAAAGGAAAAAGGGGGTCACACTTTTCCGGACCTCTTCAGAAAATATGAAAAGAACGGGTTCAACACGCCTTCAAGGAAAGTGGAGCTGGTAAGCAGCAAGATGAAGGGGCTGGGGGTCGATCCTCTGCCCGCCCATCGGGAACCATCCGAGAGTCCGATCAACACGCCGGAGCTGGCCAAGGAGTACCCTTTGATTATCACGACGGGGGGCCGGTTGTCCATGTATCGCCACTCGGAGGGCCGGAATATCGAGATTCTCCGGGAGTTGATGCCCCGTCCCCTGATGAGCATTCACCCTGCCACGGCACAGGGACTGGGCATAAAGGACGGGGAGGAAGTGGTTGTCGAGACGCCCCGGGGGAGTATGGAGGCATGGGCCAACCTGACCGAAGGCATCCATCCCGGGGTGGTCCAGCTTCCGAGCCACTGGTCCGGGATGAACAATGTGAACCTGGTCATGGACAATCAGCGATGCGCACCCTTGGTCGGCAGCACGGAATTGCGCTGCCAGTTGTGCCGCGTGAAGAGGAAGGAATGAATCAAAAAGAAAAGAAGATGTTGGTGGTGTTGGACTGCTGCGTGGGGTGTCATGCATGCGAAATCGCATGTCGGCAGGAACACGATCTCACCCACGAGACCGGTTCGAAGTGGTGCCGGGTGATGACGGTGAAACCCCGAAGGGTCCGGGACGAACTCTATCTCGATTATTTCCCGACCATGTGTGTTCACTGCGACGCCCCGCTCTGCCTCGAGAGCTGCCCGATCGGGGCGATCACAAAACGGGAAGACGGCCTTGTCCTGGTGAACGGGGAGAAGTGCAACGGATGTCGGCTCTGCATTTCCGCGTGCCCCTACGGGGCGATGTCTTTCAACGAAGTGACCCAGGCGGCAGGGAAATGCGACTTCTGCCTGGGACGTGCGGAGTTCGGAATTGAACCGAGTTGCGTGCAGCACTGTATCGGCGGCGCCCTCCGCTATGTCGGCCCGGAAGAGCTCAACGAGGTCACAAAAGGAAAACACACCGCCTTTTTTGAAAAGGTCTGCTACGCTTCGAGTCAATGGAAACTGGTTTCATAATTCAACCACGAAAGGAGGGAGGGTTGGTGCGATTTCTTGCCATCTTCGGCTCCAGGAAGTTCCCCGGTTACGAGAGCGTTCCCACCATGAAAGAGGCGGGGTATAATAATGTAAACTGGGAATCCACCCAGATCCTGATCGGCCCCCCGGCATGCCGAAGGAGGCCGTGGATAAGCTGGTCAAGGCTTTTGAAGTGGCCTCCAATGAGCCCGAGTTCAAGAAGTTCCTGACTTCACGAGGCGCGTTTCCCTTTTATCTGCCCCCGGACAAGGCCGTCGCCTTCTTTGATGATCAGAGGAAGGTGGTGCAGGGGGTTATGGACAGGGCGGGAATTCTAAAATCCAAGTAGGTGAGGAAAGGAGACCTCAGTCGCGTATCTTTCGTGAGGGTGATGCATTCAATGAAAAAGAAACTGCTCTTTATCGGCGCCGGTGCGGTCGGCAGCTACCTGGGGTCATTCCTGTCGCGGTCCGGCCACGATGTGACCTTCGTTGACCCTTGGGCGGAAAATGTGGAGACGATTCGACGGCAGGGTATTCGGGTCACGGGGCCTCACGAGCCTTTCGAGGCCAGGCCGGCGGCGCTTCATCTGAACGAAGCGGCCCTTCTGCCGAGCGACTACGACATCGCCTTCGTCGCCATGAAGGTCTATGACACGGCCTGGGCCGCCCAACTCGCCCTGCGGCATCTAGCCCCCCATGGCTATGTGGTCTCCTCGCAGAACTGTTGGCCCGATCCCGTGATGGCGGCGGTGGTCGGTCCCGCGCGGTCGGTGGGTCTGATTATGTCGAATATCTTCGTGGCCCTCGATGCGCCGGGCCAAACCGAGCGCGGCGTGGACCTGGCCGGGTACAAACGGCAGGAGGTTTTCCGTCCGGGCGAGCACGACGGGCGGATCTCGCCCCGCGTCATCGAGCTCGCAGAGATGCTTTCGGTAATAGACGGCGCACAGCCGACGAACAATCTGTGGGGTGAGCGGTGGGCCAAGTTGTCGCAGAACGCCATGGGAAATCCGGTCCAGGCGCTCTCCGGCCTGGGATCGGTTGAGAGCTCTTTATCCGTGGAAGGGCGGGCGATCCAGATCCATCTCGCCGCCGAATCGGCGCGCGTGGGTCTTGCCCTCGGGTATAGCGTGCCGAAGTTCAGGGGCGCTCCGGCCGAACAATGGGCAGACGCCTCCATCCGTGCGACTTACGGTGCCCTGGACCGGCACCTCACACCCGCTTCGCCGAACCAGCGCAACTGGCGGGCTTCGATGGCGCAGGACGTCATCAAGGGGCGCCGGACGGAGATCGATCAGATGAACGGCTACGTGGTGGCGCGGGGGAGGGAATGCGGCGTTCCCACCCCGGTGTCCGAGGCCGCGGTCGAAGCGGTCCGCCAGATTGAAAGCGGCCTTCTCAAGCCGGCCCGCGAGAACATCGGGCAGGTCCTCCGGCGGGCGGGGATTCAGCTCCAGACTGCAACCTGATTCAGGCCGGTTTGCGCTTCAGGAGGATGTTCTGGATGCTTTCCTGAACCACCTCTCCGCGCTGGTTGAGCACATGCAACTGACGCTTCAACACGCCGCGATCCGGGCGGGAGGTCTCCCGCTTTTCCAGTACCTTGACCAGGGCATGGATCGTATCGCCGGGTTTGACCGGTTTGGTGAATCGCAGGTCTTCGAAACCCAGCAGGGCGATCATCGTGTCGTCATAGAGGTGAAGCTGGAACAGCAACCCCGCGGCAATCCCGTATACGAGCGGCCCGTGCGCGATGCGTCCCCCGAACTGCGTCTTCTTGCAGTACTCTTCATCCGTGTGTAACGGGTTGTAGTCACCCGACAAACCGGCATATATCACGATATCAGCTTCGGTCACCGTTCGGGCGGAGGTCTCGACCTCCGAGCCGATTTCCCATTCTTCCCAATACAACCCCTTCATGTAGCCTCCTCGTTCATCGTGTAATGTAAAAAAGGCGGACTAATGCGAGCGTTCGTCCACCAGCCTCTTCACTTTGACGCTTTTCATGGGATCGTGGATCTCACCCGGACCGGCAAATACGACCTCGGGCCGCACCATGACAGTCTTCTGGATAAGGCCGGGTATCTCCTCGGCAAGTCGCGCACGCGCCCCCATCTCCGCCTCGATCCGCAGGACGAGTTGATCCATCGAGTCCGGGTCGGCGGGGTCGATCTTGCGCACGACCAGCTGAAATTCGCTGATTGCACGGTTGGCGGAAAGCGCTTCGAAGATCAACTCGGGATTGATCAGCATCCCCTTTACCTTGACAAGCGTACCCGTGCGTCGTGGACGCTGGATGATCCTTTCCCCAAGCCTGCCGCAGTGCGGGCAGCGCTCGTTGCGGATACCGACCAGGTCTCCCACGAGATAGCGCAGACAGACGGTCCCGCGGCGGTGGAGATGGGTCAGCACCAAAGCGCCCTCCTCCCCCTCGGGCACACATATGCCCGTCTCGGGATCCACCGTTTCCAGGTAGTAGAGATCGGGGGCCAGATTCTGCGGCGCGGCGCCGTTGCAACACTGAATGAGCCCTCCCTGCATCTCGGTGAATGAATAACGCACCCGCACCTGGGGGTCCTCCGAACCGAATGCGCGCAGGTGCCCGGCAAGCTCCTCCTGCAGAGCCGCGCTCACGGGCTCACCGGTCAAGACCACCATCCGGGCGCGGGGAAATCGCGTATTGCGTTCCCGGGCGCGGCGGAAAAAGCTCCTGACAAAGCTGGGTACGCCCCAGAACACCGAGGGCGCCGCGGCTGCCACACAGTCAATCGCGTCGTCCATCCCCCGGCGCACGGGGTATTCCTTGCTTTTGGCTCCCGTGAGTGCGTTTACCACCGGAAGACCCATGATCTCCGCAGTGCGCCCGACACACAGAAATGCACCCATTGGCATGGGAGGCAGGGGTATCAGGTTAGCGATGAGATCCCCGCGTGTGACCCCTTCTGCCTCGGAGCAGTGAAGCGCCTGCATCATGATGTGGTATTGGTCGTGGGCGGTGTTGAAGAACGGCGAAGGCATGCCGCTCGTGGTCCCCGTGGTGTAAGCCACATTCCAGAGGGTGCTCTCCTCGAAGGAAAGTCCCGGTGCATCCGCGGCCCGGAGTCGAAAGTCCTCCGGGCAGGCCATATAGTCGGACTTGTCGACGAGTGGGAGCTTTTGCAGGTCGTCGAGCGTACGGATGTCTCCCGTCCCGATGCCCAGCTCGCGGAAACGCCTCCGATAGAAGGGATGGGCGGTAACGCACAGATCCACGGTGCGACGAAGCCGCTCCTCCCTCAATTTCCTTAGCGCATCCTCATCCGGCATGTCGCTTCACCCTCTCTTAAACGGTTATGCTTCGCATTCACGAAGCGGACGCCCAGCAAGAGCGTGTGCTGCTCGATTTACGCTGGTTGCCATTCGCGGGCGCGCGTCGGTAAAGTAACCTAAGGCGGCTCCCGTTGTCAAGACAGTTTGAAAGCCTCATCCCGGTTTATTTCGCGGCCCCTCCTAGACGCCAAGATACTGCGATTTGACGCATACATTCTGATCCAGATCTTTTGGCAATGAAGAGTGGACGATCTGCCCTTGGTTCAGGATGTGGATGAAATCGGAATTCTTGAGGGCAAAATTCAGGTTCTGTTCCACGAGAAGGATGGCCATCCCCTTTCCCTTCAGTTTCTGGATGACCTGTCCGACCGTTTGCACAAAAAGCGGGGAAAGGCCTTCGGTAGGCTCGTCCATCAGCAGCAGGGAAGGGTTGGTCATCAGGCTTCGGCCGATGGCCAGCATCTGTTGCTCGCCTCCGCTCAATCGATTCCCCGGATGCAGGGCGCGCTGCTTCAGGGGAGGGAAAAATTCGAAGATCATATCGAGGTTCCACTCCCCCTTCCGGCCTTGAAAACCCACCGTAAGGTTTTCCGTGACATTCAAGGACGCGAATATCTGCCTTCCCTGGGGGACCAGGCTTATGCCGAGGCGGGAAATCTCGAAGGGACGTTTGCCGCCCAAATCCCTGCCCTGAAAGATCGCGCGGCCACGGCGGGGCGGAGTAAATCCGATCAACGACCGCATCAGGGTTGTCTTGCCCATCCCGTTGCGCCCCAGGACCCCGATCACCTGTCCTTCTCCGATCTCAAAGGAGACGCCCTGCAGGATGTAATGGTCCCCGTAATAGGTATGGATGCCTTCGACGCGCAGCATGGTCATTCTTCCCTCCCGAAATAAATCTCCTGCACCTGGAGGTTGTTGCGTATCTCCCTGGCGTCCCCCTCGGCGAAAAGGGAACCCTGATGGAGCACGCTGATCCGATCCGCCACCTGAAAAGCCACATCCATATTATGCTCGATGATAAGGATGGTGATCGCGGGATCGAGTTTTTGGATGACCCGGGTCATCATCACGGCATCCGCCGGCGAAAGTCCTGCGGTCGGCTCGTCCAGCAGGAGGACGCCCGGGTTGGAGATCAAGGCCAGCGAGATCTCGATCTGGCGCTGCTCGCCGTAGGAAAGGTTCTTGACGATCTCCCGCCTTTTTTCAAACATGCCGATATTCGCCAAAGCCGCCTCGGCCTTCTCATAGAGTTCCCGGTAGGCGCTGAGCGAACGCCACATGACCAGCTTCGTTCCTTTGAGTCCCATGGTCGCAACCACGAGATTGTCCAAGACCGTCATCGTGTTGAAGAGATTTGTAATTTGAAAGGTCCGCCCCAGCCCGAGATGGGCGCGGCGGCTGGCGGACAAAAAGGTGATTTCCCGACCGAACAGCCGGATGCAACCGGAAGTCGCCGGCATTTCCCCGCTGATGAGGCGGAACAGCGTTGTCTTCCCGGCGCCGTTGGGGCCGATGATAGCTCGGCGTTCCCCCACTCTTACCGCCAGCGTGACCCCCTTCACCGCCTCCAAACCGCCAAACTGCTTCGTCAGTCCGTCACAGTCCAAAGAGATCGCGGAAGAATTTTCTGTTTTGCCCGTTTCCATATCCACCTCACTTGGCCATCGGCCTGAGCAGCCCGAGCAACCCCCTGGGGGCATATTTGGCGGTCAGGACGTAAATGAGGGCCAGGACCATCACCCACCGGTCCGTATAGATATAGATGAAATTTTCCAGCAAGGTGATGAGGAAAGCCCCCAGGCCGGCCCCGATCAGGGTCCCCGCTCCCCCCAGGCTGACCATCAGCACAAGCTTCATGCAGTGGGCGAGGTCCGCGACGTTCGGGTTTACGAATCCGTTGTAATAGGCGTAGAGGCTGCCCGCAAATCCCGCGAAGGCGCCGGTGATGATGAAGGCCAGGTACTTATGCAGCCAGACATTGTAACCCAGCACCCCCATCCGCGACTCGCTGTCCCGGATGGCGATCAGTGTCTTGCCGAAGGGGGACCGGATCAATAGGAACATGAGCGAGGCGGCTGCGCAAAAGGAAAACAAGATCAGGTAGTAGAAGGGAATCGTGTCCTGTACGCCGCCCATCCAAAGGAGCCCCTGCCGAGGAATCCCGGAGATCCCGTTGTCTCCCCCGGTCACGGAGACCCATCGATTCACGACCCCCCAGACGACCATCGCCAGGGATAGCGTGATGATGAGAAAATAAATCCCAACGGCTCTCAGCGCCAGCAGGCCGAGAATAGCCGAGGCCGCCGCGGCGGCCGCAATGCTGAAGAAAACAGCGCCCCCCAGACTGGAATGGAATTTCGTCGCCAGAATAGCGGTACCATAGGCCCCGATCGCAAAAAAAGCCGAGTGCCCCAGAGCCGCCAGGCCCGTGTAACCGATAAGGATGTCCAGGCTCATCGCGACGATGGCGTAGATCAGGCATTGGGTCACGAGGATGGTCGCATACTTTGGCAAGAGCAGGGGCAGGAGGACAAAAGCCAGCAAGCCAATCCAGAGGGAGAGAGAGGTCCAGCGGCGCGTCGCCGGATTTTCCATACGCTTCACTTTCTGCCGAAAAGCCCGGTGGGGCGCCAGGCAAGAACAATGGCCATAGGGGCAAAGAGAGTGAAATAGGAGATCTCGGGGAAAAGGGCCTTCCCGAAATTGTCGACGATGCCGACGATAATCGAACCCACCAGGGCCCCCGTGAGATTCCCCATCCCTCCAACCACGACGACCACGAAGGCATACGGGAGCAGTTCAAAATCCAGTCCCGGATAGAGGCCCATGAAGCTGCCTCCGATTACCCCGCCGAATCCGGAGAGGCAGGCCCCGAGGGCGAAGACCCCCAGCTTGACGTAGTTCACATTGATGCCGAGCCCTTCGGCAATCTCGGGATTGTCGACGGCGGCCCGCACCATCGAGCCGACCCGGGTGCTCCTCTGGAACCACAGGAGAAGGAGAAAGAGAAGCGTGGCGGCCCCGATCATAAAGAGCCGGAAGGCGGCGAAGTTGTATCTCCCGACTTTAATGATCGTGTTCAGGTAGACCGGAGCGTTGAGGATGAGCGGGTTTCCCTCCCACAACAAGAGGCAGAGATCCTGCAGAAACAGGGCGATCCCCGTGGTGATCAGCATCATCCGCAGGTTCTCGTTGGCGAGGTCATTCAGCAGGAAATGTTCCACGAGGATACCCAGCAGACCCACCGCGATGACGCCCGACAGAAAGCCCAGATAGTAATTTCCAGTCAGTGAAACGACGGTGTAGCCTACATATCCCCCCAACAGGAAAAAAGAGCCCTGCGCGATGTTGACGATTTTCATCACCCCGAAGATCAGCGTGAGTCCGCCGGCCATCAGAAAAAGGAGAGCGGCGTACGAAAGCCCGTTGAAGAGTTGGTTGATAAAGAATTCCATCGCTTATACGTTCCCTAAACCGCTCTTTCCTATGTCCCGCCGGTGGGGAACCGCTCCGTCTCGTCTGACCGGGAGCGCAACCCGCAAGCCCCGCCTTGTAGGCGGGGTTGAGGGGCGCATCGAAAAAAAACCCTTCCTT
>Ga0209212_1005797_pt1 | contig 14518 bp, 17 predicted proteins | sample RifGroC2_FD_183996 | JGI IMG/M metagenome (GOLD analysis project Ga0209212, IMG submission 183996) | Groundwater microbial communities from Rifle, Colorado, USA - Groundwater C2 (SPAdes) (version 2) | ecosystem: Environmental > Aquatic > Deep subsurface > Groundwater | place: Rifle, Colorado... | reverse complement strand
TCGTGTTCGAACAATTCGGACGTATTCCCATGAACCAGGAAAAAGTCACCTACCAGGATATGGATTTCGTTGTACAGGAAATTGAGGGGCATAAGATCAATAGAGTGAAAATTATGTCGAAAAGAGGCTGATTCGTTGACGTAAAGTGCCTATTACCATTATATTAATATCGATACATACCTACATATGGAGGGGTTAATAAAAATGAAAATCGCAATCAATGGCTTCGGGCGCATCGGACGCAATGTTTTCAAGGTCGCTTTCGAAGACAAAGACATCGAGATTGTCGGGATCAATGATCTGACGAATCCAAAGACACTGGCACATTTGCTCAAGTACGACTCAACGTACGGTGTCTACCCCAAGAGCGTTGTTGCCAAGGAAGACGCTATTGTTGTCGATGGTAAGGAAATCAAGATCTACGCAGTCCGCAATCCTGCAGAACTTCCCTGGAAAGAACTCGGAGTGGATATCGCGATCGAATCGACCGGTGTATTCTCTGTTGCGGAAGGTCCGAAGGGTGGTTACAAGGACCATATCAAGGCCGGTGCCAAAAAGGTTATCCTTACTGTTCCCGCAAAAGACAAGATCGACCAGACCATAGTTTGTGGTGTGAACGACAATGATATCGACTTGAGCCTGCTCGCCTACTCGAACGCATCCTGCACCACCAACTGTCTTGCACCGGTTGCCAAGGTGCTCAACGATACGTTCGGTATTGAACGTGGCCTTATGACTACTGTCCATGCATATACAAATGACCAGGTTATCCTTGATCAGCCCCATGGCGACTTGCGCCGGGCCAGATCCGCAGCCTTGTCCATTATCCCCACCACAACAGGTGCTGCCCGTGCTGTGTCGGAAGTTATCCCCGCGCTGAAGGGCAAGCTCAACGGTGGTGCGATGCGTGTCCCGACTCCAACCGGTTCCATTGTCGACTTGACGGTCCTTCTCGAGAAGGATTGCAGTGTCGAGGAATTGAATGCGGCAATGAAAGCTGCCGCGGAAGGTCCTCTCAAGGGCATTCTGGAGTACACCGAGGATCCGATCGTTTCCGCGGATGTACGTGGCAACTCGCACTCGTCTATCTTCGATGCCGAACTCACCATGAAGATGGGTCCGAAATTCTTCAAGGTAATGTCATGGTATGACAACGAGATGGGTTATTCCAATCGTGTTGTCGACCTCGCCAAGAAATTGATGGCGTAACCACCGTTCCTACGAATTTGCTGTCTGATGCGCGCCTTCTGGTGCGCATCAGGCGTACATGAGGAGTCATGATGAAATTACAAACCGTGAAAGATGTTGACCTGGAGGGTAAGCGGGTGCTTATCCGTGTCGATTTCAACGTTCCTTTGAAAGATGGGGTGGTTACCGACGATACAAGGATCGAGAGTGCGTTGCCTACTGTCCGGTACATCTTGGACCAGAAGGGTACCTCGCTTGTGGTCATGTCCCACTTCGGACGCCCCAAGGGCAAGAAGGATCCTGCGTTCAGTATGGTTCCTGTCGCCAAACGTTTCGAGGAATTGCTTGGTCGCAAGGTCAAGGTCGCCTCGGATGTCATTGGAGATGTAGTCAAGAAGGAAGTCGCTGACTTGAAGGCTGGTGAAGTGCTCCTGCTTGAGAACGTCCGCTTCTACAAGGAAGAGGAAGCCAATGATGAAGGTTTCTCCAAGGAACTTGCAGCTTATGGTGATATCTATGTGAACGATGCATTCGGTACCGCCCACCGTGCACATGCTTCCACCGAAGGGGTAGCTCATTTTCTTCCTGCGGTCGCAGGCTTTCTGATCGAAAAGGAAGTGAAGTTTTTCGCCCCGTTGTTGGAGAATCCCGACAAACCGTTCGTAGCAATAATCGGAGGTTCGAAAGTCTCCTCCAAGATCAGTGTGCTCGAGTCGTTGGCACGGACCTGCGACGCTATCGTCATCGCAGGCGGCATGGCTTATACATTCCTCAAGGTACAGGGTCATGCTATTGGAAAATCCTTGCTTGAAGCCGAATACCTGGATGTCGCGAAGTCATTCTTGGCCAAGGCACAGGAAAAGGGTGTACGGGTTATTCTTCCCGTCGACCACGTCTGCGCAGCTGAGTTCAATGAGCAGGCGGAAGTCGTATCCGTCGACTCCGTTGATATTCCGGAAGGACTGATCGGTATGGATGTCGGACCCAAGACGCTTGCTTTGGTCGACAAGGAACTGAAAGGCGCGAAATCCATTGTCTGGAATGGTCCGATGGGTGTTTTTGAGTTCGATGCATTTGCTGCGGGAACCAAGGCGGTAGCCAAGATGGTTGCCGAGTGCACAGGAACAACCGTTGTCGGTGGTGGTGATTCCGTTGCCGCAGTCAACAAGTTTGGTTTTGCCGATCGGATCGACCATGTGTCGACCGGGGGTGGAGCTTCGTTGGAGTTCCTCGAGGGACGTGAATTGCCTGGTATCAAGGCTTTGGAGAAATAGATGAGAAACGTATGTATTGCTGGAAACTGGAAAATGAACATGTCTCCCTCAGAGGGTGCCGCATTCGCAAAAGCTTTGGCTGAAGCGGTGAAGGATGCCTCTGTCCGTGTTGTCGTAGCTCCTCCTTTCGTTACAATCGCTTCGGTTGTGTCGGCTGTGAAAGGTTCTGTCATCGAGGTCGGGGCCCAGAACATGTCGGACCAACTCTCCGGTGCCTACACCGGTGAAGTGTCCGCGCCCATGCTCAAGGAATCCGGTGTTTCGATTGTCATTCTTGGTCATTCGGAACGCAGGGCTTTGTATGGTGAAAACGATGCCTTTATCAACAGGAAAGTGAAACTGGCGCTTGAACAGGACCTGGACGTGATCCTATGTGTTGGCGAGACCCTGGAGGAACGGGAAGCAGGGAAACTCGAGGAAGTCTTGAAGCGACAGGTCGTCGAAGGCTTGCGCGATATTTCCGCCCAATCGATGGCTAGGATCATTGTTGCCTATGAACCGGTCTGGGCAATCGGTACCGGAAAGACCGCAACGCCCGATGATGCCAATTCGGCACACGCGTTCATTAGATCCGAGATTGAGAAACTCTATGGCAAAAGTGTTGCAGAATCGTTGATAATACAGTATGGTGGTTCAGTGAAACCATCGAATGTGAAAGACCTCATGGCTATGGAGCATATCGATGGCGCACTTGTGGGTGGCGCTTCCCTTTCAGTGGAGCAATTCGCCCCGATAGTGCGGTACAACGTATAAAACTGGAGTTCACAATGGGTGTTATCGGCATTATTCTACTGATTCTCTTCATTATCGCAAGTCTGTTGCTCATCTTTATCGTCTCCATCCAGAGCGAAGGTGGAACAGGGCTTGGTGGAATTTTTGGTGGCGGGAGTGATTCGACCTTCGGTTCCCAGACCGGAAAGGTTTTGAACAAGGTTACTGCGATTCTTGGAGCATCGTTCCTGGTGCTGGCCATCTTGCTCGCAGTCATCAACAAATCTCCATCCACCGATTCCTTGCTTGATTCTGTTCAGGTCGAACAGGTCCAGCAATCCGGCGATTGGTGGAATACTACCTCCGCTGAATAAATTTCACCGGTGAATTGATTTGTAGTGTTTTAGGTGTCGACCGCATGTTTACTCTGCGGTCGTTGCCGTTTCACAAAGGACGTGTATGAGAGTTTGCGTGTTGTATGAGGATTCAGGATCAACCACGGTATGTAAGGATATTGCTTCGGGACTTGCCGATGGTATCCAACTGCAGGGGCATGATGTTGAACTTGTCGACATGGTCCGGGAATCGGGCAAGATTGTCTCATACTTCGATTACCTTGTCCTCGGTACCAGCGCTGTCAATTTTTTTGGCGGCAAGATTTCATCGAAATCCGAAGATTTTCTCAAGCAGGGCGGTTCCATTTCGGGAAAACGTTCATTCGCTTTTGTCAGCAAGAAAGGCCTGCGACAGGGCAAGACATTGCAGACCCTTATGAAAGTCATGGAACGCCAAGGCCTATACCTCACTTTTTCAGATATTCTACCCAATCGTGCTTATGCGAAAGAAGTCGGTAAGCGTTTGGTCATTTCGTAATTTAGGAGTGTAACTTCCATGAGAAAGCATCGCATTCTATTTGTATTCATCCTCGCAGTACTCCCTCTCATGGGTTTGTCTGCAGATATCATTTCCCAACCAGCGGCTACCGTGAACTTGATCCGCAACGCGGTCATAACTGTGGAAAGTCTCGATCAACGCGTGAAGGCCTACCAGGCTGAAGCGACAGCCTCTGGTTCCAAGGAGATTGTCGAGCGGATGGATGTCCTCAAAGTCATGGTGAATGACGAGCTGGTGTTGCAGGGTGCCGAACGTGATGGGTATGCTATCACCGAAGTGCAGGTCGACCAGATGCTCCGCCAGCAGAAGGCGTATGTGGAGCAGCAGATCGGTCGGGCCATAACCGACGCACAGTTCGAGACGGTGATCCGCAACAACTATGGGATCAGCTTGGCTGATTTTCGCAAGAGTATCAGGGAGTCCGCTCTTGTGGACCTGTATGTACGTGGCAAGATGTCCGCGGTACTACAATCCTACCCAGAACCGACCGAGGAACAGATCAATGAATTCTTCAGGACCAACCGTTCTTCATTCATGAATCCCGAGCTGGTCAGATTGAGCCATATATTCATGCCTTTCTCCGATACGGACAAGGCTGAGGTCAAGAAGCAGATGGACCAGCTTGCCCGTTGGTTGCGTTACAATACCTATACATTTGAGGAGCTTGTTCCCAAATATTCCAAGGATACCGATTCGGTCGGGAAGGGTGGAGATATCGGTTGGTTGGCTTTCGATGATGAAGAGATGCGCGCCTATTTGGGTGCTTCGTTCTTCGATGCGGTGTTCGCATTGCCCCTTGGAAAACCTTCTGGAGTGCTCGAGTCGACGGGTGGATACCATATCGTGAAAGTTACCACACATACCGATCCGAAATTGCTTGCCATTGAGGATCCGATCAACCCGGAGTCCAAGACTACGGTCAAACAGTATATCAAGCAGACATTGACTACCAGGAACCAGCAGGTGGCATATCTAAGGGCAATCGACCAGCTGGTGCAACAGTTGCGCGGCGAAGCCATGATCAATATACTGATCTCAGAGGAGCAATCCAATTGAAGAGTCGTCATATGGGAAGGGAACTAGCCCTTTCTACTCTCTATGCTCTCGATTTCAATGGTGAATTGGTACCTGGAATGGGTCCGGTGGATTTTCCCACGTTGTCCGACGAAGAGCGCGAGCAACTTGACCAGGAAACGGTGTTGTTTGCCCGTTTCCTCCTAGCCGGCACGTTCGACCACTTGGAAGAAATCGATGGTTGGATTTCCCGCTTCTCGATAAATCGGCCGTTGGACAAGATCGACTGTATCGATCGCAACATATTGCGTATCAGCGTGTTCTCATTGCTCTATGTCCGCGATATCCATAGTAATGTGGTCATAACTGAAGCTGTACGTCTTTCACAGGAATACAGTCGTGAGGTCAACTACAAATTTATCAATGGAATCTTGGATTCCATGCGGAAGGAAATCGATGATAACGCTCAAAACTCCTGACCAGATCAAAGGAATCGAGGAGTCATGCCGACTGTTGGCTCGGCTACACGATTCTTTGGAGACGTTCATTGAACCTGGTATGACCACAAAGGAGATTGACTCCTACTGTTATTCCTTCATCACCAAGCATAAGGGGCGACCTGCCTTTCTCAACTATATGGGGTTTCCCGCATCGGCATGTATCTCTGTGAACGAGGAAGTGATCCACGGTATTCCGGGCAAACGAAAGATACTGGCGGGAGATCTGGTCAGTGTCGACCTTGGCATCGATTTGAATGGCTACTACAGCGATGCTGCGAGGACATTCATTGCGGGTGGTTCTTCCACTGCGGACAATGAACGGCTGGTGAGGATAACCAAGAAATGCCTCGAACTGGGAATCGAAGGTGCGAGCCGTACGAATGCCAGGGTGCATGATATTTCAGCCCCGATATTCAAACTGGCCGATGCCAATGGATTTGGTGTGGTTCGTGACTATTGTGGTCATGGTGTGGGACTTGCCTTGCATGAGGAGCCTCAGGTGCCGAATTATGTCAGTGCCATGTCACCGAATCCTCGACTTCGGGTCGGTATGGTGTTGGCTATCGAGCCGATGATCAACCTGGGAACTAAGAATATCCGGAATCTGGACGATGGATGGACCGTGATAACTGCGGATGGGAAACCTTCCGCTCATTTCGAACATACGATCGCGATCACCGAAGACGGTGTGAAGATATTGACTGTATCCGAATGAATCGGAAGGGTGGGGTATGAAAAAGGAATTCATCAGTCCTGAGATGTTGCGTGATTCTGCACTGAAACTTGTCCACCATATGCATGCGGTGGATGGGTTCGTTCCCGATATCATCTATGTGTCGCTTCGTGGCGGTGCATACATGGGCAATGTCTTCAGCGAATATTACAAACTTATCCGCAAGCAGGCGGGAGACCGGCCGGTGTTCTATGCCGCAGTCGTGGCCCGCTCGTATGAGAATATGAAATTGGAATCGGAAGTCCGCATCGACGGATGGACGTACTCCCCCGAACACTTGCGCACCGGCGACAAGATCCTGATTGTCGATGATATCTTCGATACCGGCAAGACTGTCAACGCGTTGGTCAATGTCATGTTGTCGAAGGGAATCCCCCGCAGCGATATCAAGGTTGCAGTATTCGATTACAAGATTCCCAACTACAAGGATATCCCCCGGTTACCGATCCAACCCGACTATTACTGCCGCAAGCATGTGCTCGATTCGGTTGAGGATGAGACATGGATCCACTACATGAACCATGAGTTCATCGGTTTGACCAGCGAGGAGATCGACCACCAGTATACGGACCTCGAGGTCCGGGAAATCCTCCACGACGTACGGTGCGATTGAACTTCAGCGGAATTTTACAATGAGAGAGGAAAAATAGGAAAGCGGCCATATCGGCCGCTTTCACAATGTCTTTCATGACGGTTCTACTAGATATCAAACTTGAAGATGCCGTTCGTTTGTGTGCCTACATATACAGTAGTTCCATCTACCAAGTAACTCTTGATCTTGATATTATCGAATTCATCAGTCCATGCGGTAGTAACTTCAGTTACTGTCCCAGCAGCATCGATTTTGAAAAAATCATAGGTTTCGTCTTGTATGTATAGTTCATTATTGTGAGTAAACACTGGGTATGGTTGGGTTTTAGGATTCGATTCAGGAATTACTACAGAACCACTGGCTTCAATTAAAGTTGTTGTAGAATCTGTCCATATCGATCCGTCGGATGTCACTGCAATCAATTCTGTTCCATCAAAGGTAAATCCAACTATAGGGAAATCTGTAGAAGTGGTGTATTCCGTCAGACCTGTACCATTATACAGTACATGACGATATGTTGTCCCCACTTGACCTGAAAGTAAAAAATTGACTGAATCGTTAGATATCAATGTAGGATCTGCTGAAAATACAAATGATAATTCAGTAGATGAATTTAATGCGTCTGTCAATTCATATGCAGTAGCTCCAATGTTGATTTTCTTTACATAATAATCAGTTGTACCTGGGTCCTTTGTAAGCACATAATTGCTTTGGGGACTCATTCCCAACATGTATTCGTCAAGGGCAGGAATAGCTGATGGAGTGGCAACGTCTGTCATATCATAAACGAAAGCTGTATTGTCGGCTGTATCATCCACAGCCTTTTTGCCAATCACGATGTAGTTGCCAACAGTCGAGAAATAGCGATAATCCTTGGCGTTCAAGTCAGTCCAAGTGTTTGTGAGGGTGTTATATTTGTAAAAATCTCCAATACCTGTTTTCGCAAACAGATAATCTCCATTTTTTGCAAGCAGCGTTACCGCACCCACATCCACCTTCTCGACGGATTCGCTGATGCGCATGAATATGCCTTCGTTCTCGGTGTTGCAACCGACTATGAGAAGAGTTGCCAGAACGAGTAAGACGGGAATAACCATATGTTTGAATTTTCGTTTCATCTCATGCTCCTAGTTGTTGCGGTAGGTGACCGAGAGGGTGATCGGCATGAAGCCCGCAAGCGTCGTGTGGTCACTGTAGGGGTGGTTGCTTCCATAAATCTCAGGTATCAACTGCAAACCGGTACCCAATGTGATTCCCCAATCGTCCTTGAAATACCAACTGACCCCGGCTTCCAAGGTCGCCAACATGCTGAGGAAGCTTGGAGCCTCACCACCGCTGTACGAGTTGTATGAGAACCCAAGACCGATACTCAAGGGAATCTCGATTGTTCCCTGAAGTGGAATATAGGTAAGTTTCGCTTGGAATGGAACCGACGTGAACAGTTCATCTCCCTTATCGTAGGCGAAAAGATATCCCAGCTCACCACCAAGTGCCATGGTGCTGTTCAAAAACCCCTGGTATCGGATGGAACCATATCCACCGACCTTCATGTGCATGGCATCGGGAAAAACCAAGAATTTTTCTCCATCGGAGGATGAGAGGAACGGCCTGAAGAAAAATGCAGGAATTACCGGACCAGCGCGGAACGTGAACATTTGATTACCCATCTCATATTCCCGAACCTTCACCGGTGTTTCGTCTTCCGCAAAGAGCATCATAGGTATAGCTGCACATAGGAGCAAAACAATCAGAACTTTTTTCATCACAATTCCTTCTCCTAGGATAATAGACAAGATGTTTTCCTATCATACTGTATCCCGACACTTTTGAAAACCTGTACACACTCCCGGTGATTTTTGGTATAACCTGAGGAAGCGATGCACCGTGTGCATGCAAGGAGAGCCCATGTTGGTATTGTCAGGAAAGGAAGTAGCGACGAAAGTCCGTTCTGAAGTACAGCAGGAATGTACCCGCTTCAAACAAGAGACCGGCCACACCCCCTGTTTGGCAGTGGTTTTGGTTGGAGACGATCCGGCAAGCGCAACCTACGTTGCCAGCAAGGGCAAGGCCTGTGAGGAAATGGGATTCGACCACCGCGACTATCGCCTTCCGGCCGACACGACCGAAGATTACGTTGTCAACCTGGTCGAGCAACTGAACGCCGATCCCCTGGTCGATGGCATATTGGTCCAATTGCCGCTTCCGGCACACTTAAGTGAGAAGCGCATCACCAACACGATTCGTGACGACAAGGATGTGGACGGATTGCACCCGATCAATATCGGACGGCTGCTGTTGGGCGACCCTTCATTCGTGGCATGTACACCCGCCGGCGTTATGCGGATCCTCGACCACTACCAGATCGAGACGACAGGGAAGGAAGTGGTGGTTGTCGGCAGGAGCAATATCGTGGGAAAACCCATGGCAGCGCTTCTCATGCAGAAGGGACGGGACGCCACTGTCACCATTTGCCATAGCCGCACCGCCGACGTGGGCGAACATACCCGGAAAGCGGACATTCTCGTGGCCGCAATAGGGAAACCGCTCGCGATCACCGCCGACATGGTCAAGGAAGGCGCGGTGGTCATCGATGTCGGCATCAACAGGGTAGAGGATGACTCCCGGAAACGGGGATATCGCCTGGTGGGAGATGTCGATTACGATGCGGTGGCCCCACTGAGCTCCGCGATAACGCCGGTTCCCGGTGGTATCGGCCCCATGACCATAGCCATGTTGATGGAAAATACCCTGATCGCCGCAAAAATGCATGTTTGAAGGAGATTGCCCCTTGTCAGATACCTTGAAGACCCACAGCCGTTATTGGTTGGAGACCTATGGATGCCAGATGAATACGGCGGAGTCGAATGCGCTCGAGGCTGCATTGCAAGCAGCCGGAATGCAACCCGCCCTGCGTGCCGAAGATGCTGATTGCGCGATACTCAATACCTGCAGTGTCAGGAAGACCGCGGAAAACAGAATCTGGGGACGGATCGGATTCTTCCAGCATCTCAAGCAATCGCATCCCATGACCCTGGTGGTCACCGGGTGTATGGCTGAGCGCCTTGGCGACGAGTTCCTGAAGGATGCCCCGGCAGTCGACCATGTCATGGGGACCAACGACAAGCAACGGATCGCCGCATTGCTCAGCGGAGGCAGTGACGAGCGCGATGCCGCCTATTCGTTCACCCAAAGCTATTATAAGGATGGGGATGTCAAATCGTACGTTCCCATCATGAATGGATGCAACAACTTCTGTGCCTATTGTATCGTTCCGTACGTACGCGGTCGGGAAGTTTCCCGGGACCCGCAATCGGTGTACGATGAGATCCATCGGCTGGAGGATGCCGGAGTACGTGAGATCACGCTGCTCGGCCAGAATGTCAATTCCTACGACTACACGTGGAACGGAAAGCACATGCGGTTCCCCGACCTGTTGTCCGATATCGCCAGCCAGGTGTCGTCGATCCGGTGGATTCGATTCGAGAGCCCGCATCCCAAGGACTTCTCCAAGGAACTGATCGCGGTGATCGCGCAGGAGCAGGCAGTGGCGAAACATCTGCATGTACCGGCCCAAAGCGGGTCCACACGTATCCTGCAGCTTATGAATCGCAAGTATACCCGGGAAAGCTATCTGCAGCTTATCGGGAACCTGCGCGAGGCGGTTGGAGGCATCACCTTCACCACCGACGTCATGGTGGGATTCCCGGGGGAGACGGAAGACGATTTCCACCAGACCCTATCGTTGATGCGGGAGGTGCGGTTCCTCGAAGCCTTCATGTATTACTTCAATCCACGGGAAGGAACGAAAGCCGTCTCGATGCCCGACCAGTTGTCCTCGGAGGTCCGTATGGCACGGTTGCAGGAGTTGATCAATCTCCAACGTTCGATATCCCACGAGGAAAAGATCGCGCGGTGTACCGGTACGGTCGAGGTGTTGGTGGAACAGATCTCCAAACGCAACGAACATGAGTACCTGTCGCGTACCGAACATGACGAGATGGTTGTGTTCCAACCGGTTTCCCCAGTCCGGGTAGGGGACTTCGTGAACGTAGCGTTGACAGGAATGGTCGGGAGTACCTTTACCGCGACCCAGCGATGATGGGGATGGAGGTGTCCATGGTTGACATGCTCAAGCAATTGTTGGAAAACTCCAAGCGTACCGTGGCATTCACCGGTGCCGGCGTCTCCACGTTGAGCGGTATCAGGGATTTCAGGGGTACCGGCGGATTCTACACCTCCCAATGGCATGGCATGTACGTCGAGGACCTGCTATCGCTCGATACATTCCAAACCGATCCGTCATTGTTCTATGGTTGGGCACGGGAATTCCTGTACCGGCTGGACCAATACCAACCCTCCATCGTGCACACGGTGCTGGCGGGCATGGAACAGAGAGGAATGATAGCGGGTGTCTATACCCAGAATATCGATATGCTGCATCAGAAGGCAGGCTCCAGAAAGGTGTGGGAAATCCACGGTAGCCCACAATCCCACCATTGTACGGCATGCGGTGGATCGGCTTCCTATGCACAAGTCGCCTCGATTGTCCAAGAGGGGGGTATCCCACGCTGCCTTGTATGTGGTGGAGTGCTGAAACCCGACATCATCTTCTATGGCGAGCAACTTGAACCGGCACTGTTGGACCAAGCCTATCGCGATATGGCGAATGCCGATCTGGTTCTGGTACTCGGCAGTAGCCTGACCGTACAGCCGGCGGCTTCGCTGCCGATGGCGACATACTATCATGGCGGTCGCCTGGTAATCGTGAACTCCCAGGAAACTCCCTTGGACAAGTATGTAAAAGTACGTCTGTACGACCTGCAGGAGACCTTTATGGAATTGGACCGGTGGCTCCACCCGGTCACATGACCGAGTGGTACCCCATGCGCTCCAAAATGGTGACAAGCGTCTGCAACCGCTCACTGATCAATTCATCGTTCTTCGATAGTTCATTGGCGAACAGGCGGATATCCTTGTCCAACATCTCGTTGTCCGTTGCGATATCCACCGACATGGCATCACCTTGCAAGCCGATCCTATCGATTCGTGTATCCTGCGGATCGTATAATTTCTCAAAGCGATAGGCCCCGGAAAAATATTCCTTTGTCCGTGCTATCAGGATCGCGAGATCGAGTACACGGTGCAACGGCAACTCTTCCGACTGCCGTGACCATTTCTCGCCCGTATGGCGCCACACCTTCGCCGAAATCTCGACCGACCCGCGGTCGTTCCACTGGGCAAGACCCAATGATAGGCCCTTGGCATCGGAATCGTAGGCGCTACGACCATCTATCTGTTCATAATTTTCCACAACCACTACCGGTTTGTGTTTCAATGTCATTGGAATATCCATATCTATGCTCCTGACGCCCAATCTAACATAACCCGACATTTATGTAAATTAGTAATTTAGTAAATTAGTAAAAATTCAAAACATGATAAAATACCGTGACACTGCTGCCACGGTACTCTTCGGAGTCTTGTGCGACCCTAGGTTTCGTCGGTATCCGGAAGATCCTTTTTCCTGCGTTGGCGCACCGAATCGGTCAACAGGAACTCGATCTGACCATTGATCGACCTGAAATCGTCTTGTGCCCAAGAGGCAAGCTCCTCCCAAAGGGAACTGGAAAGCCTGAGGAGAATCTGTTTTTTGTCTTTGTCTTTTTGTTCCATCAATGTGTAATCAATCTAATATATCGAGCCACTATTTACAATCGGTTGCGCATCCCTGTTGCCACAGAGCACGACCAACAGATTGCTGACCATAGCAGCCTTGCGTTCCTCGTCAAGGTTCACCACATTGTTCACACTCAACTGGGCCAATGCCATTTCTACCATACCCACCGCACCTTCAACAATCATCTGTCTGGCTGCGATGATCGCGGATGCCTGTTGACGTTGCAACATGGCGGCGGCAATTTCGGGAGCGTAGGATAGGTGGGTGATGCGGGCCTCAAGGATTTCGATTCCAGCGATATCGGCTTTGCCTTGGATCTCGGTTTTCAACCGGTCCGCCACTTCCTGACTGCTACCGCGCAATGATTTCTCGCCTTCCGCATCGCTCGCATCATAGGGAAACAACCTGACTATGTTCCTCAGGGCGCTATCGCATTGTATCGAAAGGTATTCGACATAATTGTCGACATTGAATGCCGCTTTGGCTGTATTCACCACTTTCCAGATCACGACGATCCCGATGATGATCGGATTGCCCAACGCATCGTTCACCTTCTGTTTCTCATTGTTGAGCGTCATGGCTTTCAAGGACATCTTCCTGTTTGGGATCGTTATGTTCACGGCACCATACTTGGCCAATGCAGCGGACTTCTCCTGAGCGGCCGTCGGGGTCTGTTCAGGTTTTGAGGATGGGTTCACGGCAGTGACAAACGGGTTCACATAGTAGAAGCCTTCTCCACGCAAGGTACCGTAGTAACGTCCGAACAACGTCAGTACCAACGCCTCGTTTGGCTTCAACACTTTCAAACCGATGAACAACACCGGGCCGATGATACAGGAATACGTGATGCCGACCACCATGAATGTTATCCGCAGTGCACTTGTCCAGCCATAGCCGACCGGAGTGATGGAAAGGATGAACAGCGCAACCGCCACCAGGATCAACACGATGTTGGCAAGCAGAACGGCCATACCATTCATACTAGGAGCCTGATGCTCTTCCAACTGGAATCGGGCACCTTTACCCAATTGCGAATTTTCCATAGAATTTCTCCTTGCTATCAATATGATATCAAATAGATAGTATGCAACCGATGCAAATATGTCAATCACCATTGCAACCGGTTGAGAACGAATTTTTGAGCATCGAAGGAAAAGGCACAAAGGGAAACGGGTATGGGGAAGTGGACGTCGCCACAAGCAATTGTAAAGACGCAATTATTTTCCTTGATTTGTATACAATAGTGTATATAATAATGTGTAGTAACGAACATACCAAATATTCGGAGGCAATCCAGCATGAAAAGGGTGGTGGTACGGAAGGATGTGTATGTCGACTCTGTGTTCCTCATGCTCATGAGCAAGGATATACAAGCCAGAGCCGAAGTCGAGACAGCGACCGTCGCCATGGGCACACCCATGAATGTCCAACTCCTCATCGACCAGGGGTTCCCAAAAACTGAAGTAGCTGTTGCCAAACCCACCGATCTACTCGTTGCGATCGATTGCCCGAATGAAAAGGATCTCGATGAAATCGAATCCTTTGCTTTCACTTTGCTCGAGAACAAGCATCATCCGGAATCTTCTGGGGAAGCCGCCATACAACCCAAGACTATCGGCAACGCGTGCAAGGACCATGAAGACAGCAATATCGCCATCATCTCCTTGCCCGGAATCTATGCCGCCTCCGAAGCGAAGAAGGCCTTGCAACACAATCTCCATGTCATGTTGTTCTCCGACAACGTTTCCCTTGAGGACGAGATCGCGTTGAAGCGGCTCGCATGGGACAAGGGGCTGCTCATGATGGGCCCGGATTGTGGAACGGCAATGATCGCAGGCAAACCGCTCTGCTTCGCCAATGTTGTCAAAAAGGGTGGAGTTGGCATAGTAGCCGCCTCGGGGACGGGATTGCAGGAAGTCTCATGCCTGCTCGACC
>Ga0209212_1005796_pt1 | contig 14520 bp, 10 predicted proteins | sample RifGroC2_FD_183996 | JGI IMG/M metagenome (GOLD analysis project Ga0209212, IMG submission 183996) | Groundwater microbial communities from Rifle, Colorado, USA - Groundwater C2 (SPAdes) (version 2) | ecosystem: Environmental > Aquatic > Deep subsurface > Groundwater | place: Rifle, Colorado... | reverse complement strand
ACACATGCAGAAGAACGATTTGACGGCCAATGCGGGGGTGACCGACGTCAAGGGGGATCGGAATCTTAGTCCCAAGGATCAGGCGGACAAGGATGTGTACCTCCATGTGGTCGAGAAGCGCGATGACGGCATCGTTGTGCGCGGCGCCAAATGCCATCAAACCGGTTCGTTGTCGGCGCACGAGATTATCGTCCTGCCCACCCGGGCCCTGCGCAAAGGGGAAGAGGAGTTCGCGGTGGCCTTTGCCGTTCCGAGCGATACGGCGGGCATCATTCACGTTGTCGGCCGCTCGAGCCTGGATACAAGGGAGCAGGACGGTTGCGACTGCGGCAACCAGCGGTATTCCAAATACGCCCCAACCGTTATCTTGGACAACGTCTTCGTCCCCTGGGAGCGGGTTTTTTTGTGCGGCGAGTGGGAATTCGCCGCCGATCTGGTGGCCTATTTCTCCGCCTTCCACCGCCAGAGCCATGGCGGCTGCAAGGCCGGCAAGATCGACTGCATGGTGGGGGCGGCCCTGACCATGATGGAGTATAACGGAACTGAAAAAGTCAGTCACCATAAAGAAAAGGTCACCGACATGATCCATCGCGCCGAGACCTTGTACGGTTGTTCGCTGGCCGCCTCTTATGAGGGCAGGCGAATGCCGTCCGGCACGTATTTTATCGATCCGGTTTTAGCCAATGCGTCCAAGATTCACGAGGGAAAAGAGATGGCCGAGGCGACCCGGCTGATGATCGATATCGCCGGCGGTTTTGTGGCAGACCTGCCTTCCGACCGGGACTTTGACCATCCCGCGGTCGGCCCGCTCCTGAAGAAATATCTCAAAGGGGTCGAAGCGACGCCGGTCGAAAACCGGGTTCGGATGTTCCGCCTGATCGAAAAGCTTGCGATGGAAAGCGCCGATACGATTTCCGATATTCACGGCGGTGGTTCTCCGGCGGCGCACCGGCTCACCATCTTCCGGGAATCGAACAACGAGGCTAAGGTAACGGCTGCAAAAAGGCTGGCCGGAATCGATGAATGACCGGTAGCGCAACCCGCATGCCCCGACTTCTATGAGGGGTTAAGCGGCGCAACAAAAAAGCAGGACTCTTCCTTGCCGTGAAGCCCCGCTCTGTGGGCGGTGATCGTCACTCCTTCGCAGCCGGCACGCTGCTTTCCCTCATCGATGTAGACATCCGAAGACGATTTTATGCCGTAATGGGCCCGCAGGTTTCGCCGCGGGATTTGCGCCACTGGTTTGCCAGGACGATGGCATACAGGAAGAGCCCGGCGATATCGGTGATCCAGCCCGGCTTGATCAAGGCAAACGCCGCGACAAACAGGACGACCCGCTCCCAGTGAGCCGTGTGGCACAGGTAATACCTGTGCAGCGAGCCGGCGAGGCAGGTGACCCCGAGCAGCGCGGTGGCTATCGCCAAGACCACCCTCGGCCATGAGCCGATCATGAGCAGCGACGGCGAAAACACGAACATGAACGGCACGATGTAGCCGGTGGCGCCCAGCTTCACCGCCGCCCATCCGGTCTCCCACAGCGCTGACCTGGATATTCCAGTAGCGGCGTAAACCGCCAGGGCGACCGGCGGCGTGATGGCCGACAGGATGGCGAAATAAAAAACGAACAAATGTGCAGCTTCCGGCACGATCCCCAGCTTGATCAGCGCCGGTACCAGCAAGGCCACCTGGATGATGTACGCGGGGGTGGTAGGCAGCCCCATGCCGAGGATGATGCCGGCGATCATGGTGAGCATCAGGGCGGGGATCAGGTGTTCCTGGGCAACGGTAAGTACAATCCCCGTAAACGACAGGCCGAGCCCGGTCTGGGCGATGGAGCCGATGACGATCCCGGCGCAGGCGCATGCCATCGCGATCGACAGCGTGTTCAAGGCGCCGGCCTCAAGCGCTGAAATCACTATTTTGACGGTGATTTCAGGCCGGGTGCTCTTACGCAGCATGGCCACGGGCACCACCGAGATGATGCCTAAAAGCGCGGCGTAGGGTGCGCTGTAGCCGGCGATCAGCACACCGACGATGATGAACAGCGGGATGAACAAATGGCCGCGCTCTTTGAGCACCGCGCCGAGCTTCGGGAGCTCTTCCCGGGGAAGTCCCATCAAGCCCGTTCGTTTGGCCTCGAAGTGGACCGCGGCGTAGACGGCGACATAGTAGAGCAGCGCCGGGAACAGCGCGTAGCCGGCTACCGCGATGTAGCTGACGCCGAGAAACTCCGCCATCACGAATGCCGCCGCGCCCATGATGGGCGGCAGGATCTGGCCACCGGTCGACGCCACTGCCTCGACGGCGCCGGCGAACGCAGGACGGTAACCGAGGCGCATCATCATCGGGATGGTGAATGTGCCCGTCGTCATCACATTGGCGACCGCGCTGCCGGAAATCGTGCCGAACATGCCGCTGGTGATAACCGCTACCTTTGCCGGACCGCCGACCGCGTGGCCGGTGATGCTCAATGCGAAATCCATGAAGAGCTTGCCGGTGCCGCTGCGCTCCACCAACGCCCCGAACAGGATAAACAGGATGACGTAGGTCGCCGAGACGTTTAGCGGAATGCCGAAGATCCCCTCGGTGGTCAGGTAGTTGATCTCAATCACCGATTCGGGGCGCACCCTGGCGATGAACAGGGCGTAGGCAACGAAAACCAGGGCGGTGATCGGCAGCGCCAGTCCGATCACGCGGCGCGTTGCCTCCAGCACCAGGACCATAAAGATGGCGCCGAAGACAAGGTCCGCCGTCCTCAGATCATCGACGTACACAAAACGGTCGTAGAGATAACCGACATTGAGCCACAGATAGCCTACGGTCACGAGCGAGAGCGCCACCATAAGGTAGTCGGAGAGCCCCGGTTTGGCTCCCTGCCGTCCGAATCGGGGATGGATCAGAAACGTCAGGACCAATGCCAACAAAAGATGGGTACCGCGAAAGAAAAAGGCCTCGGGCGGCCCGATATAGGCAACCGTGAGGTGATAGACCGACATGCCGACCGCGAGCACAAGAATGCCCGCCTTGAGAATACGCTCAAAAGACATAAGGGTTCACCACAGCGCTAAAGTAACGGGACACACGACGGGCCACAGCAGGCATGTGCGTTCTGTGGCCCGTCTTACGGAAATTACTGGATGACTTTGGCTTCCTTGTAGTATTTCAGAGCACCCGGGTGATAGGGCACGCCGATATCAGTCGCCATATCCTTGGCTGTGAGGCCTTTGACCGCATTGACCACATTGCCGAGGGTGTCGACGTTCTGCACCAGGGCCTTGGTGATTTTGTAAACCGTATCTTCGGGCACCTTGCTGCTGACGATCAGATGCGTCCAGGTGCCGATTGTCTGGATATCCCTGGTCTGCTTGGGATAACTTCCGGCCTTGATGATGCGCTTGTCATAGCCGCCGTTTATCTTCTGCAATGCTTTGAGCTTGTCGTTGGGGATCTCCAGGACAACAATATCGCGGGCGCTCGCCAGATCCATCACCGATGAGGCCGGCACGGTCGTGATGAGCGTGTAGACATGGGCCTGGCCGTCCTTCATCTGCGCCACCGAATCGTTATAGGAACCGTGGCTGACCTTGGACATTTTTGCATAGCTCAGGCCATAGACCTCCAGCGTTTGACGCGTCATCTGCTCGCCGGTGTTGCCCTTCTGCTGCGTCGTCAATCCCTTGCCTCCAAGATCGGCAGGCGTCTTGATCCCGGCGTCCGCCAGGGCCACCATGTGGAAATACTGGAAGTACAGCGTGGCGAGCTGGCGAACATTGTCGGTTTTTGCATCGAATGGGGCGCGCCCGTTTACGCCGTCAACCGTGGATACCCCGTTGCCGAAACCAAGCTCGGCTTTGCCGGTCTGCACACCCTTGACGTTCGAAATACCGGCGCCGGGCAATACCATCACGGTAGTGCCGGGAACGTTCTTCTCGATGATGTTCTGGATAGCCCCGCCCAGCGGATACCATGATCCGCCCTGCGGGCCGGTCATCATCTTGAGCTGCGCCGCCGATACAACGCCGGCCCCCAGCAGGACAGCGGTCACCGCTGCCGCAAACACCTTCATCGTAAATCGCATCTTCATCGCTTCCTCCTTTTTGATTTTGGATGGTAAGTCTCTTCCTTTATGGTTGCCGCCTGCCGATTTCGGCAGCTTGCTCGAACCGGGTCACGAGGAACCGCGCCTTGTACAACGGGTGTCCTACGTAATGAAATGGAGGTCTATGCCTACAATAGAACTCACCTTATGTCAACCTTTTATATTGCATCGGCAAATCATCTGTCCAAGAGTCTCACCAAAGGGTTTTTCTGAAGCCTGCCTCAACAGGATCAGGGATGTCAGCGGGGAATCCGCGCCCTGAGAGACTCCTCGATATGCCGGCGGTGCGTCCCCGGCCAGTAGATTCTTCCGCACGCGGGGCATCCTTTGAATCGAATGCACGCTGCGTAGACATAGACGGGAACACGGCCTTCCGCTCTTTCCTTCGGAATCTCTTCCAACATGACATTACAACGAAGACAACGGGTCATCTTTTTCACGGGATCGGGTTCCAGGCGAAGCGCTTCCAGAACCTCAGCGAGCTGCAGGCGGACATGGTCGGCTTTCACCACGACGAGACGACCACCTGAGGAGTGGGAGGTCCGATCCCTCTTTCTGGTCAGGACGATTCTCCCCTCGGACGCGGCCCTCCGGAGAAAGTCCGGATCGGCATTTCCCCGCTCATAAAGGGTATCATACCCGAGAATGCGAAGCCATTTGGCCAGTGTTCCCAGATTTCGATCGGTTGCAAAACGGACATCCATGTCAGCCTCACGGCGGGAAGCGTTGCAGTGCAAATCGGCCGTCGTCGACTAAAAGGTAGGAACCGTAGGTCATCCAGTCGCCGAGGGTGACGAAAGTCTTTTCCCGACCGTCTCTTGACACCTGTTGAAGAAGCGGTTCATGACAATGCCCCAGGATGACGGCATCGTAGCCTTCCTGAATTTTCCCCATAGCGAAGCGATGCATCGCCTCCACCATCTTCTCCCGCGACTCCCCGCGCGCCTCCCTGCTCATTTTTGACCAGAAACGGGCCAGACGCCAAGTGAGGGATCGGGGAAGCCGCTGTTCCGCGCGGCGTGTAAGGGAACTGCGAAGAAAGCTCCGCAGCGCCAAATAGCTATGGTTGCCGGCGTCCACGGTATCGCCGTGCGAAGCAAGTACACGAAGACCGTCGAAATGGAATTCGGCCCATTCCTGATAAACGTCGAATCCAAATTTCCCGGAGAAATAGTCCGACAGGAAGAAGTCGTGGTTTCCTTCGCAGAGGCTGATCCTGACCCCCTCCTGTTTCAAGGCAACCATCCTATCGACGATTGGCCGGAAACCGGGATAGATGGCATCTCCTTTGCTGAACCAAAAATCAAAGAAATCACCTGCAATGACGAGTTGATCCAAAGTGAGCGTCGCATCGGAGATCTCACCGCTGCCGCTTATCCGCCTACCCCGCAGCCGGTCGAAAAAACGGATAAGCCTTTCATAGTCGGCGCCTTCGGGATCTTTCAGGTGAACGTCGGAGAGAAAGACCGCCCTCATGCGGTCCCGCTTTCCGCAGAAAAGTCCGCTTGCAAGGAATAGTTTTCATTCATAGAATGGGTCTTGTCCATGGCAGGGCGTCTATCAGATTTTCCGCTTCCATTCAAGCGAAGAATTGGTTATTGTCCGAATCATCATAAGGAGGTTTGTTTTTGACAGGAACTTTTGTAAACACGGGAGCGATTCTAGCCGGGAGTCTTGTCGGTCTTGCCGCCGGCAAACACCTTCCGGAGAGACTCAAGACAATTGTAATGCAGGCCCTCGGGCTGTCGGTCATCCTGGTTGGCCTGCAGATGGCGCTTTCCGGAAATGAACCCCTCACGGCTATCGGCTGCCTGTTACTCGGCGCCCTGACGGGCGAGCTGCTCCGGATCGAGCAGGGTGTGGAGCGGTTGGGAGACTGGCTTAAGAAGAGAACCGGGTCCCATTCCTCTACTTTCGTACAGGGTTTCGTCTCCGCCTCGATCCTTTATCTTACCGGAGCGATGATGATTGTGGGCTGCATCCAGGATGGCACCGTGGGGGACACGCATACACTCTACATCAAATCCCTTCTCGACTGCGTGGCTTCGATCGCCCTTGCCTCGACCCTCGGGCCGGGGGTAGTCTTCTCTGCCTTTTCGGTCCTGCTGGTCCAGGGGAGCGTTACTCTGCTCGCGGCGCACGTCCAGTTCCTGCGCGAACCGGCAGTCCTGAGCATCGTAACCGCAACGGGCGGCCTGATTATCCTGGGGATAGGCATCAATCTCATGAATCTGACCCTGATTCGTATCGGTAATTTTCTTCCAGCCCTTTTCTATGCCATCGCCTGGGGTTTTTTCTACCCGCCATAATCGCTTGATGATTGACTTCTTCGGCACTTTGCGCCAGTGTATCATCCCGAAGGTGTCGAAAAGAAGATCTCTTTTCGGAGGTGAATCATGTTTTATCGAATGACGATGATGATTTTCTTCGTATTGGCTTTCCTGTTCGTGTTGACGGCCTGTGCGGCCTTGCGCCCTGTCGACAGCGGTTCGCCCGAAGAGATCAAGAAATCCGAATTATCCAAGGACGACCTCTGGAATCAGACAATAACGCTGGAGAAAGAGAAAGCCATTTGCCAGACGCAGCTCGTCGAACAAGAGCAAATGATTGCCCAGACGAATAGTCGTCTGTCCGATCAACAAAACGAGATCACCCGGGCAAGCCGGCAAATCTCCGAATTAAACCAGACCATCGACGATATGAGCAAAAAAATACAGCAGCTCCAGGAGACCGGGAAGAAGGAAAAAGGGCAGGACTGGATTCAGAATGCCTTTGTGAAAGCCTGGGGTACGATAATGTATGCCGAAAAAAAAACGAATATCCGGACGGACAGATCCGTTGGTTCCAAGCTCCGGGGATCTTTAATGCCGGGGCAAACCGTAAAGGCAGATTTCCTGAAAGGCAATTGGTACGCTGTTTTCAAAATAACGGAAACGGAGCGGTCGGAGAAAAATGCCCTGGGTTACGTCTATGCGCCGCTGCTCTTCAGGACACCATCGCCGGAGAGATCGGTGAAAAATGAGGAGAAAGGGGCGCTGCCTGCCGTGGATACGCCTGCACGGCAGATCTTCTCAGTGGCCGTCAAGTCGATTCGCCACAAGGTTCTTCCGCGGGGGAAAGAAGTGCTCCTCGTTGAATTCGACCGATTCTACGTGCCCGCGGTGTTCAACGTCGAAGGAACCACCCCGATGATCATCATGGATGTCACCAGCACCTCGTCCATGAAACAAGAATGGTCCGACATACAGACAGACGGAGCGCTGATTCAAAAGATACGGGTCACCCTGGATTCCGCGGCCGGCATCTTAAGGATCGTGATGCATATGACCCCCGATAAGGATTATGATATCAAGCCCACCTTCTACACGGGCAAGGACAGTAAAGTGTATGCCCTTGAAGTGACGGGTGTGACACTCAAGAAATGACGGCTTGGGGGCCTTTTACGAAGCCGTCCCATTAAGTCGCCTCTCGCCGAGCCGCATGGGGAGAATCACCGCGAGGGCGCAAAGAAGGAGAACGAGGGTAAAGGAAACGACGAGCCATCCGAGCTGCAGACCTGAGAGGCTCCTGCCGTGGAAGCCGGCCATTATAACGGCATAGACCGGGCCTGCCTCAAGAACGATCACCGCGGCGATGAATCCTGCCGCCAACAGCATAAAAAGGAGTCCTCCAAAACTGGTCACCGACTGGGCCGGATTCTCGGACCGGAAGTCGGGATATGCTGCGCCCAGCCCCACACCCAGTGCAACAACGCCCGGCACCATCAGGAAGACCGTGACCGCCGACAGAAGCATCATGAACGGCGTGACTTGGAGGAGAATATTGGAGATCACGATGAGGATCTCCGCCAGAATAAGCAGAGGGAGATAATAGACGGTAAACTTGACCCAGAGAAAGGCCCGAAGCGAGAGCGGCGCCGAGCGGACGATCCAGAAGGCATCGCCCTCGCAGCTCACCGCCGGATAGACGAAACGGGCGGCGATCGCCGTGAGAACGAACGCGGCCAGACCCATGTTCAGGAAAGAAAAAAGATTCTGCAGGTAGAGCGTCTGTATCGCCGACTGGCCCAGGGGGAGAACCGAAAAATTGTAGAGGTACACGAGGATCAGGGCCGCGATGAGAAACAGCTGCGGCCATTGGGTCTGATCCCGGAAGAACGTCCTGACCTCCTTGACTGCAAAAGCCCAGGCCGGTCCGGAAAACCTCTCGATAAAGCGATGCCGGTTTCCGCTGGGACCGGCGCGGAGAGGAAATAACCGATTCGCGGCGGTCTGCGCTCTTGTATAACCAAGGAAATAGATCTCCCCCGCCACCCGCGTCAAGATAAAGGAGAGGGCCGCCGCACCACTCCAGGCGAGGGCGAGATGGAAAAAGGCTTCACCATTGAGGCCCGATAGAGCCGCATTCAGACTGTCGAGCGCCCAGGTGGTGGGAAGCAGCGGGGATCCGGGCGTCCCCATCTCCCGCAGATAGAGGACCAGGGTGGCAAAGTTCTCCGGGTTGACCAGCCGCTCCGGACGCATGAGGCGAAAGACAAGGATAAGTGCGACGATCATCAGCAGGCCGAAAAAGACGAATACCGTCCTGATTCTCCCCGCAGGCAGGAGAACAGCCATAACGACCACAACAAGCGTGCTGAGCGCGGAAGCGGTCACACAGAGCGGGAGCAGCGCCATTCCAGCCGTCATATAAAAAAAAGGTCCTGCCCGGTAGACGATCCCGTAGGAGAGAAAAACGGGCAGGCTGAAAATGATCACCATCCAGGCGCTATCGAGGGTGCTTTCCATCCAGCGTGCCAGGAAGATCTTCCCTCCGGATACCGGCAGCGAGTGGACCAGCATCAGGTCGCGGCTGAGGTAGAGCTTGGAGAGCGAGGTCACGGCGCTGCTGAACAGGAGCAGCGAGAAGAAGGTCAACAGGACCATCGAGAGGAGCTTGCGGGCCAGGATATCTCCGAACTCTTCAACCCCCTGGAAATAAGTCAACACCCGATAGAAGATGAGGAAAGCGCCGATCCAGAAGGCAAGTCCGATCCCGGCGAACAGGAGATACCGGATACGGCGGCTGCCGACGCTCTGGGAGGCCCTCCCGTTCTTGAAGGAGAGCAGGCGCGGCCGGAGCAGGACACGAAGATCATTCATGGTGATCCCCCAAAAAGCCATCAAGGTTTTGGAAATGTGACGGCTTCGTAAAAAGGCCGCAGGCAAGGCGCGCGAATTCCGAGGAGTGAGGCGTACTCTGTCGTACGCCGCAACGACGAGGGATGAAGCGCAACGCAGCATCCGGGCTTTTTACGAAGCCGTCCTTCATGGCGTCTCCTTGCCGGTCAGCCTGAGAAACACCTCTTCCAGGTCTCCGTCAACCAGGCGCGCCGTTCCCCGAAGGTCGCCGGTCGTTCCCAGGGCAACCAGACGTCCCCTATGGATGATACCGATCCGGTCGCAGAGATCTTCGGCGATCTCCAACGTATGTGTGGACATGAAGATCGCCGTGCCCTTGCCGGCAAGCTCCCGGAGCAGGTCCTTGACCATTCTGATCCCGGCAGGATCGAGCCCGACCATGGGTTCGTCCACGATGATCACCCGGGGGGCGTGCAGAAGGGCCGAGGCGATCACCAGTCGCTGTTTCATCCCGTGCGAATAGGCCTCGATCAGTTGATCGGCCCAGTCATAGAGGGAAAACTGGATCAGCAGTCCTTCGGCCTTCTCCCGGAAGACCCCGTCTCCGACACCGTAAAGATCCGCGGAAAAACGCATGAATTCCATGCCAGTCAGTTTCTCATAGAGAAACGGCCTGTCCGGTATGAAACCGATGACCCTTTTGGCTGCCACCGGATCCGACGCCATGTCGAGCCCGCCGATCAAAACCTCCCCCTCCGTCGGCTTCAGGACGCCCGCCATCATGCGGATCGTCGTGGTTTTTCCCGCTCCGTTCGGGCCGATGAAACCGAATATTTCCCCCCTCTCCACCGAGATATTCAGTTGGTCCACCGCCATGAGGTCCCCGTATCGCTTGGTCAGATTCGTCAACGCGATCATCTTGTCATCTCCAGAATCTCCAATTTCACCTTGCCGATAAGCCCCACCAGATCGAGCTGACGTTCTGCGCCGCCTCGGATGAAGCGGATATGGGTGACATCCGCCGGCATCTGCCCGAAGACCGAATCGGCGGTTACCCATCCCCCCCTGTCCTTGAGGAAAAGGAGATTCCAGGCGTGATAATAGAAACGACCCCTCAGGTAAACCAGCCCCGCCTCCACCTCCGACGGTATCCCGGCGGCCCGGGCCAGTCCTGCCAGGAGAACGGCGTGTTCGTTGCAATCCCCGATCCGGTTTTCCAATGTCTCCAATGCATTCGGCACCGAAAGGACGGGCCGTTTTTCAAGATTTTTATGGATCCAGGCCACTATTTTTTCGGCCTTCACCCCGTCCGTATCTCCGGGGGCAACGAGTTCCGCCGCCTTCTGTCTCATCTTCGGATGGTCCGACTGGATGAAAGGCGTCGACCGGAGAAACGCCGTAAAGTCCGCTTTGGCGCCGGCCGAATCAAGAACGGGCTCGGAAGACGATTCGCGGCGAATCGTCAGCACACCGCTCCGATAGACCTGTCTCCCGCCGTCGAGAAAGAGCGACCCCTCCGGAAGACCCGTTAAACGGATCTTCATGACTTTTAGGGATACCGGGTCATCGATCGGTCGCGGGGATGGGATGGCGGCGATCTCCGTGAGATCCACACTGCCCTCCCCTTCCGGCCCGGCGAGAGCTGCCTCCCGTGTGACTTTTTCAAGAGTGATCCCCAGGATCCCCTGTTCCCGGAGCACGGAGCCATCCCGGTCGACCCAGGCAACCTGCTTCATCCCCATGAAATCCACCGACAGTTTCTTTACCTGACGTCTTTTCCCCATGATGGTTATGGTCTCTTCACCAAGGAGCGTGATGCGCACCGGTTTCTGGCCCAGGGAGGCGGGATCGAAGACCGTGAGCGTCCTCCCCTCCCCCGGCTTGAGTTCCGCGGCCCCCGCGGATTCCAGGATGCTGCCGCCAAGATACGGCGCTTCCCCGATGGTTAAGGTCGTGATGGTTTCGTTACCCGGAGGGCCGATATGGACAGTCAGGTTCTTCCCCGCAACCTTCCCCCGTGCCGTGAACCGGAAAATGGAAGAGCCTAAATCGAACTGAAAGCTGGATAGAGTTCGGTCGGGCTTCAGTTCAGCCGCTGTCCGGACCGTCAGCGGCTGGACAATCCCCATGGTATTGATCCGCATGACGACACTCTCGGAAAACTGGTATCCGTTCTCGGTTTCCGCAGTGGTGCGGTGCACGTGGCCGATTTTTCGACCGTCCTGGGTGATATTCATCCAGATTTCTCCGGTCGGAATATTTACCTGGGGCAGAGGTGCGGTCCCGGCTGCACCGGGAAAAATCTTCCCCGGAACACCCAGACGAAAGAGCAAGAGGATGCAGAAGAGCAGAATCGCCCCCCCTCCCGCAACCCACTGCCATTTGCCGCCCGAACCTTCCATTGACCTCATCCAGTTGACCGATTATATGGAATGACGCCCAAGGTGTCAACGAATGAAGGGGCCTCAAACCGCTCTGCCTTCGGTAACATGTGTTTATAAGACAACGGGGCCAGGTCATTCGCCATGGAAAATCGCCCTTGTCAGTCTTTCGGATTTCTGATAGCGTTCCACGCACCAGGCCATTCTCGCCTACCGGTTCAAAGCCGCGGAGAGTGGTCAACCGAAGAGGAACAATCGTCAATGGAAGAGGACCGTTCGTTAATAGAGGCGAAAGAAGTACTCCGGATCGAGGCAGAGAGCATCCTCCATCTCATCGACAAAGTGGGGGAGTCTTTTCCCCGTGCAGTTGAATTGATCTACCGCTCCAAGGGTCGGGTGATCGTTACAGGAATCGGAAAATCGGGTCTTATCGGCAGAAAGATCGTCGCCACCCTGACCAGCACCGGGACACTGGCGCTCTTTCTCCATCCGGTGGAAGGTCTCCATGGCGATCTGGGGATCGTCACGAAGGACGATATATTTCTTGCCATCTCGCATAGCGGTGAGACCGCCGAGCTGAACCTGATTATCGACAGTATCCGTAACATCGGCGTCCCCCGCATCGCCTTCACCGGGAACCTCTCCTCCACCCTGGCCAGGGCATGCGAAGTGGTCATCGATGTGGGCGTGGCGAAGGAGGCCTGCCCTTTCGGTCTCACACCGACTTCGAGTTCCACCGCCGCGCTTGCGATGGGAGACGCCCTTGCAGTTGCCCTGATCAAGCGGCGGAATTTTCAAGAGAAAGACTTTTATAAATTTCATCCGGGCGGAAATCTCGGCTCCAGGCTTCGGGCCAGAGTAAGGGACGTCATGCTCGAAGGCGTGCAGATCCCCCGCATCGGTTGTGATGCGTCCGTTCTGGAAGCCATCCGGGAAATGGATCAAAAAAACAAAGGATTCGTGCTTGTTACGGACGGGGATGACACCCTTCGCGGCATTCTGACCGACGGCGACATCCGGCGTTTGGTCCGCACGGGAGAGGATTTTCGTAACGAACGGATCAGCGCCTTTATGACCCGTAATCCCAAAACCATCCATGAAAACAGCTCTGTCGCACAGGCTATCGAATCCATGCAGCGTGCCGAGATCACCACCCTCGTTGTGACCGATGCGGACAATCACCTGAAGGGGTACATCCACATCCACGACCTGCTTGGACGGGGCGGCACGCTGAAGATCACCGTCGCCGAATAGATCGCTATTTCCCCCATCTGGGTCCGCTATGGCTTGGTGACGTATCAATACCGTAATTATATTTCAGTACCCAACCTTCGACCGCTTTTGCCAGCCGATCGTTACCGCAATTGAGAAAATCTTGTGCCATCCACGGAGTACGGGCGCCATATGTATCCAAAGCCTTGATAAGAAGGGCCTCTGATCCGGGGACACCCCGTTGAATAAAAAATGGGTAGGCGCCGGCGATTATCTCGATATTTTCAGCCCTCAGGGCGGCAACCAAGTGATCCACAGCGCGGGTGTCCTTTATCTTTTCGAGAGCACCTGCAGCCCCAATTCGCACAGATGGGTCTTTATCCTTCAGGGCGGCAATCAAAGGCTCAACGGCCGGGGCGCCGATACCTGCAAGGGCGTCTGCGGCATGCCTTTGGACACTATAGGTTTCATCCTTCAGGGCAGCAATCAAGGGTTCAACCGCACGGACATCCATTGTCTTTCCGAGGGCAACCGCCGCATCACTTCGTACAACTGGGTTTTTATCCTTCAGGGCGGCAATCAAGTGTTCAACTATTTTCCCGAGTGCGCCTGCAGCCTCACTTTGTATATAGGACTCTTTATTTTTCAAGGCAACAATCAGGGGTTCAATAGCACGGGCATCCTTTATCTGTCCGAGGGCGCCTGCAGCTCTATTTCGTACAAATACGTCTTCATCCTTCAGGGCAGTAATCAAGGGTTCGACAGCACGGGTATCCTTTATCCGTCCAAGGGCGCCTGCAACCTCAGTTCGTACAAATACGTCTTTATCCTTCAGGGCAGCAATCAAGGGCTCAACAGCGCGGGTATCCTTTATCTGTCCGAGGGCAACGGCAACCTCGGTTCGCACAAATACGTCTTTATCATTCAGGGCAGCAATCAAGGGTTCAACCGCAGGGGCGCCTATACTTGCGAGGGCATCGGCTGACCCGCTTCGGACACTATATTTTTCATCCTTCAGGGCAGCAATCAGGGGCCCAACGGCACGGGCATCCTTTATCTTTCCGAGAGCAACTGCAGCGCCGCTTCTAATATATGCGTTTTTATCCTTCAGGAGAGCGATCAAGGGCCCAACGGCAGGGGCGCCTATACTTCCTAAAGCACCTGCAGCCCCGCTTCGTACATATGAATCTTCATCTTTCAGGGCAGTAACCAAGGGTTCAATAGCACGGGCATCCTTTATCCTTCCAAGGGCGCCTGCAGCACCGCTTCGTACATATGGGTCTTCATCCTTCAGCGCGGCAATCAAAGGCTCAACAGCAGGCGTACCTATACTTCCGAGCGCGCCTGCGGCCCCGCTTCGTACATATGGGTCTTCATCTTTCAGGGCAATAACCAAGGGTTCAACGGCACGGGCATCCTTTATCCGTCCGAGGGCGCCTGCCGCCCCGCTTCGTACATATGGGTCTTCATCCTTCAGGGCAGTAACCAAGGGTTCAACAGCACGGGCATCCTCTATCCGTCCGAGGGCATCGGCAGCCTCACTTCGTACATATGGGCTCTTATCCTTCAGGGCTACTACCAAAGGTTCAACGGCAAGGGCATCGTTTATCTGTCCCAGGGCGCTTGCAGCCCCGCTTCGCACATATGAGTCTTCATCATTCAGGAGAGCAATCAAGGATTCAACGGCTCGGGCATCCCTTATCCGTCC
>Ga0209212_1005794_pt1 | contig 14528 bp, 12 predicted proteins | sample RifGroC2_FD_183996 | JGI IMG/M metagenome (GOLD analysis project Ga0209212, IMG submission 183996) | Groundwater microbial communities from Rifle, Colorado, USA - Groundwater C2 (SPAdes) (version 2) | ecosystem: Environmental > Aquatic > Deep subsurface > Groundwater | place: Rifle, Colorado... | reverse complement strand
GTTTCCGTCGGCATCATCACCCCCGCGGAAAAGGGCATTAATTTATAAAAAGGCGCTCCTAAAAAAACGCGCTGAAAACAAGCCGTTGCTTTTTAAAAAACTTTTAGCTATAATACAAAAAATTTAAAGAACGATACGGGTCTAGGGGTAACTCTAGAGGATGCTTTACGATGGTCGGGCCGCCATCTGGTTTGATTCCAGAGGCGGCTTTTTTTATTTTAAAAGGAGGGGGAATGGACCCGGACATCAATTCTATGTTTCATGGATTTATCGCGGCTTCGATCCCTTTAATTATTTTTAGCGCAGTTTTTGTGACGGGGTATGCGGCCAGAAAAATCCTGTTCAAGCGTTTGCTGAATTGGGCCGGGGACACAGCATCTCCCCTGGACGATGTGGTCATTTCGGCAATAAAGGGCCCTTCGCTCATTTGGCTGTTGATGCTGGCAATATATTTTGCCATCAGGATTTCCAGCATTCCGGAAGACATCGCCGATACATTAGGGAAATTCTTATTGATTTCAGGCATCTTTTCGGCGACCATTATCATCAATAATATCGCGGGGAAGGTCATAAAGATATATTCACGGGAGATCGAATCGACCCTCCCGGTCACTTCTTTAACCCAAAATTTTTCCAGAATTCTTATTTTCGGGACCGGAATTCTCATTATCCTCGGCAGTTTGGGGATCACCATCACGCCTATTTTAGCGACTTTGGGCGTCGGCGGACTGGCCGTTGCCCTGGCGCTTCAGGATACACTTTCCAATTTGTTTTCCGGCTTTCATATCATGATGGCGCGGCAAGTCAAAATCGGTGATTTTATCAAGCTGGAATCCGGGGAAGAGGGGTATGTGACCGACATTAACTGGCGGACGACCAGGGTCAAGATGCTCCCCAATAACGAGGTCCTTATCCCCAATTCCCGGCTCGCCCAGGCGGTCATTACCAATTATTGTCTTCCGGACAAAGAGCTGGCGGTTTTGGTCCAGGCGGGGGTACACTATGACAGCGACCTGAAAAAAGTCGAAAAGGTAACCTGTGACGTCGCCAAACAGGTGATGAAACTGGTCCCGGGCGGGGTCCCGGATTTTGAGCCGTTTATCCGTTACCATACTTTCGGAGATTCCAGCATTAACTTCACCGTGATTTTAAGGGCCCGGGAGTTCGTTGATCAGTATCTGATAAAGCATGAATTCATCCAGAGGCTGCATGAACGGTATAAAAAGGAAGGGATCGTGATCCCTTATCCGATCCGCGCCGTTAATTATCAACAGGAAAAGGCGGGAGGATTTCAACGGGCGTGACACGGAAGAATTGACAGCACCGGAAGAAAACCATGACTTCTGAAATTTTATTTTTGGCTCTGGGGTTTATTCTATTAATCGCGGGGGGAGAATCCTTCGTCAAAGGGGCTTCCCGCCTGGCATATACCTTTAAGGTATCTCCCTTAGTTATCGGGCTGACCGTTGTTGCCATCGGGACGAGCGCCCCTGAATTCACGGTTGCCGTCCGCGCGGCTCTCTCGGGGCATATGGACGTATCGTTTGGCAATATAGTGGGAGCTAATATTTTGAATGTCTTCTTTATTCTTGGGATATCGTCTTTGATTAGGCCTTTTCAAACGCCTTTTGCGAAATTCAAAAATGACATGCTTTGGATGCTGGGTTACGTAGCGCTTTTCATCTTGATCGCGATGGACTTAAAAATCCAGCGTTGGGAAGCGATGATCCTTTTGACCCTGGCTTTTGTTTATATGTTTTCTTGTTTGCGCCGCGGGGCATCGCAGTGTCATCTTCATGAGGAAGTCCGGGAGGAATTCACCGGCCCTCCGGTGGAATACAGACGGGCATCCAAACTGGCTGTCAGTATAATTCTTTTGGCGGCGGGAGGGATTTTCTTGATCTTTGGCGCCCGTTATCTGCTGGATGGCGCTGTTGGCATAGCCAGGCATTTTGGATTAAGCGAAGTCTTTATCGGCCTGGCGATTGTTGCTGTCGGCACTACTCTGCCTGAGCTGGTGACGTCTGTGATCGCTACTCTTAGGGGTAAAGGTGATTTAGCCGTCGGCAATATCATCGGGAGCAATATTTATAATCTTTACCTGATCATCGGGGCGGCGGCATCCTTGGCCCCTCAAACCATTGATGTCCCCGCGCAGATCCTTCGGTTCGATCTCCTTTTTATGTTCTTGAGTTTCTCTCTATGGTTTGGAATAATCCGGAAATATCAAGTCATGGAAAGAAAGTTTGGTTTACTTTTCCTGGGCATCTACGGTTTTTATTTATTATTACAAGTAAGCCTATTCCAAAAATAGGGTAACATAGGAGAAAAAATATGACACCCAAAGACCCCGCGGACATATTTGTTATTTTTTTGATTGGACTCTTTCTGACATTTATTATCTATATCATCAGCTATAACCGGTTCCAGGAGAAAAGGAACGGGGATAAACATGAAGCGTGACGGCTATAAACGAAAGGGCCGGATAACATGAGGCTAAGCGGATGGATATTCATGATCACGGCATGGACGCTCATTTTGACCATGCTGTCATTCTGCTTTTACAAAACGTTCCAGAAAGATAAAGAGCAAAAGAGATGAAAAGAGTTTTTCTGTTTATTTTACCCATCTTGATCATTGTCGCCGCGGCCTTTGTTGTTTTCGGCACGCTGCAAGTCCGTTCCGAAGAACAAAAACTGATGGATGAATTAAAGCGCAAGGCGAAGGCGGTCGCGGAGAGCATTGACCTCTCGGCAAAATATATTTTGCTCCATAATGATTTCAAAGGCGCCCAGGCGCTGGTCGAAAAATTCCAGGCGCGGGAGAGACTGCAAGGGTGCGTCCTTTACGATAATGCCGGAGAGATCTTCGCGATTACCAAACGGTTTGCCGACTGGCGCGAAAAAGAAAAACCTTACATCAAGGATATCCTGGCCGGGAAGACACCGCGCGGCGAGCTGGAAAAATTCAAGGAATACTCCGTTTACGCCTACGCCGTCCCGATATTCGACAATGAAGACAGCGTTTTAGGGATCGTGGAGGTCATTTACGACACTTCCTTTGTATTCGCGACCTTGACGGAGCTCTGGGAGCGGATCAATGTCACGCTGATCGTTCTGGTCTTTTGCATCCTGATCATCGCGTTTTTTATTCAAAGGCAGATATTCGTCCTGCCTGTCCAGCAGCTCACCGAATGGTTTACCCATTTTCAAAAGGGTGAGACCGATGAAATGCATTCCATCAAGGGCAAGGATGAGCTCGGGAAACTCGCCAGCGAGGTCGAACAGGTCGCCTTGAATTTGCGCGTCGCGCGCCGGGCCATTTCCGACGAAGCTTCCGAGCGCATCAAAAAGGAAGATATCTGGACGGAGGCAAAATTAAGAGACCTCATCCGGGCCAAACTGGGCGACAACGCCTTGTTTGTCGTATCCAACCGCGAACCCTATATGCACGTGATGGACGAATCCACGGGCAAACCGAAATGCATCCGCCCGGCCAGCGGCGTGGTAACGGCGATCAACCCCATCCTTTACGCCTGCGGCGGCGTCTGGGTCGCCCACGGGAGCGGTAATGCCGACAGGAAATTTACAAATTCCAAGAATAAATTAGGGGTGCCCCCGGAGGACAACCGCTACATTCTCAAAAGGGTCTGGCTGGACAAAGCGGAGGAGGAAGGTTATTACTACGGTTTTGCCAATGAAGGGTTGTGGCCTCTCTGCCATATTACCCACACCAGGCCGGTATTCCGGGAGACCGACTGGCAGATGTATAAAAAGGTCAATCAAAAATTCGCCGACAGTATCCTGGAGGAACTGCCTAAAAAAAGCCCTTTGATCTTCATCCAGGACTATCACTTCACCTTGCTGGCGAAAATGATCAAAGACAAAAGGCCCGACGCGACCATAGCCCTTTTCTGGCACATCCCGTGGCCGAATTCCGAAGTTTTTTCGATCTGTCCTTACCAGCAAGAGATCCTGGACGGAATGCTGGATTGCGATTTGATCGGGTTTCACGTGCAATATCATTGCAACAATTTTCTTGATACCTCAAACCGGCTTCTGGAATGCCGTATCGATACGGAAAAATCCAGCGTCATCCGTTCCGGCAAGGAAACGTTTATCCGCCCTTTCCCAATCAGCATAGACGGCCAATTCAGCGGCGATGCCCCGGGCGCGTTAACAGGGCATATGGACACGATCCGTGAAGAATATGACCTGAAAGATAAAATCATTGCCGTGAGCGTAGAACGCATCGATTATACCAAAGGGATCAGCGAGCGTATCCTGGCTATTGACAGATTTTTGGAAAAATATCCTCAATACAAAAATAAATTCGTTCTTATGCAGTTAGCCGCCCCCAGCCGCACGCACATCAAACGTTATCATGATCTGATGGGAGAGATCGATGAGCTGGTTGAGAAGACGAACTGGAAATACACCGACGGGGTCTGGAAACCGGTCATCTATTTAAAAAAACATTTTTCAGCCGATGAAATCAAGCCGTATTATGCCCTGGGGGATCTGTGTATCGTAAGTTCTTTGCATGACGGGATGAATCTGGTGGCGAAGGAATATATTGCCGCGAAGTCCGATCTGACGGGGGCGCTCATCTTGAGCCGTTTTACCGGCGCGTCCCGGGAATTGACCGACGCCGTTTTGATCAATCCCTACGCCATCGAGGAGTTCGCGGAGGGCATAAAATTCACCGTAGAAATGCCCGTGGAAGAAAAAAAGAGACGCATGCAGAATATGCGTAACATTATCCAGGAGAACAATGTTTACCGCTGGGCGGCCAATATCATTACGGAGCTGGCGGCGCTTAAAAAGGTTTAAAATGCGCAAAGGCGGGCCCTTGAAAAATATCATGGAAAATCCGGATGAGTTACGGACAAATTTAGCGAATGAACGGACGTTGCTGGCTTACGTTCGCACGGCTTTGGCGCTCGCCGTGTCCGGCATGGCCGCAATCAAGTTTTTTCCGGAATCCCCGCTCGTTGTCTCTTTGGGCTGGCTTGCGGTCGCTGGCGGCATAATGCTCCTTGCCTGGGGAATTGTTCATATTCGTAAAGTATCCGGGAATAGCCGGCAAGAGAATAGAGAATAAACACGCGCGAGATGAAATATCTTTTTGAGGAATGGGACAAGCTCAAAAAAACGCTGGACGATAAAATCATCCTGCTGAACCTGGATTATGACGGGACGCTGACGCCGATCGCCGCAACACCGGAGGAGGCTGTTCTTTCCCCGGAAGTGAAAAACGTCCTGGGGGAATTGGCACGCCTGAAGGACTGCGAGCTGGCGATCATCAGCGGCCGTGCCTTGCGCGATATACGGAAAATGGTCGGGTTGAAAAACATCGTGTATGTCGGCAATCACGGTTTTGAAATAGACGGCCCCAATATCCATTTCGAAAGCCTGACGCCGCCGGATATCAAAAAAACATTCGCGAAGATCAAGGACGATCTGATCAAAAATCTTGCCAAACTGGAAGGCGTGATCATCGAAGACAAGGGATTAACCTTAAGCGTCCACTACCGCCTGGTCCCGGAAAAGATGGCGGATTCCGTTGCAAAAACTTTCCATAAAACCTGCCGCCCTTACCTCAAGAAAAAACAGATCAAGATCAGTTCGGGCAAAAAGGTCTTTGAGATCAAACCCCCCATAGAATGGGACAAGGGCAAGGCCGTTTTATGGCTTCTGGCCCAACAAGCGCGAGCGAACGGGAAAAACCGTGTTTTCCCCATTTACATAGGCGATGACCGCACCGATGAAGATGTGTTCCTGACTTTGAAAAAAAACGGGATTACGGTATTCGTGGGGCAGGATGGGCGCTCGGCGGCCCGTTATTATGTGAAAGACACCGCGGAAGTACTGCGGTTTCTCCGCCTGATCCGGGACTTCAAGAAAGAGGCCGCGCATGCCTGAAGCGACCAAGGCAATAGAACCCTTTCGTTTCTACACGCGCATGCATCTCTCGGCATTGACGGGCTTAAAAGCGGCCACGCTCGAAGAGCTGCTGGAACTTGTTCGCGACGTGCCCGGCGCCTGCATCTATCATCATACCCACCGTTTCCTGCAGCAGCACCAGTATCTTTCTCCGGAACCACCCAATGATTTCGCCTATTGGGTGAAGGAAGTCCTGGGGGAAAATGAACTGGGCGAACAGCTTGCCAGCATCGATACGGTCCAATTCACGACGATCCGGGAGCTGCGGGACAAGATCGCCGCGACGATCGCCGAATACCTTAAAGAAAATCCGTCGGCCGGGAAAAGGTTCGCGCACGAAGACCAGCAGTTCCATTTCATCAAATCCATGAGCTTTGTGCTGCCGACCAAATACGCGGCCGCGAATTTGTCGGAGTTCGCCGATATCCTTAAAAAGGTGACCATCGACTCGATCTACTTTCACGTTTTTGAGGCGCGGTTAAGGCTGGAGAAAGGGACGAACGATTTCTCCCTCTGGATGGAAACTTCATTGGGAGACAGGGATCTGGCCAAAAGGATCGCGCGCCTGGACCCCTACACGCAGACGCTCGAAGACCTGCGCGCGACGATCATCGGGATCGTCCAGAAAAGGCTGGCAAGCTGAAATGACACCCATCGATGATTACATCCCCATCGTCGGCCAATCCGTCATCGACGACCTGAAGCTCATTGCCGAGAAGCTGGAGGGAAAACTCATCCAGCACATCAATTCGACCGCCGTGGGGGGAGGTGTGGCGGAGATCCTTAACCGGATGGTCCCGCTTTTAAACGAACTGGGCGTCAAAACGCGCTGGGACGTCATCAAAGGCGGCGAACGGTTCTTTGAGATAACCAAAAAATTCCACAATGCCCTGCATGGCCGGCCGGCGGACATCAGCGGCGATGATTACAGCCATTTTCTGGAAGTCGGCCAAAAGAACATCGCGGAGATGGATACCTGCGGGGACATTGTTTTCGTCCATGATCCCCAGCCGATCACCCTGATCAAAAAACGCGGCGCCAATAAATGGCTGTGGCGCTGTCACGTCGATGTCTCGAACCCCGCCCCGGAGCTTTGGAAATTCTTGCGGGAATTCATCATCCAATACGACTCCGCCGTTTTTTCCGCGCCGCAATTCGCGCAGCAACTCCCCATACGGCAGTTTCTCATCGCCCCGTCCATCGATCCCTTAAGCGACAAAAACAAGGAATTGCCCAAAGAGGTCATTGACGCGGTTTTGCTGAAATACAACATCCCTCAGGACAAACCGATCGTGACCCAGATATCCCGTTTCGACCGGTTAAAGGATCCTGTCGGGGTCGTCGAAGCGTATAAAAAAGTTAAAAAATACATCGACTGCCGGCTGGTCCTGGCCGGCGGAGGGGCGGCGGATGACCCTGAAGGAGTGCAGGTTTTTGAAGAAGTGAAAGAGCGCGCCGGTAAAGATGAGGACATCCACATCCTTTTACTTGCCCATAACGACTTGGAGATAAACGCCCTTCAGCGGGCCTCAACGGTCATCGTCCAGAAATCCCTCAAGGAGGGATTTGGCCTGACCGTCAGTGAGGCCTTGTGGAAGGCCAAACCGGTCGTTGCCGGCCATGTCGGCGGGATCCCTTTGCAGATCACCAGTAAATATTCCGGACTGCTGTGTCATTCCGTGGATGGGGCCGCCTTCGCCATCAAACAACTGTTGAACAGCCCCGCCTACGCGCGCAAACTGGGAGAGAACGGCCGCGAACACGTCCGCAACAACTTTTCCTGACTTCGTCAATGGGACACCCAACTCAACCTTTTTGAACGATGCTATAAAGTAACCGTTGCTCTGGATCCATTTTTAGAACAACTCTTTCCGCGTTTGATCCATCCGTTGGCTGATGATCCAGCGCGTACATCGTGTGCGTCAACTCAGCGGCTCGTTTCGGACTGAATCCTGCCCGGCCTTGTTCCAACAGCCGCTCCAACTCTTTGTAGATCGTGTAAGCGACAAACGCGATGCAAATGTGCGCCTCAATTCTTTTTCTTCGATAATGATACACCGGACGAATTCTTAAATCGGTTTTCGATATCCGAAACGCTTTCTCGATCTGCCATAGCTGTCGATAATTATCGACGACTTTCTCTACTGATAAATCTGTGTTTGTAATGTACCCCTTAAGTCCATCCCAAAGGCCATCCTGCTTCACCCTGGTTTCATTAATCGATATCTCAACGCTGCCTTGGAGCGTCAGGAACTTATTGTATCCGCGATTGTTGATGTGCTGCTTGGTCAACGTGCCGGATTTAATCTTTTGCCGCAGCCTTGCAAGGCCCCGTTCTCGGCCATAGGCGTCCTTCTTGCGACGCTGTTCCGAATACGTCACGATCAGTCTGCTGCCGTCCGGTTTTTGCAAATCAAAACCTTCTTGATCTTTGATCCGTCTGGCTTGTTCAAGAATTCTTCCCTTGCCAACGCCGGTCTCATTCTTGATGCGTGCGCCCAAAATAAATGAGTAACCTTCAGCTGCCAACAGCTTGAGGTTATTGCGACTCAACAACCCCGCGTCCGCCACAACCACAGGGCGGCCAAGTCCGTACTTGCTGCGAATCTTCTCCAGCGTCGGCAACAACGTGTGTCCTTCAAACACATTCCCTTCGAAAATATCATATCCGATCGGATATCCTTTCTCGCCGACCAGCAGGCCCAACATGATCTGAGGATGTTGGAATTTGCCGTCTTTTGAAAAACCGACCTTCCTGAGATCATCCTCATCTTCGGCTTCAAAGTACAATGTTGTCATGTCGTAAAAGACCACCGAGATGTGTCCCAACACGCCGCGACTGTACTCAAACGCCAGACGCTCGACAACATCTTTGTAGGCATCGTTCAACTTATCAAGGAAGCGATAAATGCCATTCACTTCGACTGTAATACCCTGATATCGATATAAGTAATCAACCGTCTTGACCTTGCTTACTGGATGCACTAGACGGGCAATCACAATGTGACGAAAAAGAGGATCAGGAACCACCCCAAAACCCAAACGATCAAATAACGCGCCAAAAATCAGTTCCGGCCCGATGACACGGATCTGTTCGTTCGAAAGCTCGCCTAAAAAGCTTCTGACGACCGCTTCTTCCGGGGACCTGAACGAAAACAGTTCATTTTGCCTGCCGCCAGAAGTCCGAATCGTATGCCGGGCTTTTTGAACGAAAAGCTCGATCTCGGCCTGTTTCTTCGAAGACCCGACTGTCTTAACAACCCGGTATCTATCAGATTTATCGACAATCTGAACGCTAACAGAACCACTCTTGTTCCGCTTTTTCCTGACAAACATGAGCCCATTTTAACAGCGGGACACCCATTTTTGAAGCATTTTCAATAAGCTATCGACGAGAACTCTTTATCAAAGAACGCATTTATCAAAAAGTGACGAAGTCAGGAGCTGAAACGATCCGGGAAGCCAGACCATAGCCGTTGGAAGCCCCGATAACCAAAACCTTGCGGGGGCCGTGGCCTATCGTCCCTTGCTTTTTCACGTAATCAATCTGGTCCTGGACATTCCTGGCGCAGCCCAGCGGATGCGCGGTTGTGCAAATGAACCCTCTGATTTTTGGCTGAATAATCATAAACAATATGTTAGTCAGGTACGGACGTTTTTTTGGGGACGATCACGATGCCAGACGTTGTCAAAACGAAACGCCGGGCATCCAGCTTTGGATCATAACCTATTTTTGAATGCGGCGGGATGACGACTTCTTTGTCAATGATCGCGTTTTGCACCTGGGCGCCTTCACCGATGATAACGCTCTCCATGATGACCGAATTCCTGACCCGCGCGTTATCGCCGATCTTGACGTTGGAGGACAACACGGATTTTTCCACATATCCACCTTCGATGACGCATCCACCGGAAACCATGGAATCGATGATGGCCCCTGAACCGGATTGGGTGCTGATCATCCGGATGGGCGGATACTGCTCATGATACGTGCGCACGGGCCAGGAACGGTCATGTAAATTAAATTGGCTTTGCCTGGTCAAAAGATCCATGTTCGCCTGATAATAAGCGTCCCGCGTCCCGATATCCCGCCAATATTTCGGCTTATTGTGTTCATCGACGAATTTATACACATAAACTTTTTTGCCGTTACGTAACATCTGGGGGATGACGTTCTTGCCAAAATCGTGCTCGGAGTCCTGCTTGGCATCCAGTTGAAGCTCATTGATCAAAGCGTCGCGGTCAAAAAGATAAATCCCCATCGAGGCGAGTATGACGTCAGGGTCCCCGGGGATCGTTTTAGGCTTTTCCGGCTTTTCCTGAAACCCGCAGACGTGATCGTTGCGATCGACCTCAATAACTCCAAACTGGGTCGAGTCCGTTTTTGGCACCGGGAGACAGGCGACCGTCACGTCCGCCTTCTTTTCCCGGTGATACTTGATCATATGCTGATAATTCATTTTGTAGATATGATCACCGGCGAGGATAAGAACAAGCTTGGGGTTGCAATCCTGCACCGCGTAGAGATTTTGATAGATGGCATCGGCCGTCCCTTTATACCAATCGGCGCTGATGCGCTGCTGGGCGGGGATGATGTCGATAAATTCCCCCAGCTGGCTCGAAAAAATGTTCCACCCGGAAAGAAGGTGTTTCTGAAGGGAAAATGATTTGTACTGGGTCAGGACATAAACGCGGCGCAACCCTGAATTGATGCAGTTGCTCAACGTGAAATCAATGATGCGGTAAATGCCACCGAACGGCACGGCAGGCTTGGTCCGGTCGCGCGTCAAAGGGTCAAGGCGTTCCCCCCGGCCGCCGGCCATGATAAACGTCAAAACTTCAAAAACTTCACTCATTACAACAACTTCCTTCCCGGTCCACGAGGGCTGAATATGGGCAGTATTATAAATTCACTTGGACAATTTTTCAACAATATCTTATGGCCCGAGTTCTTTTTTGACTTCTTCATCGACCGCGTTGAGCGCGAACGACTGACGAAATTCTTCCAGCGCCTTGGGACGCTCTCCCATGGCCTTATAAACAAACCCGAGCTTCTTGTGGACCAATCCAGGATCCTTCTTAGCGTCGAGCGCCAGAATGTATACCTCTTTGGCCCTGGCATGATCGCCCTGGTCATAAATGATGTCCCCCACACCCACGATATCCCGCGCATCATCCGGGCGCATCTGATGCGCCTTGCGCAAGGTGTTTACAGCCCGGTCGTACTGCCGGTCCTTCGCGTAAGTTTTGGCAAGCAAGAAATATCCCTTGGGGTCTGCCGGCCAAAGTTCGATGATCCTTAAATATTGTTTGATCGCCCCTTCATATTTGCCCATATCAAAATAACACAAGGCCAAATTATGCCGCGTCTGTTTATTATTGGGCATGCCCAGCGCCGCCACCCGAAAATGCATGAAAGCTTCGTCGTATTGCTTGCGCTTGCTGTAAATTTTTCCCATCAGTTCATGGACATCGCCATAGCCGGGAGCGATTCTTATGGCCTCTCGCGCTTCGGCCAGGGACTGGTCGTCCAAATCCAGCGATTCGAGGGTAAAGGCCCGGAAATAATTAGGAAACGGGCTGACCGGGCTCGTCCCCAATTTGAACATGTCCAGCTTGATCGGCTGCCATTGGGCCAGATCGATGGCAAACTGGTCGATGTATGTCTGGTTCTCCGGCACGCGGCGAAGAAAGATCACGGCGTCATAGTCAAAATACACGACCGCCCAATCCTTGTTCTCGTAAAAATATTTCAAGACTTTTTTGGGAATATGCTGGCGCACCGAGTTGAGCAGGGCGCCTGTGAGATGATACTTATTGATCGCATCCTCGAAAAGCGCGCTGTCCCCTTCTTCCCACAGTTTCCGGTATTGACCAAAGAATTTCCCGCCGTAAACTTCCGTCCGCCCGTCGATAAAGACCTTGATCTTGGGGAATACCCGTCCCACCAGGTAAGCCCCGGAATTAAAATCATTGAAGAAATTGCCCCGGATGTCGTTACGTACCAGAAAATCAACGGCCTTATCCGGATAACTGCGCAGCGATACCCCGCCGAACTCACTCTTGCGTTCATACTTGTCCAGGTCATAATAACCCTGAAGCGCGTACCCTTCCACGGATTGAAAAATCCACGCCAGAAACAACAATTTCGCGACCGCGGAGGTCAAATGCATGAATTTCTTATTGGTAAACCTTAGGGGGATAATATCCTTGTGGGAAATGTTCAGGACATTGGTGATGATCACCATATACGCCGCCAGCGCGAAAAAGGCCATGTTGCGCGACGCCTGGATAGAAAAGATGAAAAAAACCAGCCAAAACAGCAAAGCGCTGATATCGATCTGCCGGCGGTTGAAGATGAATGTCACCACCGATATAAGGATCAGTATTTTATAAAAAACAAATTCGTCGCTGGACAACAGCGTTCTCCAATGAAGCGGCCGCTGCAATTCCTGGATATGCTCGAAAAATACCTTATTTTCACCGGAGAGAGAGAAAAATACCCGCAAAGGATACCACGCCCCTTCGAAAGTGTATGGATTGACCAGACAGGCTAAAACGACGAAGACCAATATGACCTTCAGCCGTTTATACTCCTCGCCGTTCAAACGTCCCGACTTGTTCCATTCATAAGGAAGCCGGGCGTGGCGCTTGAGCCATTCGGAAACCAGCCCGATGAGCACGAACAGCGGGCCGAAAAAGAAAAATCCGTGGATGTTGCTCCAGAGGACCTGCGTAATGACCAATGCCGCCACGGACCATCTCTTGTCGATATGCAAGGAAAGGACAAAAATATAAAAAGCGAAAAAGAACAGGCTGTAAAGGTCCGGACGTATCGTGAAACGCTGTTGATAAACTACCGATACGAGATACAAAACGAAGATGAGCATCAACTGCTTGTCTTTGTTGTAGCCTAAAAGCAAAAGCAGGGTCATCGTCAGCGTCACAATGACCACCTGCATCTGGATCAACCCCTCCGGCCCCCAGTTCTGAAAAATATTGTAAGCGATCACCTGAAAAAGCCATTCATGGTTGACCCACGGCGTGCCGGCGATCGTGCAGGAAAGGACATCAGAAAACGGAATGACCCCCTGGGTGACGATGAATCGACCCACACCAATATGAAGCCAGAGGTCGAGGTCCTTGACCTCGAGATGCGCCAGATAGAAAACAAGCCCGAAAATGGCGCCCAAGGGCAGCAGGCCCGCCCAATAACTGAATTTTTTCCAGAAATTCTCGCTCATAAGATTTTCTCTATCTTATCATGCAGTAAAACCACTTCAAGCATCATCCAATAAACTTCCGCGGCGGTTTCCGTTAATCGGCCAGGACCCAATGCCCGTTGCCTTTGTCTGCCAGGCGGGCGTGAGGACCAATCGCGACAGCCTCCTCCCTCACGCTTGTCTTGTAATCGACCGCCGCCGCGAGCAACTCTTTGGTGTACGGATGCAACGGGTTGTTCAACAATTCCCGCGTCGGCGCCGCTTCGACGATCCTCCCTTGATACATCACCGCGATCCGCCGGCTGATCCTGGCAACGACACGCAGATTATGGGAGATGAAAAGATACGTCACCTGGAATTCTTTCTGGAGGCGGTCCAGAAGATCAAGGATCTGTTTCTGGATAAGCACATCCAGCGAAGAAACCGCCTCATCCAGGATAAGGAGTTTCGGGTTCAGGACCAGCGCGCGGGCGATGGCAATGCGCTGGCGTTCGCCGCCGGAGAATTCATGGGGGAAACGTTCCATCATCCCGGGACTTAATCCAACCGTTTTAAGCACCTGCGCGGCGCGCTCCCGCCTCTTCGCCGGTGCTGGATATTCTTCCCACTCCAGCGTCATGGCTTCCTCCAATATCCGGTATATCGTAAAACGCGGATCAAGACTGCTGTAAGGGTCCTGAAAAACCATCTGCATCTTTTGACGATATTCACGAAATTGACGCCCAGGCGTGGACGTAATGTCTTTCCCGTCAAACAAGATGTTACCGCTCTCGGGGGCGATCAGCTTCACGATAATTCTACCCAGCGTCGTCTTGCCGCAGCCGGATTCGCCGACCAGGCCGAGATTCTCGCCGGCCGCGAGCGCGAGGTCGACGCCATCGACCGCCCGCACGAAAGACCGCGGCCGTGACAGGGATCCTCCTTTGACCGGAAACGACTTTCTGATATTTCTTAACTCCAGCAACATTTCAGACCTCAATTGTCTCCATCAGCGTGCGGGTATAGGGGTGCCGGGGGTCTTTTAAAACATCTTTAGTCATCCCCTGCTCGACGATCTTCCCGCCCGTCATGACCGCCACGCGGTCGGCCATATGCGCCACCATCCCCAGATCATGCGTGATCAACAAAATCGAGAGCTTCAGCTCATCCTTTAATTTTCGGAACAATTCCATGATCTTCGCCTGCAGCGTCACGTCCAGATTGCTCGTCGGCTCATCGGCAATGAGCAGCTTCGGGCCGGCGGCGATCGCCTGGGCGATCATCGCGCGCTGGCGCATCCCGCCGCTTAACTGATGAGGATAATTCCCGGCGGCCCTTTGGGGGTTGGGCAACCCGACGAGGTTCAAAAGCTCCAGGATCC
>Ga0209212_1005793_pt1 | contig 14533 bp, 18 predicted proteins | sample RifGroC2_FD_183996 | JGI IMG/M metagenome (GOLD analysis project Ga0209212, IMG submission 183996) | Groundwater microbial communities from Rifle, Colorado, USA - Groundwater C2 (SPAdes) (version 2) | ecosystem: Environmental > Aquatic > Deep subsurface > Groundwater | place: Rifle, Colorado... | reverse complement strand
TTTCATCGGCCGATAAGCGGTGATGGTGTCCGGAGTTCGGCCGACCATCGCTCTGGCTTCGTCTCCCACCGCCATAACTTTATTGTCCGGCAAGGAAATGGCCACCACGGACGGCTCGTTTAAAACCACTCCTTTGCCGGGAACGAAAACCAGCGTGTTGGCCGTGCCCAAATCAATACCTAATTTTTTGTTGAAAAATCCCATGTTATTTAACTTCCACCCTCTCTATGTCCGCTCCGACGCTTTTCAGCCTCCCGCAAATGTCTTCGTAACCTCTTTCTATAGTATACGTATTTTTTAGCGCGGATTGGCCTTTGGCGGCAAGCATAGCTATCAGTATTATGGCAGAAGGACGCAAGGCGGGCAAACAAGTGATTTCCGCAGGCTTGAATTCCGTCGGCCCTTTTATAAAAACCCGGTGAGTGTCGGCCAAATCTATTTTGGCTCCCAATCGGTTTAATTCCGTGTAATATATGGCGCGATTTTCATAGACCCAATCGTGAATCAAAGTTTCTCCTTTGGCTTGAGCGGCGATGGGAACGAAGAACGGCAGATTGTCTATGTTAAGCCCCGGGTACGGCCGGCCGTAAATTTTTTCTTTCGGCGCAACCATTTCCGAAGGATAGGTTTTTATGTCCGCCAGCCGGGCGAATCCGTTTTCCGATTTGTATTCGCGGACAATTTTGTATTTGAATCCCATTTTTTCCAGCTTGAACAATTCCAGTTCCAAAAAATCCAACGGGCATCGCCTGATAATAATTGACGACTTGGTGACAATGGCCGCCGCCAGAAAAAACATCGCTTCTATCGGGTCTTCGCTTAATTGAAAAGAATATTCTTGATTTAAATTTTCTTTGCCGAAAATAGTCAAAGTGGTCGTTCCTATTCCTTCCATTTTTACGCCCAAACCGGCCAAAAAATGACACAGATCTTGGACTTGATAATTGGCTGAAGCGAATTTGATAACCGTTTTCCCGCCGATAAGCGATGCCGCTAAAATGGCGTTTTCCGTCGCCGTGTCGCCGGATTCGTACATTATTATATTTTCGCAAGGAGTCAGTTTATTCCGGCTAATTTCGTATTCGTTTTCTTTGACTTTTATTTTTATCCCGAATTTTTCCAAAGCGTAAAGGTGAGGCGTAACCGTTCTTTTGCCCAACTTGCAACCGCCGGAAAAAGGCAAAGAAAATTTCTTGAACTTATGGACCAATATGCCGATAAGCAATATCATTATTCTGGTCTTCAAAGCGGCTTCAATGTCCAATTTTTCCAATTTTAATTTTTCGGGCGGAGATACTTTCAAAGCCCCGCCTTGCCAAGTGGTCTTTACTCCAATGCTTTCCATTATTTCAATTATCCTCGCGACTTCTTCAATTTTAGGCAGATTTGTTATCGTTGTTTTGCCGTCGTTAAGAAGAGAAGCTAATAAAATCGCCACCGCCGAGTTTTTGGAAGAATTGACCGTTATTTCTCCCTTCAATTTTTTTCCGCCGTTGATTACATAATTTGTCACAAAACAATAATAATGTTTTTGAATTTTTTTACAAATAAAATTTTCTTCCAAAATCCCCTTTTCGCAAATTAGACTTTACCAGCGATAGCAAATATACCTTAATTTTACTAGTTTAATTCAGTTTAAAATGGTTAATCAAGTGCAATTCGTTATCCAATGAATCAGCCATGATAAATCTGACATATTTTCTAATGTTATAAAATTCAATGATATATTCTATTTCGTTTTTGCATATGTCAAAAAGAACAACTCTCCACTTTTTGTCCCATTTTTGGGTTTTTTTAATCTTCATTTCATCAATTTGATAAGTTAAAGCTTTTCTTTTGCCGTTCTCGGTTAAAACAATCGTCAAAGATCCGTCGGTATTCTCTTTTTGTTCTAGCATTTTTGATTTATACAAATCGACAAGAGAGTGTTAATCCTCCCATAAGCAAGAGAAGCAGTTTTTGTTGATTTTTTCCAAAGCCTCGCGACATCCAACAATTATACTATACTTGCTATCGCCGGTAAAATGAAATTTCAAAATAAAAAGACCATTTACTTTTGGTGATTTTTTTGCCAGAATGGATGGAATATCAGCCAAAAACCGACTTACGATATCGGTTTAAAGAATAAAATGAAAATAATTGATGTCATTCCGATAGCCAAAGGAATCCCCCAAGAAAAACTTTCCTATTTCACTTCCAAGGATATTTCCATCGGCGCGCTGGTTTCCGTCCCCGTCAGAAAAAAAGAAATTCCCGCCATTGTCAGCGCCGTGTCCGACGCCAAAGAATCAAAAACCAGCCTTAAAAGTTCCGATTTCTCCATAAAACCGATCAAATCGGTTATTTCCGCCAGCTTAATAACGCCGGAATTTTTAGAAGCCTGCAAAGAGATATCTTTATACTACATTTCCACGCTTGGCTCCGTGATAAAAGATTTCGTTCCGCAAGCGATATTGGAAGGCGATTCCGGATCAAGAATACCCAAAATGCCGGAGCAAACCGGTTCGTCCGGCAAACAAGCGGGCGGTGGACGCGAAATTCTAATTATTCAGTCCCCATTGGAAGAAAGAATTCAGCGCTACAAAAGCATTGTCCGAGAAGAATTAGCCAAGAATAAATCCGTTTTTTTGTGTCTGCCGACTGCCGCCGATATGGAAAAAATCGCCTTTGAATTGGGTCGGGGCATAGAAAAATATGTTTTTGTTTTGTCCGGTAAAATGACCCCAAAAAAAATAACGGAAGACTGGAAAAAAATTATTGGAGAAAAACATCCCGTTTTGATAATCGCCACCAAATCTTTTTTATCCCTGCCTAGAAATGATTTCGGCGCCATAATAATGGACAAGGAGAGTTCTTTCGCTTACAAAAACCAAAAAAAACCCTATACCGACGCCAGAAAAGCGGCCGAGATAATAAGCGACAAAATAAAAACCCGCCTGATTTTCGGCGACGAACTTATTCGGACGGAAACTTTTTACCGGCAGGAGTCCGGAGAATTTTTTCCTTCTTCCGCCCGCCAAGCAAGAATGGTTTCATCGGCGGAGCAAATAATAATAGACGCCAAAGAATATTTTGAAGAAAAGAAAACAACCGGACGAAAATTCGTTTCTACTCCCCAACTTGTGCGGATAATGGACGAGGCAACCGTTAAAAATGAAATAATAATAATATTTGCCAACCGCAAAGGTTATAACCCGACGACAATATGCGCCGATTGCCGCCGGACAATGCTGTGCTCCAAATGCGATGCGCCGGTGATTATGCGAAAAACGGATTTAAAAAACTTCACCCAAACCTGCCACAAGTGCCTTTCCGAACTGCCCGCGCCGGACAGATGCCCTTATTGCAAAAGCTGGCGATTGGAATCTTACGGCATCGGAACACAAACGGTGGCGGAAGAAATGAGAGGGTTTTTTCCAAGCATTAAAATTTTTGAAATGGACTCCGACTCCGTCCCCAACGAAAAAGCGGGAAAGAAAATGACCGAGGAATTTTTGTCATCAGGAGAAATCCTTGTCGGAACGGAAATGATTTTTTCTTACATCAACCGGCCGGTTGACCGAGTCGTCGCCATCTCGGTGGACGGGCTGTTCACTTTGCCGGACTTCAAAATAAACGAAAAAGTCTTCCGTCTGCTTTTAAAGCTTAAGTCTTTGGCCAAAAAATCTTTCGTAATCCAGACCAGGTTCCCGGAGCTGCCTATTTTTGACAACGTCTTGAGAGGAAATATTTCCGGATTTTACAAAGAAGAAATAGAGAGCCGAAAAATTTTCCAATATCCGCCGTTTAAGTTGCTTATAAAAATTACCAAAGAGGGGAAAAATGAAAGCCAGTTAAACAAAGAAATAGGGGCTTTGCAAAAAATTCTGGATGAATGGAGACCGGCAAGCTATCCGGCCTTTATCCCGAAAGTAAAAAATTTATACATAAAGCACATCTTGCTCAAAATAGACCCCGCTTCCTGGCCCCCGAATAAGACGGGGCAAGCTAACAATCAAGAAAAATTGCGTCAAATTTTGTCTTCCTTGCCCGCATCCTGGAAAATAGACATCGGTCCGGAAAGTTTGCTGTAAAGTTTTATTTGATGTTAGAATAAAAAAATGACAACCATAGTCCAAAAGGGCGATAAAGTTTTAAGAGAAACGGCCGAAGAAATCAGTTTGGCCGAGATAAAATCAGCGAAAATAAGGAATATTTTGAAGAAAATGACCGACGCTCTTTCCGCCGCCAAAGACGGCGTAGCTTTGGCCGCGCCTCAAATCGGCGTACCGCTCCGAATTTTCATCGTTTTGAAAGAATACACGGAAAATAAAACCGCCCAAGAGCTAAAAGAAATCCAAGAAAAAAAAGAAAAAACGCCCAAGCAAAACAAACCCGAAATAGTCGTTTTTATAAACCCGAAAATCACGAAAATTTCCAAGAAAAAACAAACGGTAAGGGAGGGCTGTCTTAGTGTCGTCGGAATGTTCGGCGCAATCACGAGAGCCGAAAAAGTTACCGTGGAAGCTTACAACGAAAAAGGAGAAAAATTTTCCCGCGGTGCCTCCGGCCTGCTTGCCCAAATCTTCCAGCACGAAATGGACCACTTAAACGGCATATTATTCACCGACACCGCTTGTAATCTTGAAAAAATAGAAACAAAATGAAAAACCCTAATTTCACCTTTTTGGGCACCTCGGAATTATCGGTGAAAATTTTAAAAAAACTGATTGAAAATGGCTACATTCCCAGCCTTGTCGTAACTGCGCCCGACAAACCGCAGGGGCGGAAAATGATTATGACTCGCCCGCCGATGAAAGTCTTTGCCCAAAAACATAATCTAAAAATCATCCAGCCGGAGCGTTTGGCGGTTAAACCGCCACTTGGCGGTTTAACCGCCAAGTGGTTCGACTTATTTGTTGTCGTTTCTTACGGCAAAATTATTCCAAAATCAATTTTGGATATTCCAAAATTTGGCGCGCTCAATGTCCACCCTTCCCTTCTGCCTAAGTTCAGAGGCCCGTCGCCTATTCAATCTTTCATTTTAAGCGGAGAAGAAAAAACGGGAGTCACCATTATGCTTATGGATGAACAAGTGGATCATGGGGCAATATTGGTGCAACACAACTTGGAAGCTAAACTTCCAAGTGCACTTGGAAGTTTAGCTTCCAAGTTGTTAAATTCTAAGCAATTAGAAGAAAAGTTGGCGGAGTTGGGAGGGCAGTTGCTTATTGACACGATTCCCAAATGGATAAACGGCGAGATAAAACCGCAGGAACAAAACCACAGCCAAGCGACTTTTACAAAAAAAATAATCAAAGAAGACGGCTTGGTGGACATGGAAAAAGATAATCCGGAGATAATTTACAGAAAATTTTTGGCCTTCCAACTGTGGCCGGGGATTTACTATTTTACTCAAAAAAATAATCAAAAAATCCGAGTCATAATCACTGATATGGAATTAAAAAACGGCCGTCTCTTAATCAAGAAAGTGAAACCGGAATCAAAAAACGAAATGGCGTACGAAAAGTTTATGAAGTTATAGTTGTATATCCTCGTTCAAACTTATCAGCGGCACAAAGGCGAAACCGGGATAAACGCTTTCTTCAAACTCTATTTCTGATTTTTTAACAATCAAGTGAATCGCATCTTTGACCGGCGCGACGATTCGGCCGCCAATTTTGAGCTGTTCTTTCCATGCGGACGGAATTTCTTTTCCCGCAGCCGCCGAGATTATCCTGTCAAAAGGCGCTTTTTCCGGAAAACCTTTGACGGCGTTAAAAGAATGAAACTCAACTATTCCTTTTTTTATGAATCCGTATTTGGCGGCATTTTTCCGGCCAAAAGCCATCAGCTCCGGGATTAACTCCGCGGCGGAAACCTTTCCGCCGCCGGAAACTATATGAGCCAGCAACGCCGTTTGCCAGCCCGAACCGGAGCCTATTTCCAAAACCCTGTTCCCTTTTTCCGGCTGTAACAACTCCAGCATAAAAGCCACCGTCAACGGCTGGGAAATTGTCTGCCCGTAACCTATAGGCAGAGGCGTGTTGAGATAAGCTTTGTCCTTCAATTCTTCCGAAACAAAATCTTTTCGGTCCACCTTTTCAAAGGCGTCAATAATTGAAGGGGTTTTCAAAATCCCTTCTTCCATCAGCTCTTTGATGAGATATTTCATAAACGAAATTAGTCAACGATAGCCATCAATTCTATCGTCATATTTTCTATGGGGTGATCGTTTTTTGTTTTGTCCGTGGCAACATTTTCTATTTTATCCACAATATTCATTCCCCCGACAACTTTGCCGAAAACGGTATGCTTGCCGTCCAGCCAAGGCGCGCTCTCTGCGGTAACGATGAAAAATTGGCTGCCGTTAGTATTTGGCCCGGCATTGGCCATGGCTAAAACTCCTCTTACTATTTTATTGGGATTTATTTCGTCTTTGAAAGCGTATCCCGGCCCGCCGACACCGTCGTTTGACCAATCATCGTCTTTGCTGTTCGAGTCGCCGCCTTGGATCATAAAGCCTTTTATCACTCTGTGGAATCTGGTTCCGTCGTAAAATTTTTCCTTGGACAGTTTTATGAAATTGCCGACCGTTTCCGGCGCGTCTTTGACAAAAAGCTCAAGCTTGATTTCGCCCATATTCGTCTTCATAACGGCCGCGGGATTGTCCGTATAGCCGAGACTTTTCACGCTGGCGTCTTTTGATATTTTATTTTCCGATTTCATGGCAATTTTATAACCAAAAATTACCCCCAAGGAGCCCAATATGATAATGACAAATATAAGCCAATGAGCCCTGCCTTTATTCATAAATTTACTTTAATTTACTTTAAAAACGGGATTAATTTCTTAATCGCCCGGGCGCCTTTTCTGATTAAAGATATTTTTCGGTCTTTGACTTTTTCCAATTCTAATTTTATCTTGTCGTGCGCGCCGTCTATGGCCTCGTTGAGAGTTTCGCTGGTCGCCTCGGCTCTTACGCCTTTTCCGTAATGCGGAATGTGGATTTGAATTTCCGCCCTGTAAACGCCGCCTTTGAGATGGTGTGTTGTCGTTCGTCCGACTTCCACCCAAGATTGCACGCTCTCGTCCATCCTGCGGATAAATTTTTCCAGCCCGTTCACTTTTTTCTCCGCGTATTCGCGGATAGCCGGCGTCAATTCAAAATTCGTCGCCTTTAAATTTATATTCATAGCATTATTATAAACCATTTTTATCTATAAGCAAAATTGGCCGTTTTTGTAAATTATTTTTTCGGTTCCGTCTTTTAAAATTGCCGTAACGATTCTAGGCGAAGTTGAAACGAGGTCGGTATGAATCACTGAATCGTTGAATCCAAGATTCCTCCAATATTCCTTGGATTTGTCCGCCATATCTCCGTCAAAAGCGTCGTGATAAGAACTGCCCAAAGCGATATGGAAATTGCCGTTCGGCCCGCCGGCGTTCTCGTCATAAAGAGTTTCGCCCATAAATTTGGTGATTCGGGAAAATCTTTTGTCGGTCAAAGAAAATTCTCCTATCTTATCGGCGCCATCCGCTTTTATCATTTCTAAAAGCACTTTTTCGTTTTTCTTGGCTTTGGCTTTTACCACCCTTCCGTCTTTAAATTCCAATTCTATTCCTTCAATAAGATTGCCGTAACTGTAAAGCGGCTGGTTGAACTTCGCCCAACCTTCCGCGCCGCGCCAATCGGGCGAAGTGAATATCTCAAAGCTCGGCACATTCCGCCCGCTCCCGCCGACCCATTTTCTTTTTTCTCCCATATTTATTTTCAAATCAACATTGGAGCCGGTTATGCACAGTTTTTTTATTTTCAGCTTGTTCAGCTTGTTTTTATATTCGGCGATTTTTCCGTAAATATTTTTCCATTCCTTGACCGGATTGGCTTTATCCAAAAAACAGGCTTTGATTATCTGGCTCCAATACTCTTTCAAAGACAAGCCGGCTTCTTTGGCCATAGCTTCCGTGGCGTAAAGAGCTATCGTCCAAGTAAATTTCCCTTTGTTTTCTTTTTCTTCTTTCCATTCTTTGAAGGGCTTGAAAACTTGGCTCGTGGCCATTATTTTCTTGGGGTCAACTTCTTTCAAAGCCAACTTGTTAGTCTCGCTGTCTATAAAAATTGAGTGGTCTATCTGGTCAACCAATCCTTTTAAAAATTTATCCGGAAAAAACTTTAATTGATTTTTATCGGCTAGATCGTAAAATTCTTTTTCCAAATTTATTTTCCCCTCGTCGGCGGGAAGATAATTGCTTAATACATTGCCGCCAGCTTTTAAAATCGCTCGCCTCAATTCAATGTAAAAAGGCTTGGCGATGTCATAGACCGTAAGCCTGACCGTTTCGCCCTTCTTAATTCCCTCGCCTCCGCCTAAAGCGAAATTGACGAGAACATCGGCGTATTTATCCAAAATTTTTTGAGACGGATGATACATTATGAGCTATTAAATTATATGTTTTACTGTCTGTCATTTACAAGGAAACTGTTAACTTAAATCCTTTTTCTTTTCCTCAAACTCTTGCTTGTTTATTTCTCCTTTGGCGTATCTCTCTTTGAGAATATCAAGCGCCGACTTGCCGAAATTACCTCCTCCGGATTGCCTTATCAGCCATTTTACGAAGTAAACAACGCCGGCGATTATCAAGACCCACCACAAAATCATAAACATCCAGCCAAAACCGCCCATAATTCCAAATCCAAAATTCATCATATTATTTGTTAAATTATTATTAAAAGGGGACAATCCGCCCTGCCCGTCCGTCAGGAGGGTTCCCCACATCATATTCATCATTTGAGCGCTCGCCGCGCCAGTAGTCGACACGGCCGCGATTATTATAAACACGGCCAGAAAGAATTTTTTCATATTTCCATTTTATACCGATTTAATTTTTTTGCAATCGAATCCCGAAACATTAGAATGCTTTTTTCGCCAGTTTTTTATTTTTATATGATGGCCGGAAAGCAAGACTTTCGGCGCGCTATATTTTTTACCTTTAAATTCAAAAACTTCCGGCTTGGTATAAACTGGAAAACCGGATATTCCTCTTTTCTCTTCTAAAGACTCTTCTTTGCCTAAAACACTCGGGATATGGCGAGCCACGGCATCCGCGACAACCGCCGCCGGCAATTCTCCGCCAGTGAGTATGTACGGGCCGATAGAAATTTCTTCCGCATTCAATATTTTTTTGACTCTAGCGTCTATGCCTTCGTATCTTCCGCAAATTAAAATAATACTATTATATTTCTTCGCCCAATCTTTTGCCATTTTTTGAGTGAACTGTTTTCCTGACGGAGAAAACACAATCACTTTTGACTTTTGACTTTTGACTTTTGACTTTAAAATTGAACCAATCGCTAAAGCGATTGGTTCAATTTTAATCACCATCCCCGGCCCGCCGCCAAAAGACTTGTCATCCGTTTTTTTATGTTTATCCTCGGCAAAATCTCTCAAATTATGCAAATTTATTTTTATTTTTTTATCTTTTTGGGCGCGCCCTAAAATAGAGGAATTGAAATACCCCCCTAAAGATTCCGGAAAAATTGTGATAATATCAAACCGCATTTATTTTAAAATAAAAATCCCGCTTTAAGCGGGATTTTTATTGTTGAGACATCAAACTATATCTTCAAATCGTCCATAGCTTGGTCAACGGTTTTGACCGGTCTCGCGCTGCCTTCCGGTTCTTCAATTTTGAGATTGACTCGCGCGTTATTCTTCATGCCAACGACTCTCAAAAGAGTTCTGATAGCCTTGGCCGTGTTTCCGCTTCGTCCGATTACTTTGCCCATATCCGCCGGGTCTGTTTTGAGAGTTATGAGAACTCCCATTTCGTCAACCTTTCGGTCAACGCTGACCGCGGAAGGGTTGTCAACGATCGCTTTAACGACGTATTCAAGAAATTCTTTGTCAGCCATTTTATTAGCGTTCTATCTTAATTTATTTTTTTATAATTCAGCAGTCTCGACCGCTCTGCATTATTTTCCAATTGTATTTTAAAAAATAAAATCCGTCAATGCCCGTTTTATTTTGCCGCTTCTTCTTTTACCGACTCTTCTTTCTTGGGTTCTTCTTTTTTCTCTTCCGGCTTGACTTCCGTCTTGGCTTGAGCGACAGCTTCTTTAGCCTTCGCATCTTCAACTGATTTTTTCTTGGGAGGCAAAACGTTTTTTTTCGGCCCTTTGATTATTTTTTCTTTTACCAAAATGTTGTGGACGGTGTCGGAAACTTGCGCTCCCTTCGCCATCCATTCTTTTATTTTATCTGCCGAAAGCTTGGTTTGCTCTCTCTTGGCGCTGTAAAAACCAAGCACTTCGTTGACCGAACCGCTTCTGGCGGCTCTGGCCGAATCAGTCAAAACAACCCGGAAACTCGGGTCGTGCTTTTTTCCCACTCTTTGCAATCTTATCTTTAACATAATTTAATATTCTGAAATATTAGCAGATTGTCTCCAAAACCGCAAGCCTAATTGAAAAAACGCCGAAAATGGCTAGACTTCTAAATTATGGGCAAATATCTAATCACCACTTTCGGCTGCCAAGCCAATACGGCTGATTCGGAGAAAACGGCCGAGATAATGGAAAATTTGGGCTACATTTGCGCCGACAATACGGAGGATTTGATTTCCGCCAAGAATCCGGTTTTGATTTTCAACACCTGTTCCGTCCGCCAAAAAGCGGAAGACAGAGTTTTCGGCCTAAATAATAAACTTCAAGAATTGAAAATTGTAAATTGTAAATTGAAAATTGTTTTAACCGGCTGCATGATGCACCATTCGAAAAAAGAACTGAAAAAACGCCTCCCGTTTTTTGATTATTTTATTGATATTAAAAAAATAAAATCCCTTGAAAAAATTCTGCCCTCTCGTCGAAGTCCGGTTTCGACGAGAAAAAAAATTTTCGCTCTTGTTCTAATTTCTAACGGTTGCGATAATTTTTGCGCCTACTGCATCGTTCCGATTGCCAGAGGCAGAGAAATATCAAGAACCATCTTTGATGTGATAGGCGGTGTTAAAAAGGCGGTTGCCAATGGCGCCAAAGAAATTTGGCTGCTGGGACAAACGGTTAATTCGTATAAAAACGAGGGCGTTAAATTTCATAATTTGCTTCGCTTGATTAATGACATTGACGGCGATTTTTGGATTCGCTTCACTTCGCCCCATCCGAAAGATTTTTCCGATGAGCTTATAAAAAACATGGCGGAGTGCGATAAATTCGCTCATTATATAAACTTGCCGGTTCAATCGGGCAACAACACGGTCTTAAAAAGAATGGGACGGCCATATACCGCCGACCACTATAAAAAACTAGTCGGGAAAATAAGGAAAGCTATGCCGGATATCGCCATTTCAACCGATGTAATAGTCGGTTTTCCCGGCGAAACTAGAAAGCAATTTGAAGACACGAAAAAATTGTTTGAAGAAATAAAATTTGATATGGCCTTTATTTCCGAATACTCTCCCCGCCCGAAAACCGCCGCCGCCAAAATGTTTGAAGACGATGTGCCTCATCAAGAAAAAGAAAAACGAAAAAACGAACTTAACGAAATTCTCAAAAAGACGGCTTTGGAAAATAATAAAAAACTGGTCGGCCAAATCGTGAAAGTTTTAAACGGCCGAACGGAAGGCAACAAGCCGATAGAAATTACAAATGTTAAACATTCGATGTTGAACATTAAAAATAATTTTGTTTCAGCAAAAATTACAAAAGCAAATATATGGAGCCTAAAAGGAAAATTATTGTAATATTGGGTCCAACAGCGAGCGGGAAAAGCGCGTTGGCGTTAAAGATTGCCAAGAAAATCAACGGCGAGATTATTTCCGCCGATTCTAGACAAGTCTATAAAGGCTTGGATATTGGCAGTGGAAAAATTACTAGAAAAGAAATGGGTGGCGTTCCCCATTATTGCTTGGACATTGTTTCGCCCAAGAAAATTTTTACCGTCGTTGATTTTAAAAAATGCGCCGATAAAGCCATTGAAAAAATTTTCGCTAAAAACAAAATTCCGATTATTGTCGGCGGCACGGGATTATACATTCAAGCCATAGTAGACAATATCGTTTTGCCTGAAGTTAAGCCAAATTGGAAACTGCGTAAAGAATTGGAGAAAAAGACAACCGAAGAAATGTTTAAGATGCTTAAAAAAATTGACCCCGAGCGAGCGAGAAATATTGACGCAAAAAATCCCCGCCGCCTTATCCGCGCCATAGAGATAGCCAAAAAACTCGGCAGGACGCCAAAACTAATGTCAATGTCAAGGCGAGACCTTGACATTAGGCAAATTGGGATAAAATTGCCGGATGAAATTTTAAAGAAAAATATTGAGAAAAGAATTAAGAAAATGTTAAAAGGCGGTCTTGTCGCCGAAACAAAAAAATTGAAAAGTTCCGGTTTGCCTTGGAAGCGAATTTATGAACTTGGTTTTGAATACAAATATCCCGCCCTATTTTTGCAAAACAAAATCGGCAAAGATGAAATGCTCGCAAAAATGCTTGTTGAAAATAGGAACTACGCCAAAAGACAGATGACTTGGTTCAAAAAAGACAAAAGAATCAAGTGGATTTCAAAAGAAAAACAAGCGGATAAATTGATAAAAAAGTTTTAAAAAAAAGGAGTACCACAACAAAATATTGTAATACCCCTTAAAAAACACTACACCTTTAAGTATGATTAAGTAATTGCATTCCAATGGATAGTGCACCTGAAGTTTTTTTTCTCAATAATATTACTCTGTTTACTTAACCGCCAATCATAAAAAAGCAGACAAGTACATTCTCTACTTATTCTTCCACCACCACAACAGGCGGGGCAAACAGTAATGGGGTGGATGTCGTTACATTCATATTCGCATACATCACATTTGAAGTGTATCCACGGAAGCATTTCTAATTCTCCTTTCAATTTTTAATTTCCAAAATAAAACACGATATTTGCTTAAAAACTAGCACACAATTAAAATTTTAGCAAATTTAATTTTTGAAGGCAAAAAGAATTAATTGGATAAATTTTCCAATTTTTTCTTTATTTCCTCGTTTTTTTTCATCAATTCTTTGATTTTTTCTCTGGCTTTTTCCGCTTCTTGCTCGTTAAATTTAGTAGACTCTGATTTATTTTCTTTGTTTACTTTATTTTCTTTGCCGGACATGTCTTCCGTTTCCGGTTGAATATTTTTTGACTCAAAATTTTCCATAAAATTTTATAACTGGCGGGGGTACAAGGAATCGAACCCTGGCCAACGGTTTTGGAGACCGTTGTTCTACCACTAAACTATACCCCCCCAATACAGTTAAAGCATACAGTAAAAAGCTCGTAATTTCAACGAACTCTTAAAAAATACTGTGAGAAAAATTACTATTTCTTGACTTCTTTGTGCAGAGTATGCTTCCGGCACCATTCGCAGTGCTTTTTGGCTTCAAGCTTTTTTTCAACTTTTTTCTTGTTCTTTTTTGTCCAATAATTGACATGCTTGCATTCTTTGCACTGGAGCTTTATTAAATTGTCTTGTATTTTGGTCATAGAATTATATATTAAATTATTTTCGGATAAATTTCAAATAAATAATATGGGCAGGGGTGGATTTGAACCACCGAAGGCCATAGGCCGCCAGATTTACAGTCTGGTGTAATTGACCACTCTACCACCTGCCCTTGCCTGCTCCGCTTTTTGCTCACCCCGACGCAATAGCTATGAAGCTGTGGTACGGGGTAAACTGTAAACCATTTTTGACGCTCTGTTTGACTTCACTTTAATAACCACCGTTAGTTCGTTATTAACGACATCAACCATAACAATATTCCCATCCTTCGCTTTTTTGCCGATGATAAGTTCCGCCACCTTGTTAAGAATCTTGCTTTGAATCAGGCGTTTGAGCGGTCTGGCGCCGTAGTTTGGATTATAGCCTTCTTTTGCCAAAAAGGAAAGAGCTTGCTCGGTGATTTTGAGATTTATGCCCTTGCCGGCCAATCGTTTGGCGGTAAGCTCAATCTGAATTTTCACGATGTTTTTTATCTCTTCCGGCGAAAGCGGGTTGAATATGATTATCTCGTCCAGACGATTGAGGAATTCCGGCCGGAATCTGTTTTCCAAAGCGGTTCTGATTTTGTTTTTCATCTCCTCGCCGGTTTCCTTTTGGCGCGTTTCGTCGCTGGCGGAAACGGCAAAGCCTATTTTTTCCAACTGGCGGATGTATTCGGAACCGACATTGGAAGTCATTATAAGAACGGCGTTTTTGAAATTGACGTGCCGGCCTTTGGCGTCCGTCAATCGGCCGTTGTCCAGAATCTGAAGCATTATATTGAATATGTCCGGGTGAGCTTTTTCTATCTCGTCAAAAAGAATGACGGAATACGGCCGGTGCCTGATAAGCTCGGTCAGTTGCCCGCCCTCTTCGTATCCGACGTAGCCGGGCGGCGAACCGATTATTTTAGAAACGGCATGGCGTTCCATATATTCGGACATATCCACTCTTATCAAAGATTTTTCGTCGTTGAACATAAATTCCGCCACGGCTTTGGCCAACTCGGTTTTGCCCACGCCCGTCGGACCCAAAAATATGAA
>Ga0209212_1005791_pt1 | contig 14538 bp, 9 predicted proteins | sample RifGroC2_FD_183996 | JGI IMG/M metagenome (GOLD analysis project Ga0209212, IMG submission 183996) | Groundwater microbial communities from Rifle, Colorado, USA - Groundwater C2 (SPAdes) (version 2) | ecosystem: Environmental > Aquatic > Deep subsurface > Groundwater | place: Rifle, Colorado... | reverse complement strand
GGAGGAGGACAGGGCAGGAAAACCGAGAGGTGATCTTGCCGACGACAGCAGATTCGGCGCCCAGTTCGGGGGGAATTCCGAGGATTAGAAGATCCGGCTCCCCCTCAAAGACGGAGAGATCATCATTGGGAAGGAACGGGCGTTGGGCAACAGTAAAATCACGCCCCAGGATTAGACGGAGCGTCTCCCGAACTGCCGGAGATTCGTCAACGACCAGAATTCTCTTCATGAACTTAAGGGTGATCCTTGACCTCTTGTTGGTTTGGCGGCCTAACGGGCAGATTGAGAAAAAAAGTTGCCCCCTTGCCGACCTGACTTTCTACAACGATATAACCACCGTGCTCCTGCACAATTTGATGGGAGATGGAGAGACCCAGCCCGCCCCCATCTTTTTTAGTAGTGAAGAAAGGGTTAAAGATATTTTCCAGATCCCCTCCTGGGATTCCCGCACCGGAATCTCGAATCTCAATTTGGATATATTGATCGGAGTGGTTCTTGGTGAAAAGCCGCGTTGACACCTCCACCACCCCTCGACCCTCAATCGATTGAAGCGCGTTAAGAATGATATTCATGGATACCTGCTTTATCTGTTCTTTGTCAATAAAAATTTTCGGGAGACTGCTGGCAAGTCGGCGATAGATCTGAACCTCTTTTTCCCTGGCCTCGGTCTCCAGGATACGCACGATACCTTCGACAATTTCGTTGATGTCTTCAGCCGACACATTAGGTGTTGAGGGCCGCGCAAAATTTAGCAAATCATTGATCAGACTACAGATGCGGTCTACCTCTTTGAGCGCCACGGCCTGGAAGCTGTTGCGAAATTCCGGGTCTTGATAGCGCTCGGGCAGAAGCTGCGTAAAGGTCCGGATCGCCACCAAGGGATTGCGAATCTCATGGGCGAGGCCGGCGGTCAACATCCCCAAAGAAGAGAGACGGTCCGCCCGCCGGATTAGGTCCTGGGACTGCTTGAGCTCCCCTTCCCTATGCATAATGCGTTCGGCCATCTGGTCAAAGGCTGACGCGAGGCTCCCGATCTCATCGCTTCTTTTCAAAGAAACCCGATACTGGAGATCACCCGCCTCGATGTGTTTTGCCGCCACAGTCAACTGCTCTATGGGACTTGTCATCCTCGATGCGATGCCAAAGATGACCAGCAACCCGAGCAGAAATATCCCCGCCGCAATCAGTAGAGCTTTGACGGTAACCTGTTTCATCTCATCAAACATCGGCTTGAGGTCGAACCCTAGCCGGATTCCCCCCAGCTTTTCATGACCCAAGATCACCGGCTTGGAAACATCCAAGATCCCTTTTTTGTGGTCGACATCCACAAGAGTCTCATCAGATTTTATGGCCCTCTGCCCGAACTCATCGGTGAAGACCGAGAAAAGCTCTTCTTCCATCTCGTGAAAGTCTGCAACAATCCTGCCTTCGGCGTTAAACACATACGCATATTCCACGCCACGTAGAGACTTGGCCTCCACAACAACAATCCTGAGAGTACGAATATCCCACTTATAGAGAGGAGGCGCGACGCTTAACTCCATTAGGTTAATAGCGGTCCTAGCCCTGTCACCCATTTGCTCTAACAGGAGATTCTTCTGAGAGCGAATGGTCAAATAGGTGAGTGTACCTAAGGCGGCCAGATAGAAAAGTGCAACGGAGAGAAAAACCCTCAGCTTGAGGCCAAGTTTAATCCTTGGAACCATAGGGGATCGCTACCACGAATCAACCTGTTTCCCGAGGGAGGAAAAAATGAACCTTTCTATATCTTTAAGGTGCTCCAGGGATCCTGGGGGGATCTTGTCGATCTTAGTTGTTCTCTGCTGTCCCTTCAGTGCCGCTTGACCTTCTGGATCTTTATCCATATTGATTAATATCTCTCTAAGGGCTGCAACTATCTTAGGGTCGAGATCCTTGCGTACCGAGATGACCTGTCGCGGGACGGACTTTGTCCTGGCAATAATTTTGAGCCCGTCTCGAATCTCCGGCCTTAGGATTTGAAATTCCCTATGGGATGTCGCAGCGGCATCGACTTTACCGAGGACCAATAGATGGGGCGCATTATCATCGCTGCTATGAATAAAACCCACCGCATCCGGTTCAGCTCCTCCAGGGGCGATGACCTGAACCAGTTTGAGCTGCTTCTCAGCTAAGAGCATGCGGGGAAGAATGTGCGCAGAGGTCGAATGAGGCTCGTCAAACGCGATGACTCTACCCTTCAAATCACTTAGACTATTGATGCCGCTATCCTTCCTAACCAGGATGACACTGTAATAGTCAGCCTCTTCATACTTCCACTGCCTTAAAATAGGGATGGAACCTGTCCACCTGGACAGCACCATTATGGGCACAACGCTGTCATGGAAGAGATCGACCTTGCCCTCCCTAATGGCCTGGGCAAGCTGGCTCACCTTATCTACTACTAATATCCTCCCGCCAGTGAACCCCAGTGGGGCCAATTTCTTGGCGATATAATCGACAAACCCTTGGCGATCTCTTATGGCCCTGACGGCATTCTCTTGCACCCTTCCAAAGACGAGAAGCCTTTCTTCCGCCGCGAGAGGGTGCCGAAAGGCCAGAGCCATCAGCAGAAATAAAGCAAGAGCGCTAAGGGCCGAGAGTCGCCTGTACCAGTACATCAAACGGACCTCCCATCTTGACTTGCATGCTTTGTTATTTCACAGTTATTTCTTCAGGGCGGCAACTTGGCCCCCGTAAGACCTCTCCCTCACAGTGGCTGCCTGCGGTGCCGCTTTCGGAAGAGCAACGCAGGTCAAAGCTGAAAAAAGAATCAAGAGGGCAGCGAAGTAAAAGACCCAACTAAACCCCATCGTATCGGCCAGGACCCCGGCAACAAAAACCGCAATAGGCTTGAACACGTTGGAGAGAGTCTTAAAGGCGGCCAGATCAATGGACGTGTTCTCCTCCGTAGCAAACTCCAATTTCAGATGATTCTGATAAACCGCGCAGGCGCCATTGAGAAGCTGGTACAAACATATCAAAAGCAAAAACAGGTAAACAGACGTGGGGAGCGACAAACTAAGGCACACCGGCAAAAGCAATAAGCCGCTTATAACCAAAACCTTACGGGGATCCCAGCCAATAATAAGCCACCTGGACAAAAAGCTAACGTTAACCCCGTAAAAGGTAAGCCCGACCATCATAACAGCCCCTACAAGAGTCGGGGAGAGCCCGAATACAACCGTCAGATAAACAGGGAGAATGGCGCTTGCCCAAGCGTCTTCCGCGCCTTGAAGAAACCCGCGTGAAAGTCCCAACGTCTTCATTTTGGCGCCGACAATTCCCCAGATCTTGAGTACCGGCGTCCTCGCTTCCTCCCTAAGATCCGGGAGATAAAAGAAGGCTATTACGGCAGCCACGGTGGTTAACAGACCAAAAACTACAATGGAATACTTAAAAGGGGCAAAAGCTATGAGCGCGCCGCCGACAAACATGCCTATCCCCTTGGCGACGTCCCGAAGGCCGAGCATCATATTGATATGGTGCGATTGACTCTCTTTAGGAGAAAAATGTTTGACATAAACTTCGCTCATGAGCGGCATAGTCATGAGCCCGCGCACAAACCTCTCCAAGTAGATCAAGACGAAAGCGGGGTCGAAAATATACATGAAGGAAATCAGGCTATGGATGCCGAGGCCGCCCAGCAGGCACCGTCTATATCCCAAGCGGTTAATTGTGACGCCCACTATGACCGGGGCGAAGATGTCGGACAGCTTGTCGAAGAAAAAGAGCAAGGCGATCTTGGATATAGACACGCCGACCGAGACAAAGTAGACAGGTAGAATAACCCGCAATGCCCCTATCGTTAACGACGCGCTCCAGAGGCTTAGAGCGACGACCGCTATTGTCCGCTTATGGCTCTCCATTGAAATCTCCACATGCTAACATCCTACCCCAGCGGTTGGCTCTCGGGCCTGTAAGCCTCGATCTTCCGGAGGAAAGAATTTGCTTCTTTATGATGTTTGAGTGGTCCCTGAAACAAAAATCCCATTCCTTCCACATACTTCGAGAAATTGGTTTCCCGAATGGGATACCTTTTCTCTAAATCAGCGATCCAAGCTGGAGGACTACTCTGCGGGTACTTGAGCTCCAGAATGGTCTTGTCCGATTTCCCTACCGGCTCTTCGATGGGATACTTCCACGAATCATAAGAATAGACATCAGTGCCTACGTGGTAGGACTGGATGTCCCAGTCGAGGCAAAGTCGCTCGATTTCATTTTGAAAGGCCATTCTTTTATATGTCAGCAAGAGGACAGGCTTGAGGCCCGTAGTTAGGACTGTTTCCTGAGTCTCCCGATACAAGTTGCGAATGACCTCGGGATCGACGCCATTCTGGTTATAATCCAATACGCTTTGCCCCCCGTCCCTACCCTCCAAGAACCCTGGAAGGTCCGCCCTGTGCAATCTGAATCTTTTTTTTCTCCATCGCTCCTTCTCTCTGATTTTTACCTCCACCCAGTAGTCTGATATCGGCTTTGGAGACTCGCCATAGTTCTCATAGGTCCTGAGCCGCACAAGAATATGACGGCCACCGTTTATGACGGTATAACGCGTTAAGTCACAGTCTCTGTTGTCGAAATAGACGCTACCCACGCAGGTGATCTCGTATATGGGATGGAGCCCGTACTTGGGCAGGCATTCGCTCAACTCACGCCATAGGCCCGCGACGCCGTCCTCACTAACACCTACCTGATAATTTCTCTCAATCCTAGCTTGGTAGATCGGGCCTTTCATCCATACCTCCCCGATTGCACCTCGGTGTGCCCTCTTCTTTTGACATTCAGGTTCTTCAGCAGCCAGGCTTCGATCATCTCCTGCTTGAAGCGCCATTGATTGCCTACACGGAAAGCGGGGATTTTTTTCTGGGAAACTAGCCGATAGACGGTGAACTTGTCCACTCTGAGATACCGTGCTACCTGTTCGGTGGTTAATAAGGGCTTAGCCATAAGATACTTTATTTAGCGCTAATTAGCAGGGTTTGCTGTCTGTATACAGCATTTTTCTCTTGTAGTCAATTTAACTTTCGACTAAAAGGGGCCTATTCCAATGGTCAGGCTCCCCCTATTAGCGGGCTTGCCTCTCGTATGTCTCATCCTGCTGCTCCAAGAGGCCTCAGGAGGAGGCTATGCCCTTCCCTACCAGAGCGCCAAGGCGGTGGGCTTGGGCAATGCGGTCACGGCCGGGGTCGATGATCCCTCGGCCGTTTACTCCAATCCTGCGGCCCTATCCGAAGTCAAAGGAAACCAGATCCTGGGTGGAACACAGTACATCAATGTCATCAGCGGGGTTAAAAACAGCGGCAGGAATTCGCGCAACCAACATGACGACAATTTCATCCCCACTCTCTTTGCCAACTATCACGTACCGGGGACCGGCCTCGCGACTGGAATCGGGCTGTACACGCCATTCGGACTAGCGACAAGTTACGGCGAAAGGAGCTTCACGCGTTTCGGTGCCATCCGCTCGGAGCTGAGAACTATGTACCTTACTCCGGCCGTCGCCTGGCGCGCCAATCCCTTTTTGTCGCTTGGCGGAGGCTTGAGTTTTGTCCATTCCTCCGCCCTTTTTTCCCGCGCCTTGTTCCTGGGCGGGGGGGCGGAGGGCAGAATCCGCCTTACGGACACGGATAACAGCTATACTTACAATCTGGGTCTCCTTTTTAAGCCTTATGAGAAGATTAAATTCGCCCTGACCTACAGAGGCCGGGTCGATCTCAACTACGACACCGCTCATGTCAAAGTGGCCAATGGTGCCGGCGCCGTTGAATCGGGCAACTCCAAAGGCACCCACCTGCCCTTACCACCGGTCATGAGCACGGGTATCAACTGGACAATTACACCGGATTGGGAATCGGAGTTTGTCTATGATTACACGCATTGGAGCGAGTTCAGACACCTGAAGGCCCGTTTTAACCCTGCTTTTCTAGGCGGAACGCTGGGCGGCCTCTTTATCCAGGAAAGGTGGAAAGATACCCACACTTTTCGCCTCGGAAGCAGCTATCGTCTGGATGCGAGATGGGTTGCAAGGGCGGGCATGGTTCTGGACGAGAGCCCCATTCCTGCCAGCACGCTCGGACCTTCCATACCTGGCGCGGATACTCTAACCTTCAACGCCGGACTGGGCTATCAGCGGAATAATTGGAAAATAGATTTGGGGTATGCGGCAATCTTTTCCAAGCAACGAAGCGTAAGCAACAACGTCCTGGAGGCCAACGGCACCAGCACCCTCACCCCCGGCCGGGACAAGTACGCCGTCTTCGAAAACTTTGTTTCTATCACTCTGGGTTTTAAGTTCTGACCGACCTAAGAACTGGATTTGCCACCCCTTGTAGAATCATGTATCTTGGAATTTGCGATGCTCCACATTCGATTTGCAACCAGTTTGAGGTCACTTTCCGCGGTTGTCATTCTCTCTCTTTTTCTAACCCTTCCAGCTCACATACGCTCGGCAGCGGAACCTGATCTAACAGAAGTCTCGGGAAAATATACCTACTGGATTGAGATGACCTCCCTTAGCGTGGAACAGGAAGGAGGCATCCCTCAGGGCGCCCCAATAACCCCAATGCCCGATCGGTCATACAAAATCTATATCCCCTTCTTTGCCATCGAAGAGGGAAAATTTGAAATTCCGCTGAAAGCCTGGCAAAGAGATCTTGGCGAGGGAACGTTTCCCTCCCCGGACAAAGTATATTTAGACCGCGACTTAACAATAGAGAGTAACAGAATCAATCTAGTTCGCGGATTCCAAAAAAACGGCCTCAACGCTCCCGCCAACGAGGCACATTATTTCCGTCATACTGTCTATGGACGGGCATCTTCCACAGGCCTCCTCAAAGTAGAATTTAAAGTCATGCGGGAACCGAGTCGCTTTGAAACCCAAATGGAGGCTGATCTCGCTTACTTCGATCGAAAATTGATCGGTTTATATGTCCGAGAGTCCGAGGACTCCTTAGACCCTGTCGGCCTTATTACGACAGTCGGGCAAAGAGCTATCTCTCTTCTTGTTGATATGGTTTTCGTAGCCGACCGGATCATCCAGAAATCCAAGAGCGTCATCACGCCGGACTATCCGGAGAGAATTTCTCACCCATCGTCGGTGTTTTATAAGGATTATGTCGAATACGAACGGGGTAATCTCACCGAAGATCAGTTGATCCGGCGATTGCCGCATGTCGCCATGATTGGGGACAGCCTGGTCAAAAACGCGTACGTCTCCTCTATCCTAAGCATGTTCTGGAGGGTAAGAACGGAGCATCAAAGAAACTGGTTTTTAGATACCGATAAATCTCCTGACAGTATCTACAGCATTTACGAAAGACTTGAAGAATTAACTCCCCTGGTTGCCGTCGAACACTCAGGCGCCGGGGCTAATGTGGACTCGGGGAAGTCAGGCGATACTTTCCTCCAAATGCTTTCGAAAACCCGCAATTTTTCACAGCAGGCGGACGAGATTCTGGACGAAGAGAGATTCCCGGATTTGTTATTGATTTGGATTGGCCATAACAATTTGAATTGGGCGGCCTCGCTCGGCTCGGAGGAACGCAAGAACCCCGATATGCCTTTGCTAAGAAGGCTGTGGCGCTTCAGAAAATACTACGCCCGTCAATTGGAGCGTCTCGTCGAGCGGGCCAAAAAGGAAAAGCATAAAACGGTGATAGCGGTCTTTGGGGTGGTTAATTTTGAGGCGTTTTTTAAAGCCCGGCGAGCGGCGGGATTACTGAAAGAAAAAGACCCCGAACTTTATCCCCATTTCGAAACGGGATACCGGATATTCGTTTCCATGAGGCCGGAGTATCAAAATAACATGATCCGCCTCGCGCTGATGATGAACGCCGAGCTGCGGGATATTGTTGGCGAGCTGAATCTAGAGCTTGGGAGCTATCCCAACGTCCGCCTCGAATATTCCGACGCCCTGGCGACAGCAGACCTCAGCTCAGTCGAGATGGTTCATCCCGTAGATGCCTGGCATCCTTCCGTCAAGGGGCATAACCTGCTGGCAGAAAGCGCTTTCAGAGCACTTTCCCCAAGCCTTCGATTCCTGGGGATTCAGCCCGAGTAAGCCCTGCACGATCTACCTGGCCCCTATCTCTGCCAGCAGGCCGCGTGCCGCCGCTGCCTCGCGCTTAAGACCGCATTCGCTGGAAAGCGCCAGAGCGCGCTGGATCGGCTCCACGGCGCCACTGTAGTCGCCGCGGGCCATTCGGGCCCGGCCCTGAGCGAGAGAAGTACGCGCCAACTCAAACTTTGCCCCGATCCCTTCCATGAGCGACACGCCTTTAGCCAGGTGGGCATCGGCTTCATCGCAGCGTGGAGGCGGGCTCGCCGCCAAGACGCGACCGATGGCCCGCTCCGCCAGCGCTTCAGCGATCGCGCTGCCGGCCGCTTTGGCGATCGCCAGGGCCTCTTCTCCTCTCTTCAGCGCTGAGTCCAGGTTGCCCGATTCAAGCAATGTCTCACTTTCAATCCCCGCCAGCCATTCTCCAAGCAAAAGGCGACCCCCCAGAGGCTTGGCAGCTTCATGCGCCGCAGCCCAATGGCTGAGCGCCCCCTCGCAGTCCCCCATTCCGGTAAGACCCCAGGCCATGAAAGAATTGCTCGAATATCGAAACATGGCGTCGCCGCTCTTCTCGGCGACCGCCAGAGCCGCGCGCGCGTCCTCGATTGCCTCGGCATACCTTCCAGCAATCAGCCGGATCATCGCCAGGGCGGTATGCGCCATCGTTTCGGCATTCTGGTTGCGACTGGCCTGAGCGATCTTAAGCACACCGGTTAGCTCAGCCAAACCAGCTTCATAGTCCCCCAGACAGGTGCGCGCCGCCGCCCGATACATATAAGCAAAAAGCGCCTCGTGACGGTTTTTCATTGCCTCAAGGAGCGGCACCGCCTGCTCCAGAAGTTGCAACGATTTGGTAAACTGGCCCTGCATGAAAAGGACCCGGCCGATCACGGCTCCCGGGAGGGCCAGCAGCTCCGGGTCACCGAGTTTGGGGGCCACGGCGAGCACTTTTTGGAAGTAACCAATCGCCTCTCGCGAGCGCCCTGCGAGGTAATGCGCCCGCCCGATCCAAAGCTGAGTGCGGGCCAAGCGGGCCGGATCGTTGAGCGATAGCGCCGTGGTCTCTGCCTCGGCCAGGAGAGCCAAGTTTTTCTCCGGTGATTCAGCCTGGAGCGATACGTTCACCAACTTAACGCTCAGATCCACGCGCTGCTGGCGGTTTGCCTCTTCATCCGGAAGATGCTTGAGGGCCTCGAGCGCATGATGATAATGCTCGCGCGCCTCGGCATAGGCATAAAGGGAAACCGCTGTGTCGCCAGCCCGCGCCGAATACTCAAGAGCCTTTTCCCATGCCTCCCCGCGGAAGTAATGGTAGGCCAAGAGGCCGGTGAACTCCTCGATCCGCTGCGCAAAAATGGCCTCCAGCGCCTCCCCGACTTTTTGGTGCAGCGGCTTGCGCGCCGGAGCCAGCAGCGTCTGGTAGGCAACCTCCTGCGTCAGGGCATGCTGAAAAATATATTCGATATCGGGCACTCGCGAGCGCTCGCGCACCAGCTCCGCATCTTCGAGCAACATGACTTGCGTCTCCAATCCGGATTCCCCACGGGCCATGTGGTCGAGCACCCGGTAAAGAAAGACCCGGCCAACGACCGCGGCCTTCTGGACCACGCGCTTGGTTTCCTCGGGAAGCCGATCCAGCCGAGACAGAAGCACGCCCTGAAGCGTGTCCGGCACTTGAAATGTATCGACAAGTCCTGTCACCTTCCACTCGGTGCCTTCGCGCGTCAGCACGCCACGCTCGATGAGAGACCGAAGCACTTCTTCCACAAAGAACGGGTTGCCTTCCGCTTTGTCGAGGATCACCTGACCTAGTTTTTCGGGGAGCACACTGCCGCTGAGCAACCCCTTTACCAGGTCATGACTGGACTCCCCGGAGAGAGGCCGAAGGGAGACCTCCGTGTAGCGGTCGCGATATTCATCGAGCGCCGGCGCGAGCTTCTCCCAATTCCCCGACGATTCCCCCCTCGGGCGGCCAAGCAGGACAATAGCCACGGGTGCGCGCGCAGTGACGGAAAAAAGATGACTCACCAACTCGATAGAGCTCTGATCGGACCAGTGCAAATCTTCAAGCACCAACCCCACAGGTTTTTGTGCGGCCAGACGCAGGAGAAATCCCTCCAGGATCGCGAAAAGTCGGGACCGAAAGGCCTCTCCCGCCATCGTTCTAACGATCGCCGCCTCTTCGGGATCCAAGCGCATGGAGAGCAGCTGCGCCAGAACCGGGTAGACCTCCTTCTCGCCGGGAAAAACCTCGTCGAGCCGGGCGCGCAAACTGGCGCGTGCCTCAGCCTCGCTGTCCTCGTCCGCGATGCTGGCATAACGCCGCAGAAGATCCAAAAACGGTCCGTAACTGAGCGCGCGGCTGAAGGCAAAGGAGCGGCCCTCGAGCCAGGTCAAGTCGCGCCCTTCGCGCTGTCGGACCTCAGAGATCAGGCGACTTTTGCCGATCCCGGCCTCGCCGAGAACCATCACGATTTGTCCTCTACCCCTCTTAAGTTCTTCCAGGCACTGGACCAGCCCCTGACGCTCGCGCTCTCGGCCCACGAGCGGCGAAGCGAGACCTTCCACGCCACGCGCTTTGTCCGGTTGAACTTTCGCGTGGAGAAGCTCGTAGACATACAGCGAATCACGTTTGCCCTTGACCTGGATAGGTTCTATTTCCTGAAATGCAAAGGCCCCGCGTGTCAGGCGGTAAGTATTCCGACTCACAAAAACCTGACCGGCTTTTGCCGCGCCCTCGAGCCGGGAGGCAGTATTGACCGTGTCGCCGATCACCGTGTAGCTCATCCTGAGATCGCTCCCCACATTTCCCGCGATGACCATTCCGGTGTTCACCCCGATATGGAGATCCAAAGGCTGACCCAGTTTTTCGATCCAGCGCCGGTTGAAACTCTGGAGGCGCTCCCGCATGGAAAGCGTCGCACGGAGCGCGCGATCCGCATCGTCCTCGAGAGCCACCGGAGCCCCAAAGACCGCCATGATGCAATCCCCGATGAATTTATCAACCATCCCCTCGTACTGGTAAACGGCCAGGACCAGTTCTTTCAGACAGTCGTTAACCAGAGAGGCGACCTCCTCCGGGTCGAGGCGCTCGGAAAGCGCCGTGAAACCTGAGATGTCAGCAAAAATGACCGTCACCTGTCTGCGTTCGCCCTCGATCTGGCCTGAAGCGCGCACTTTGTCGGCCAGTTGTTTGGGAAGGTAGCTTTGTAGCTGTGCAAGCAATGCCTCCGAGGAAAGTTCAGCTTTCGGCTCTCCGCCGGCCTTTTGCTCGGCAAGGAGGGATTCAAGCTGCGCACGGAGAGCAGCTAGGGTGACTTCGACCACCGCATCTCCCAGCGTCGGACGAAGCGCTTCTTGGGCAGCCATGGCTGACCGAAGTTGGACAATTTGTTCTTCAAGAGATGGCAACGTGGCCCTCTATTGTTAATATGGGTTTTTGTCTAGGAAAGTTTCCCACCAAAGGGTTGCTATGTCAATCTGAGTAAGCTTGCGGACATGAATGGCAATTCCCTGCCCCCTATGATAAAGATATCCGCATCGTGACACCTGAACACCTCACTGCTGACTTTGAGTCCGTCCAGGCGCACTACGACCTCTCGGATGACTTCTTTAGGCTCTTCCTCGACCCGACGATGACGTATTCGTGCGCGTACTTTCCAACCGGCAAGGAAACGCTTCAGGACTCGCAAATCGCGAAGATAGATCTCTCGCTCGGCAAGCTTGATCTGAAGCCAGGAGAAAGATTGTTGGACATCGGGTGTGGATGGGGCTCTACGGCAATGAGAGCCCGTGAGAAATACGTATCAAAGGTTGTAGGGTTAACGCTCAGCAAGAATCAATTTGCTTATGCGAATCGATTGGCAAAGGGAAAGGACGGGTTGGAGTTTCGTCTGGAGGGATGGGAAACTTACCATGAGCCCTGCGACAAAATTGTGTCGATCGGAGCACTCGAGCACTTTGGACCTCAAAAGTACGAAGCGTTCTTTGCCCGATGTAAAGAGTCGTTGGGACGAAACGGCCTGATGCTTCTCCACACAATAACCACCGGGACCTTTAAGAAATCATTCACTTTTTTGCGTTGGACCCACTTTCTTCTGACGAGCATTTTCCCAGGAGGAAGGCTCCCAGATCCGGAGCAAGTAGTCGGTCACAGCCGGCTGGCAGGATTCGAGCTCTTGCATGCCGAGAGTCTGCGCATGCACTATGCCCGCACACTGGACCTTTGGGCAGGCAATCTTGAAAGAAACCGCGCCGAGGCGATAAAAGTCACAAATGAAGAGACTTACGTAACATACATGAAGTATCTGAGATCATGTGCGCCCTACTTTCGTTCGGGGGAAATAAACGTCTTTCAGTTCTTAATGAGAGCTATCTAAAGTATTTGACATACTTCCTACCCTTTCTTCTGCGCTTTCTCAATCTTGGCCCAGGTATCTCGGAGCGTTACGGTCCGGTTGAATACCATCCTGCCATCGGAAGAATCCGTATCCACGCAGAAGTAACCCAACCTTTCGAACTGGTAACGGTTTCCTGGGGTTGCGCCTTTTAGACTCGGCTCGACGCGGCACGACGTCAAGGTTTCCAACGAAGTCGGATTCAAATTGGCCGTCCAGTCGGCGCCTTCCTCGACATCTTCCGGGTTTTCTTTGCTGAAGAGATGATCGTACGAACGGACCTCGGCTTCGATCGCCTGGGCTGCCGAAACCCAGTGCAGCGTTGCCTTGACTTTGCGATTACTTTGGGCCGAGCCGCTTTTGGTCTCGGGGTCATAGGTACAACGCAGCTCGGTCACTGCGCCGGTCTCAGGATCCTTAACGACATCAACACACTTAATAATGTATGCATATCGAAGCCGCACCTCACGACCGGGAGCCAGACGAAAGAACTGTTTCGGCGGGTCTTCGCGGAAATCCTCCTGCTCAATATAGAGCACGCGTGAAAACGGAACCTTCCGTGTCCCCATACCGGGATCCTCCGGATTGTTCACGGCCTCTAGTTCTTCGACCCGCTCTTCCGGATAGTTGTCGAGGACCACGCGTAGCGGGCGCAACACCGCCATGACGCGGGGAGCGCTTCGATTGAGGTCCTCGCGCAGGCAGTGCTCGAGCATGGCAATATCGACCGTACTATTGCGCTTGGCCACACCGATGCGCTCACAAAAGCTTCTGATCGCTTCCGGCGTATAGCCACGCCGTCGCAGACCCGCGATTGTCGGCATCCGCGGGTCATCCCATCCAGCGACACGCCCCTCTTCCACCAATTGCAGGAGCTTTCGCTTGCTGAGAACCGTGTGCGTCAGCTTGAGGCGGGCGAACTCGATCTGCCGTGGATGATGGATGGCCAACTGGTCGAGAAACCAGTCGTACAAAGGCCTGTGGTCTTCGAATTCCAGCGTGCAAATCGAATGGGTGATCCCTTCGATCGAATCCGACTGGCCGTGGGCAAAGTCGTACGTCGGATAGATGCACCATTTGTCTTCTGTCCGGTGATGCGTGGCGCGGAGAATCCGATACATGACCGGATCCCGCATATTCAAGTTGGCCGAGGCCATGTCGATCTTGGCCCGGAGCGTGCGCGAGCCGTCCGGAAATTCAGCCGCGCGCATACGCTCGAACAGGTCCAGGTTCTCTGCAACCGAGCGATCCCGGTAGGGGCTGTTTTTGCCCGCCTCGGTCAACGTGCCGCGGTACTCTCGAACATCGTCCGCGCTCAGATCGCATACGTACGCCTTACCGGCTCGAATAAGCTGCAAGGCAAACTGGTAGAGCTGCTCAAAGTAGTCCGAGGCGTAGTGTTCCCGGTCCCCCCAGTCGAAGCCGAGCCAGCGAACATCCGCCTTGATCGATTCCACGTACTCAACCTCCTCCTTGCTGGGATTGGTGTCGTCGAAGCGCAAGTTGCAAAGCCCGCCGAATTCCGCCGCCAGACCAAAATTGAGGCAGATCGATTTGGCGTGTCCGATGTGCAGGTATCCGTTCGGCTCCGGCGGAAACCGCGTATGCACCTGGCCGCCGTTTTTGTGGCTTTCCAAATCTTCCGCGATGAGGCTTCGGATAAAGTGCGAAGGTGTCGAATCCGTTGGGGGCATACTCACAGCTCCTTATCGATCAGATCTACGAATACACGGTTTCCAGCGCTTTTTGAAGCACTTCGAGAAAACGGAGAACGGGGCCTGCCCGCCCCTTCGCTCCAGATGTCTCGGCTGGAAGGCTCGTTCGGGGACTTACCTCGCGCGCCGAAAGCAATAGGGGTCGCTCGGGGGCCTGCTTCGCGCGCCCAAAGCAATGGGCCAGTGGGTTCTTTGAACCGTTTACGTTCGATGCTTTGGGCTGGCTCAGCAAACCCCCTCACTTACAGCGGCGGGCTATTCACGGAAGGGACCTTCCGGTCCCTGAGCGAAGATTGACTCCGAGTCGTTGGAACTCTCTGCGAAGCCGAGGATAAGCAGCATCGACTGT
>Ga0209212_1005790_pt1 | contig 14543 bp, 16 predicted proteins | sample RifGroC2_FD_183996 | JGI IMG/M metagenome (GOLD analysis project Ga0209212, IMG submission 183996) | Groundwater microbial communities from Rifle, Colorado, USA - Groundwater C2 (SPAdes) (version 2) | ecosystem: Environmental > Aquatic > Deep subsurface > Groundwater | place: Rifle, Colorado... | reverse complement strand
CGATGCTGCGGCCGCCGTTGCGGCGGATGAGCGTGCCGTAGGCGCGCCCCACCTGCTCGAAGACCTCGGGCGTGATGTCCAGCCCGACCTTGCCGCGTACGTCGTAGGCGCGGAAGATGAACGGGTTGATGTCGCCGGTCACGGACGTCGCCTCACACCACCGCGATGGCCTCGACCTCGATGAGCCAGTCGGGGTGGGCCAGGGCGGCCACCGCCACCAGCGTGGAGGCGGGCGCCTTCTGGCCGAAGAACTCCGCGCGCACCGGCTGAAGCTCCGCCCGGTGGCGGATGTCCGTGAGATAGGTGTTGAGCTTGACGACGCTCGCCAGCGTGCCGCCGCCGGCCTCGACCTGGGCCCGGATCGCCTGGAACACCACTCGCGCCTGGGCGGCGAAGTCGCCGCGGTGGGCCGGGTTGCCCTGCGCGTCGTAGGCGACCTGGCCCGAGAGGAACAGGATGGTCTGGGCCCCGGTGACCTTCACGGCCTGCGAATACGCGGGCGGGTCGAAGACGTCCTTGGCGCAGTAACGCTCGATGGTGGCCATGCGGGGCTCCTTGTCCTGACTCTCGCTGCGGGTTGAGGGACGGTCACGCCGATGGCGTGTGCTATCGTGCTCGCCATCTACGCTAGAGGGGCTGGCGGTTGCAGTCAACCCCCAACACGGGGCCTGCCATGACCAAGCAATACGTGCCCACAACGCCATGCTCTCGGCGCCGGAGGAGCTGGCGCGGATCCTGGAGCGGATCGAGCCCTGACGGCGCTCCGCCCCGGCAGCGGGCGCGCGGCTCAGGCCGGTGGCGCCGCGGGCGGGGCGGCGGCGAGCAGGTCCACCACGGTCTGGCAGAGCCGCTCGCGGTGGACGGGGTCGACGCGGACGAACCTGATCCCGAGACGTCCGGCCCCGGCGGAGCGGACCTCGCCCACCTCGACGTGGATCGGCGCCTCGTCCTCCGGCTCGAGGCTGAGCTGCACCAGCTCCCCGATGGGGATGGGCGCGTCCGTCTCGAGCCAGCAGCCGGCCACCGAGAGGTCCCGCACCGTGGCCTGACTCTGGTGCCCCTGCCACACCACGGCCGCCCAGAGGCTCGTCGCGACCCGGCTGAAGTCGCGGCGATCCAGCTCCACGCGGACGTAGCGCTCGCCCCATCGCAGGCGCTTGAACCGGATCTCGCAGACCTGGCAGCGAAAGGGGTAGATGTAGGCGGCGCTCAGCAGCCGTTCGAGGGTGCCGTCGCGCCCCACGCGGCGGACATGCGGGCTCCGGCATCTCGGGCAGGTCAGCGGGTTCATCGGCGTCCTCCTTGCTCGCGCAGGAACTTCCCGAGTCGCTCATCGTCACCGCCCTTGACGCGGACGAACTGCAGACCCAGCCGGCCCGACTGCACCGAGCGGACCACCGCCACCTCCACCGTGATGGGCGGCTCGGAGTCGCTGGGCTTGAGCGTCAGCTCGAGGGAGTCGCCGGCGGCGACGGGCAGGTCCGCCTCGAGCGTCGCCCCGCCCTCGGAGAGATCCCGCACCCGCCCCTGCCGCTCCCCGTCCTTCAAGAAGAGCGTGGTCCAGAAGTCCACGGGCAGGCGCTCGTGCCGGCGGCGGTCGGGCCCTGCCCGGACGTAGTGCTCGCCCCACCTGAGGGCCCTGAAGCGGCGGTGGCAGACCTCGCAGCGGAACGGGTAGACGTAACCTGCGCTGAGCAGGCGCTCGAGCAGGCCGACTCGGCTGGCCCGGCGGACCTGGTCGCTGCCGCATCGCCGACATCGCAGGGGCTTCATGGGTGGGCTCGGCACGCTCCAGCGAGTCTGGCAGATCGCCCCCGACCCTGTCCAGGTACAATGCTCGGGCGGAGGCATACCCGACCGCGGGGCCCCCGGAGGCCCGCGGCGGATCCCGGGAGGGTGACCATGGACGAGGCGCTGAGGGAGACGACCAAGAAGACGGCGGAGATGCTCTTTCACACGCTCAAGGGGGGGGTGGGCTTCGAGACGTGGAAGAAATTCGACAAGGGCCTCGCCAAGGAGCTCAGCCTGTTCTTCACGGGCAAGCTCTACAGCCGCGAGGTGATCTCCCAGAAGCAGCGGGAGCTCTGCGCCGTGGCCTCGCTCACCGTGCTGAACCGGCGGGCCGAGCTCCGCGCCCACGTCCACGCCGCCCTCAACGTGGGGGCCACGCGCCAGGAGGTGGCCGAGGTGATCTTCCAGCAGGTGACCTATGGCGGCATGCCCGTGGTGGTGGAGGCGCTGGAGGTCTGCAAGGCGGCGCTGGAGGAGCGCGGCGAGTGGGAGTGACGGCGCCCCACCCCACCGTCGCCTCGGCGCTCGCGGCGGCGCGGGCCGCCGGCGAGATCGCCATGAAGTACTACCGCGGCGGCTTCGAGGTCACCCTCAAGCCCGATCAGACGCCCGTGACCCAGGCCGATCGCGAGGGGGAGCAGGCGATCACGGCGATCCTCCGGCGCGCCTTCCCCGATCACGGCTTCCTCGGGGAGGAATTCGGCGAGCAAGGGCCCACCGACCGCCGCTGGATCATCGATCCCATCGACGGGACCAAGAACTTCGTCCGCGGCATCCCCGTCTGGGCCATCCTCATCGGGCTCGAGGAGCAGGGCGAGGTCACCACGGGCGTGGTGCTGAACCCGGCCAGCGGCGAGTGCTTCTGGGCGCGGAAGGGCGAGGGGGCCTTCTGCGACGGCGAGCGCCTCCGCGTCTCCGACCTCGACCGCCTGGGCGCGGCCACCGTGCTGCACTCCGACCTCGGGCTGCTCCGCGCGACGTCCTGCTGGGACGGCTTCGTGCGGCTGGTGGACGCGGCCTCCCGGACGCGCGGCTTCGGCGACTACTACGGCTATGGCCTCCTGGCCCAGGGACGGGCCGAGATCTACGCCGAGGTGGATCTCAAGCCCTGGGACATCGCCGCCGTGAAGATCCTGGTGGAGGAGGCGGGCGGGCGATTCACCGACTTCTCGGGACGGCCCACCATCTACGGCGGCACCGTGCTCGCCAGCAACGGGCGTCTGCACGACGAGGCGCTCCGCCTGCTCACCGGTCGCTGACCGCCGGCACGACCAGCGTGCTGCGCCATGGTGGGGGCCTCCGTGGGGTCAGCGCCGGGAGACGCCCAGGTACTGCGTCATGATCTCGTCGTTGCCGAGGATCGTCCGGCTGTCGCCGGAGAAGTGGATGCGCCCGTCGTCGATGATGTGGTGCCAGTCGCCCACGTCCAGCGCCATGCGCGCGTTCTGCTCGGCCAGCAGCACGGTCACGCCTTCCCGCTTGATGCGGTGGAGGGTCTCCTGGATCGTTCGCACCACCAGCGGCGCCAGCCCCTCCGTGGGCTCGTCCATGAGGATGAGCCCCGTGCGCCCAAGGAGCGCGCGGGCGATGGCGAGCATCTGCAGCTCCCCGCCGGACAGCGTCTGCCCCCGCTGCCGTCGCCGCTCGGCGAGCACCGGGAAGAGGGCGTAGACTTTCTCCATCTCGGCCCTGGGGTCCGGCGCCTCGGCGCGGAGCAGCGCGAGGCGGAGGTTCTCCTCCACGGAGAGCGGCGGGAAGATGCCGCGCCCCTGCGGCACGAGCTTGACGCCCCGGCGGAAGATCTGCCAGGGACGCAGGCCCGAGATGCGCGTCCCCCGGAACGTGATGGCGCCGGAGCGGGGCGGGGTGAGGCCCATGATGGTGCGCATGGCGGTGGTCTTGCCCGCCCCGTTCCGCCCCAGGAGGCAGGTCACCGTGCCCTCGCCCACCGTGAGCCCGAGGTCGAAGAGGATATGGCTCGGGCCGTAGAAGGTGTTCACGCCCTCGAGGGCCAGCGCGGGGCCGGGGCCGGGCGCCATCAGAGATCCCCCAGGTACACGCGGCGCACCTCGGGGTCGCGGGCCACCTCGGCCGGGGTGCCCTCCGCGATCTTCCGGCCGAAGGCCATGACGGCCACGCGGTGGGAGAGGCCCATGACGAGATCCATGTCGTGCTCGATGATGAGCACCGTGACCCGCCGCGCGATCTCCCCGATGAGGGTCATGGTGCGTCCCGTCTCCACGGCCGACATGCCGGAGGTGGGCTCGTCCAGCAGGAGCAGCTCGGGGCCTGTCGCGAGCGTCATGGCGATCTCGAGATGGCGCTGATCGCCGTGGGAGAGCGTGGTCGCGGCGCGATCGCGCAGGCCGGCGAGGCCTACCTGGGCGAGCGCGGCCTCGGCGCCCGCCGCCGCCTCGGCGAGGCGCCCGGCGGGACGCCAGGGGGAGAGTGCGCCGGGCTGCTTCGCCTGGGCCGCGAGGCGCACGTTCTCGAACACCGTGAGGGCGGGGAAGACGTTGGTGATCTGGAACGAGCGGGCCAGCCCGAGCCGGGCGATGGCGTCCGGGGCGAGCCCGGCGATGGGCAGGTCCTTGAAGAGGATGCGTCCTGCGTCCAGCGGGAGCCGGCCCGTGATCAGGTTGAAGAGGGTCGTCTTGCCGGCGCCGTTGGGCCCGATCACCGAGGTGATGCGGCCGGCCTCGACCGTGAGGTCGAGATCCTCGATGACCTGGAGGCTGCCGAAGGCCTTACGGAGCCCGCTGAGCCTCAGCAGTGCCACGGAGAGCCCTCAGCCGCCGCGCGATGCCGGCGAAGCCGGTCGGGGAGAAGAGCACGCAGGCCGCGTAGATCAGCCCCATGACGAGCAGCCACCGCTCCGCGAGCCAGGAGGAGAGGAAGTCACCCAGCACGATCACGAAGGCGGCGCCCGCCATGGGCCCGACCAGCGTGCCCATGCCGCCGAGCAGCGCCATGAGCAGCACCTCGCCCGACACGCTCCAGTGGAAGAAGGTCGGGGCCACGAAGCTCTGGAAGGAGGCGAGCACGGCCCCGCCCACGCCGGCGAACACGCCCGAGATGAGGAAGGCGCGCCGCAGACAGCGGGTGACGTCGTAGCCCAGGAAGCGGGCGCGCTCCTCGTTCTCGCGGATGCCGACCAGCACCCGCCCGAAGGCGGAGGCCGCGATCCGGCGTGCCACGAGGAAGGCGGCCGCGGCCACGGCCAGCGCGAAGTAGTAGAAGACGCTGCGGCGGTCGAGGTCCAGCGGCAGCCGGCCCGCCAGCCAGAGCGACGGCGGCGGGATGCCGGGCAGGCCGTTGGCTGCCCCCGCCCACTCCCAGGAATTGACCGCGTGGTAGGCGAACTGGGCGAAGGCGAAGGTGAGGAAGACGAAGTAGATCTCGCGCGCGCGAATGGAGAGGAAGCCCACGACGAGGGCGAGGAGGGCGCTCGCCACGATGGCCACGGCCAGCGCCGCCCACACGGAGGTGGTGAGGTGCTTGAGGGTGAGCGCGGCGGCGTAGGCGCCCGAGCCGAAGAACATGGCATGGCCGAAGGAGATGAGGCCGCCGTAGCCCGCCAGCAGGTCGAAGCCGAGCAGCAGGATCACGAAGGCCAGGACGCGGATCGCCAGCGAGAGGTAGAAGTCCGAGTAGAGGGTGCCCGCGCCGAGCGGGAGCGCCAGGAGCACCAGCAGCACGCCGCCCGCCGCGAGCCGGGAGGTCACGCGTCCCTCACAAGCCCCTCCGGGCGCCAGAGGAGAATCGCGGCCATCACGATCCAGACGATGAACTTGGCCAGCCCCGGGAGGAGCTGGGCGCCGAAGGACTCCGCGGTGCCGAGGATGAGCGAGCCGATGACGGCGCCGCGGAAGCTGCCGAGCCCTCCGATGACGACGACGATGAGGGCGCTCGTGATGAGGTCGAGATCCATCTCCGGATTCACGTTGCGCATGGCCCCCATGACGACGCCCGCCACGGCGGCGAGCCCCGCGCCCAGGGCGAAGACGGCCGTGACGAGGGCGCGGGTGTTGATGCCGAAGGCCTCCACCATCTCCATGTTGTGCAGTCCCGCGCGGAGCACGGCCCCCCAGACCGAGCGCTCGATGAAGAGCCAGAGCGCCGCCGCCAGGCAGGCGCTGAAGACGAGGACGAAGAGGCGGAAGGTCGGGTACGCGATGCCGAGGATCGAGACGAAGCCGCGCAGGTAGGCGGGCGTCGGGATGGACACCGTGTCCCCGCCCCAGAGCATGAGCACGAGGTTGGAGAAGACGAGGCTCAGCGCGAAGGTCAGGAAGAGCTGGTAGAGGGGATTGAGGCCGTAGAGCGGGCGCAGGGTGAAGCGCTCCATCAGGACGGCGCCGGCGGTCACCACCAGCGGCGCCCCCACGAGGGCGGCCCAGAAGGAGCCGGTGGCCATCACCAGGGAGTAGCCGACGTAGGCCCCCAGCATGCAGAAGGAGCCGTGGGAGAAGTTGACGACGCCCACGACCCCGAAGATGAGCGACAGCCCCGACGAGATGAGGATCAGCGCCGAGGCGATGGTCAGGCCGTAGAGGAGGTTGGTGAGGAGGACCTCGGGGGAGGCCACGCCGGCCGGCCCGCCCCTACAGCTTGCAGGCGCCTCCCGGGCCCGAGGCATCCCACGGCGTGCCCATGGCGCCCAGGTTCTTGATGGGGATGGACCGGTACTCGCTGCCGACCTTCTGGATCTGGCGGATGTTGAGCGGGTGCCGGATCACCTGGTTGGGGCCGAAGGAGCACTCGCCGCGGGGGCCGACCCACCGGCGCTTGCCGATGGCGTCGATCATCTTCTCGTTGTCCGGCACCCCCCCGGCGGCATCGAGGCCGTGGACGATGCAGGTGCCCACGTCGTAGCCGATGGCGTGGGCGTCGTCCACCAGCTCCGCCGGGGCGAACTTCTTGAAGTCGGCGATGAAGTCCTGGTTCTCCTTGTGGGTGAGCCAGTGCGAGTAGTGGATGATGTCGTAGTGCCCGACGCCCGCCTCGCCCATGGCCCTGGCCTGGATGTCCGAGAACCCGCCGATGGTCTGCACCATGACGAGGCCCTCGCGCTTGAGCCCGAACTCGTCGAACTGCTTGGTGAGCGCCACGAGGTCGCTGCCGCCGACGAAGCCGGTGACGACCTTGGGCCGGGGGCTGGCGTTCTTGATCTGGGCGATGTAGGGGGCGAACTCGCTGTGCCCGAGCGGTGGGAAGGCCGTGCCCACGATCCTGCCGCCGCCCTTCTTGATCCCCTCGTCCATCCACCGGACGATGTCCTTGCCGGTGATGTAGTCCGAGCCGATCAGGAACACGTCCTTGCCCAGGGTCTCGAGGATCCACGGCACCACCGGCGCGCTGACGCTCCAGATCGTGTGGCCCACCATGAAGGTGTAGCGGCTGCAGTTCTCCCCGGCGATCTTCACGTTGCCGCCGTAGACGAGGAGCATGAGCTTCTTCTTGCTCTTGCAGTACTCGGAGACGGCGAGCCCCTCGTGCCCCGCCACCGGGCCCACGAGCACGTCCACGCCCTCGCGCTCGACGAGGCGCTGGGCCTTCTGGACGGCCACGTCGGGCTTGACCTGGCTGTCCTCGATGAAGAACTTGACGCGGTCGCGGTACTTCGACTTCTCGAAGGCGAGGCGAATGGCCAGCTCGCTGCGCTTGCCGATGATGGAGAACACGCCCGAGTAGGCCGAGACGATGCCGACCTTGATCTCCCGGCTCTGGGCGCGGGCCACGTTGACGGTCGCGGGGAAGGGCCCGGCCAGGGCGGCGGCGGCGGTGGCGCCGGAGGCGGCCTTGAGGAAAGCGCGGCGGGTGACGGGAGAGAACTGGCTCTCGACCTTCTTGCTCATGGCGCGGGCCTCCTCGAGTGGCGACGGTGTCGGTGAAGGGCGCCGCTATCCTAGAGGCAGGCCTGCCGGCGAGTCAAGAGCAGACCACCGGCTCCCCCAGCTCCCGGAAGGTCAGCGAATGGGGGGAGTTGGACAGCTCGCACCACACCAAGTCCACGCGCGCTCCGGGATTTTCCCGCCCAGCGGTGAGCCCTGGCCGTGCTCTTGGTGAGCACCTCGGACAAGCGTAGGTCTTCGCCTGCGAGCACGAATACCCGCTGATCTCGGGCCTGTTCGTCGTGGCCCTATGCCCGGCCCCAGGCCCTCGACGGGCCCGCGCGGCGCACGTGGACACCCGGCGCGTCGGGCCCGGCGGCCGGGCGGGGGGCCTGCGCTTGCCCGCCGCTGAGCGCGCTGTTGCCGTCGCGCCGCTTCGACTAGAATCGCGTGCGAGTGCAACCCGACGCACGCAGGGGGGGCAGGGATGAGGCACCCGTTCACTCGGATCGGCCTTCGGACATGGGTCGTGATCGCCGTCGCGATCCTGGTGTTGGGCTGGGGCCTCTTCCGGCAGCTGTCGACGATGGACCCGCGGTTCTTCCTGATGTCGTCGGCCGGCCTCCGGGGACTCGCGCTCTACCTGGTTGGCGACTACAGCGGCGCTGCGCGATCGTATCGTGTTCACCTGAAGGACGTTGTGCAGCAGACCCGTGAGGAGGTTGAACCCGCCTGGGGGGCGCTCATCGAGGGTGACTTCGTCAGGGCGAAGGCGATCGCCAGGGAGCAGGTGGCGGGGCCGCTTGCCAAGGAGGCTCTGCTGACGCTGGGCGAGGTCGCGCTGGCCGAGGGCGAGCCGCGTCAAGCCCTGAACTACCTCGCTCAGGTGCTCGAGAAGGAGACCGATCAATTCGACGCTCGCCTGCTCGGCTCTCTGGCCCACGCTCGGCTCGGCGAGTACCCTCGCGCCATCGATGCGGTCAACCGCGCCCTCCGCCACGACCGCGCGGAGCGGCGGATCACGGTGTTCCTCGCCGCGCTCGAGACCACGGGTGACCTCTCCAGGCTCCCGTCGGGGCAGCGGCCACTCTGCCTCGTGGCCCATTACTACAGGTACCTCCGTATCTACGATCCTGCCAACGGGGGCGCGGCGATACGCTACGCGCGAGCGGCGATCGATGCTGGTGATCAACCCGGCGATGCCTTTCTCACGATGGGCGTCATCTACGCGAAGCAGGGCCAGCGGGAGTCGGCGTTTCAGAGCTTCCTGGAGGGGATCAGGCGGAACCCCAGAAATGCTGAAGCCTACCGGTGGGCTGCCCGCAGCTACTCCGATCGGGGCGACCTCGTCAACGAGTATCGGATGTGGAAGGCGGCCTTCGAGGCGGCGCCGGGAGACGGATATTACTCGGACGGCCTCCACGACGTCTTGACGCGAAAGCTGGGCGACTACCGCCAGGCGATCCAGGTTTACCGCGAGGTCCTCAGAACGAGGCCGGAGGAAGGTGCCGTGTGGAGCCGCCTCGGTGACGTGTACCGGGTCCTTGGAGATCACCCGTTGTCGGTGGAGGCCTACGAGAAGGCTGCCGCCCTCGATCCCCGCGATCCGTCGCGGCTCGTGAGTCTCGGCTGGGCCCTGCTCCAGACCGGGGAGAAGGGCAAGGCCGTCTTGCTGTTCGAAGAGGCCGTCAGCCTTGATGCTGGCCGGGCGGACTCGTACTACGCGTTGGCCTCCGGCTACTACGGGCTGAGGCGTTACCCGGAGGCGATCGCCGCCCATGAGCGGTCCATCGCCCTCGGGGGTGTGAAACGGCCCGACCAGCTGTTGCCGCTGTGTGGCCTTTACCAGCAGGCCTCCGCGTTCGAGCGCGCCGAGCGGTGCGTGAACGCCGTTCTGGCCATGGAGCCTGGCAATGTCACCGCGCGACGCTGGCTGCGGGATATCCAGCACAATCTCGCGCTCAAGCGGGGCCGGCCGTGATCCGTTGGATCCTGCTCCTCATCAAGCATCTGCTGCTGGTGGGACTCTGCGTGTGGGCCCTCTACGTGCAATGGGCCTACCGGGTGCCGGGCTCGGCAGTCTTCGTGTTCCTGCCATGGATCGGCGTCGGGCTAACGACGCTCACCCTTCTCGTTCTGGTCGGCCAAGTGCTGCGACGCGCACCGCCCGACGACCCGCTCCGGCGGCTCATTCACGGGATCGAGCAAGCTGACAGTCTGCTGATCCTCGCCTTCTGCTTCTACAGCCTCTTCCTCTTCACCAATGCCCGGATGCCGTCCGGCGCGGCCGTCGCCCAGGCGTCGGACATTCTGGCTATCGGGGGCGGCGAGCCAGACGCGGGGCTCACGAATTGGTACGGGTGGGCCGACCTGCGGTCGTGGCGTGACCCGGGACGGAGGGAACGGCTGCTGCTCCACGCCGAGGAACGCCGGACCCTGTGGGGCGGGCAGGCGGTGCTGGTCGACCTGCGGCGGGGGTTCTTCAACGTGCCGTGGGTGGCCAGGGTGCAGCCGGACGAAGAGCGGCGCCTCCGGGCGATCCTCGAGGTCACGCCGACCGCTTCACAAGTGTGGAAGGATCTCGCCACCCTCCAGTTTCGGCGCGGGCGATACGATGAGGCATTGGCGACCGCCCTGGAGTACCTGAAGGTGTATCCGAACGACGAGGAGTTCGCGGTCCGCCTGGCCGGCGACTTCTACAGCGCCGACCGGTGGCCGAACGCGGTGCCGCTCCTGGAGCCGTTCCTGACCCGCAAGCCGACCTTCCAGATCTACCGCTTCCTCGGGTTCGCGATGACCCGGGCGGGCAGACAGGCGGAAGGGGTTGCGCTCATCAAGAAAGCGATCACGCTCGAGCCCGACGAGTGGTGGTCCTACTACGTGCTCGCCTATGCCTACTTCTACAACGGCGAGCTCAGGGAGGCCGAGCCCTGGTTCGAGAAGCTCCTGGAGCTCCGGCCGGACTTCCCCGAGATCGAGGACCGGCTCCGCGCCATCCGCGGGCAGAAGGCAGGCCGATGAGCGGCGGTCCCCCCGCCCCCGGCTGCCGGGGGAGGGGGGACACGGGGCCGGCCGTCTAATCGGTGGGCGGCTTCTCGCCGAAGCCGTCGGAGGCCTTGAGCCGCTCCTGGGTGCCGGGGATGTACTCGTGCTCGAACTCCTGGAAGAGGGCGACGCGGGCCATGACGTGGTGGCTCTCCGTCGGGTGACCGGCCTTGAGCCCCTCCAGCGTCCACTGGGCCTGCTCCTCGTTCTTGACGAGCTCGTGCATGTGGTTCCACACCGAGTACATCGCGGCATGGGCGCCATACAGCGTGATGAAGATGAACTTGTAGCCGAGCTCCCCCAGCTCCCGGAACGTCAGCGGGTCGGGGTCCCGGTGCCAGCGGAAGGAGGAGGAGTAATTGAAGGACAGGGGGAGACGCGGGTGCGTCTTCCTCATGGCCCGGGCGAACTCGATGGCGGGCTCGCGGCTGGAGCTGGACAGCTCGCACCACACCGAGTCCACGCCGGCATCGGCGTAGGCGCGCCCCCGCCAGATGGCCTCCTCCATGCTGCCGCCCACGGCGCCGTAGGCATCCGTGCGGGCGATGACGACGAAGTCTCGGTCCAGGCGATTGCGCTCGTCCAGGGCCGCCCTGTACTTGCCGAGGGCCTCCTCGCGGCCGAGGATGGTCTTGCCGGCGATGTGGCCGCAGCGCTTGGGGAAGCGCTGGTCCTCCAGGTGGATGCCGGCGACGCCGGTCTTGACGAACTCGGCAACGGTGCGCATGGTGCTGAGCGCGTTGCCGTAGCCGTCGTCGGCATCGGCGATGATGGGGACCTCCACGGCCGAGGCCACCATGGAGGCGGTCTTGGCCACCTCGGTCATGGTGAGCAGACCCATGTCGGGCCAGCCGTTCAGCATGGCCACCGAGTAGCCGCTGAGGTAGATGCTCTTCATGCCGGCCCGCTCGGCGATCTGGGCGTCCAGCGGTGAGTAGATGCCGCCGGTGAAGAGATACGGCTCCGTCTGCAGCAGCTCCCGGAAGACCTTCCCCTTGCTCTCCATGTCTCTCCCCTGGCTCGGGCTGTCGCCGCCGGCGCGACCCCTGCGGCCCGCCCCGGCGGCGGTGGGTGGTGGTGTCGATCGGGCTCCCCGTGGGATAAGTCTGCCGGCTCATGCGGAGTAGGCCAAACGCAACATTTCTATCGGCCTGATAAAGCGAATTTATCGCCAGTGGCCCAGGAGCGCAGCGGGCTGATGCTATAATTCGCGTGTATCGAGACAACACTTCGTATCAAGGGAGTGAATCTGGCGTGGAGATCGGGCAGGTGGAGGCGTTCCTGGCGGTGGGAACCTACGGCGGCTTCCGCCGGGCAGGCGACGCGCTCAACGTCACCCAGCCCGCCGTGAGCGCGCGCATCAAGGCCCTCGAGGCCTCGCTGGGCGTGGCGCTCTTCGAGCGGGGGCGCGGCGGACTCGCCCTGTCGGCGGCCGGCCGCGCGCTCAAGCCCCACGCCGAGCAGCTCCTGCGCGCGGTGGCACTGGCGCGCCAGGCCGTCCACGACCTCCGCCAGGGCAGCGCCGGCACGCTCCAGATCGCCGCCGCGCTCTCCATCTGCACCTACCTCCTCCCCGACGTCCTCCACCGCTTCCAGGCCGGGCATCCCGCGGTGATGATCACCGTGCGCTCCGGGCACTCGAAGGAGGTGCTCGAGATGGTGCTCCGGGGAGAGGCGGAGCTGGGCGTCGCGCGCTCCGTCCATCATCCGGGGGTGGAGACCGTGAGCCTGCGGGAGGATCCGCTCATCCTGGTGGGGCGCGCCGCCTCCTGGCCGCCGCGGTCACGGCGGGCGACGCTCGAGGAGGTCGCCGACCGCCCGCTGATCTTCTTCGACCGCGGCTCCAGCGACTGGACGCTGAGCCACGGGCTCTTCCGCCGCGCGGGTTTCGTCCCCAACGTGGTGCTCGAGGTGGAGACCATCGAGACGGCCAAGCGGATGGTGGAGCGGGGGATGGGGCTCGCCTTCCTCCCGCTCCTGGCGGTGGCGAAGGAGATCCGTCAGAAGCGCCTGACGGCCATCGAGATCTCGGACGCCGAGCCCCTCGCCCGGAGCCTGGATGTGATCCACCCCCGTCAGCGGCCGCTGAGCCCGGAGGCGCTGGCGCTGCTCACCACGCTGCGCGAGGCCGTCACCGCCATGACGAAGCCCGCCGCGCGGGGGGCCACGCCACGGCGGCCCGCTTCCCTAGCCTCCCCGGCCCGCGACCCCTCACGCGGGCGCTGACGCCGCCGGTCGGCGGCATGGCCCTCGTCGCCAACGATCCTCCTTACACAGAATGTTGGCTTTTCCATTTTGGAGTTGACATATTGTAGAAGCCCTCATAGCATGCGGCCCTGGCCCGGGAACCCGATGGGACAGGACATCGACAGGCTGAAGACGACGCTGCGGCCCCTCATGGCCGGCATCGTGGCGGCCTTCGGCAACCACTGCGAAGTTGTTCTGCACGATCTGACCCGCCCTGAGCGGTCGATCGTCTGGATCGAGGGCAACGTGACGGGGCGCCGGGTTGGAGGCACGCTGACCGATCTCGGCCTCGCCAAGCTCCGCCTGTCCGACACGCAGGCGGATCTCCTCGGCTACGTGACGCAGACCCGGGACGGCAAGGTCCTCCGGTCGTCGTCCATGTTCCTGCGGGACGGGAAGGGGAGCGTCATCGGGGCGCTGTGCATCAATCTGGACATCACCGCGTTGCTGGGCATTCGCGAGTACGCCTTGGGCGTCTCGACGCCGGTGACACAGGATGTGGCAGAGACGTTCTCGGACAAGCCCGCCGACATCCTGCGCCAGCTGGTGCAGGAGGCCTTGCAGGCGGTGCCCACGCCCCCGAAGCTCATGCGGAAGCGGGATCGGCTCGAGGTCGTCGCCTTCCTGGACCGACGGGGGGCATTCCTCCTTCGCAGTGCGGTCCCGTTGGTCAGCCGGGTTCTCGGCACATCCCGGTACACGCTCTACAACTATCTCAGGCAGGTGCGGGCCGGCGCGCGTCCACCAGGAGCAGGGGCCGGACAAGGAGAGGCGCGATGAGCCAGCTACGCGTGGCGGTCCATCACCGCAAGGGGCTGCAGGTCGAGGCCCGGGCGCGAACCCACACGATCGTCGTGGACCGGCCGGCGGACCTCGGCGGAGAGGACCTCGGGATGACCATCGGAGAGCTGCTCCTGAGCTCCCTCGGGGCCTGCACGCTCCTCACGGTGCTGTCCTTCTGCAAGAGCAATGGCATCGCCATCGAGGGTGGGGAGGTGCAGCTCGACGCCGATCTCGCCGAGCATCCGAAGCGCATCGGCTCGATCCACCAGCGGCTGCTTCTCAACGGCCACATCGATGCCCCCTTGGCGGAGCGGCTGGCGCGAGTGGCCAAGGGGTGTGCCGTCCACAACACGCTGGAGCACGCTCCCGCCCTTCACCTGACGGTGGAAGGCACGAACTGACCGGCAGCACTCACTGGTAGAGAGGAGAGAGACATGCGGGCTTCGAGGCACACGATGCAGGGGGCGCTGGCGCTGGGGCTGCTGTGTCTCCTGCTCGTGGCGGGGGTCGGGCCCGTCCACGCGCAGGGGAAGCCGCCGGAGCGGGGCGGCACGATCCGGATCGGGCTCTGGCAGGAGCCGTCCACGCTCAACCCGTACTACGCCACGATGTACGCCACGAACCTGGTCGCCAACGTCGTGCTCGAGGGACTGGTGGCCGTCGATCCCGCGGGCCAGTACTACTCGGTGCTGGCGACCGAGGTCCCGTCGGTGGCGAACGGACAGGTGTCCGCCGACGGGCGGACCGTCACCTACCGGCTGCGGCCGGGCCTCCGGTGGTCCGACGGAGCGCCCGTCACATCGGCGGATGTGCGGTTCACCTGGGAGGCCCTGATGAACCCCG
>Ga0209212_1005787_pt1 | contig 14548 bp, 12 predicted proteins | sample RifGroC2_FD_183996 | JGI IMG/M metagenome (GOLD analysis project Ga0209212, IMG submission 183996) | Groundwater microbial communities from Rifle, Colorado, USA - Groundwater C2 (SPAdes) (version 2) | ecosystem: Environmental > Aquatic > Deep subsurface > Groundwater | place: Rifle, Colorado... | reverse complement strand
GCCGCCCGCCACGCCGGGGATGTTCATCCTGGCGTCGCTGGGCAGCTCCAGCAGGTCCTGCATCGGGATGATGCAGTAATCGGCCACCGAGGACAGGGCGCAGAGCACCAACTGCCAGACGATCTCGTCCTTGCTGCGATCGAAATAAGCCAGTACCGCCTTCTGCTCCTTGGGCTTCATCGATTCGAACCACCCCGCGCTGGTGTCGTTGTCGTGGGTGCCGGTGTAGACCACGCACGGCCTCACGTGGTTGTGCGGCAGATAGGGGTTTTCCGGGCCGGAGCTGAAGGCAAACTGCAGGATCTTCATCCCCGGGAAATTGAAGCGGTCCCGAAGCGCCTCCACCTCCCCGGTGATCACCCCCAGGTCCTCCGCGATGATGGGCAGGTGGCCCAGCGCGTTGCGCAGGGCGTGAAAGAAGGCGTCGCCGGGCCCCTTGACCCAGCGCCCGTTGATCGCCGTCTTCGCCCAGGCCGGGATCTCCCAGAACGCCTCGAAGCCACGGAAATGATCGATGCGCACCATGTCGTAGAGCTGCAGGTCGTTTCGCAGCCGGGCGATCCACCAGCTGTACCCTTCCTCAGCCATCGCTTCCCAGTTGTAGAGTGGATTGCCCCAGAGTTGGCCGGTCTTGCTGAAGTAGTCGGGAGGGACCCCCGCCACCACGATCGGCGCCCCCTTCTCGTCCAGGTGGAAGAGCTGCGGATTGGCCCAGACATCGGAGGAGTCGTAGGCCACGAAGATGGGGAGATCCCCTACGATGCAGATGCCTAGCACGTTGGCGTAGGTCTTCAGCTGCTTCCACTGGCGGCTGAACTGCCACTGCATGTATTTCTGTTCCCCTATCACGGAACCAAGCTTCTCGCTCCAGCTGGAGAGCGCAGCCGGCTCGCGCGTCGCCAGGGCATCGGGCCAGTCGCGCCAGCTCACCCCCTGGAAATGTTCCTTGAGCGCGATGAACTGGGCGTAGTCGTGCAGCCAGAAAGTGCTGTCGCAGAACTGCCAGAATTCCTCCTTGCGCTTCTGGGGCGCCTCGGCGAAGAAGCGGGCCGCCGCCTCCTTCAGAAGCCCCAGCTTGTAAAGCTCGGTGGCGCCGTAGTCGACCCGCTCGGGAGTCGGCTCCGACTTCAGTTCCTGGGGCAAAAGGTCGCCGTCATCCACCAGCGCCTCCAGGTTGATAAAAAGGGGATTGCCGGCAAAGGCGGAGTAACAGGAATAGGGGGAGTTGCCGTAGGCCGTGGGGCCAAGCGGCAGGATCTGCCAGAGGGTTTGTCCGGACTTGTGTAGAAAGTCGACGAAACGGCGCGCCTCCTCACCGAAGGAACCGATGCCGCCTGGCCCCGGCAGGGAGCTGGGATGCAGCAGTATCCCGCTTTTTCGTTTTCTCACATGTACTCCTCGATTTGAGTGGATTTCCGATCGCTGCCGGGATGCCGGGAGTTGCTGGGCTGGCAGTGCGCTTCGGCTGAGAGTGTCCTACCTGGAAGGCTGGAAGAGAAGGAGCACCGATCGGATTGGGATTCGAGCAGAGACCACTATGCCATAAAAAAGCTATAATGCAAACGATATAGGTACTTTACCGCGCCAGGAAGAGATGCTATAGTGGCCGCCATGGAAACTATTAAGACTGCAACCTTTGAGGCATTGATGGAGTTCGCCGTTCCTGACGGCGAGGGTGGTTACATCTTCACCTTGGACGGAGAGGAATACCGGATCAAGGACACCCTTGAGATATCCGCAATCGCTGCCAAGAAGGATTACATCATCATCTACTAGCGCCGCCAGGCCGGTACGGGTTCTGCCGCCATACTGCACGGGTTCTGCCGGCAGCCAGGCTCAGGTCTCCAGAGGCTACAGGTCGGTTCTGCTGCAGATCGCAGCCGTCGCCAGCACCTGGTCCACGCGCTCGCCGTCCAGGGTCTCCTCTTCCAGGAGCGCCTGGGCCAGTGCCTCCAGTTTGCTGCGGTTTTGTTCCAGCAATTCCGTCGCCTTTCCTTCGGCCCCCCGGATCAGCCCCGCTATTTCCTGATCGATCAGCCAGGCCATCTCCTCCGAGAAGGTTTTCTCTTCGGCCAGCTTCATCCCCAGGAAGGGGTGCTCCTCGCCCCGGGGAAAGGTCATGGCTCCGATCTTCTCGCTCATCCCCCACTGACACACCATCTTCTCGGCCAGCTCGGTCACGTGCTTCAGGTCGCTCTGCGCCCCGGAGGAGATGTCGTTGAACACCAGGCGCTCCGCCACCCGCCCCCCGAGAGCCACGCAAAGACGGTTCACCAGGTAGCTGCGCGGGTAGTGGTAGCGGTCGTCCTCGGGAAGCTGCTGGGTCACCCCCAAGGCCCGCCCCCTGGGCAGGATGGTCACCTTGTGCACCGGATCGGTGCTGGGCAGAAGGCGCGCCACCAAGGCGTGGCCGGCCTCGTGGTAGGCGGTGATGCGCTTTTCCTGGTCCGAGATCACCATGTGACGCTCGCCCCCCATGAGGATCTTGTCCTTGGCCCGCTCCAGATGCTCCAGGGTAACCACCAGCTCGTTGCCGCGCGCCGCCAGGATGGCGGCCTCGTTCACCAGCCCCTCCAGGTCGGCGCCGGTCATCCCGGGGGTTCCCTTGGCGATCACCGTCAGATCCACGTCCGGGGCCAGGGGTATCTTTCTGGTGTGCACCTTAAGGATCTTCTCCCGGTCGCGCCAGTCGGGGCGCTCGATCACCACGTTCCGGTCGAAGCGCCCGGGGCGTAACAGCGCCGGGTCGAGCACGTCCGGGCGGTTGGTGGCGGAGATGACCACCACTTCGGTGTGCGGGTCGAAACCGTCCATCTCGGAGAGGAGCTGGTTCAGGGTCTGCTCCCTTTCGTCATGTCCGCCGCCGAAGCCGGCGCCGCGGCTTCTCCCCACCGCGTCCAGCTCGTCGATGAAGATGATGCTCGGCACCACCTTGCGCGCGCTGGCGAAAAGGTCGCGCACCCGGCTTGCTCCCACCCCCACGAACATCTCGATGAAGGCCGAGGCGGAAATGGAGAAGAAGGGGACCCCCGCCTCTCCCGCCACGGCCCGGGCCAGCAGGGTCTTGCCGGTGCCCGGGGGGCCCACCAGGAGCACCCCTTTCGGCACCTTGCCGCCGATCTGCTGGAATTTCTTGGGTTCCTTCAGGTAGTCGACCACCTCGCGCAGTTCCTGCTTCGCCTCCTCCATCCCCGCCACGTCCGCGAAGGTCACGTTGATGACTTCGGAGGTATAGGTCTTGGCGCCGGAGCGTGCGAAGCCTCCCATCATGCCGGTCGGCCCCTGCGACTTCATGCCTCGCATGACGAACCACCAGACGCCGATGATGAGCAGCCAGGGGAGCAGGTAGAGAAACAGGTTGCCCGCGGCCGACCCCTCGGCCGGGACCACGGTGACTTCGACTTTCTGTCCGTAGAGCTGGGGCATCAGGGTGGGATCGTCGAGCGAGGGGACATTGGTAGTGAAGAGGGTGGCATCAATGAGCTTTCCCTTCTGGTCCGCGGCCACGGCCGGCAGCTTCACCGGCGCGCGGAATTCCCCCCTGACGTTGTGCCCCCTGAGGGTGACCTTCTTCACATTGCCCAGGGAAAGCTCGTCTCGGAAACGGCTGTAGCTGATCTCGACGCCGCGCTCGGCGCTCTGTTTCACCACGGTGCTGTAAAAGAGGTCGAGCAGCAGTACGAGCAGCGCGATAATCAGCAACGGCTTCCAGATGGTCTGCCCCATGAAAACGCTCCTTCCCTCATGTTAACTTTCCAGAGCAATTCTAACTGAGGTATTGCAGCCTGACAAGGCAAAGGACTGGCTGCGGGGCGAGCGGACGCTTTGGAAGTTTAAGTGGAGGAGGAAGACGGATCGGGGTGGGCTGGATCAGTTGGCCTCGATGCGATAGCAGCCGAAACCGAAGGAGGCTCCCTTGCCGAGCTGGGTCGCCTGGCCCAACTGGATCAGGAGGTGGAACGGCTCCAGGTCCCCCTGGAACCGGGCGCTGCCGATGACGCCGGCGGGGCGACCGCCCCAGGATACGAAACGGCAGTCGCAGGAGACGGTCCGGATCGACTCGCTGCGCTGGGACAGCCAGCGGTAGTCCAGATCGGGCTCGGCCCCTTCGTAGTAGTAGGCCAGGGAGGAGACCCGGCGCATCAGGGCACGTACGAAATGGGAAAACTCGAACCTCTTGAGAAGCCGTCCGTCCTGCATGAGCTTGAGCGGTGTGACCAGCCTGAGGGAGACACTGTCCGGGGCGAGCGGCCCGGAGAGCGAGGGGTCGAGCGCGCTCAAAAGCGGCAGCGGCGGAGTGGCGCCGGCGGCTACCGGGGCGCGTCCCCCCCCCGGGCACTCGGCCTCGACCCGGACCAGGGAGGCCTGCATCCCCTGCAAAAGCAGGCCGAAGGCGGCGATGTAGCGTCCGGCCTCCTGAACCGCGCTCCCCAGGAGGGTGAGGGCGCACTCCAGGGTCTTGCCCCGGTTAGGGACCGGTGGGAGCAGCGGGAACTGGAACACGAAGGGAAGCGGCGGCTTCTGATGGCGCCTGACCGCCTCGGGGTCCCGCGCTATCAACTGGCCGAAGTTGGCGGGGTAAGGGCAGCTCGCGCCGGCAAGGCAGCCTGAGCAATCCAGTCTGCGGCAGGAAAGGGTTTTACGGAAGGCGGCGTCGAAGTCGCAGCGGCAGGCGAACAGGGCGCAGGGATCGTCAAGATCCGCTTGCAGCGTGAAGGTGAAAAATAGTCGTACGTAATGCAGTTCCACGGCAGCCTCCCCTCCCCTTTATACACGGCAGCGGAGTTGAGAGGCAACAAAATTGCTCGGGCGGCCTGAGCGGGCTGGACGGCCTGGACGGCCTGAGCGACCTTGCCGGCCCCGCCTCCCGCCGCGCGGCGCCCGGCCCGCCCTATGCCAATCTGCGCTCGAGGTAGCCCTGGACCCGCCCCACCACGTCCAGGACCGCCTGCTCCCGTGGAAGCGTGGCTGCCAACTGCTCCACCACCCCCCTCTCCTTGATCAGTCTGAGGGTAGTGGCGAAGTTGATGTCGTAGATCCAGGAAAGCTGCAGCAGCTTGAAATCGTTCAGGCTTTTCATGGTGGAGAGCTGAACCATCTGCTGCTCGCCTACTGCGGCGAGCACCTCGGGTGAACAGAAGGGGAGATCCGGGAAACCCAGGCCTGCGCCGGAGGCGCGCTCCGCCTCGGGGGCGTGGAAGTAATCTATGAAGACGCGCCAGATGTCGAGCTTGTCGGCGTCACGCAAAAGCCGCAACAGCTCCTCGGTCTCCGGGGCGAGCCCTGCCGGGACCTCGAAGGCGTTGTGCAGCCGCACCGCCAGAGCCACCGCATCGCGCTGGTCTTGGGGGAGGAAGTCCAAAAGGTTATTCTCTTTGATGATCCGGGCGGAGAGGTGGGCGTGGTTGATCGACTCGCTGTCCTTGAAGGTGCGGAAGTCGCGAAACTGCGGGAAGCGTCCCAGGTCGTGGCACAGTGCCGCCACTTCGGCGAGCATCAGGCGCCTCGCGCTCCCTCCTTGGGCGATCAGGAGCGCGGCCTGGCAGACGTTGCGGGTATGCAGCTCTTTCAGATCGAAGTTGCGCTGCAGCTCCTCGTCCGGGGTGCGAAACGAGGCGCACCAGGAGGCGAACCAGGCGCGCAGCTGCGCCAGGTCGGTCACGGTTGCGGCATCACGCATCCTTTCTCTTTTTCAGGAAGTAGTCGGTGAACTCCGCCATGATGGCGGACTCGTCGCCGGACTGGTAGGAGATGATGCTGCGCAGGTGGGCGAAGGAGTCGGCATCGATCTTCTCGAAGGCGCAGCCGATCCCCCCCGGCACCAGCCTGGCCACCACCCCGCTCACGTTGATGACGACCGGATCGGCAGCGGCGGAAAGATAGATAGTGAGCTCAACCGGCGTGCCGACCGGGAGCACCTCCGTGGTCTCCAGGTAAAGGCCGTGCAGGCTCACGTCCTTGACCTCCCCCTTGAACGCCACCCCGTCGCCCTGCAACAGCGCCGAAACCCTGAAATCCACGCGGGAAAAGTTACGCCTGTCTTGCATGATGAACCCCTTTCATCTCTCTGCTAGCTAAAAAAGGGGGCCAAAGGCCCCCTTAGTCTGGTTCAGGTACGGTCGGGGCGAATGATCATTCGCCCCTACGGCCAACTACTGCCCCGGGGGACGGAGCGGACCACTTGATGCTAGTCCTCGAAATTGCCGGTCGGCCCCTTGTCCTTGGAAAGCCCCTGTGCCTGCTTGACCAGCATCTCCTTGGTCCATTCGGCCGGATTTTCGATGCGCTTCCCTTTGGGCCCGAGATCGTGGGAGCCGGCCTTGAGGATCGCCTCGATGGCCAGCGGCGCGGTGTCGCCGGAGTTGAAGACGTTGGTGATCAGGTGATAGGCGAAGTCCTCGACCCGCTTGGCCATGCGCTCGCGCACTTCCTTGGGCTGGGCCAGCAGCTTGTTTTCGAACGGGAGGTTGAGGTTCTTGTAGTCCCCCTTTTTCCACCCCTTGGACTCGGCCATCGCCACCATCTCGGCCCAGAGCTCCTCGGTCATCCCTTCGCCCGGCACCTTGATGAAGCTGCCGTTGGCGTCGAGCTTGGCGTTGCCGTACTCGTTCACCTCAAGACCCCAGGAGATGAACTGCAGCGCGGTAGCGACGTTGGCCTTGGTGGTGCGGGTCTTCTGGGCGATCTGGCGCAGCCTGTCGTAGCTGTTGCCGGAGGTGCCGTGCTGGGCGCCGTTCACGCCGTAGGGCTTGATCGCCTCGTGGATCTCCGCGGTCAGGTCGACCTGGATCCCCGCGTCGCTCGCCTCGATGCCGTGGGTGGTGCCGTTGTTGAGCGCGATCCAGTCCGGGAAGACGTCGCTGGCGTTGAGCCCCCGGATCAGGAAGAGCGCCTCGGCGACGGTGGAGAGCCCCTGCGACCCCTTGATCTCGCCGACCTCGGTCTCCAGACCGGCCCAGGCGGGGATGTATCCGGCCAGTTCCAGGTTGGCCAGGAGGTTTTCCTCATCGGGGAGATGGGAGGCGTCGATGGCGATCGAGGTGATGCCGGCGTCGAACATGCTCGGGATCTCGACCTTGGCGCTCGCGATGTCCGCTGCCCCCTTGATGCCGTAGTGGTCGGCGTGGATGGCGACCGGGATGGTGATACCCAGCTCGTTGCAGACCGCGTCGACCTGGCGCGCCATGTTCCAGTAGTTCACCGGGCAGTAGGCCTTCTGCCCGCCCTCGGACTTGGCGATCTCGATGATGACCGCGGCATTCGCCCGCTGGGCCGCAGCAAGTACGCCGCGGATCACGAAGTGATTCCTGCCGTTCGCGGCCAGGGCCAGGGCGTTTCCCTTGGCGTTCATGGCCCGGTCGATGGCCTTGCCGCTTACCAGCAGGGCTTTGGAGTTGGGGAAAAGACGCGCTACGTTGGGGGGACGACCTACCTCAAGCGCCGTTGCGAAGTCTGAAGCTGTTGCTGGCATATCTCCTCCTTTTCACACGAAATAATGCTGCAATGCAAAAAACGCGTATCTTATAACATCTTAATAGTGCAAAGGCAAGAAAGTTCGCCGGCGGCGCCTCATTGGCCTACGGTGACTTCCGAGGCTCCCCCACCGGGAAACCGGCCGCTCCCCAGGTACTCGCCGCGCCAGAAGGCTGCGGCCTCCCCGGGCGGGAGTCCCCCCTCAACCCGGTCGAAGGCGAAGGTCAGGGGGGTCGCGTCGCTGCGGCTGCCGCTGCGCAGGGTAAGCGGGAAACTGGACAGGGTTGGGAACGCGCCGCGCACCGGTCTGGCCGCCACTCCCTGCGCGGCAGTGCCACTGGATACCAGGTACTGCACCCCCTTTTCGGGGTGCGGCAGCCTGGCGTGCAATAGCAGTGCGCCCGGCTCATCGGAGCCGGACCAGCGGAAATCGTAGCACGGGATCCAGCGCGCGTCGTTTATCAGATAGGAGACCCGGGCACTGGCGCCTAAGAGCCAGATGCGCGCCCGGGCCGGGTTTTTCCCGGCGGCCTCGAGTTCCCGCTCCACTGACTCCAGGGCGCTTTGCACCTTGCGCCTGCTGCGGTACACCGCGTCCAACTGCGCCAGCGCGAACTCGGTCCCCTGCTGCAGGGAGCCCATCGGATCGGGGTTCGACTTGCTCTTCCTGACCCCCTTGCCGCTTTGGGCCTTGGCCGCGGCGGTGAAGATCTCCTCCCTGCCGGCCAGTGACTGCAGCCTTAGCTGCAGCTCACCCCTGCGCTCCTCAAGCCGGGCAATCTGCCGTGCGCCCCGGCGATCGCGGTCCGCGGCAACCAGCTCCACCCTCTGGACCGTCGCGCCCCCCAGCGGCTTGACCCGCAGCGACCCGGGGACGAAGGAGTCCGGCAACTGGAACTCCAGGTAGCCGTTGAGCGCCGCCGCATCCTGCTCCACGCGGGCACCGTCCAGGTAGTAGGTGACGCTCTTCTGGCCGGCAGCGGCCTGCTGACACAGAAGAACCAGGAGAACTGAGCCAACGAGCGCTATCTGTCGCATGCGGCACCTCGCACGCTTCGTCGTTCCAGGTGGAAAACCCAAGTGACAAATGTACAGGGTGCCTGCCTGAATGCAAGCGGCGCCTAGGAAATGCTAGTTGGCGACTTCGAGCAGCTCAACTTCGAAGACCAGGGTCGCGTCGGGCGGTATCACTCCGCCCGCTCCGGCAGCGCCGTACCCCAGCTGGCTCGGGATGATGAGCTTGCGCTTCCCTCCGACCTTCATGGACATGACCCCCTCGTCCCAGCCGGGAATGACCTCGCCCGCGCCGATGCGGAACACGAAGGGCTGGCCGCGGTCCACCGAGCTGTCGAACTTCGTGCCGTCCACCAGCCAGCCGGTGTAATGCACCGTGACATTCTTGCCCGAGGTGGGAGCGGCGCCGGTGCCGGCAACGATATCGGTATAGGAGAGGCCGGAGGCGGTGGTCACCGCGCCTGCGGGGGGGGCGGCCTGGGTTTCCGCGGACTTCTGCGGTGCGCTGCTGGATTCTTTCTGGGAGCAGGCGGGAATGGAAACGGCTGCCAGAAGCAGCAGCAATACAATGAACTTCTCTACATTACGCATTAAAAATCCTTCCTCCGTTGCTGTTTCTTTTGTTGTACATGATCTCTCTCTTTTTATTAGCTGTTAGCGCTAACCTTCCACTACCAGAAACGCCCCCTCCCCTTCAAGGGGAGGGCCGGGGTGGGGATGGGATAGCAGGCGCCATAGCCCCCCATCCCCCACCTGACCTCCCCCTTGAAGGGGGAGGGACGCCCTGGCGGAAGATCGGTTGGGGGTGTTTTTAGCTCAGCAGATGCAGGAACAGGCCGCTCCTCAGCTTGGGCTCGAACCAGGTCGACTTCGGGGGCATGATCTTGTCCACGTCGGCGAGCGCCATCAGTTCCTCGATCGAGGTCGGGAACAGGGAAAAGGCGACCTGGTACTCGCCCGAATCGACCACCCGCTCCAGTTCCTTGACGCCGCGGATGCCGCCCACGAAGTGGATGCGCTGGTCGGTGCGCGGGTTGCGCACCCCCAGCACCGGGCTGAGCAGGTTGTCCTGCAGGATGGAAACGTCCATCGAGGCCACCGCATCGTCCTCGTCGAACGCCCCTTCCCGGGCGATGAGCTGGTACCACTTGCCGGAGAGGTACATGCCGAACTGATGGCGTCCGGTCGGGCTCAGGGCGCCGGCGATGGGAGTCACGTCGAACTTCTCGGCCACGCGTGCCATGAACTCCGCGATGCTCCTGCCGTGCAGGTCCTTGACCACCCGGTTGTAGGGCATGATGGTCATCTCGTTGTCCGGGAAGATCACGGTGAGGAAGAAGTTGTACTCCTCGCTGCCGTTGTGCTTGGGGTTGGCGTCCCTTCTCAGGTCACGCACCCGGCTGGCGGCGGCGCTGCGATGATGGCCGTCGGCGACGTAGAGGGTGGGGATCGCGGCGAAGCCGCGGGTCAGCCGGTCGATCAGGGCGCTGTCGGAGATCATCCAGAGGGCGTGGGAAACGCCGTCGTCGGTGGTGAAGTCGTAGAGCGGCGCACCGGAGGTGACCTGGTCGATGGCCCCGGTGATGGCGGCATCGTTGCGGTAGGTGTAGAACACCGGCTCGTCGTTTGCGTCCAGCGCATCGATGTGCCGTACCCGGTCCTCTTCCTTGTCCGCCCTGGTCAGCTCGTGTTTTTTGATGGTGCCGCTTTGATAGTCGTCCACCCCGGCGCAGACTACCAGCCCGGTCTGGGTGATGCCCCCCATCTTCTGGCGGTAGACGTAATAGCACTCGGTCTCGTCCTGGACCAGCACCCCCTGCGCCAGGAACGATTTCAGGTTCTCGTGCCCCTGGTGGTAGACCAGGTCCGAGTGGATGTCGGTCCCCTGCGGCAGGTCGATTTCCGGCCTGGAGATGTGGAGGAAGCTCACCGGGTTGCCGGCCGCCATCGCCATGGCCTCTTCCGTGTTCATCACGTCATAGGGGAGAGCCGCCACCTTCTCGGCCAGTTCCTTCCTGGGGCGCACCCCTTTGAATGGTTTTATAAATGCCATCACTGCTCCTGTCGATTATGTTCCTTCAGCCTTCAGCCTGCTGTTAAAAATACCTCTTGGCGCCCACGTACCTCTTCTGGAAGTAGGGATCGTCCAGTCCGGTGACCTTGATGTCGTCGCCCCTGCGCGGCGCGTGCACGAAGCGGCCGTTGCCGACGAAAATGCCGACGTGGTTGATCTCGTCGGCGGAGGCGCCGAAGAAAACCAGATCCCCTTCCCGGAGTTCCTCCCTGCCGACCACGTCCCCGACCCGGTACTGCTCACGGGAGGTGCGCGGGATGTTGACGCCGCAGAGATTGTACACGGCCCGGACGAAGCCGCTGCAGTCCATGCCGTCCACCACGGTGTCGCCGCCCCAACGATAGGGAATGCCCACGAAACGCTCGGCGGTGCGGGCCGCGATATCACCCATGTCGCTCTTGTCGCGCCGCGTCGCCGGACCCTCGGGCTTTTGGGCGCTCGCGGCGGGCTTTTTGAGCGACGGCGCCGGAGCCTTTTGCAAGGAGGGCTCGCGCACCGGCGTGACGTGCTGGGGAGGTGCGATGAAATAGGAGGAGACCACCCTCTCCTTGACCAGCTTCTGGGCGGTCCGGCTCGCCTCATCGCGGCGCTCGAAATCGCCGAAGCGCACCGCGTAGATGCCGGTGTCCCGCTTGAAGTAGAAGGCCTCCAGCCCTTTTTCCTGCAGCTTCTTGGTGAGCCGCTCGGCGTTTCTCACGTCAGAGAAGGCCCCCACCTGGATGGCGTAGCCCACGCTCTTGAGCCCCTCGCGCGGGGCGGCGCACCCGGTGGCGACCGGCGACAGCATTAACATGAACATGGTGAAAAGTCGTATCTTATTGAACATCATAAGGTCCTTGCGCTTCGCTATATGTCCTTGGTTTCCCGGCGCACGCCCATCAGGTAGGGGACCACGAAGTCCTCCAGGGCGCCGTCCAGGACCGCGTCCGGGTTGCCGCTCTCCACCCCGGTGCGCAGGTCCTTCACCATCTTGTAGGGGTGCAGCACGTAGGAGCGGATCTGGCTTCCCCAGCCGATCTCCTTCTTCTCGCCGGCGATCTCGGAAGCCTTCGATTCCCGCTCGCGTAGTTCCAGCTCGTACAGCTTGGAGCGCAGCACCTTCATGGCGGTCGCCTTGTTGCTGTGCTGGCTGCGCTCGCTCTGGCAGGCCACCACGGTCCCGGTCGGGATGTGGGTGATCCTGATGGCGGAGTCGGTGGTGTTGACGTGCTGGCCGCCGGCGCCCGAGGAGCGGTAGGTATCGATCCTGAGGTCGGTCTCCACGATCTTGATGTCGATGTCGTCCTCCTCGAGAATGGGGAAGACGAAGACCGAGGCGAACGAGGTGTGGCGCCTGGCGCTGGAGTCGAAGGGGGAGATGCGCACCAGCCGGTGGATGCCCGCCTCCGCCTTCAGGTAGCCGTAGGCGAACTCGCCGGTGACGGCGAAGGTGACCCCCTTCACACCGGCCACGTCCCCCTCCTGGTAATCGGTGATCTCGGTCTTCCACCCCTTGCGTTCGCAGTAGCGGAGGTACATGCGCAGGAGCATCTCGGCCCAGTCCTGGGACTCGGTCCCCCCCGCCCCCGCGTTTATCGCCACGAAGGAGCCCGAGGCGTCGTGCGGGCCGGAGAGCATCCGGCGGAACTCCGCCTGGCTCACCCCCGCCTCCAGCTCCTGGTTCAGGGCGGCGACCTCGGTCAGCGTGGCCTCGTCCTCCTCCTCGCTCCCCAGCTCGATCAGCTCGCGGATATCCTGGGCCTTTCGGTTCAGCTCCTCCCAGCAGGTGACGTCCTTCTCCATCACCATCCGCTCCTTGAGCACCTTCTGGGCCTTGTCCGCGTCGCTCCAGAAGTCGGGGCGCAGGGTCAGCTCCTCGAGCTCCTGCATGCGCTCCTTCTTGTCTTCTACGTCAAAGAGACCCCCGGAGCTTGTTGATCCGCTCTGCGAGCCCTTCCACCTTGGCAACCTCTTCTCTGAACATCTATCTGACTCCTTATAGGCCTGAATGCCTTTCATGTCTTTACTTGAGAGTTCCCTCTCCGCCCGGAGGGGGGAACCTGTTGTCCCTGGCGGCGAATGCCCCCTCCCTAACCCGGCATAGCCGGAGCCAAACAGGTAAAACCGGTCCGACGTAGGTTGGGGTGAACGGACTTACCGTGAACCCCAACGTTGCCATGTTGGGGTTCACGAAGAATCCGTTCACCCCAACCTACTGGGAGTTTTTAAAGACTGAAGTCTTAACAGACTAACCTCCCCCTCCTGGGGAGGGGACTCAACTAGCCATCACCCTTTCCGGGCCTTGCGTCTCCGGAAACAGCTTACCGCGATCACGGTCGCGACTGCCAGACAAAGCAGCGCGAACAGGTCGCCGTGACGGCTGTAGAAACTGCCTGCCTCGCCGCGCCTGACCTGGGCTCCCAGGGTCGCCTCCTCGAAGAGCGGGGTCATCCCCCGGATGTGCCCCTTGCTGTCGATCACCCCGGAGATCCCGGTGTTGGCGGCGCGCACCAGCGGCACCCTGTTCTCCACGGCCCGGAACACCGTCATACTGAGATGCTGATGCGGCGCCGAGGACTTCCCGAACCAGGCGTCGTTGGTGATGTTCACCAGCATGCCGGCCCCGGCCTGGACATAGGCGCGGGCGACCTCGGGGAAGATTCCCTCGAAGCAGACCAAAACGCCGATCTTCCCGGCCGGGGTCTCAAGCGGCACGGCCGCCTTGCCGGGAGAGAAATCCCCGATGCCGGCGACCAGCTTGTTCACGAAGGGAAAAAGCGGCGCCAGCGGCACGTACTCGCCGAAGGGGACCAGGTGCAGCTTGTCGCTTCTCCCCGCGACCTTCCCGGCGGGGGTGATCAGGAAGGCGCTGTTCAGGTAGCGGGTCAGCTCCCCCTCCCGCTCCAGCGCCGGGCTCCCGGTCACCAGGCAGCTCTTCAGCTCGACCGCCAGCTTTTTGACCCGCGCCGCATAGGCGGGATCCCCCTCGAGGTAGAAGGGGAGCGCGCTCTCCGGCCAGACCACCAGGGTCCCGGGGGACTGGCACCCCTTGCGCGACAGCCTCTCGTAGGTCGCCACGGTCGATTCCTGGAAGGCGGGATCCCACTTCACGTCCTGGGGGATGTTACCCTGCACCAGGAGCACCCGCTGCTCCCCCCCCTTCTCCACCTGGTTCAGCGCCCTGAAGCCGTAGCCCAGGGTCGCGGTGAAGAGCGCCAAAAGCACCAGGAAGCCGGCCACAGGGTAAGGGGCCTTCTTGTACCGCAGCGAGGCCCAGACCCGGTAGAAAACCACGTTGGCGCAGGCGACCAGGAAGCTCACCCCGTACACCCCGGTGAGGTCGCTGATCTGAATCAGCGGCAGGATGCGGTACTGGGAGTAGCCCAGGCTGGCCCAGGGGAGACCGGTAAGGAGGTAGGAGCGGATCAGTTCCCCTGCCACCCAGAGTACCGGGAACGACAAAAGGGGGGTGATCCCCCGCTCCTCGGCGCGCCGGGTGAGCCAGAGCACCACCCCGAGATAGAGCGCGAGATAGCCGGCCAGGACCAGGGTCAGGGCGCCGCTCAGGAACCAGGGGAGCTTGCCGTAGCTCACCAGCACTATGTTGAGCCAGTAAAAGATCCCCAGGTAGGCGGCGAAACCGGCGGTGACACCGAGCCGGAAGGCGACCTTGCCGGGGAGCCCCGCGGCAGCAGCCAGAAGCGGCACGAAGGCGAACCAGGCCAGCGGCGAGATCCCCGGCTGCGGGAAGGAGAGCGCCAGCAGACAGCCCGAGACCAGCGCCGACAGGTAGCGCCACACGGTCCCCCCTGAAACAGCCTTCGTTTTTCTCACGACGCTTCCGTTTCCCTATCCTGCGAACCCCTCTCGCGCCGGGCCACGCGCACCCTGGCGATGCGCCTCTCGTCCGCCTCGAGCACGGTCAACACCAGGGTGTCGCTTTCGATCACCTCGCCAGCCGCAGGTATCCGGCCGGTGAGATGGAAGATCAGCCCGCCCAGCGTCTCG
>Ga0209212_1005786_pt1 | contig 14555 bp, 10 predicted proteins | sample RifGroC2_FD_183996 | JGI IMG/M metagenome (GOLD analysis project Ga0209212, IMG submission 183996) | Groundwater microbial communities from Rifle, Colorado, USA - Groundwater C2 (SPAdes) (version 2) | ecosystem: Environmental > Aquatic > Deep subsurface > Groundwater | place: Rifle, Colorado... | reverse complement strand
TCCGCGTGTAACTCGCTCCACTGGGGCACACTTTCACGCATGGGGCATCGGTGCAGTGATTACATAGAACGGGGACAAACATGCGGATCACTTTCGGGTATTGGCCCGATTCCTGTTCAAGCACTTTTCCCCAGAATACCCCCGGCTGGGTTCCGTGCTCGGCCTTGCATGCCACCGTGCATGAGTTGCATGAGATGCAAATTCTCAAGTCGATAGCCATACCGTACCTGGTCATGATTACTCCTCACTGTTCTACTCCCTGGACCTCACTTTGCTTCTGAACAGGTTGACCAGTTTGCGCTGCCACCAATCATTCGACGACGGGCACAAGCGATAGAACCACCAGGGGACCAGGTCGTAGAAAGGAAAAGCGATGATCCCCCTGTTTTTCATCACCCCCTTGAGGATTTTCAACGCCGCATCTTTCGGGGTCATCTCTTTCCATATGAGCGCGTTAAAGGCATCCCGATCTCCATTGAAGATCCTGTAACTCTTTCGAACCTCCGTCTTCACGGACCCCGGACAGGCGACGCTGACGTTTACGCCGAAACTTGCGGCCTCGGGCCTGAGTGAAAGCGAAAGACCGACGACGGCCTGCTTTACCGCGGCATAACCGGTGGCAAGCGCGAACGGGAACAACCCGAAAACGGAGGATACGTTCACGATATGGCCATGCCCCTGCTTCATCATGACCCTGTAGGCGCTCGACGTTCCGTAGACGACGCTCATGATGTCGCTGTCGACGAAATGCCGCCAGTCTTCCAATGCCATGTCCCTGAACTCCCCGAACATGATCACGCCCGCGTTGTTGAACATGTAGTCGAGCGGTCCTTTCGAAGCAACCGTGGTCACAAGCGCGTCCACGGCATCCGGATCCCTCATATCCGTAACGATCGAGGACGCCTTTCCACCGGCTTGGGTTATGATCGAGACGGTCTTGTCCGCCCCTTCCGAGTTGATATCGGCCACATAGACATCCGCCCCCCGTTTCGAGAGTTCGACGCACAGCTCTCGCCCCAAACCGGAGGCGCCGCCGGTCACAATAGCGACCTTGCCTGAAAAGCTCCGCACCTGTCTTCTCCTTGTCGAATCCGCCGCTTATCCCTTTTTCTTCGGCGGGTAATCCGCCGGGTATCCGTAGTAATCCTTGTATACCTGTGAAGCGAGCAAGGTCTGATCCATCCAGCCGGAATCGTGGTAACTCTTGAACAGGTGTATTTTTCCGTTCTCATCGACGATCCAGCTTTGAACGAGGTACACGCTCAGGTACCGTTTGGATCCATCCGGGTTTGTATAATAATGCTGTTCGTCCATCGCGAAATCCGCAACGTTCCCTTCGCAATAAATATTCGTAAAATTAAACGTTGCAAGGGACCAGATGGAAAGAAGGTCCTTGAACCACTGCTTGAGTCCTTCCTTTCCGGAATATTGCCCGGCGTAGGGAATGACATCCACATTGGACTTGAAAACGACTTCCACATCCTCGGCCCACTTGTCGTAAAAGTTCTCCCAGGTTTCTTCCCCGCGGTATAATTTCATGAACGTGTTGTACATGTTGGACATGACACCGGCAGCGTAAACGGTTGATTCCGGGTTGATCTCCGGGTGCGGCATGGTCCCCTGGACGTCCTTGAATTTTGCGTTCCTGGTATTGAATGCCTTCAGGAATGTCGATGAGTCGAAATGGAATCTCAGACCCCTTACACGCCCATCCACATCCAGGTCCACGAGGCCGACCAGTTCAAAATCGAAAACCGAGCCGGATCCCTTGAACTTGAACTCCGCCGCGTAGTGCGCGCTGGCTCCGAAACCATCCACGATAATGAACTGCTTCTTGAATCCAAGAACTTCCACCGCATTATAGAAGTTCACAAAATACGCTTTCAGCTGATCCGTTCCCTGGTAGCATCCAAAAAGCGAATTCAGCTGGTTATAGCCCATGAATTGAAACGCCGGACACTTGGTAAAGTGTCGATCAACCATTTTTTCCACGTCGGCCTTCGAAGGATTTTTCAGGCCGTAAATCGCGTTGACCTGCATTTCAACGGTTTTTCTTACCCATTCCTTATCCATTCCGAGCTCTCCTTAGGTAGTATGAATTCGGCCTTGAACTTCATGCCGTCGGAAGCCTCGCATCATCAATACGTGACCGGCACCAATTCCGTCCGGGATTCCATCCATGGCATCATGCGGCCTCCCAGTGGCCGCCCGACCAGTTCCCCGGCAAATTTTATCGCCTTGCGCAATCCCTCCACTTCTATCCCTGTTTCGAACCCGCACTGGGAAAGCATGAGGACCAGATCCTCCGTGGCCAGGTTCCCGGACGCCTGGGGCGCAAACGGACATCCGCCGAGACCGCCGATGCTGCTATCGAACTTTCGAACACCGACATGAAGGGCTGCCCACACGTTCGCCAAAGCCAATGCGCGGGTATCGTGAAAATGGGCGGAGATCTTTTCGAGACCGATTTTACGGGATATCCCGCTGAATAGCCGGAAAACACGCGTGGGATTGGCCAGCCCGAGCGGGTCCGCGATAATCACCTCGTTCGTCCCTGCGCCGAACATTTCTTCCGCCATTTCAATGAAACGTTCGTCCGGGATCGGTCCTTCGAACGGGCAAAGAAACACGCCGGATAAATACGTGCGGCTCCTTACACCATCCTTCCCTGCTTGTCGGATCACATCGCAGCACGCCGCCTTCGCCTGTTGGAGAGACAGATTGATATTCTTCCTGTTCATCGTATCGGATGCGGCGAGAACGTATGCTACCGATTTGGCGCCGGCTTCAACCGCCCGCTCGTATCCCTTCAAATTCGGGATCAATACCGAATAGTCCATCCTGTCTTTTTCCGGCAACGCTTTGTAGAGGTCCGATGCGTCCGCCATCTGTGGGACCGCTTTGGGGGATACGAAACTTGTCGCTTCGATATTTTTCACGCCTGCGGCGACCAGGATTCGCACAAGCGCCAATTTCCCTTCAGTGGGTACGATCACCGACTGGTTTTGCAGGCCGTCGCGCAAACCGACCTCGTTGATCGTCACATGATTCAATGGAGACCTCCCGTTGTCTGACACGTCAACCGATGACGTTTCTATTCCGCAACTCCGCTACGCGATCCTTTGTGTAACCGAGTTTTCCGATGAGAATCTCCTCGGTGTGTTGACCCAGTTGGGGAGGATACGTGTATTCCTCCGTAGTGTTCTCCGATAGTTTTATAGGGTTCCCCGGCATTCTCGCTTCGTCCCCGTTGGCATTTTTTACCGTGATCACCATATTCCTCGCTATTATTTGCGGGTCGCTCAATGCCTGGGAAAATTTATTTACAGGTGCGCAAGGTATTCTTTTTTCCTGAAGTTTTTTAAGCCAATATCCAGCGGGGTGCGTCATTAGCATATCCTGAACGATATTGTTTATTTTATCGCGATCCTCGAACCGTCCCGGCTGGGTCAGATATTTTTCGTTGCGAAGAACGGGGGAATCGATTACTTCGAGAAGATTTTTCCAGAAATGATCCCCGATGACCGCGATGATGATCCAGTCGGATTGCGTACGAAACGTATTGTAAGGTATGTGGACGAAATGGCCGTTTCCCAGGGGCTCCGGATCCTTCCCGGAGAGCAGATACATCGTCGCCATGTAGTTCAGCAAGGAAATCTGGCAGTCCAGCATGGACACGTCGACATGTTGCCCACGCCCCGTGGTACCCCTTGCGCATACCGCGGCGAGCACGCCCAACGCTCCGAAGAGGCCCCCGGACAAATCCCCGATGGGGATGCCGGCACGAAGCGGCGGCCCCTCCGGCTCACCGGTGATGGACATGCCCCCGCCCATCCCCTGCACTACCTGGTCAAAGGCGGGACGGTCGATCTCGGGGCCCGTTTCTCCGAAACCCGTCACCGTGCATGTGATGATCTTCGGGTTGATGGATGAGAGAACGTCGTGATCGATCTTCAACCGCTTTGTAACACCGGCGCTGAAGTTATCGATGACGATGTCGGCGATTTTCGCCAGTCCATAAAATATTTCGAGCCCGGCTTGGGATTTCAGATCGATCGCGATACTGCGCTTGTTTCGGTTCAACGTGAGGAAATACGGCCCCAACCCGGACCTTGAATATTCCGGGTGTTCGCTCAGCGCTGTTCGGGTGATCTCGCCCTTGCCGGGAGGCTCGATCTTAATGGTTTGGGCCCCCATGTCCGCAAGCAGCATCGTCGCGTAGGGCCCGGACAACATGTGCGTCAGATCGAGGATTAACAGGTGCTCCAATGCCTTCATGATTTCCCCTCGGATTCTAAATTTATCTATCTATGGGAAAATACCTGCAAACAAGCTCATTCCTTTGCCCGGACTGAGAAGCAACAAATGGGCCAACCCTGCCTCGCCCTTGTTGCGTGTACCCGATGAGACAATTATCTATTTAAATTTATAGGGTATTTTTGACGAAGCCGGATTGGGCCCGAGAGGTTCGGGAGATTCGACAAGGAACAATTTTACACGGATGAAAAGTTACCGTTCCAACGATGAAACAACGTGGAGGGGAGGAAAACGGGAGGGAGATTTCCGTCCAGGAATCGTTTGGGATCATCAATCAAGGAGAATGCCCGATGCCCGGGGGGTACCACATCACGCTCGGGATGGAAGCCATGGAGGTCCGCGGGATCTCCATGGCGCTCCCCATTTTAAGCACGACTCGCCCCCAGCCTACCTCGGGCCGGGTCCTCGAAACGGCCTCCAGCATTTCTCCACGAATTCGATATCGTTTCGCCACCAGGAGTTGTTGTACAAAGCCGGCATCCTGGCGTGTTCCAGGCTCCTCGGGATCAAGCGCTCTCCGGTTTTCCAAGGCCCGATTTTATACTCCTCGAGGAGATATTCCCTTCCCAGGTTCGGGTTCAGCGGACAGGCGAGATACATTCCGGCCAAGCCGCGCAAGATGCAGGTGTTGCACCTTGTGCAACGCTTGATTTCATCCGCTTTCCCGTCCGCGAGCTTGTTGGGATATTCCGGGTCGCACAAGAGCTGGCGCCCCAGGGCGGATATATCGAAAGCCCCCGCTCCGATATCCTTGTCGGCTTTCTCCGGATCGTGTTGAGACGCGACGATGATCGGAATTTTCAGCGCACTCTTGAAATCCTTGCCATGTTCCGGTATATGCGCGGCGCGGTCGGCGTCCGGGATCTGGTGCCCGCACTCCTCGAGCCCGCCCCCGTCGGATAAATGGATGCAGTCCACTCCCCTCGCTTCAAGGTCCTTCGCCACGTCGATCATCTCGTTTCGGCTCAACCCCCCTTCCATGTGCTCCTCGGCGCTGATCCGGACGATCAACGGGACACCCTGGACCGCGTACCGCACCACTTCCACCAGGTCGTTCAGGAAGCGCTTCCGATTTCTCCACTCTCCGCCGTACATGTCGGTCCTCTTGTTGCTGAACGGCGACAGGAACTCGTGGCAGAGGAATCCGTGCCCGGCATGGATCTCGATCATGTCGAACCCGCACAGGACGGCCAACTGGCAGCTGTTGGCGAATTCCTTCTGCTCGCTTCGGATTTCGGATATGGTCATCTCCCGCGTCATCGGCCCGACGAGGAACTCCCGCCCACGCATGTCCACCGACAAGGAGCCGGCCATGGCATTGAACATCTTTTCCTTCGTCATTTCGTATGGCAGATTCGCCGTTGGCGCCGGCACCGGAAGGTCGCGCTCATACGGCGTCGATTGGCGCCCCGAACCCGGGCTCATCTGGGCGCACGCCACGGCGCCGAAATAGTGGACGCGTTCCGCATAGAGCGTGGGTCCAAGCTGATGGCCGGGGTGATAAAGAACCGTCGTGCGGCCCACGGGAAATTGCGCCGCCAATTTGGTCCCCAGAAAGACGCCGCTGATCACCAGCCCGGGTCCGCCTTTGGCGCGAGCACCGATATAAGCGAGGCCCTGTTCCGTGGTCTCGCCGTTCGGCCCGCTCATGTACGTCTGCATGGGAGCCACGGCGATCCGGTTTTTCAATTCGACATGGGAGATCTTGATGGGCGAAAGAAGATTTTTAAACTTTTTCCCTTCCATTTCCGTCTTTTTTCCTTTCCGCGGGTATTTTTTTATAAAAGGGAGTCAGATCCTTCTGAAAAGCCGATTTCATCAACCATCGATTCAATCCGGTGACAGCAACAAGCGGACCAACTTCCTCCTTACATATGCCAACTCGCCATCAAGACCAAACCTCCTATCCGATGAAAATGAATAAACATTTTATCATACGATGGTGCGCGCACGAACCTTTTCGGTATCCACGGAGAACAATTTTCCAGAACTGGAAATTTTTCGTTGCAAGCATGAAACATCGAATGATACAATTTCACGCAAACGGCGTTTGATGAAGACGGGCGGAAATTCTCCCATAATCGCCCGATAATTCCAACGGTTACGATGCGGGATCGTAATCGGCGAACCCGCTCCGACGAGGCCCAAGGGGGAGAACCGAAGGGACATGAGCACAATTACATCCAACAAACCAAGGATTTACGCCATCAGCCACATCCGCGCAAGCCGGATGATAAGCCATATTCTCCCGGATTACGCAAACATTGCGGATATTCGAATCATCAACCAGTCGTTTGACGATGCCCTTTTCGCAGCGCGCGAACTGGAAAAAGCGGGTGAAGTGGATGTTTTTCTCAGCGGCGGATCGAATGGCGAGTATCTGAGGAACAATGTCTCCGTGCCTGTTGTACTCATTAAAGTAACAGGGTTCGATATATTAAATGCAATTGTAAAAGCAAGAAAAATATCAGACTGTATAGCAATCGTAACCTACAAGATAACAAATACTGAACTTGAGATTGTAAAGCAGGCATTAAACATTACAATTGAACAAAGATCCTATACTACGATAGAAGACGCAAAAGATTGCTTTCGTGAACTTGCCAATGACGGATACAAAGTTATCGTTGGATCCAGTATTATTACAGAATTGGCAGAGCAACATGGATTAACCGGCATACTTCTGTATTCAGAGAATTCGATTCGCCGGGCAGTGGAAGATGCGATCGAAATCGCGCGTATTACAAAAGCAGAAGAAAATCGCCGCGAACATTTGAATACCATTCTTCGTAATTTGAACGAAGGCGTCGTTGCTGTAGATATGGAGGAAAAAGTCCAATCCATCAATCCTACCATGGAAAAATTGTTGAATATCCCACATAAATCCTCTGCGGGAATCCGTTTGAGCAGCATTGTCGACCTCGGCCTGCAAGAAACCTTGCGAACGGGCATGGGAAAACTAAACCAAATACAAAAGATCGGATTTCGAACGATCGTGGCAAGCAGGATTCCCATATTTGAGCACGGACTACAGACGGGAGCGGTATTGACTTGTCAGGACTCGAGACTTATCCAACAGGCGGATCGGAATATACGGTCTCAGAGTAAAGTCCGTAACATTACGGCGAAATATGAATTATCCATGATTCTGGGAACATCTGCCGCGATCCAACGGGCGAAGGTGCTGGCGAACCAATACGCAAAAACCATTTCCACGATCCTGATCACAGGGGAAACCGGTACCGGAAAGGAATTGTTTGCACAGGGAATCCATAATGCGAGCCCGCGAAAAAGTAACCCGTTCGTCGCGATCAACTGCGCGGCGTTTCCGGAATCGTTGCTGGAGAGCGAACTGTTTGGGCATGAGGAAGGGGCATTCAGCGGTTCAAAAAGGGGTGGGAAGACAGGCTTGTTTGAAGCTGCCCATACCGGAACGATATTTTTGGATGAAATCGGAGACATGCCTTTTTCCCTCCAAACCCGCCTGCTTCGTGTCCTTCAAGAAAAAGAAATTCTTCGGGTGGGAAGTAACGAACCAATGCAAGTGGATATACGGGTTATTGCAGCCACCAATCACAACCTGAAAAAGAGCGTAATCGATGGGAACTTCAGAGAGGATCTTTTTTATCGATTGAATATACTTTGCATCAATCTGCCACCGCTAAGAGAACGTATTGATGATTTGCCGATAATAGCCTCCCGCTTGTTGAACAATTCTTTCCGTCGCCTGGGGTCAAATCTTGTGGAAGAAAAGTTGCTTGAGTTTTTATTACCATATTTCACAAATTATTCTTGGCCAGGGAACATCCGAGAGCTAGAGAATGTAGTTGAACGACTTGCACACTATCACGTTGATAGAGGACTTCCAAACATTGTAGATATCCCAAACTTACGTAGTATTATTCCAGAAATATTCAATGAAATTCCACCGGAAAGCTACAAGGAAAATGATACATCGTTATTGAAATCCGTAAGTAAAGCAACCGAGGCAATGCACATCGAAAGGGTAGTTTCGGAGTGCAGTGGAAACTATATCGAAGCTGCCAAGAGGTTGGGGATCAGTCGGACCACATTATGGCGAAGACTGAATAAATCCATGTGATCGATTCATCATTACGATTACTGCCGGATCGCTTCGATCACCAATTCCGCCAAATCCACGATCCTTATTTTCTCGTCCATGTTTTTCGACTTGATTCCGTCTTCCATCATGGTGAGGCAATAGGGACAGGCGGTTGCGATGAATTCCGGGCTGGTGTCCAAGGCGTCTTCCGTTCGCCTGATGTTGATCCTTTCCCCGAGACGCTCTTCCATCCATATCCGGCCTCCACCTGCTCCGCAGCAAAAACTTTCTTGTGAGGACCCGCGCATTTCGGCAAACCGGAAACCCGATCTATTTATGATGTCCCGCGGCGCCCGATAAACTCCGTTATGCCGCCCAAGGTAACAGGGATCCTGATATGTGATGGTTCCTCCCGTTTCCCCTTTCAACTTAATCTGTCCCGTTTCGATCAACCGGTGGACAAATTCGGTGTGATGGATCACCTCATAGGTCCCGCCGAATTGCGGATACTCGTTTTTCAACGCGTTGAAACAATGAGGACATTGCGTAATGATCTTCTTGATGCCATAGCCTCGCAAGGTTTCCATGTTTTCTTGAACCAGTGATTGGAAAAGATATTCATTCCCCAACCTGCGGGCGGAATCCCCGCAGCATTTTTCCTCGGAGCCGAGGATGGCAAATTCAACACCGGCATGGTTCAAGATGCCGGCCATCGCCGTAGCGACACGCCTGTTTCGGTCCTCGAATGAACCGGCGCATCCTACCCAATAAAGAAATTCCGGGGTACCCACGTTCGCAACCACATTCACATCCAGCCCATTCGACCAGTCAGCCCTTTTCGTCCGGCCTAACCCCCACGGGTTCCCGCTGTATTCCATGTTCCTGAATACGGGATTCAGTTCGGTCGGGAACCTGCTTTCCATTAGTACCCGGTTGCGGCGCATCCCTATGATCTTCGGGATATGCTCCACGAAAACCGGGCACTGCTCCATGCACGATCCGCAGGTCGTACAGGCCCAAAGGGCATCTTCTTCGATGATGTCGCCAATGAAATTTTTGACGGAGTGCCGGTCGTCGGGAGTCAACCGTTCTTTCTCCGCCATATGAGCTCGTAAATCCATGATCAATTTCCTGGGCGATAGAGGTTTTGCCGTCACGTGGGCGGGACAATGGCTCTGGCAGCGGTCGCAGCGGACACAGGCGTCGGTATCAAGCAAATCCTTCCAGGTGAAGTCTTCCAGTGCACCCGCACCGAAGCGCTTGATGTCGTCATTATCGATTTCCAGCGGAGGCAACATCCCCGTCGGTTGCATCGACCGGAAATATGTATTCAACGGCGCGGTGACGATGTGGATCATTTTGGAATATGGAACGTAGCCGATCATTCCGAAGGACAGCGACGCGTGCGCCATCCATGCGATTTTATGCGTGCTGTTCAGTTTGTTCCGGGCAGCGCCGCGAAATATCCCCGCCAGGAAATTGCCCACGGGGGACCATGCTCCGGACGGGTCGCCGGTGGAAGCGATTCTGAGACTTTCGACAAGGAACCCGGTGAGGATAATTCCGGTCAGCAGCGCAAGAACAACTCCATCCTCCGACCGGTTTTCCAGCCCTCCATCTTTATCAAGATAGCGGCGATGAAAGGAAACAAGCAGCCCGGCCAGCACCCCCAGCCCTGCCGTATCCATCGCAAGTTTGAAGTATAGATAGAATCGCCCTTGCAGCAGCCTCGTTCCCAAATCCGCCTGGAGCGCGACGATGGTGGTTCCGACAAAGAGGGTGGCCATCCCCCAGAAAATCACCAGATGCATCCATCCGGGGCGGCCCCTGCGCAGGATCCGTCCATGACCGAGGACCAGATTCAGGGCGGACTTTGTCCTGTCCCATGCATGGTCGTTCCGACCGGCGGGTTGCCCCAGCCGCCACATGGAAACTCTCCGATACATCCCGTACCCGAACGCGATGAATGCCGCCGCGGAAAAAAGGTAGATCATTCCCCGGTTGGCTATATTCCAGAATATCTCCCGGCCCGTAATCAACCCCATCCTGCTTTTTCCGATCCGTTTCCCTTCATGGAAGCAAAACCAGTTTTTCTTTCAGCAGGTGTTCCACGGTTTTCAACGTGGACGCCCGGTCCGGGCATGGTCGAATATTGCTCTCTTTCTTCGCCTGCGCGCCTCCGGAGAGGATCCGCTGAAGCCGGGCCACGACGGGCATCCCGGTGGCAGCCCCCAATGCGCTTCTTCTTCTGGGCTTGGGAGGCGTCACGCGCTCCAATTGAACCAGAGGCGGGGGCACCCCCGCCAGCCCGATGGCCCCCAGATCGAGGCTCGCGATTTGAATCTTCCGAACCCTGCGACGGTCCGGGTACCGCGGGTACCTCAGGGGCGGGCCTTTTTCCATGGTGACCAGGGCAGGCAGGGGACAGGACATCGTGAGCATCCTTCCGGGGATCCGTTTCTCCACCCGGATGGATTCCGAATCCCGGCCCATCTCGACGCTTCGGGCGCACGTGATCTGCGGCAGCCCGAGGAGTTCGGCGAGCATCGGCCCCGTTTGGGCGTGCTCCACGTCCGCCCTCCGCCAACCGGCCAGGATCAGTTGGAACGGCCGCGCCCGGATCGCGGCAGCCAGGATCATCGCGAGCCCATACGGATCCGCTTCCTCCACCCCTTCGTCCCAGACCCGGACAACTTCATCGGCCCCCGCGGCGAGGCACTCCCGGAGGACATCCTCGGCGGACGGTGGGGCTACGCTGACCACCCGGATACGGAAACCGGGAAGACGGTCCCCGATCAGGAGAGCCTGCTCCAGTGCGATCGTATCCGGAGGGTTCAGGATCCAGCGGCGGGATGCCGGATCGATCCGTCCCCGCGACGGGTCGAGGAGCACCGGATCCCGGCAATCGTGCACCGGGGCGACCGTGACGACGATGCCCGGTCCCGTCTCGTTCATGCGGATCGCTCCTGCCGATCCGCTTCGGCAGCGGCCTTCCGGAACGCATCGATCATGACGGGGAGGACGTCTTGAACATCCCCCAGGATCCCCAACGTCGCGATTCGGAAGATGGGTGCGTTCGGGTCGGTGTTGATCGCCACGATGGTCTCCGAGGACTGCATCCCCATCAGGTGATGTATGGCCCCCGATATGCCGCAGGCAACGTACAGGCCGGGGGAGACGACCTTGCCGGTCACCCCGACCATGCTTTCCCTCGGTCTCCATTTCAAGTCCACCGCCATACGGGAGGCGCCCACGGTCCCTCCCAGCACCTCGGCCAAGTCCTCCAGGAGTCGAAAATTCTCTCCGGCCTGCATCCCCTTGCCTCCCGCTACGATCACCTCCGCATCCTCAAGGTCCACCTGGGAGGGTATTTCCCGGACGGCTTGCTCGATGTTCACCCTATCTACACGGAGAGAAAGCGTCTTGCCCCGAAATTCCGGGGTTTCCAGGGTGAATCGATCCTTGGAAGGCGCCCGCTCCACCTCTGCGATCTTGGGAGCCAGCGTGACAATGGCAGGACCCTTGGCCTGGAAGGAGAAAATCATGGAGGCGTGGGGACGGTATGCGGTGCGGGTCACCTGAAGCCCGCCTCTCTGGGGATTCAGGAAAGTGGCTTCCGTGACCAGGCCGCTGCAAAGCCGCGCGGAGAGTCGCGGCGCCAGATCCCGCGTCAGGGCCGAACTCCCCATCAAAAGGAGATCCGGTGCCTGGTCCTGCAGTATTTGCTCCAGGCGGTCGGTGTACCGCTCCGTGGAATACTCGGAGAGGGACTCCTCCTCGCAAACCAGCACGCGATCCACGCCAAACCGCCGGAGATCCTCAAGGACTTTCGAGGGAACCCGATGGCCCAGGACCAACGCGTTGCAGCGCGCATCGAACTTCCCGGCGTGCCGAACCGCCTCGGAAACGGCCTCCTGGCTAACGCGCAGGATCTTTTCGCCAACGTATTCGACGAAAACGCAGATTTCCGCCAACCCTCAAATCCCCGCTGCGGCTTTGTACCCCTCGTGGATGGCGTCGATGAGAAGCCGGGGCGCCATGGCGTCTCCGATTTTGACGACGTGCTTGACCTTGTCCTTGAGCTCGGCAAAAAGCCCGTCGTTGGCCTTGCGCCAGTAGGACAGCACGAGGGTGTCGGCCGGCAATTCCTGTTCCTGCTCGGTGAATACGTCCCGGATGGTGACATGGCCGGGGGCCGCTTTCTTGACCTGGTGATCGCTCACCCGTTTGACACCTTTGCTTCCCAGGGTCATGAACTGGAATCCCAAGGTGATCAACTCCACGTTGTAGGGGTTGCTCGTGAAGAGCCGCACGGGAAAAGGCATGATCACCGTGACCTCTTTCCCCTGGTCGGCGAGCACCTCGGCGGCTACGAGCCCCTTTGAATAATTCTGGTAATCCGCAATCACCACCCGTTTCCCGCACTTCACCTTGTTTTGCAGCACATCCTCCACCGTGACGACGTGTGCCGCCCGCCCGATTTCGATGGAAGAACCCGGTCCCACCTTGTCCGGCGCCGGGTCCTCGATGGCAAGTCCGCCGGTGGCCAGGATGACCACGTCCGGATTTTCCCCGAGCACGGCATCCGCGGTAACGTCGGTGTTCATGCGCACATCCACATTAAGCCTTTCCAGTTCGTGCTTGAGGAACCGAACCGCCTGCCCGAACTCCTGGCGGCTGGGAGCCATTGCCATGATCCGGATCGCCCCGCCCAGTTCCCCGGTCTTCTCAAAGAGGGTCACGTCGTGGCCCCGTTTCCGGGCGACGATGGCCGCCTCCATCCCGGCGCACCCTCCCCCCACCACCAGGACCTTCTTCCGGACGGCGGCAGGGGTTACCTTCCGCTCGGACTCGAAGCCGGCTTCCGGGTTCTGGAGGCAGGTGATCGCCTCCTTGTGGCAGAAACGGTCCCAGCACCCTTCGTTGCATGCGATGCACTGACGGATGTCGTTGAGCCTTCCCTCCTCCGCCTTTCGCGGCAATTCCGGATCGCAGATCATGGCGCGAGCCATGCCCACCATGTCGGCCTCGTGGTTCTTGATGATATCTTCCGCGGTGACCGGGTCGTTGATCCGGATGGCCGTGAAGACCGGCAGGTCCACGAGCTGCTTGATTTCCGACGCAAGGTAAACCATCGGGCGAGGCGGGATCATCATCGGCGGGACGGCGTAGGCCCCGGACTTGTAGGAAGCGGCGGTTACGTTCAGGAAGTCGAGCTTGCCGGTCCGGGCCCAGATGGAGAACACCTCCTTCGCATCCTCCAGGTTGAATCCTTCCGGGATGAACTCGTCGCCTGCCGCGCGGAGTCCCACGACGAAATCCGGTCCCACGGCTTCCCGGACCGCGTCGATGACCTCCATGCTGAACCGCATCCGGTTCTCGAGGCTCCCCCCGTACTCGTCCTTGCGGATGTTCTGCGACGGGGAAAGAAACTGCTGCTGGAGGTAGCCGTGTCCGAAGTTGAACTCCACTCCGTCGTAGCCGGCTTCCCTGGCCCGCATGGAGGCGTCCACGAAATACCGGACCGCATCCCGGATGTCGTCCTTGTCCATCGCCACCGGGCACTCGCCGATCATCGGGTTGGGAATCCCGGAGGAGGACTGACCGGGGTAGCCGGTATAGAAGGTCGTGCTCACGTGGCCGCAATGCCAAAGTTGAAGGAATATCCTTGCGCCGTGGGAGTGAACGGCCTCCCCGATCCTCCTTAGGATAGGAACGATCTCGTCCCGGTACGCCTGCGGGAACACTTCCGAATGGTACTGCGTATGGGGGGAGACCGCCGTGGCCTCCTGGATGATGAGCCCCACCCCTCCCCTGGCCCGCGCTTCGTAGTAATGGAGGAGCCGATCGGTCGGAAGACCCTTCTCCGCGAAACCCGTGATGTGGGCGGGCTGGAAGATCCGGTTCTTGATGGTCACGTTCCCGATCCGGATCGGAGAGAAGAGATGCTCGAAATCGCTCATGGCCGGTTCCTTTCGGCGGTTCCCTGGTTGGGTCTCCCCGAGGGTGGGTTCGCGCGAGTCTGGCGCATCGCTCATTCGATAGCCACGACATGGAACCCCAACTCGGGCACTTCCGCTCTGGTAATCTGGAATTGTCGGCCGTTAAGCGTATGCTTGAACTCCGCCTCGGTCCGTACCCTTCTCGCCAGATCCGCGAGTTCCATCGGTTTGTT
>Ga0209212_1005785_pt1 | contig 14556 bp, 11 predicted proteins | sample RifGroC2_FD_183996 | JGI IMG/M metagenome (GOLD analysis project Ga0209212, IMG submission 183996) | Groundwater microbial communities from Rifle, Colorado, USA - Groundwater C2 (SPAdes) (version 2) | ecosystem: Environmental > Aquatic > Deep subsurface > Groundwater | place: Rifle, Colorado... | reverse complement strand
CCCCGAGGAAACGGAACGTCTCCAGGATGAGGGCGTCCTTGTTCTCGAAGTACCGGTAGATGGTCCCGGCGGCCACGTCGGCGCGCTCGGCCACCGCCGACATCGGGGCGCCGTGAAAGCCGTGCTCCGCCACAAGGTCCAGGGCCGCGTGGATCACGGCGCTACGCTTTTCTTCCTTGTCCAAAGGATCCTTTCCCGTCGATGAGCCTTCCGCCGGAATGAACGCTCATTCCAATGTATCCCCAAAAGGAACCCCTGTAAACCCCCTGCGCGACCCGTCCACAACCATGAAACATGATGGCCTCGCAAAAACTCACGTGCCCGTTCCCGCCCAAAACCGGGCGGGGACCAGGTGCGAAGCCAGTTGGTCGACGACCGTGCGAACCAAGTGCGTGAATTGAGCGTGAACGTACACGATTCCATCGAGAACGCGGGGCAATCTCCCGTTTGGAACGATTCGTCCCCCGTTTCCCGGGCGCCGGACAGCCGCCGCCCGCAGGAGATTGAGCCCGAGCACCTTGAGCACCACGGCAAACCGCACGGCGGGCATGCCTCGAACGCGAAGGTGCTTGACCCCGGTCAGACGATCCAGGGCCGAGAAGGTCCCCTCGACGCCCGCACGGAACCGGTACCGGTCACGGAACTTCTCCGTCTTCTCCCGGGCGCGACGTCTTGCCATTTTGACCTGCTTCCTGTCGTAGGAGAACCCGTATCCGTTGCGGACCGACTTGATCGGGCATTCTTTCCGTCGCGGGCATTCGAAGCAGTGACCGATTGAGAAGACCACCTCGCGATGATTCCCGCGGGCGACGTCCTCGATCGGCGCGTGTCCCATCGGGCAACCGGCGATCCCGCCTTCTTCGGTCAGCGCAAACTCCGACAGGGACGACGACTTGCTCTTTTTCTCCCCGCCCGGCACCGGAGCGAGGACTTCCGCCCCCATCGCGGCGGCCGCGGTCACGTTCTTCTCGCTGCCGTAGAGGGAATCCGCAAGAACCTCCGCGGGACCAAGACCGCGTTCCTTGGCGTCTTCAATCGCCGGGATCAGCGCGTGGGCGTCACTTAGGTGAGCAGGTTCGACGGCAACATGCGTGATCAGGGAGAGCCCCGGTTCCTTCTCGCCGTCCGCACCGGCAGGGATGTATGTCTCCATCACCTGCGCCTGATACCCTTGACCCTTGTGACCGCAATACGTCGCATCCAGGTCGGACGGGTTCTGGAGAGAGTCGGAGCGGACCTCGCCGGGAGGCTTGACGGACACCGTTCCCCCGCTCTCCGTCGACTCCACCGTGCACTGGTCGGACAGGACCCGGCTCATCGTCTGGTAGCTGCTCATCGCCGCCACTTTCTCGTCCCCCGCAAAACGACGGGCCAGATCGAACAGGTCGGAGGCGACCTTTTCCAAGGTCTTCTCCGACTCGGATGGCTTGGGCATCGAGAAGACGCCCTGTCCCTTGCGGGTGAGGTACCGATCGGAGAACGATCCGTCAAGCGATTCGAAGAGATCCCGGTGATGGCGTTTGAGGTTGACGAGAAACGCCCGGATCACCCGCACGAAGATCCCGATCCGCCCCAGGTGGCGCATGTTCGACTCGATGTGGACCGAGTCGAGCCGCTGGGTCCTGGTGTCCACGGAGAAGACCCGGGCCAGCTTGTCGGTGATCTGGGAAAACAGTACGGTGTCCAGTTTCTTTTTGGTCAGGATCCCCCGCATCGTCCACAACGTCCTGGGGCAAATGTACTTGGCGGCATCCGACTCCCCGTCAAGGTCCAGAGCAAAATGCCACTCGATCGAAAAGGCCAGTTGCCTGACCGTTTCCTCGTCGTCAAGATCAAGCATCTGCTGGAAGATCAGGGCGCCCAGGGTGGTGTACATCTCCTTGGTGGGGCGTCCGTTGATCTCGTCGAACGCGGTGGCCAGTTTCTCGACGGGCAACTCCGGGAGGATCTCCCGGCGGAAGAGACCGGCCCAGGAATCGTCGAGGAGTTTGCGCCTTTTGGGTCCCATGTGGGCCCATTTGTCGAAAAGTTGCCCGGTTTTGCAGTCCCGTGCGTGGAACATGCGATTCTCCCGTAATCCTTTAATATTACACGGGATTTTAGCTAAAACCGGCATCGAAAGTCAAGAGGAAAGTGAGAAAATACCGTTGTTTTTCAACATATTTTCACCGAGGGACTTTTTGCGATTTCATCAATCTTAGGATGATATAAACATATGTTGACGGATGCACACTGTGTCGAGTTTTATCATTCATTGGTTAAGCGTTCTGGTGCGGACAGGGGGCTGCACAGGGCCCGCTCGATCAGTGCCACCGCTTGATCGATATGATCGGGTGTCGTGAAGCGCCCAACGCCGAACCGAATGGAAGATTCCGACTCTTCGACTGAGAGACCGATTGCCCGAAGAACGTGTGATGGCTCTGGAATGCCCGATGTACAAGCCGATCCAGTTGAGGCCGCAAGAGTCGGTTGAACGCTTGCTAAGAGGTCACTTCCGCAAAATCCTGCAAACCGGACACTCGCGTTTCCTGGATGACGTAAGGTAGCACTGGGGCCGTTAAGAATAATCCCAGGTCGTATGGCAATAAGGCGATCTACAAGACGATCTCGAAGATGGCGAATCCGTAGGCGCTCTTCTTCTGCCGCTTCTGTCACCATGAGCATTGCTGCTATTCCGAACCCTACACATAATGGCACTGGCAGCGTACCAGGCCTCAGTCCATTTTGCTGATCACCTCCATACATTAAGGGCTCAATGTGGGATTGCACAGCTCGGCGTACATAGAGCGATCCGATCCCCTTCGGGCCATATATTTTGTGGCCTGAGAGGCTCGCCAAATCTAGGCCAAGTTCGTCGACGTCAAACCGGGTGGCGGAAAGAGCTTGCGCTGCGTCGGAGTGAATATATGCCCCCACCCGGTGCACACGTTCGGCGACTTCACGTAGCGGTTGCAGACTTCCGATCTCATTATTGACTGCCATGACAGACACCAGCAGAACGTCGTCAGCAAGTAGCCTTTCGAGAGCCGCGAGATCGACGATTCCATCTCGATCAACGGGGATTTGTTCGACGGCGAATCCATATCGGGCTGTTGCCCTCGCCGAGGAGAGTACACTCTTATGTTCAATGGCACTAACGAGAATACGGCAGCGATCGCTAGGTGCGCGTCGGATGATCCCAAGAATGGCTAGGTTGTTGGCCTCTGTCGCACCAGAGGTGAAGATGATCTCGTCCTGATCCGAACCAATAATTTGCGCAATCTGATCAGCGGCCTTGTCGACCGCAGCGTGCGCCCGCCATCCAAGTGCATGGTCGGACGCATGCGGATTCGCGGGCTCCTCCGATAGAAATGGAGTCATCGCTTCTATGACCAAGCGGTCCATTGGCGTAGATGCTTGATAATCAAGGTATATCGCCTTATGGTGCCCCTGTTTTTCATTCAAGGCACACCCCCACCTCCCGAGGCTTAAATTGCTATTAACTGGAACCCTCTTCCAGTTGTTGACTATAACCTACCCGATGCAGTATTGTCGAACTGGTAAACCAATCCAGGTCGAGGCTATGGCGCGAGGCCCTCTCTATCATCCTGATTATCGTCCGCTTTTCTCGGGGCATGAGACATTTCCTTTGCGTTATTCATGGCTTAAGAAAACATATGACGCCGTCTCTGCGGCAAAGGATGAGCTGAATAATAAAGCGATCTTCTTAGGTGACGACGCGATCGCTCGATTTGGTGTTGGAAAGAATATGGTTGGATCGATGCGTCATTGGGCCTCGTCGTGTGGTGTCATCGCAGAAGAACCATCCAGTGGTCAGCTCACGACAACCCAGCTTGGGGATTTTCTATTTGGCTCCAAAGGGGTCGATCCCTACCTTGAGCACCCAGCGAGTCTTTGGCTCTTCCATTGGCAGCTTTGCGCCGGAAAAATCTCTCGTGGTTTAAAAACAACATGGTATTGGGCGTTTAATCATTACGCCGGTTCGATTTTTAAGCGCGATGATTTTGTCGACGGACTAATGAAATTTTCCGAGGCCCGTGGATGGCAGCGGATCTCCAGAATGACGATCCAACGCGATGTCGAGTGCTTTGTACGCACTTATGAAACAAAACCGATAGGGATCAAAGGCGGAGTGGAGGAAAGTCTTGAAAGCGCTCTTGCCGAACTCGGTCTTGTTCGTGGCATAAAAGGGCATTTCCAACTTGTTCGAGTACCAAAGCGATCGCTTCCGAATGAGGTTTTCGCGTATGCATTGAACTCTTTTTGGAACCAGTACGGCTCCACACGGACCTTGTCCTTCGAAGCAGTTGCGTATGAGCCAGGATCTCCGGGAAGGATCTTCCTCCTTAATGAGACGGAACTCGCGGAGCGGCTTCTTGCCATGGAAACCGTCACCGGTGGTGCTATCCGGTGGTCGGAGACTGCGGGCCTTAAGCAGATTCTGCGAGAGCGTACGCTCAGTGAAGACGAGGCATTGCAATTAGTCAGCCGGGCATACGTTGTGGACACCAACGGGAAGGGTGATTAATGTCACTTCTCGATCATGTCCACGTCGATCGCCGCTTTCAGCGGGCAATTCGCATTGATACGGATCTGCATGATTCCCGTGCGCTGGAAGGGTTCATTTGTCCGAAGTCCTCAGCAGAAGTTCTTCTTACAATGGCGCGTCATGTCAGAGAGGTAGGGCAAGCCGCCTTTACTTGGACTGGGCCTTACGGAAGCGGCAAGTCCAGCCTTGTTTTAGCGCTAGGCGCGATCCTGAACGGCAACTCCAAGCTCCGCGACGACGCGGTGAGCATACTCGGTAAACGCGTTGCTAGAGAGCTGTGGGAGGCACTGCCACCAAGAACTAAAGGGTGGCGCATCATACCGGTTGTTGGTCAACGCTGTGATCCGGCAAAGGCAATCGGTGATGCCATCATGGCTCGCGGTTACGTGGAGCGAAGGTCGGCACCAAGATGGACAGCCACGAAGGTTGTGGAGACGCTGACGACACTATCTTCCCAGTACTGTAGATCTTATGGCGGGATGATTCTTGTCGTTGATGAAATGGGCAAGTTTCTCGAAGGGGCGGCCCAGGATGGTGGCGATATATATCTCTTCCAACAACTTGCGGAAGCCGCTTCTCGATGCAATGGAAGGTTAGTTGTCGTCGGTATATTGCACCAAGCGTTCGATGAATATGCGCAACGAGTTTCGCGCGATCAACGGGATGAATGGGCGAAAGTACAAGGAAGATTTGTCGATTTAATAGTTAACGTTGCGGGAGATGAGCAGCTTGAACTTCTCTCCAGAGCGATACGATCAGATCGGGTTTTCAACGCCCCTTCTCCGCTTGCAACAAAAGTGGCAAAGTTTGTTAGGGCGGGTCGCGCGGGAGCAGTGGAAAACCTTGCGCTTACACTTGAGAAATGCTGGCCACTCCATTCCGTCGTCACATGTCTCCTTGGTCCAATCTCACGGCGTCGGTTCGGTCAAAACCAGCGGTCGTTGTTTGGATTCCTAAATTCAGCGGAGCCGTTTGCATTTCAGGATTTCCTCAGGAACGCCCGGGAGGATGAACTCTATACGCCTGATCGCTTGTGGGATTACCTTCGCACTAACCTTGAGCCATCAATCCTTGCCTCACCAGATGGGCACCGGTGGTCTATTGCAGTAGAGGCAATTGAGAGATGCGATGTCATCGGGGGAACTGCGCTCCATGTCAGTCTCCTAAAGACCATCGCGCTCCTCGACCTTTTCCGCGAGCGCTCGGGTTTGTCAGCGACGCCCGAGTTATTGGCAACATGCGGGAGGTCTAAGGTGTCCTTATCCGAGGTGACTGCTGCGTTAAAACAACTTGCAACGTGGTCATTCGTTATTTTCCGCAAGCATCTTGGTGCTTATGCCTTGTACGCGGGTAGTGACTTTGATATTGAACATGCTTTGTCAGAGGCAATGGACTCTGTCCGTGAGATTAATTTCCGAGAACTTAGAACAATAGCTGGCCTTCAGCCAATTCTTGCCAAACGGCATTACCACGAAACGGGTGCACTCCGGTGGTTTGACGTAGATTTAGTCCCACTTGCCAACATTGCGGAATATACGACTGGAGAATCACCACAGAGCGGTGCCATGGGGCGGTTCCTCGTCGCAATTCCGACTAATAACGAGAATAAGATTAAGGCTAAAGCTATTTGCGAGAGTGCAATCGCCCAAAGGAAGGACGATGTCGTTATTGGGGTGTCACCCCATGCGTGGCAAGTTATCCAACTTGCAAAGGAATTCTTGGCGTTGACAGAGATACACCAAGAACGTCCGGAGCTTGCTGGCGACCCGGTTGCTAGGCGAGAGGTTCTTGGCCGGCTAGTAGATGTACGGGGAAAACTTGAGGCGGACCTACAACGGATGCTCCATACTGCGGAGTGGTATCGCTCTGGGCAGTCACCCACACGATATTCGGCTGCGGAATTGAACGGTCTTGCGTCAGCAATCGCTGATGAACGATTTCCAGCTACGCCGAGACTTCCAAATGAACTCCTAAACCGCGTCAGGCCATCATCTAATGCTATTGCCGCCCAGAAGGTTCTTTTGAAGCGTATGGTCCAGTCCGAAGGCCAGCCTCGCCTTGGAATCGAGGGCTTCCCGGCAGAAGGTGGTCTCTGCGACTCAATCCTCGTCAAGGCTGGTCTTTACCGGGAAATGCCCGATGGTGGGTGGCATTTTGTCGCACCTGATAAGAAGAACGATCCGTGCAGTCTTATTGAGGCCTGGCAGGCAGCGACCGATCTCCTTCAACGCCAAGCTCACCGAACAGTCAGCCTTACGGAGCTTTACCAAACCTGGCGTCTCCCACCCTACGGGGTGAAGGACGGGCTCTTGCCGATTCTTGCCGTTGTTTTTGTGCTTGCGCACAGGGATCGCTTAGCACTTTATCGGGAAGGGATTTTTCAACCTCGGTTCACGGATCTGGACGTCGATTATTTGGCCGCCAATTCAGCACTCATTCAGCTCCGCTGGATGGTCCTATCAGATCTCTCTCGGCAACTGTTATCCGGTTTAGCAGAAGTGGTTCGCAACCTTGATTTCCAAAATCGCTTAGTCCACCTAGAGCCTATCGACGTCGCCCGCGGGTTGGTGTCTATCTTTGAGAATTTAAGACCATGGACAAAGCGAACTTCGCGGCTTTCTGCGAATGCAGTTCGAGTGCGTAGTTTATTCAAGCAGGCATCCGATCCGAATAAGTTTCTCTTCGATGATATTCCAAAATTGTTTGGCGATGCGCTTGCAGGTAGTGATAAAGATCGTTCCCATGAAGCTGTTTCGAGTATTGTTCATCGCGTGCGCGAAGGGCTAGAGGAGTTGACATGCGCGTATGGGGACATGCTCCGCCGTTTCCAAGAGTTGATGTTTGCGGAACTCCAGGTTCCAAACGATTCCCCTCAGGCACTCGCAGATCTTCGGGGGCGAGCCGAAAATATTCGCCAATTGGGGGGGGATTTTCGGCTCAACGCCTTCGTTAACCGCTTGAGCCAATTTACAGGGGCTGAGGATGATATGGAGGGTATTGCCTCTTTGGTGTTAAGTAAACCACCAAGGGAATGGATCGACGCCGATCTTGACCAAGGCAGTGTGGAGATCGCAGATCTCGCGCAACGTTTCCTTCGGGCCGAAGCCTTTGCCCATGTGAAGGGACGTGCTGACAAACGTCAGGTAATGGCAGTCGTAGTTGGGCTGAATGGTCGTCCGACGCCTGTTTTTGGCGAATTTGACATTACGGATAAAGATTGCGAGGCGGTTAATGGATTGATCGCCAATGTAGAGGCGGCTTTGAAGGGGTCAAATCCCGTCAACAAGAATATCACCCTTGCGGCTTTGGCGCAGTTGAGCGCGCGCTACCTCTTGGAGAGGGAAGAAGACATTCAGAGAAAGAATACGCGTCCAAAAAGATTGCGCTCATGAAGACTACCGAGCTGCATGTATTAGGACTTTCAGGAGGACGCGACAGCGCCGCCCTTGCTGTCTATATGCGCCAGCATTATCCAGAACTGGATATTAAGTACTTCTTTACGGATACGGGAAAAGAATTACCAGAGGTCTACGAGTTCCTCTGTCGTTTGGAGGGCTTCCTTGGGAAACCAATCCTTCGACTTAATCCAGACCGCGATTTTGACTTTTGGCTCCGACAGTACAACAACTTCCTGCCGTCCCCTCAAACACGGTGGTGCACTAGGCAATTGAAACTCCGACCGTTTGAGGTATGGATACGCCCTTGGTTGGAAAACGGGACGAAAGTTACAAGCTACGTTGCGATTCGGGCTGATGAGGAATTTCGAGAGGGGTACACCTCCAAACACGAAAACTTGAACGTACGATTACCATTTAGAGAGACTGGGATCGACAAGTTGGGGGTACTAGAAATCCTCGATGCATCAGGGCTTGGTTTACCAAAGTATTATGAATGGCGCACTCGCTCAGGCTGCACTTTTTGCTTTTTTCAGCAAAAGATAGAATGGGTGCGGCTGATGCGCCACCATCCCCGCGCATTCGAGGAAGCTAAACGTTACGAGAAGACCGCTGTCGAACAAGGATCTCCGTTCACTTGGAGTCAAGGGGAGTCACTCGAAAAACTATCTCAGCCGGAACGAGTTGCCGAGATCAGCGCTGATCACGCGCGGCGAGTTGCTCGGATGCGAGCAAGAGAAAAACCTAATCCCCTACGGTCTGATGCCGAACCTTTGGATATCGATGATCTGTATGGACAGGCAAAGATTTGCTTGGCGTGCCACAAGTGATCAAGCTCCTGTGTTACGTTTTGGAGTCAATAATCCCTCGATTGCCCCTGATAGATTCCAAATAGGCTCTCCGCCGCCTTCTTTTAACATCTCGAAAACTTTTGGCAGACCAGCAACCGCTAACCCGTTGACGATTGTCATCATGCGCCGGGGTTCAGACACGATTTCGACATCCCCTGTTTGTGCGATCGCTATCAACATGAGTGTGTGGACACGCCATGGGTCACTGCTGAAGATACTTCCTTCGATAACCTTTCGTGTATCCGACTTACTAAGTTCCGAGGGTTTAAGTTCCAACCTGGCGGCTATGCATACAGCAAGAAACCATAGATCGACCATTCGAGGGAAGGGACTCTGGTCAATAATAGCTTTTCCTTCACGCTGGGAATACCGTGAGATGTCGTCGTGGTATTCCGCGGGCACGCTGACGTCTATACCTTGGAATGGGTTATAGTATCGATCTGCCACGGCGAACCTCCATCACGAAATAAGTTCAGGGGTGAGTGTCGCATCCAGCCGACGTTCACAGATACGACAATATAAACGATGGTTACATGAGCAGCGAATTATTTTCCGCTCTCTCATACCGGAGTCATTGAGTAGCATCTTCGGGTAATGGGAAGGATTAGTTAAGGTGAAGATAACTCCTGCGTGTTCATCCAGAATCTCCTCGCATCCAGATATCTCATCGTGTGTAAGAAAAAGTATAAGCTGAGAACTTTCTCGAATTGCCGTGCGAAGAACAGACCGTTTTACATAGCCGCTCATCATCCCAAGGGGTGTGTCTATTACGTTTGGTGCTTCGACGTCACTTACTTTGGTCAGGGCAAGGATAAAGGCAAGCGTGAGTGCGCGACGAGAAGCACCATTGAGATCTCGGTCGGGATTTAAAAATCTGCCGTTGGGTCCAAAAACAATGATGTCAAACTCCTGACTAATTTCAGCACGCTGTATGATCGCTCCCTGCTCTGGGTCAGAACCGATCATCTCTAAAAATATGGAGTTCATGAGCTCACTAACCTTATTGAGCTCCTCTTTGGTAATAAGCTCATATGCGCGTTCAAGTACATCTGTAATATCCTTGGCAACTTCCAACTCTGATATGATGCGAGCGCCTTTGGTCTGTTCGCGAAGATGTTTATCGCGCTCTTGGGTAAGAAAAACACGCTCGCGCGCAAGGGTATCGATCTTTGCTGCAAATTTTGTTTTCTCTTCGTGAAATCGGTCGCGTTGCTCGAGGTACTGGCGGCGTGTATCCCTAAGGCCCTGAATATCTGTGTCGGGTAGACTATCAAGTGTTTGTTCCAATCCTTTAAGCTTGCGTCCCTCATCGTCACGTAACGATTGAAGTCCTTCTCGGGCTTGTACAACTTTTGTGTAAAGTGATATCCATCGACTTTCCGTATCCTCAGGGCGTGGTTCCAAAGATTTTGAACTATAGTAGAGATCTGTGACGATACCTTGAACCGCGTCAGCTTTTCGGCTGTTTTCAATCAATCTGCAGATGTGTTCCCGTCGCTGTGTGCCCATTCCCCCGTCATCTTTGAGGGTTTCTCCACAAATGCAAGTGTTTGTGCTTAGTCGTTCTTCCAAGACAGGAATTGTCGTGTTTGGAATCTTTCCTTGGTCATATAGGTTTTTAAGCTTTTTGAACGCTGCTCCGAGAATTGGTACGAGAAGGTCCCGGGCCATGGCTTCGCCCTTGAAGAGGGCGGAATGATCTTTATTCGCTGCAATAATCCGCTCATCTAAGCGAGCTATCGTTTTTTTGACCCCTTCCAAGTCTTTGCGCAGCTTTTCACGGTCACCTTTCTTGAGCGCCTCATCGATCTTGCGTTCTATCTCCCCAAGTTTTTCATCGAACGAAGTGAATTGCTCCTTGGCGTCTTCCAACTTAATTTCAAGCTCTCCAGCTTCATCGTTGTTCGACTCTAGGCAGTTCGCAATCTTTTCAAGATCACCACCGTCGCCGATGCTCCTGGCCTTTTTGTTAATTTCGGCGGATGATTTTTTTACGTGTCGAATAGCGATCTCAACAATTCCAAGACCTAAAAGTGACCGGATTGCTCGTTGAACTCTTTCGCGCTTGGTCGATAGCGTGACATCAGATTCAATAAAGCTGAGGGCACGGTCGCCGTCCGTGAAGAATACATCCCGAAGTTCGGTAGGAAGTTCGTCACTGATCATTGCATCTGGAGACTCAATTTGTGTTGCGCCAGTATCGCTTAATTTATACAGGTGAACAGTGGTATTAGTTCGTGTCCAATCTGTGCCACGCAGTTGTTCGTATGCTGAACGTACGATGCGATAACGATTTCTACTTTCTCGAATAGTCCCACGAACATTGTTGTGTCGAACCACTTCGAACTCAACGGTAACTGTAATTGGGATCCTCTTTTTATCAGTCCCATCCCAGTCGATCGGATGGAGTCGATACCCATCCCCCTTGCCGGGGAGCGCGTCATCTCCATAGAGTGCCCACTGAAGTGCGTTTAAGATAGTTGTTTTCCCTGTTTCATTTGCCGCTCGGATCACCGTTAGCTTTCGGTGCGGATCGCTTGCAAAGTCAATCTGTAGATCACGAAGGAGTCTGAAATTTTCAAATTTTGCACGGAGCAGGCGCATGGCTCATTCGTTCCCTTCTTATTCTAATTGACCACGCTTACTTGCCAAGAAGCGGCCCGACGCACTGATTTTGTCGTTAACCTTGACCTGAATATTTGTGGCCTGGACTCGATTACGTCGTTCTTCCGAGACGATCTCGGATATCGTTTCAATCAATTCTTGTCGATACCCTTGGCACCGTTCCTGAACCTGTGTGCATTGGTCCAAAATGATCTGGATGATTTTTCGTTCATTTAATGGCATCGAATCCCTCCGGGTTATAGAAAAGCTGCTTTTACAAGTTTATGTATCAACGGTAAAGGCCCGTCGGCTTTTCCCGCATTGCGAGCTAGGCTAGCAAACTCTTGGGCCCTTCGAAGCTCAGATCGAATTAGCGCCCGTGCATCTCCATCTATGGTGGTATCCAAGGAGGCCGAACTTGCAAGCAAATCATTTATCACGCTATGTGTTTTCCCTGTTTCCTTACAAGTTCGGAGTAGACGGCCCCGCCGTTGAATCCACTGCCGCTCTACCGTCGTGCTCGCGAGGATGAATGCTTTGGAAATTTGAGGAATATTTACCCCTTCGTCAAGAACCCGCTTCGCAGTAAGAACCTGGATATCGCCACCCTGGAAGGCCTCAATAATCTGACGCGTCTGTCGCCGATCAGCCGTTTCCTCAGCTGTTAGTTGGTGGAAGAGCACTCCTTTTCGGTTTAGTAATGAATTCACGGCATCCAGTTGCCGCGGTTCCTTATCAGAGGCATAAATCAAGGTGTGGCGAAGGGTATTCAAGTTTTCTTGATCGAGTAGTCGGGAAAGGGTTTCAATTTTATCTTCAGCGGTCTCAAGTAGTAAACGCCTGTCGCGAAATAGCTTTGCCAGGTACTCATCTGGCTGATTGTCAGTTTGCCGCCATGCGTTCTGGCGAATCCTTGCAGTGATCTCTTTCCAAAGATCCATCTCCATCTCTGTTAGTGCCACGGGATGAAGGTAGTAATCATACTCGACCAAGCATCGGCCGATTGCATCTCGAAGGGAAAATTTATATACGACTTCCCCAAAGAAATCGAAAACTGCATCTGTTCCATCTGGATCGTATTGCCGCACAGGCGTTGCCGAAAGCGCTAGGCGGTGCTCGAAAAAAGCTGGTGGATTAGCTACGAAACTCTCGCGACCGAGGTTGTGGACTTCATCGCCGATTAGAAGCCTAACGGCCGCCAATTCGGATACATCATTCATAAACTCAGACGAGCAAAGTGTGTCATGGCTAACAACGACAATCTCTACATCGCTGAGACCTAGGCGAAGTCGCCGCCCGATCTGTTGCAAGGCTCGGCTTCGATCAGAGGCATTCCCCACCCTAGTGAGATTAATAGGCTTGAGACCAAATAAAGCTATCTCGTCGCACCACTGCTCGATGAGCGGAACATATGGAGCGGCGACCACAATGAATAATGGTTTGTGCCGTTCGTAGAGGCGGTAGGCGGCGATCATTGAAGTTACTGTTTTGCCCGACCCCGTCGCCATCTCCAAGATACCCCGAAACCCAGCATTAACCCAGGCGTGTATTGCTTCCCCCTGGTGTGAAAAAGGTCCATCTTCGAATTTAAGAGATGAAGGGATGGTGAACGTCGGACGGGTGAGGTCTATACGGTCTATCTCCTGAGTTGAAGATGCCTCGGTTTGTCTTGTTGCACGTTTGTAGAGCTCACGAAAATCATCCTCCGTGGGTGCTCGATCGCAGGGGTAGTCACGGAGTATCTTTTCTTTAACGGCATCTGGCAATTCGAGCACAATGCAATCGTCATCGTGGCCTTTCCAGAGGCGCTCAAATCGATCAGCAAGTTTCTCGGTGATGTATCGTTGGGTTGCATCAACCCAAGATTTTGAAACCGTAATTTGTTCGTAATTTCGACGGATACCAAACCGCGTCATGTTGCTTGAGCCGTGTACTGCTAAAGCCCCAGAAGGTGTTTCGAATACCCAAACTTTGGGGTGGAAAAGCGCTTCTTTCATCAATGCGATTCTTATCTCGATTCGCCCAACTGCAAGGAGATACGAAAGACATCTCAACGTGTGTCGCTGCAAGTCTTCCACTGTGATCAAGGCGTTGTTAATGAAATCGGCGGCGAGGTCACTAGCATTAGTGAGACCTGCTTCGAGGGCCTGTTGGTCCTGTGCGCTTATAAAAGGACTTACGATAAGCCGAAAGTTTGCAGTTGCGTTCTGAATATAGGTTGCTAATCCAGGGGCTAAGTCCGCCAGCACCCCGCTTGTGAAAAATCCAACCATGCACGATGCAGCCGTTGACTGAGCGAAGCCAGGAATCAGCACTTCCTCGGCGAGATTGTCGGCTGGCAGTAGATATAGAGGTTTCGTGTCGTCAAGCGTCAGCCTGAGAGTTGCACCCTGCGAGTTTGCCATTTCCGACTGTGGTGCTCCTTCTCAGAATTAGATCGGTCAGCCTTGCGAGGGATTGACTTATTTTTGGGTTCGACCTCCAGAGCGCCATTGTCGCCATCCCATTAACCGCATCATGGCCGATGTGAAAAGCGACAGGCAATCTTATCAAATGTCAATTTCCTAGTCCAATTGCTCTAAAGGAGACACCAATACGACGACTCGGAGCACCTTGGCAATCTGGGTCCTTGGAACTATTGTTGTCATTAGCCATGCGATGTTGGTGGCCAATTTACGCTTTGAGATCTTCCATCGGTGTCTCTTCCGGAGCGAATTCAATGCCGTCCAGTTTCCCTTCTCGATAGTGCATGCCGAGGTGTCGCCTGGTGGTCCCGGCTACATCCTCAGCTCTGGCAGGGGTGGCTTCCTCCCCTTGCCCCCGCTCCGCATGCGCGCCCAGTAACCTCTCGGCGGCACGGGCACGTTGAGCTGGCGGCAGACCTTTCCCAGCCACACGCTGGAGACTCCGTAGCTCTTGGCCACGGTCAGGGCGGGCTCTGACCAGACCTGCTCGTAGAGCACCTTACGGTCGTAGCGCTGCAGCAATGTCCTTACCTCGTTCGTACGCTTCTCGCGTTCAAACTTTCTTTTCTCTCTTTCGGTGATGGCGGAGTGCAAAAATTAGTTGAAGTTTGACGAAGCGGCCCCTGGTGTGGCGAAGTGGAAGCACGACCAACCACAAACCACACACGGAAGGAGCCGCTCCATGAAAAAGG
>Ga0209212_1005779_pt1 | contig 14566 bp, 14 predicted proteins | sample RifGroC2_FD_183996 | JGI IMG/M metagenome (GOLD analysis project Ga0209212, IMG submission 183996) | Groundwater microbial communities from Rifle, Colorado, USA - Groundwater C2 (SPAdes) (version 2) | ecosystem: Environmental > Aquatic > Deep subsurface > Groundwater | place: Rifle, Colorado... | reverse complement strand
CGCTGAAAATGGTCAAGGCGACAGCTGCGATAATTCGTTTCATCGAGAGCTCCTTTTTTTGGCATAGGTTAATGATTCCGCAGACAACAGGATACCCGCTTCCGTGGCCATTGCAATGGACGGGCTATTTCTTGGCTTGACAAAAGCAAAGCAGTCGGTGGAAAGTGTCGGTAAATCAAAGAGCTGAGCAGCGCGGCAGCCAGGAAGACCCCCCTCATATGAAACCAGCGACAGATCTCATCACCATCCCAATCGGCGAGTTCGCCCTCCCTGTGCCGCGCACCGGAAGCATCGAGCCCCGTTCCGGCTATGGACGCGCTACCCTGGACGGACAGGAGATCCATGTCCGGGTGCAGAAGAAACGGGCCAAGGTGGATGCGCTCTACGAGGCCGAGGTGCCGGTGGGGCGGCTTTTCGAGCGGAGCGGGTTCCGCTTCCAGGTCAACGGGCGCATGGACGGGATTTTCCGTCATGATCCCCCGCAGATAGAGGAGATCAAGAGCTGCTTCAACCTGCGGGAACTGAAGCGCCGGCTGGCAAGGGGGACCCTGGACGAGCCGTACTCCCTGCAACTGCTGACCTACGGTTACTGCTACTGGCTTGAACACGGGGTCATCCCGCGCCTGACTTTCCACCTGGTCTCCTCGCGAAACGGCCAGTCCGACGATTTGACCATCGCCCTCGACCTCGCCAGTTACCGGAAATGGCTGGAACTGCGTCTGGACGAACTGGTGCTGGAAGCGGCACAGGCGGCAAAGCGCGCCCAAAGGAGGCGCAAGATCGCAGCGGATTTCCAGTTCCCGTTTGCATCGCCGCGCCCGGGGCAGGTGGAACTGATGCAGGAGATCGGGATCGGCATGGCGGAAGGGCGCCGCATGCTGATCCAGGCGCCGACCGGGCTCGGCAAGACGGTGGGCGTCCTGCACCCGGTGCTGAAGGAGGCGCTGGGGCGCGGCCAGACCGTCTGTTATGTCACGCCGAAAAACAGCCAGCACGAGGTGGCGGAGGACGCGGTGGAGCGTTTCCGGGAGGGGGGCGCCAGGTTGAGATCGCTCTCCATGACGGCGAAAAGCAAGCTCTGCTTCAAGAACGAGCCGATCTGCACCCCGGACTATTGCGAGTATGCCCGCGACTACTACCAGAAACTGGCCAGCCACGGCGTGGTCGACCTGCTGGCCAGAAAAAGAAAGCTGAAGGCCCGCACCTTCCGTGACTTCGGCGAGCAGTACCAGGTCTGCCCCTTCGAATTGCAGATCGACTCCGCCAAGCTGTGCGACGTCGTCATCTGCGATTACAACTACGTCTTTGCGCCACGCTCGGCCCTGGGGCGGGCGACGGGGCTTGCGGTCGACCAGTCGGGAAAACCGAACCTGGTGATAGACGAGGCGCACAACCTGCCGGCGCGCGCGATGGATTACTACTCACCCGGGCTCTCCAGCGCCGTACTGGAGGCGATGCGCGACGATCTGGGGCAACTGAACGGGGCCTTCCGGCGCGAGGCCGGGGAGCTGCTGGAGGGGTGCATTCAGGCGGTGGTTTCCTGCCGGGCCGGCAAAGCGGCGGCGCGGATAGAGCCGCCGCTCGCCCCCTTTCTCGAACTCGATGCCAGCCTTCGCGCACTGCTGTCGCGCTACCTGGAGTCCGAGGTGGAAATAGAGCAGCGGGACCCGGTCCTAAGACTCTGCTTCTACTGGTCCGAGTTCACCCAGACGCTGGAACTTGCTGTGAAATCTGAGCAACAGGAATTCTTCACCAGCTATCAGCCGCATCCGGGGGGAGGGAGCGTGAAGATAACCTGCTGCGACGCCTCTGCCATGATCAGGGATTGCTATGCGGACTACCAGCAGGTGGTGGGATTTTCGGCCACGCTGAGGCCGTTTGACTACTACGCGAAGCTCTCGGGGCTCGACCCGGATGCCGTGCGCACGGCGGAATTCCGGAGCCCGTTTCCTGCGCATCTGCGCAAGCTGCTGATCATCCCGCAGGTCTCGACCAAGTACGCGCAGCGCGAACGGAACTACGGGAAGATCGCCGATGCGCTGCAGAGGATCATGGCGCTGCACGACGGCAACTATTTCGCCTTCTTCCCGAGTTTTGCGTTTCTGGAGCGGGTGGCCGCCTTGTTTCAGGCGCCGGAGGGGTTTGTCGTGCTCAGGCAGGAGCGGAACATGAGGCCGGACCGGTCAGCTGAGATCCTGGACCAGCTCCGTTCCGGCAATGCCCCGACCTGCGTCTTCGCCGTGCAGGGGGGGTCCTTTTCGGAGGGTATCGACTACGCGGGGGAGATGGTGATCGGAGCCTTCGTGATCGGCCCGCCGCTTCCCAATTTCGATCTGGAGCGGGAAGAGATGAGGGCGTATTACCAGCGCCACTACGGCGCCGGTTTCGAGTATGCCTACACGATCCCGGCCATGGCGAAGGCGATCCAGTCCGCCGGCCGGGTGATACGTTCGGAGACAGACCGGGGGATAATCGTCCTGATGGACAACCGGTTCCTCGAAGCGGGGTACAGCAGCTCGATGCCGGCGGACTGGTTCGAGTCGCAGGCGGCGGAGTTGGTCTCCGGGGCGATCCTGAAGGAGATCGCCGACTTCTGGGCGCGCTGAAATAAAACCTGTGTCCGGATTCATACCTCGACCCTGAATTCCGCGCCGTCAGCTGTGTTCGTCACGCTGAGAGTTCCGTTCATGCTCTTCTCGATGATGGTCTTGCACATGAAGAGGCCGATGCCGGTCCCCTGTTCGGGACCCTTGGTGGTGAAGTACGGTTCGAAGATCTTCTCCCTGATCTCTTCCGGGATGCCGCCGGCGTTGTCGGCGATGCTGACTACCGTTTTGCCCCCTGCCGAAAAAAGCCTGATGCGGATCAGCGGGTCCGGCACCTGCCGGGAGGTCAAGGCGTCCCGGGCGTTGATCAGGATATTGAGCAGGACCTGGACGAATTCGCCGAGGAAGCCGTTTATCACCGGATCCCCGGTCTGCACGATTTCGGTGCGGATCCCGTTCAGCTTGAGGCTTCCTTCCAAAAGGGAGAGCGCCTTTTCCAACGGCTCAAATACCCTGAACTCAGCCTTTTCCCGGTCCGGCTTGAAGAAGTATCTGAAATCGTCGATGGTCTTCGACATCTGCTGGATGATCTCCATGGTCCTCTTGACGTTGGCGTCGATGAACTCTTCGCTGAGTCCCTCTCTTCTTCGGGTCAGCTGCAGATCCTGCACCAGAAGGGCCAGCATGTTCAGCGGCTGCCTCCATTGATGGGCGATGTTGCTGAGCATCTCTCCCATCACCGCCTGCCGTCCCTGCATGATCAGTATCCTGTCCTTCTGGCGCAGCTCGTCCACGGCTTCCTTGACGCGCTGCTCGAGCGCCTCGCTCAGCTGCCGGTATTTCCGCTCGCTCTCCCGAAGCGCCTCCTCAGCCATCTTGCGCTTGGTGATCTCCTCGGACATCCCTTCGTAGAAGAGCGGACGGCCTTCGCTGTCGCGCACCACGCGCAGGCTGATGGAAACCCAGATGATGCTGCGGTCCTTGCGGTACATCGGGGTCTCGAAACCCTCCACCTTGCCGTCTGCTTCGAGCACCCTGAGCAACTCGGCATGGTATCGGGGGTCGACGTAGAGCTGCTGCCCGATGTCGGTGACCTCTGCCATCAGCTCCTGGGGCGAGGCGTAGCCGAGCATGTGGGCCAGGGAAGGGTTGGCCTCCAGGTAGCGCCCCTCCGGGGTCCTTTGAAAGATCCCTTCGGCGGCGTTCTCGAAGATGCCGCGGTACTTGGCCTCGGCAAGCCGTTCCTGTTCGCGGGCCTGCGTCATCCGCTCAAAGAAGATGTGGTTGTCGATCAGCGATGAGACGAGCCCGACCAGGTTACCCATGCTGAGCAGCGGACCGGGGGCGGCGTCCACTCTTCGATAGAAACCGGCGTTATCGGCGGAGTTTCCCGCAATCAGAAGGGCATGGGGGAGCGAATGGAACCCGAGAGGGTAGACGAAAAACTCGTTCAACTGCAGCTTCGTCCGGTAGCCGGCAAGGACCTGTTCCTGCGAGTCGGCCGTGCAGATAAGGTACTCTCTGCCGGCAGTAAAGGGTGACAGCAAAGGGTCGTCCTGTCCTATGGTGAGTTGTGCCACCGCGCTTTTTTCGGCGGCTTCATAGTACCCATCCAGGGCACAGACACAGTAGCTTCCGCTTTCCGACCGGCAGAAAAAAATGGCTCTCTCGAATTCGAGGAATTCGATGACGTATGCCACCGTTTCCTCGAAGATGTATTGCATGTTGAAGGTACGATTGAGCCTTCTGTTCAGCTCGTAGAGCCCCTTGTACTCCTTCAGCTGGGCGTCGAGCTCCTGCTGGTAGTCGTAAAGTTTCCCCTCCGCCCTGATCAGCCGCTTGACCTGCTGGGCGAGCGCCAGTTTTTCACGCTGCAGCGCCTCCAGGGCACGCTCGCAGGAACCGGTCTGTTCATTAATCGAAGCGTCTTTTTTCATAGGACCCCGTGGGGAAATTGCTCAATAAACGGCTGCCACCACAGCCGTGAAATTGTGAATGCAGTTGTAGCTGGAGATCGGACCGATCTCGCCGTACGAGTAAAAACCGATCCAGGGGAGGGTGCCCCCGATATCTTCCTGCAGGGCCTTCAGCAGGTCGATCTTCTCCTGTTCCCGATAGACCACCTTGCCCCGGCCCATGCATTCGAACTGCAGGACGAACTTCGGCCTGCGGTCCCCCATCTTGTCGCGTATCTGGCGCGAGATCGCCTGCAGGCCGTCGCGGATCAACTCCTTGTCGCGGCGCATGATCCAGAGTTCGGTCCCTTCCTTTACGTCGGACTGGATGGTCACATACCCTTCGCTGTCGTTTTTGTCCATCATGTAGCGGATGATGAATTCTCCGTACTCCGGTTTGAGGTAGTCAGGGGTCTTGAATCCAAGGCAGAGGTTGAGGGTGACCTTGTTCCACTGGCTCTCCGAGCCATCCTCCACATAGTCCTTGAGAGCTTCCAGGGCCGGAATGCCATCGATCTCATAGATGATGTTCCCCTTGCTGCGGGTGATGGTCCGCTGGCTCCCTACCGGGACGCAGCCGTGGTTCACGCCCCAGGCGACAGCGCCGGCTCCGGACATGAGGACGCAGGAAATTCCCTCGGAAAAGACCTGGTCGTCGTGGTACTGGTAGGTTTTTCGGGTCGCCCAGTTGTCCGCCGCCAGCCCGCCGAAAAGGGGGAGGGGCCTGTCGCGCCCAAGCGACCTCTCGAACGCCTCGCGGAACGGGTCGAAATCGAAAATGAGGCCGTCGACAAAAATGAAGCAGGCGATGCTATCCTCGGCCAGCAGGGGACTGACCTCCGCCGCCAGGCGCTCACCAGCCGTCTCGAAGCCGGTGGCTAGACTCTTCACGCAGGTGTTGGCAAACCTCAGTTCATCCGAGGCGATCGCCATCACGCAAACGCCGAAGTTGGTTTCGGCAACCATCCCCTGCGTGATGATCCCCTCACCGCTGCAGCCGCTCAAGGGAGCCCGCGAGGTGGCGTCCCGGATCGCCTGGATGAGCACCTGCTGGTTGTATCCGACCGTGGCAAAGACGAAAACGAAGTCCGGCCTGGTCATGTTCCCCTGCTGAAGCGCGTTAAGGGCAGCCTCTTTCCCCGCATCAGCGGGGCTCTTGTGCAGACTGTAACCGACCCCTACCGAAGTCCCCATGAGTCACACCTCCCAGAGCTATCAATTGGGAAACCTTTTACGCCAGGCACTGGAGGTTGCGTTGCCGTGTGTGCCATGGATAAAATTCCACTAATTATAGCAATGTCGGCTAGAAATTAACATAGCCCCGATCGTTCATACCTTCGGCAAAAATGTCGAACGAGGGAATGACTTCAAAAAGGGTGAACAGCACCGGCCGCGTCGGGCTCGGAGCCGGCGGATCGGCGCCGTCAGGTCGCCCGGGAGGGAGGTTCAGCGGGATGGGAGTGCGATATCTGGCGGGGAAGGATTGATCTGCCGGGCCGGACCCGGCACCTCAATGAAGGGGGAAAGCGGGAACCTTTGGGGGAAAAGGAAGGGGGTGATTCCGAAGGCCCTACTCGGCTTAATTGTTGCGCACCACGATCAGGTCTTTATAGGGCCATCCCTGCATGCCATCTTGCAGGATGAGCAGGCGACCGGCGGCAATCCCTTTCTCTTTCAGGTGGTCAGCGGTATTCTTCGCCCCACCGCCGCCTCGCGGGCAGATCACCACGATCTCTTCCTGGCCGGCGGCAAGGGCCGGGACCACCTTGTCGAGCCGCTGCTTGTCTTCGGCGGATTTCACCGGGTAGGCGTTGGTCTCGATCGACCCCTTGAAATGCTGCTTTTGAAACTCAGCCGGCACCTGGATGTCAACGATCTGCACCTTTTTGCCCGTCTCGATCCACTGCTTGAACTGTTCAGGCTCTAAATAGTTGTAGCTTCCCGCCAGTGCCGTCGTCGCAAAAGCCACCAGCAGCAGAACTGTCATCACCAGCACTTTTCTCATATCGTCTCCCGTATTTTATATATCGCCGCGCCATCAGGCGCGAGCGTGCAAGGCGGCGCCCAAGGCGCCGATAATCGATGGATCGGCAGGAACCAGCAGCGGCACACCGAGTGCCCGCTCCAGCAACTGCACCAGGGTCTGGTTGTTGGCCACCCCGCCGGTGAAGACGACATGGTCGCCGCAGCCGCCCTTGGCGACCATGGCCGACAGGCGCGACGCGACGGCAAGATGCACCGAACGTGCGATCTCTGCCGGCGGCACGCCGCGGTTTTTCAGCGAAATGACTTCCGACTCGGCAAATACGGCGCACATGCTGTTGATGGGAGTCTCCACTTCGGCTTGCGCCGCTGCCTTCCCGAACGCCTCCAGGCCATAGCCAAGCGACACCGCCATCATCTCAAGAAACCGGCCAGTGCCCGCCGCGCACTTGTCGTTCATCTGGAAGTTCATGACCCGTCCGCTCTCGTTCAGTTGGATCACCTTGCAGTCCTGCCCCCCGACATCGAGAATGGTGCGGCATTGGGGGAACATGTGCCGGGCACCGAGGGCGTGGGCCTTGATCTCGGTGATAACCTCCAGCTCCGCATGCTGCTGCAGCAGATGCCGACCGTAGCCGGTGGCGACGATCCTGGCTGTTGGATGCCGGTCCAGGAACTGCCGCGCCTGGAGGTGCGGCTCGAAGCCGCTTTCCACTACGCGACGATGCAGGATCGACCCGTCCTTCAGGGCCACGGTCTTAATGGTGCGTGAGCCGAGATCGATGCCGATCTGCATGGTCAACCTCGGATCTGCTCGATGAATGCTTCCACGCGCGTCTGCAACTGCCCGACGTCATCCGGCGAGTAGTCGGTCTCGATGGCCATGAACGGTATCCCCCTGCTCTCGCACGCCTCCCGCAACTTGACCGCCTCGATGTTGTAGGTGTGGCAGAACTGCAGGCAGTAGTCGATGATCCCTTCGGCTCCCGCATCCTGGTACTCCTTGAGCACCTGGTCGATGCGGTCGTCGTTTGGTGTGAAACAGGAGCAATCGATCTTCATGTAGCGCTCGGTCAGGCGCTCCAACTGCTCTTCGACCCCGGTGGCTCCCTCGTCAATCAGGTCCTTGTAGTAGCGGGTCCCGATGCAGCTCTCCTCGTTCACCACGACGGCGCCGGAGGACTCTATGATGTGGTGCAGTTTCCAGTTCGGTAGCGCCATGGGTGTCCCGGAAACCATGATGCGCGGGGTCGTTGCCGGGGCGACGGCAACACCAGCGCTGATGCGCTGATCCAGCTCGTCACACAGCTCATGCACTTTTTCTGCGAAGCGGACCGGCTCGTCGTAAAAGGCGATCTGCTCGATCAGCAGCATGTCCTTGCCGCTGATCGGCGACGGGTTATGGTGGCGCAGGGAGTTCAGGCGCTGCAGCGAGGCACGCTTGGCGTTGATGGTCTTGATGGCGGCGGCGATGGCGTCGAAGTCGGTTTCCGTGCCGGAGATCTTGTCCACCGCGGTCTTGAAGTCCTTCACCTCCTCGACCCAGAGCCTCTTATCGCGCTCCCGCTTCATCTGCGGGATCTCCATGACGTGGGTCGGCACGTAGCGGTCCAGCAGCTCCCAGGTCTTTTTCTTGGCATCGCAGGTGGTCTCGCCATAGACCAGGTCGACCGCTTGGAAATAGGGGCAGATCTTGCCGACCTTGAAGCCGAAGGCGGACTTGACCATCGGGCAGATGTTACGTGGCAGGACCTTCTCCGCGTCGGCAATGGAGCCCTGGGCGCCGCCGCAAAGCCCGACGCAGACACCGCCGGCAGCGACGATCAGTTCCTCCGGCACGTAGACGCAAAAAGTGCCGATCACCGGCTTGCCGCTTTCCTTGACCGCCATGATCTCATGAATCCGGCCGGTGTGGATGTTTTCAACCATGCCGTCGAAATAAGCCATTGCTGCCGGACGCCCCTTCTGTGACAGGAAAATGCTTTTGTAGGCGTTGGTCAACATGGTAGGCATCCCGGAGAAACGCGCCACGTCCATACCCAGCTTCTCCCACAGTTCCGGATCCGACTTTACCTGGAAATCGCCGCTCATTGCCCCCCCTCGACTCAATAGTATGGGGATCTGTATATATTCAGACAGTGAATATGTCAAACCGATAGTTTCGATATATGTGGTGATTGCTATCGGTTTTGACGATGGAGCCGGGAAGGGGACGGGCAACGCCGCTGAAGAAGGTTCTGTAGGAGCGGCATTCCTGCCGCGATTTCTAAGGGGGCAAGGCAGTTTTTAATCCAGGCTGGCACCTGGGACAGATCCCCCTGCATCACGGCGATAGTGGGTTGGTTCCTGCACTCCGTGGCACCGCCCTCATCCGCCCCTTCGGGGCACCTTCTCCCGGAGGGCGAAGGGAGGCAAGCAGATCACATCCCCCGCCCCTCCGGGCCTGCGCGCTGTAGCGCTTCGGCGCGCAAGCGGGAGAGGGTGGCCGAAGGCCGGGTGAGGGGCTTTTTGAATGGATCGGAGGCCTGGAATGGAAAGGGAGTCGGGCTGCAAGGGTGGTTGGGGGTTGCTTTTAGTGGTTGGTGCGCTTCATTTTGCGCTTTTCACGGATCATCCTGGTGTCCTGGTAGAGATCCTCGCAGGCAGCGTTCATGGAGGCCTCGAATGTCGTCATTGTGCCGCCGTGCTCCTTGATGAAACCCTCTGCCCCCTGGCTGGTGGCAAAGGCCCATTTGGCACGGGAAGTCATGACGCCGGGCTTATTGCCCCCCAGAACCCAGACTGCCTTTTCCGCGTCGATCAGCTTTTGGTTCGTCTGGTCACCGACCCCGATACGGCGCGGGGTCTTGTCCAGGTTGTTGATCAGATCCACCGCGGCACAGCGCAGGCTGCATACGCCGACCGCTGTGCCGTCTTCGTACTCGATCAGCATCCTGCTCTGGGCGAATTTAGCGCGGTTCATGCCGCAGTAGGTGCAGGAGGGGTACTTTTCGATATCGATCTCTGCCGCGAAGACGAGGCCGATCATGGCCAGGACCAGGATGCTAGCGGCCATGCATTTTTTCATAAGATCCCTCCGCCTTTTTTTGGCTCTCGATCTGACGCTCGATCAGTTTTTCCAGCTTGGCTGTCTGCATCTCCCCCAGGATCTTCTCGCGGACCACCCCGTATCTGTCGAGGATGAGCACCGTGGGGAAGCCGAGGACGTTGTAGTGCTTGAAGAGCATGGATTGTTCGTCGGACAGCAGGGTAAAGGTCAACCCATGGCGCGAGGCAAAGGATTGCACCGCCTCCCTGGGGTCCATCTCGTTGATCGCTATGATCTCCAACCCCCTGTCTTTGTTGCGGCTGTAAAACGGTTCCAGCTGTTTCAGGTTCTCCCCGCAGCACGAGTCGGTCCAGAAATAGACCACGACAGTCTTCCCCTTCATCTGGGCGAGGCTTATGTAGTTGCCCTGGATATCGTTGCCGGAAATTGAAGGGGCCGTGTCGCCGATCTTCACCCCTCTCTTCTCTTCGCATCCGGTGCAAAGGAGAAGAAGGGCGAGCACGACGATCGATACCGGTGCAGTTCTTGGCGTGCAGGAGAACATGGCAACTACCTCAACTACTCTTTAGCCTTCTGCTTTTTGAGTATGCACTGCTTGACCTTCTTCACCGCTTCGACATCGTCGGGAAAGAGGTCGAACGGCACGTTCTCGCCGCCGGATTCCTTGAAGATCCGGTACCTGTTGCAACTCTCATAGTCGCCAAAGCAGAGCTTGTTCTGAATATACTCCGCGGTCTTCGGCAAGTTTTTCATGTTGTCCTTGAAAAACTGACAACACTCCACGATTTCACACGCCATTGCTCACCTCGACAAAATATTGGATCTCGAAAACTGCTGCATCAACGCATGATTTCCCGAAGCGTCGCCTGGATGGTACCGGCGCTTACCGAGGTATCGAAGCAGCCCGCCCCGGCGTAGCTGTCGAAATCGTCCACCTGTCGGATCAGCAGCTCGATCAGCGCGACCTTGCCCGCGTAAGTTTCCGGGTCACTGGCGATTCGGCGTATGTCGGCCAGCAGCCAGGAAGGGAAGTCGCCTTCCTCGCTTTGCCGCTCTGCTGCCGCCACGACTCTGGTGAACGGGTCCATGCGCCTCCTCATTGCCCCGGTGCGCTGACGGGCGGGGTTTCCCCGGCGAGGGTCGAGCGGTACTGGCTCACCGCCGCATGCAGGGCGGACGCTGCCATGTTGGAGCAGTGCATCTTCTCCTCGGGCAAGCCATCGAGGGCTGCCGCAATTTTTTCGTCGTCCAGGGTCAGCACGTCGTCGAGAGACTTCCCCATGACCAGTTCAGTTGCCACCGAACTGGTTGCTATGGCAGCTCCGCACCCCTTGATGAGGAACTTAATATCGCGGATGGTTTCATCCTCGATCCTGATGAAAAAAACCAGGGCATCGCCGCAGCTCGGGTCGCCCGCCTGTACCACCACGTTGGCGTCATCCAGCGACCCCGTGTTGCGCGGGTTATGAAAGTGGTCCAGGACCTTTGCCGTGTAAAACTCACCCATCAGCGATTCCTTTCCGGAGCGGACTGTTTCGCCATGGCCCGGGGCGGCGATCCCTTCGTTCGTGGGGGCGCCGGTGATCGCCAGCGCCTTCTGGCCGACCAGGGCCTCGGCGACCTTGCGGCGGGCGACGGCCAGCAGGCGCTGTACCGTGCCGCGTGATACTCCCATGCGGCTGCCGGCCTCTTCCTGGGTCTTTCCCTCGCCATCGCAAAGGTGCAGGGCGTCAAGCTCGTCCTGGGCCAGCTTGATCACCTCCATATCCTTCAGGGGGGTGCCGGCCGGTTTGAATACCGCTGCGAAACCGGCGCGGTGCGGGCAGATGCAGGTTCTGGTCTTGCGTGGACGCGGCATGTCTAGTGGGAGCAGCCGTGGCTATTGCCATGACCTCCGCAGGTGTGACCCGGCAGATACTCCGGTAGTTCATTGGACCTAAAGCGCGCCATGTTTTCGGCGACGGTACCTTCCTGCGCCTGAAAGACCCGCATGCCGGCGGCGTTCAGCTTGTGCAGAGCTCCCCCGCCGATCTCTCCGACGACGACGGCATCAACCCGATGTCCGGCAAGCCCCGATACCGGGTTGCACGCGCCATGCTCGTGGATCCGGTCGCTGTTGTTGATGGCCGTCACCTCGCTCGTCACCATATCCACCACGACGAAGCCGGGTGCCGAACCGAAATGCCCAAAAACCTGACTCGCCAACCCCTCGTCGCTGCTCACCGGGAAACAGATCTTCATTGGTATCCTCCGTTTGAATTTTGTGTATATGCACAATTAACATTCAGGAATTTGAATGTCAACCGCTTTCATGAAGGTGACTGGTCCGGAGGCTGAAATTCCTTTAAATTCACCGTTAAAAGGCGTAAGTGTAACCAAAGGGTAACGTCGGCGCTGCCGAGGCCGGTATCGTGCCGCCGCCGGACCCCGGGCGCGGAGGCGCGCCGCTACGAAAAGCGGCCGAAATAGCGACCGAAGAAAGGTTTAGACCCGGCCGCAGCTTGTACCGAGACCTGTAGTGGTGCGATTGTTGCGTGATGAATGTGGCAGGCAGAGAAAGTCTCATGATCTGCCTGCGCCAAAGGAAAGGACCAGCCAATGTTCGAGGTGCGTTTAAAGATACCTGCAACGATAGCCGTCGCGTTATCGCTGGTTTTAGCTGCTCCCGATCCGGGCTGTTTCTCCTCCGAAAAACCGGTCGCCTACTTCGGAGTGAACCTCCGTTTCGACCCGATTGAGATGTACGAACGCTACCAGCCGATGATGGATTACCTGACCCGCACCACTTCGTACCAGTTTCATCTGAAGATCAGTCACAACTACGCGGAAGGAGTCCGGCATCTCACCGAGGGGAAAACGCAGATCGCCTCTCTGGGTGACGGCGCAGTGATAGGGGCCATCCAGAAGCATGGGGCGATACCGATCGTCAAACCGCTCAATCAGGACGGCAGGCCGCTCTACCGCTGCTTTTTCATCATCCCCTCCAAGTCCGGCATCAGGTCGCTCAGGGAGCTGAAGGGGAAGACGGTAGCCCTTGGCTATTACCATTCCATCACGGGTAATCTGATCCCCCGACAGATGATGAACTCCTACGGCATCGGCAAAGGGGAGCTGGCGTCGCTTTCCAACCTGGCCAACCACACGACGGTGGCCAAGGCGGTGCTCAAGGGGGAGTACCAGGCGGGGGCGGTCAAGGACGTTGTGGCCATTAGATGGGTACCGCGCGGCCTGCGCATCCTGGCCGCCTCGGAGGAACTTCCTTCCACCCCCATTGTCGCCAGGCACGACGCCCCGCCGAGGCTGATCAGGGAGGTGACCCGGGCCCTGGTAAAGCTGGACCGGCTCAGCCCGAGAGACAGGAAGATACTGGACCATTGGGATGAGGAGTATAAAAACGGCTTCGTGGCCGCAAGCGCGGCCGACTACCGAAATGTCGGCAGACTGTACAGTTCGACCCCCTTTGGCTGCGCCACCGGATGTCATCGATGAATAGACCTCGGCTCTACAGCATAAAAACCAAGTTCGTGTTGATGTCGGCGCTGATCGTGGCCTTTTTCTCCGTGGTTTTGGGGAACGGCATCGTGCGCGAGGAAAAAAAGCACCTCTACAAGAACCTGGAGGTGAGCGGCAGGATCCTGATGACCTCGCTGAAGGCCCCCATTATCAACACCATGATCCTCGGGGAAATGGGGGTCGAGCCGGGGCGTCTGGACAGTTTCGTGGAGGAGATCGTCAGAAACCCCGAATTCCCGACCGTCTACGCCATGATCCTCGATCAGGACGGCAAGGTGCTGGCCCACAGCCGCCCCGAGGAGTTCGGCAAGATCTACAACGATCCGCTGACCCGCAAGGTGCTGGCGACCGACAGCTACAGCAGCTCGCGGATCTGCTCCCAACACGTGCTGGACATGGCACTGCCGCTACGCATCTCCGGCAAGTCCTGGGGGGCCCTCAGGGTGGGACTCTCCATGCTGCCGATGCAGGCCCAGTACCAGGCGTTCAGGGTGCGGGTCGGCATGTACGCGGCGGCCATCTTCTTCTCCGGGACCATCATCTTCTACGTACTCGGGTACAGCATGTCGCGTCCGCTGGAGCGGCTCTCCCACTCGATGGCGGGGGTAGACCTCGGCCTGTTCGAGGCGAAGCGTCTGCCGCCCAGGCGGGACGAGATAGGGCTTTTGCAGGAGAGCTTCCACGACATGCTGGTGCGCCTGGCGCGCAGCGAGCAGGAGCGGCAGAAGGCGCTGAATTACCTGATCCAGAATGAAAAGATGGTGAGCATCGGCAAGATCGTGGCCGGCGTGGCGCATGAGATCAACAACCCGCTGGCGGCGATGGCGGCCTGCGTCTTCAAGATGGAAGGGCGGGTGCCGCCGGAATCGCAGACCTGCCTCGATATCCTGAAGGAGAGCATCCCGCGCATTGAGACCATCGTGCGCCAGCTCTCCGACTTCAGCAGGGCGGGGAGCCTCGACCTGCAGTACGTGCCGAGCGACCAGTTTTTCGCCGAGGTCGAATCGTTCGTGATCATGGCGCTGCAGAAGTACCAGACCCGGGTGATCACGGAAGACGCCTGCCTCCCTCCGGTGCTGCTGCACATCGACAAGGGGAAGCTGCACCAGGTGGTGCTGAACCTGATCCTGAACGCGGCATCCGCCTCCAACTTCACAGGCTACATCGAGCTGCGCGCCCGGCAGAGCGAGGGGGCGTACCAGATCGCGGTCAGGGATGAAGGGGGCGGGATCCCTCAGGAAGAGCTGGAGAAGATATTCGACATCTTCTACACCACCAAACCGGCGGGGGAGGGGAGCGGCATCGGCCTCGCCGTCTGCAAGAGCATCGTGGATCTGCACCACGGCACCATAGCAGTGCAAAGCGCTCCGGGGGATACCACTTTCACCGTGAACATCCCGCTGCGGCAAGGGGGAGAGAATGGGTAGAGCGAAGATATTGATTGTCGAGGACGACCCCCTTTTCGGCCGGGCCCTCACGGAGGTCTTTGCCGGCAGCGGCTACCGTATCAGGCTTGCCGT
>Ga0209212_1005777_pt1 | contig 14567 bp, 39 predicted proteins | sample RifGroC2_FD_183996 | JGI IMG/M metagenome (GOLD analysis project Ga0209212, IMG submission 183996) | Groundwater microbial communities from Rifle, Colorado, USA - Groundwater C2 (SPAdes) (version 2) | ecosystem: Environmental > Aquatic > Deep subsurface > Groundwater | place: Rifle, Colorado... | reverse complement strand
GAATTATTATGCAAAGTGGTTTACAGTCTAAAAATGAGTATATTCTATATCGTTCTATGTATAACAATGAACTTCACAATGCTATAATGGATAAGGATGTTCAAGCGATTGAAATATTATTAGATGAATTCACTAGAGAGCATTTGAAGAATTACGATTTTAGCCTATATGATTCAAATACTTTTATTGATATTGATTATGTTTACAATGAGCATGTAAAACAAATTGAAGAATTGGAGGCATATTGTCGTGGTTTATAAATTCAAGCAAGCAATTGTAAATGGTGATCAATATATTTATGGATTTGGATTTTATTTGAGTATTGTGAAATGGTATAAGTAATCCCATTAATTCATTAATAACAGAGAAGGATGTGTACTTGATGGAATTAGGTAATAAAGTTAAAATTAGAAAAGGTATGCTTAGAGGAGTAATTGTCGAGATACAAAAATCTATGAAAGGTAGAAAGATATTTGTAGTTCAAATTACTAAAAATGTTAGTAATGGATATTGGGAAGAGGAATTAGAGAAAATTATTTGATCCAACGAAACTATTATTTCATTAGGAGGTTTTGATATGGAAAAATTATTAGAAAACTATCTTAAATATCTTAGTGGAACTTATTACAGGAAAGATATTAAAGCCGAAATTCTTGAATTCAAAAATAGTGGTGGAGACCATGAAGAATTTGAACAAATGGTTATAACAGCCACTAAAGGACTCTACAAGAAGAATACTGCTCTTGAAGACTTCAGAAAATATTATTCCGAATATGTACCAAGTTCTCAAGGTAGAATTGCTTATGGCACTGGGCATATGAAAGATTTTAGGAAAAAGTTTTAATGTATTATGAAAGGAGCAATTACATCATGATTAAAAAATACCCTGTTTATATTAAAATGCTACGAGAAATGAATGGAATGAGTCACAAAGTTGGAGATATAATTGGAATGTCAAATGTTGAACTTGCTAATAAATGGGTCTTAAAAGGATATGCTGAATTGGTTTAAAAAGCAAGTTTGCTAGGAATTTATAAATTCAATAAAGTTAGGAGCAAATATTATATTTGCACATTTGATTATTGAATTTATAAAAACTAAATTTAAGGAGTTTTTATCATGACTGAATTAAAAATTAAAGTTAGAAAAAAAGAATTATTACTAACTGAAAAAGATATTATTATGGACAACGGAGCGTGTTTTCAACTTATTACACAAAGTTATATTGAAAATTGGCATAGTAGATATTATGTAATTTCTAAAACAACCTGTAAAAAACTTATTAAAGATCAAGTATTAATTCTACATAATCGAGATGAACAAAAGGGATTAAATTATTACAAATTAGCATAGAGGCGGTTAAAAATATGTCATACAAAAATCAAATTGGATGTTGTTTTAATATTGATGGTCAAGAATGGATATATGAAGGGATAGAAGATAATTCAAATGGAGCATATACCTGTAATAATTGCGGAAAAGAATTAAAAGGGAAATATCATCTTTTTAACTCTGTAGAAGGTTATAATGAAGGGTCTTATGAAAGTAGGGTATATGGTACGGAATGTATAAAAAGCATTATTCAACTAGGGTATGAAAAGTAAAATTTGATGGAGTAGAAAGGAGTTAATTAAAATGAATGAGTACAAAGTTGAAAAGAAACTAACAAAGAAAGAATATCTTCAAACACTTACGAGTAATTTGGTTACATCAGATGATCTTAACAAAATGTATAACAATTACCTTATGGGATTCTATGGTTATTATTAATCTGTGCTAGTGATTTAAGCCCATATTCGCTATAACAGCAGACACTTATAACATCATGAGTTATGGGGAAGGTGGGTTTATATCATAGCATTGATTGCTAAATCTAAAGGAGAGTGGATTAATGAACGGATGGTTATCTCCAAAAGGTAAATTTTACAGCACTTTCAATTTACTTTCTCATTATAAAAAGGCTGAAGAAATAGCAGATTGGAATCATATTAGTTTTAATATCATTGATCCCTTAACCAATACTCATCCTTGGTGTGCAGAAAGATTATTGGAAGTCTTAGGTTGGTTTAAAATTGGAAGTGATGAAAGAATTATAGATTTAGATATTGATGTTTTGACGGATAAGCAAATCAAGTTTATTTTGGCAAATAAATTAGTTTAATTATTGGAGGTAGATTATTATGAATCATATTTCTATAGGAGTTTATGTAAATGGTGATCATGTAGTTAATATTGTGAAAGATGAACATATCTCAGATCATATTGAATTTAATAAACGGTTTAGACCAGGAAGAGCATTGTTTGTTGATGGTAAATGTCTTAATCAGGGATATTTACATGATGAAGTTATTATTAAATGGAAAGATAAAATTAAGGTAATGAATATTGATTCTTCTATTGCATCAGAAAAATACCATTAATTTGTGATATTTCCAAAATACTCGAACCATCAAACCCTTGCTACACTAGGCTTTTACAATCTAACTTTTACCATAAAATGTTATTTTTATGTGGTGGAATAGAAAGGAGAATGAAAAATGGAAATCAAACATTCTTGTTGGTGTTGCCTCCTGCTTAATGCGGATAAAGTTGAATCTAAATCCTGTATCAAAGGCCACAAACTTAGATTTATCTTCAATGTCAATGAATGCTCAGATTGGAATGGTTAATACTTATAACCAGATTATGGTATAACAGATTCAATATTATCTTCTAACTTTATTTTTATATTTGCACTAAAAACTATTGTAATCTTATTTCAATATGATATACTTGTATTAATGAACTAAGAAATAAATTTAAAAAAGAAAGAGGTTTTACTAATGAAAGCAAATACCAACGAGCTACTACATAAGGATTCCATATTTGAATCAGAGCAATTATTTGGTGGTAAACATTGGTCTGAATTTGATGAACTAGAAAAAGGATTATCAATGCTTAAGTTCTTTGAAGACAACAAAATAAAAGAAGAACATCTAAAGTCTTTAGGAGATACACACTGGGGTATTAAATGGGATGACCTTATTAAAATCATTGAAAACTATGGATTTGTTCAAGGTTTAAAATATGATTGGGTTGCTCCAAAATACAGAGACAACGAAGAAGACAGAATTGAAAAAGCAATTATATATTATCATCAAGCAAAAGGTTTAGTTCTTTGGGCAACTTCATCATATGAAAGTATCAATGGCGGTAAGGTATATGGTATGGTTGAGATAAAACCAGAAGGAGTTTCTGAAGCATTACATGGGTGTTCTCATGGTAGTTTTGGAGATCGTGATAGAGAATCACAAACAACAATATTAAAGAAGTCCACATACTTTGACTATGATATTAGAGAAGGTTTAATACACGTTTTAAACAGAATCGAAAGTGTAACAAATTTTGTTCCTAAATGGAATACAGACAAACCTTTCTTATGGTTTCTAGATTACTCAGAAGAAAAGAGTAAAGATTATAACTATGAAGAAATCACTCAAAGCAAGATTAGTAGATGTCCTAAAGAACTTCAGGTTATAATTGGTGGAAAGTAATCCTAAGAAAGGCAGATTTCCTAGTATTGTAAAAATGAAAGGATGATTGAAATGAAAAATTATAATCCTGAAAAACACGGAGCAGTAACAGCAATTAGATTATTTTACGAAAAAGACAGACAGTCAATGGCAGAATTAGTTTTTTGTTTTGGTGGTACGGATATTATTGAGTGGACAAATGTTAGTCAAAGAGAAAAATATAGCAAAGGTATCAATGGTTATACATTTTTCTTTGATGAAAGACAGAAAAATACTTTTGAAAGTTTTAAAAAAATTAAAGAAGATGAAATGAAAGCAGTACATTTTTATAGTATGACTACTAATAGTTTTGAGGGTCAAGGGTATCATATGCCTGATTTTAAAACTTTTGAAAACTATGCTTTAAATCATATGGAGGCTATAAAAATTGCCGACAATAAATATCATCTTCCTTTTAGGGACAGTTATATTTGTTTAGAAGATGTTAATTTTAGACAAGAAACGTACAACCAAATGTAGTCTAGTTTAAAATATAACTTTTCTGGGAAATAAGGGAGGAAATATATAATGAACTTTTATACATCCGATCAACATTTTTTCCATGCCAATATTATCAAATACTGCAAAAGACCTTTTTCTTCAGTAGAACAAATGAATCAAACATTAATTAATAATTGGAATAAAAAGGTAACTAATAAAGACAATGTGTATATTTTAGGTGATCTGTCTTGGGGCAGTATTGATCAAACACTTGAAATACTTAAACAATTAAAAGGTAGAAAGTATTTTATCAAAGGAAACCATGATGGTTTTATATTAAATGGAATTCGTGGACAATTTGAATGGGTTAGAGATTATGCAATGATTAAAGATGATGGTCAAAAAGTTGTATTATTTCACTATCCTATTTACGCTTGGGATTGTCAATTTCATGGTTCTATTCATTTATACGGTCATATCCATAATAATTATGAGCAATATCCTGAGTTATTAACTTGGAAAAATGCTTATAATGTTGGAGTTGAAGTTAATGATTATGAACCAAAAACCTTAAAGGAAATTTTGAGTTTATAATGAGGGGAATAAAAACAGTCTTTGATGTTATAATTAATTTAATTGAAAGGATTTGATTAAACATGTATGCAGTTGCAACAACTGTTGAACCATTTGGAGAACAGTATTTAACTAAAGATGGATGGTTTAGTATGAATCTATTTATGGCAATCTTATATGAATATATGGGAGAGATTCCACCAATGGATAATGATGAAGAATATATTATCAAAGTTGAATACGATAAAAATGGAAAGTTATATAAGGTTTAAATTAACTCATTCAAGTCATTATAAATTAAGAAAGAAGGTAACAAAATGGAAGAAATACAAAGAGCTTTAGATTATATGAAATCCTTCAAAATGTTAGGAGCAACTAAAGAAACTGAAAAAGAAATGGATAATGTTATTTTACAATTAGAGAAATTAAAATTCATTTACCAGTGTAATTCAAATTAATATTACTCTTAACATGCTTTCTAAGAGGATTTAAGCCACTTCTGACAGGTTTAAATCCTTCTGTGATGTAACGGTAAGCAGAGTAAATTAAGGAGTTGATATATAATGAAACAAGAATATAACACGATTGAAGCATTGTTATTATGTGAGAGAGAAAGTAAAGAGATGCGTTGTCCTTATTATGGAAAACACTGTGGTTTAATTATTAATTATGATGGAAAAGGTTATCGTTTTAGAGGCATGAGTAATTATATTGATCTTAGAACTGAACTTGATTGGAATGCAAAATGGGTAATTGAACGATAGTATCAAACTGGTAATTCAATAGTTGGGAATAAGAAAGGATGATTATAAATGTTAAAATGTTTATGCGTTAAAGACTGCTTAAGATGGAAGGCAGGGGATCAGCCATCATTACTTGTAATTCGTAATAAATATTATATTGATGGTTACATAATATCTTATTCTGATTTTATAGAATATTTTGAGAGATTAAGCGTAGATGAACAGAGGGAATATAATAATGATTCTTGGTAGGAAACGTATAGTGAATAAAACTAGTGTTTGAAAGGATTAGAAAGGAGGAAAAGAAATGGAAAGGGAACGAGAAATAATTAAACAAATGTTAGAATTGGCAAACGAGTTCAATAATCTTTCTTGCAATAATAGAAAATGTGAAGAATGTAAGAATGAAAAAGTATGTGATTCGATTACAGAGTTTGTTACTCAAGCAGTAGATGAAAGGATTGATAACTAATGGATGAAAAAGCAATTAAGAACTTTATAGACTCATTCTTGAAAATGTGTGATTATATCGAGCAAACAGATGGAATTAGTTGTAGTAAATGCCCTGTATATAATGATTGTTTTCATACAGGCAAACATACAGGATTGCATAAATTAATGAGAGAATTAGGAATTGAAAGGAATGAAATAAAATGTTAGAAATTCAAAGATTAGAAACTAGTATATCTTCAAAATTCGGAGATCGTGTTCACCTAAATTTAAATGATTATGCAGAACCAAATAGCATCAAATGCAAAATAGCAAATATTGGAGATGAAATAATTCCAGATATGTTTTCTTATGATGGAAGTCCTTACTTCTCTTATGAGACTTTTATTAAGTATTCTAATAAAAATCACTATGCTAGAGTCTATGTTGAGATAGAATATAAAAAGAAAGAACTCGAATTGGATGAATCTATTTTTAATACTGCAAATGGCATAAACAGTTATATCACAAATTTAGAAACTCTACATCGTATTATGGATATTAGATATATAGCTAAAAGTAAGAAGAATATAAAACTGAGTGAGTTTGTATGGAAAGGTGTTTTAAAATTTGACCAATTCGGTCAGACAATGTTCATATATGAACAAGAATTTCATAAGGATACTCCTGATTGGGTTAAGAATGGAACAATAAATACAGAAACTTTTGGTTGTTATTGCGAAAGATGGTGTGGAACATTTAAAAATATACCAGATCAAAATGATATTTGTCCTGTATGCGGAAAAGGGTGGGACATAGATAATATTGTTGATTATGCAACTATTGAACAAAGAGATTATAAACAAATACCATATCATAAAAATTGTTTAAAGACACACAACGACGAAAAACAATTGAAAGAGTTTCAAGATTTCTTTAAAGATGTATATAACTTAAATGAATTAAAATTCAATGCAATACCAAATGAATATTGTTCATGTGAAAAATGTGCATCTTGGTTTATTGTGTCAACCCCAGACGGAGACATAAAAATTGGATGGAGAAAAAGAGTTATTAATATTGAATGGTTAGAGAATTATAAAAAGTTTAAGGAGGCTTTTAACTCTGAAGAGACTACTGCATTTATTGGAGAAGTTCAAAGAGGTATTCACGCATGGGGTGTAGAAAAGGCAAAGGAATATTTAAAAAGAGCAAAAGAATCTATAGTTTAAATAAAAATTGAAAGGATGATTAAACAATGATTATTCAAGATTTTATTAACAAAGGAATAAGAGTTATAAATGATATGAATGAACTTAGAATACCCTCTAAACGTTCAATTCCATTTTCTAATGGATGGGTGGCAAGTATTGTAACGGCAGAATATGGCTTCTCGGTAGCAGTATGTGATTATAATGGTTATTTCAATTGGGATATTTTAAACAATTATGGAGCAGAGCGAGGAAAATTTCAATGTAAAAATGAAGATGAAGTTTGTAATGCGTTAGCAATTATAGAATCTTTACCAAATTAAAAAGGAATCAAGACAATGAGTGGCGAATTATGTATTTGGATTATTTAATTACAAAGGAGTCAAATAATGCATTGGAAATCTAACATAACTTCATGGAAAGATCCTGAAACAAATGAATTTGTCACTCGAAAAGAATATGGAAAATTATCTAAGAGGGCAGGAGTTAATGGATTGTCTGCCCCTGAATATTTAGTCTCAAAGGGTTATTTTAAAGACAGATATCATTATTATAGACTTAAAGATAAAATGTTTTTGGATAGAAAGGATGATTAAAATGAGTTATAAACTTTCAAAGTACGATGCAATAGAGCAGGTAAAAAGACTTAGAATTGACAGTATAATGTCTTATATGCCTGATTTACATGCGAATCATGATAACCAGTTTGTGCGGTATCTTGAAAATGATTATGCAGGAAATCATAATGGACTTGGAGCATGTACGGCAGAGTTTAATAGGAACTACTGGATACCAAATTATAAGAATGATTGGAGTGAAGTATAATGGATAAGAATGTAGTCAAAGAAATTGTAGATTCTTTTTTAAAAATGTGTGACTTTGTTGAGAAGTCAGACGGAGTTGGATGTATAAATGCCCAGTGCAAAAAGAATGTTTTAATGATAAACATAGTGGATTACCTTCTTTAATGTTTGAATTAGGAATTGAAAGGAGAGAATTATAATGTTAGTAAAAACAAATCAAGAGACACATGTTTTTAGTGATGTAGAAAAATATTGGATTGAAGATGGTTGTTTATTCATTAAATATAATCATTATCTATCGGGAGAACAGGTTGATATGATTCCTTTATGTAATATTGACAAAGTAAGTTGTATTGATGTAGCCTGACCGCACACTCGCGATTTCAATCGTGTGAGGTTCAAATAGAAAGGAAATGATTATAATTAGAGGAGGAATACGGGTGGATAGAAAAGAGGAACTGAAACTATTGAACAAAATTACTAATACTTTAACCACTGATGAATTAGATGATTTTGTGAAACTTATATGGATGCATGATAAAAATAATATTGAATTTATTATTGACATTTTTACTAGAGAGATAGGGGCAAGATTAGAGACATTAAGGAACCTATAAAGCATGTAACTTATACTATAATTTAAATAAAAAGGAGTTTGATAAAAATGTTAACTAAAACATATTTAGGTCAACCAGTAGTTTTTAAACATCAAGTTTATGGAAGAATTGTTGCTTTAAAAGGTTCGTCTATAAATCATGGTACTTTACATTCTATTGTTCAATTTAGCACTCCATCAGGAAATGTTGCTGAAACAGGAATTGCTTACTTGGATGAAGCAAGAGATAATGATATTAAAAAATTAAAAGAATTTGAACAATGGCATTTAAACAATTTGCCAAACGAAAAAATGTATGATGGTAGACTAGATAATGTGGATATTTCTGATTAAGACCATTTCCCAGAAAATGACGATTTCGAAGTATAAGAGAGGAGAATTTTATTGGAAGCAGAACAATACAAAATATATTGTTTAATCCGTTTAAATAATGAAAACGTTTTGTATGTAAATAGTTTTCATTATTATACCGATGCCTTTGATTATATGACGAATGATTATAATAAAATAATGCGTACTACTTATTTTTCTAGAATACGTTCAAATTATAGTAATGATTGGAAGGCAGAAATCAATTTAACCGATGGTCATTTTAATAAATGGGATATCATAGAATCTTATGTAGAAATACCAAAAGTAAAATATTGGGGAAACTAGTAATCAGGATTTTAAACATTGAAATAATACTTTTATATAGCTTGAAGGAGTGAAAGACAATGAATAAAAACAATTTACACAATCTATTTTATATTGAAATTGCCATTATATACTTTGCAGTTAGTCTGTTTATATTATTCATGTATGAATTTGCAAATAAATTATTTGGAGTATCATATAATCTTTATCTAATTATCTTTATTGGTTTCACTTTAGCAATTATAGTTAATTTAATTGGATATAGGAGGGATATAAAAACAATTACGAACAAATAACACACAGATTGGAGAACGTAATGACTAAGAAAAACAAGAGACAATCCAATTACATCAACAGTGGAAGAGTGCTAATCAAATTTAATACTGGCACTCAACCACATAAAAGTACAAAAGACTATTCCCGAAAGAAAAAGCATAAATTGAAGGAGGAATATTAAAATGGCAGTTATGATTTATAATTCTAAAGATTATGTTCAAGATGGTGATGTATTCATTGTAAAATTGTTAACAGATCAAAATATAACAATGTTCTACAGATGTATATATCTTGATGATGAGGGTAACAAAAGTAATGACAAATTATTAGTATTTAATTTTGAAAATCATTGGAAGAAAGATAATATTTTTATTCCCTGTGGAGATGCTTGTGTTAAGAAAGATATAATTATCGAAGCAATCAAAAAGAGATGGGATTGCGGAACAGATATTGAGTTTATTGAGAATGACAATTTAGTGATTAATATAAGTAGGAAGTAGGAGGGTTATTGATATATGCAAACTGTTACATGTATAAACAATGAACCAAATTTAAGCTTAACTATCGGTAAGGTTTATGAAGTCATATCTTCTGATGATAAAATGAGGCATTATGAAATTATAAATGATAAAGGAGATAGTCAATTTTATTATCAATGGAGATTTAAATAAAAATTATTAATATTAAGTTAAGGATGTGGTGATATACATGATTGTGAAATATTAAATGTAATATACATTAACAAAAATAAATAAAAAATAATAAAGGATGGTAATGTATTAATGAACAATAATGAATTAACAATTTTTGAGGGCCAAGAATTAGAAATTCTAACAAAAGAAGATGTAAGATTTGAATTTAAAGGTACAGCATTATTTAATGGCAATCAAATTTCTAAAATGCTTGGATATTCCGAAAAGAGTAGGCCAATAAATAATCATGTAAGAGATAATCAAAAATATCTAGTAAAGAATTCGGATGTGCTAAATCAACACTTCCGAAAATTAAACAATGCGGGTGAAACATTTATTACAGAACATGGTGTTATGAAATTAATTATAAATAGTGATATGCCGGAGGCCAATGAGTTTGAGGATAAGATTTGGAACATCGTATCTCAAATCCAAAGAACAGGTAAATTTGACTCAACAGAAAATAATATAATGCTCATTGAAGATGAAACAGAAAGAAATCTCACTCTTACAATATATAATCTCAAACAAACGTTAACTAATAATCCTAATGATATGCTCATGCAATTTGCTTATAATTCTAAGACGACAGATTTAACTACATATAAGCAATCAAAAATGTTGGCATTAATACAAAGTCAAGTTGATGATATAAAAGCCGATACAGAACTAATTAAAGGGCAACAATTATACATATGTGATCGCACCAACTTCTCGGAAAAGATGGTCATCTTAGCCAACAAATATTTTGGAAGGGATAAATCTAAAGCATATAACGCATTATTTAGCAAAATGAAAACATTGGGTAGTTTTGATGTTTATCAAAGACGTAAAAATGAATGGGATAAAATCAATGAGGAAAGAGTGGCTGAAGGTAAAGATCATTATAAACCAAGCACATTAAAAGGCAAGGTTAATTATTTAGATGTTATAGATAAACATCAGAAATGGGAACTATGTTCTGAAGCATATAAAACAATTGAAACTGAGGAGTATACAGGAGCATTACATATTGTTTAAATAAAATAATTACATAAAAAGCAGGACTTAAAACCTCCTGCTTCACTCATACCTTAATCAAATAAAACCGTAATTTCTTTGGTATAAAACACTAAAATAATATTTTTTATTTTAATCAAATTGGGGTTGACATACCAATTGCCAAATAGTATACTATACACAAGAAGTAAAACAAATCAGTCAGAAAGCAGGTGAGTATATAGAAAAATGAATTACATTCAGCAGAAGGATTTAGAATCACTTATAGCAAAATATAATCAAACTGATTCTACTGTCATAAAACACAATTTAGTTAAACTTATCGACAACTCAGAATATCATAGGAATGGTCAAGGATTGGCTGATAAAACTGGATTAAGTATTGAAACAATTTATCAATATCGAAAAGTGAGTAAAAAGACTAATATTAGTTTTGAAAATGCTTTAAAGTTGGTTAATGCTCTAGGGGTTAAGATTGAAGATTTGATGGAGTAGAAAGGATGATTGATTTAGTATGTTAAATCCTATTCAAATATTAAGAGAAGGAACTGAAGAAAATCTTATAAATGAACTCAAAAGCATTTCAGTAGATGAACTAAAATCAATAATTAGAAAATACATGCCTGACATGACTCGTAAAATGTATAGGTGTTCTGAATCTCAAAAGTTGATTGATTATATTTGTAAGCGAACTGAAAGTTTGGCAACTAAAGGTGATGTATTTTATACCAATTAATTTAGAGGAATTGAAAGGGGAAATTTGAGATGGATGAAAAAGTTTACAATTTAGTTAAGGAGCAATTTGAGAAGATGACATTTTCTAAAAAGTCTAGCAACCAATCACTTTTATCAAATAAGTGCCAAGATATCATTTATAAGGAATGGGGAGTTGGCAATGATGGTCTATGGAAATTAGTTGATAAATATGTAAAAGAATTTATTCCAAATGAAATGGATTAAACAATGAAGGAGGAAATTTAAGATGGAAAAATTTAAAGCAGGTAAATATTATGTTGGTGATCCATGTTATGTTTTTACAGATAAAGAATGGGATGACTTAATCGAACTAACTTATTGTTTTGGTTGCGAAATCAGAAACATTCCAGAAGGATATTCAAATACAGGTGTTTATAACTATAAAGGTATGAAGTTTTTTGCTGATGGAACAGCGTATGGAGATGGATGTTTTTATGATAACCATAATAGAGAATATGGAGTTGACGCTGGTTTAATAGGAATTGTTCCATTTGAAATATTAAGTAAAAGTGGATCTGGTGGTCAAATAATTGAGTTTGAACAAGATTTTTATGTGAGTGCAGAAGGTGGTATATTTCATTTTGGTAACATAACAATTAATACAAAAGATGAAAAAGATATAGAAGAGGACGAATGGGATGATGAGGAAGACGAGGACGAGGAAGAAACTGATGAGGATGATAAAGATGATTAATAGTATTGTTTAAATTTAAAGTAAGGGAGAATAAGAAATGAAAAATGATATTTCAAAAACATTAACAGACAGTGAACTCATAATATTGTGCAATGACATCTATGATTGGACTCATGGTGACGGGACTTTAAATCCTGAAAGTGAATTAAGAAAACTTTATGATCAACATCGAATTAGATATGAACTTTATGATATGCGAGTCCTAGAGGATCTAATTTTAGCCGAAGCACATGAAAGATTTAGCAAAGTGGCAAAAGCATTAATTCTTCATAGACCAAATTGGTTTATTAAGTAAACTCCCAAGAAAGGATGGATTTATAGGATATGAATTATTCAGTAGAAATTAAGTTCGAAAAAGAAAAACATTGTTTAAGATGTCCGTTAAGAGATAATAATTCAGATTGTTGCAGTATACAAGTGGAGCAAGAGCGATATATTGAATTTGAAAATTGGGAAGAACAAATGAAGAATTGTCCTTTGACTGAAATTAAGAAAGAGGGTTGAAACTATGTTTAACAAAGTATTTTATGTAACTAAAGATAAAGAATTGATTGAAGAATTTAATTATGATGTAGGGATGATATTACCTTTATCTAACGAATTTGTATGTATTAATGAAACACATTATTTGGTAGCACATCGAGAATTTGATTACAGTAAGAAAGTAATAATAATTATTTTGACACGATAAATATACTATTGCATGGGATTATGGAATAAATTTATTTTAAGCTCTAATGAGCAGAAAGAGGTTATAATAATGAGTAAATTAAGAGTATGGCACATTCCCCAAGTAGGTCACAACGCAACATTATATGTACCAGTCGAGACAGCAGAAGAGGGTAAAAAGATCATGGATATTCTTGCTTGCTATGATTTATTTCAATTAGAGAATAGAATCAAACCTGATTATTGTAATGTATCTGGACTTCAAGTATTTAATGAAGAAGATCAGGAATGGGAAGATTGGATTCTTGAGACAGAAGATAATTATTTTGATAGTGTTGATGAGTATTTTGAAAATGATGAAAAGATGAAATCATTTGATAAAGAATTATTTGGACAACTTAAAAAGTAATTGATACTATTTGCTAGGAATAAAAAGGAGGAAGAAAATATGAAAGATAAATTATTAAATACATTTTCAACAGAAAGCAATGGAGAAATCATTAGGGTTAATATTATACAGACTGATAAGGGAATTACCTTTGATATTGTAGGTCAGTCAATGGATGTTTTTATCAATGGAGAAGAATTCTATAGTAAATATGATAAAGAGGAGTATAAATTTATTCCATCTCATTTAAGGAGTTTTGTAGAAGAAAATATATGTTCTTACAATATATTAAAAGAGGGGTCAGATATTCAGTGCGATCTATTATTAGAAGGAAAAGAATATTTTTTAAAAATTCCAATTAATAGATCAAAGAAGAATAATTTAACATTAACCGATTGGCTTATTGATTATAAGATGATAGCTGATGATGGAAAGATAGCAGACAAAGAAAAAGAGAAATTAAAATATGATGAATTCTTGAACAATGTAAAAGATTGTGGTTATGAAATTAAAGTAAGTCATGATGGTAACGATTATGATAATTGGTCTAAGTTAGAAGTCCCAATTAATGATTTTGATTTAGTAAGGATTAAACAGTGTTTAAAGTTATGGCAGGAATACAATCAATATTTAATAGATACTTATTTGGATGGTAAATATTAAGTAGTTAAAAGCACGATTTGAAAGTATTATAAACTGAAAGGATGATTAAAAAAATCTGTTGAATCTTCAAATTCAATCAACTTTGCGTATGGCAAGGAACTGTATTAGAAGATTCAACAGTAGAGGACTTCACTAACTTCTTTAAAGAAAAATTAAATGTTAGAGTAAAATTTTGCGAAGAAGTTAAAACAAATGGCAGTATCGAACGTAATGAAGAAGGTGGCAGAAACGATATTCTATTTTATGTACACGATGATGATATGACTCATTTTGCATTAAAAAGATTTGATTTTGGAATTAGATGGTGGGAAGATGTTGTAAGTTATAATGATAATTCGTATTTGTACAGTCAAGAGGTATTGGATAGGTATGCGGTTAAGTGGTAAAATGAAAGGATGATGAAAATGGCAAAATGGATTTATAAACT
>Ga0209212_1005776_pt1 | contig 14567 bp, 17 predicted proteins | sample RifGroC2_FD_183996 | JGI IMG/M metagenome (GOLD analysis project Ga0209212, IMG submission 183996) | Groundwater microbial communities from Rifle, Colorado, USA - Groundwater C2 (SPAdes) (version 2) | ecosystem: Environmental > Aquatic > Deep subsurface > Groundwater | place: Rifle, Colorado... | reverse complement strand
GCTTTTCCTCTTTCTTTATCTTGCCAATATCAATGGCAATCTTCGCCCTTTCATTGAGAAGCCTCAGTATCTCAAGGTCTGTCCTGTCAATCTCCTTACGCAGCTTTTCCAATTCTTTCATATCTTGAAATTTCCCATTTTATTTTTTTGTATGATAACTTATTCTAACCTCGTTTGCAACCTAAGGGAACCTGTTGTAAATAGCCACAAACTCCATCAAAGAACCCTAAAATGATGCATTAAGCGCAATTCTGTAACAATTGTGCCAACCATTTTATAGTTTCAACAGCCAGAAGGTAACTATAACAACTTCAAAAACACTCTAATCTGCTTAAAAGCCTTGTTATCCCATTGCCAGATTCCTTTTTGGGCGGCTTCACCCAGTCGTAGTCCAGGGTCTTTTGCCGCAAGGAATGCGTACATCTTTGCCTTGGAGAGATTGACAGGTAAGGTCATAGTTTTTTTCTTTACGCAATCAAGATAGATTTTTACGCACCCCATCTCTGGAGTATCTCTGGCAGAGCTTATACAGACATCTTCAAGCATTCCTTTCGTTCCAGGTTTTGGTAAGATCATTACACCTATCCTCGGTCTGCCTCGGGTAAAGGATATCTGTGTCTTAGGAACAGGAAGCATAGCCTCTTTTAATGCATCGCATATACTCTGGAATGCACCGGCTGGGTTTTCATCAGCATCCCTTGTGATCCCAAGCGAAGCAACGTTATGAAAGTCAGGCATCTTCATAAGGGCTTTGAGTTTTGCAGGAATCTGACTTTTACCGCCAATATCCATGACCTGGATGTCCATCAACTGAAGATGAGCCAGTAACGCAGTAAAGAAATTTCTCTCATCTCGTCCTTCCACAACAAGGAGTTTTGGTTTATGAATCGTCTCAATATCTGCCATTAACGGACCTCAAATCCTGCCTCTATAGCCGCCTCAAGAGTCTCTCTATCATACGTCGTGGTTTCTATCTTCCCGTTGATTTTGTCCAGTCTATGTAGGAGAAAATTATACCTCCCTGATTTGCTAAGGGCCTCATGAGCTGAAACGATACATTCCCTGCTATGGGTTGTTGCAATAATCTGGGTGTTAAAGCACCTTGCAGCTTCGGCAACACCAATCCATATATCACTCATGATTGAATAATGGATTCCATTCTCTATTTCATCGATAAATACCAATCCTTTGGGTGAATTTGCAATAGCCAATACTAAACTACAGACCTTTGCGATTCCTTCTCCCATAATGGGCAAGGGTATAAGGCGGTTCAGGCCGATATCGCCGAAAATCATTGGGACACCGGCTGTAACAGCCACCGCCAATCGCCTTAATTTGGGTTCAATAAGTTTTAAAATGTTGAGAAGGATATCCTGCTGTCCCTTTATCTCTACGTTACTGTATCTCTGGGCATCTTCAGCAGGATTGATGCGGTATCTCGATGCCAGGAAGATAGCATTATATGGAATCGGAACAGGCGGGGTTTCAATCCTGAGCCTGTTTGCCTCTATAACAATATTTGATTTTATGGATTGATTTGATTCATTGATATATTCAAGCTCGAGGAATTTGCCTGTCACTTCCGAGATGGCATATTCTCCTTTAGCTTCAGAGATGGTATACCCTCCTTCTCCTTTATCACGCACCTTTTTCATGACAAGCTCAGATTTCTTTCTTAATATTTTCATGTTTAGAGTGCGTTTTCTTCGATCGTCATTTGTACCGGTCATGGTAATCCTGGCATTTTCATCAAAGTTATAAAAAAGAGAGTTCCATGGGGTCTCACTCAACAATTCAGGTTTTATTTCAAAGACGTCAATACCCCGGAACACATTTATTCTCATCGCCAATTCAGGATTGGTAGCACCGGCAAACAGAAACATGCCTTCTAACAATGCGGTCTTTCCGACGTTATTCTTTCCCGCGATAAGGTTTATTTCTTCCAGGTGTTTTATGGCAAAGTCATGGAAACATCGAAAATTTTTTTGTGAAAAGGATCGTAACATATCTGATCTCACCTACCTTTCTAAAGTTTAATTTTTAATACTACATAAACATCAATTTACTAACTCGAGTTTCTCTGAAATAAAGAGCACCGTCTTCCCCTTTGTAAGGGCAGCCGCAATTGAGTACCCTTTCCAGGTCTTCAGGATTAGGTAAAGTCTGAATATAGGCGCACCTCTCCATAGATGTGGTAGGGAGTTCATAGCTTGTGTTAATCCCGAGGGATTCAGCATACCTTTTAACCTCTGGTTTTCGTAGAATCTCTCCTTCTTTTTCATATTTTTCTCTGGGAGGGTCTGGTATATATTTAAACGGCAGTTTTTTATCATCAAGCAACTGATAATATAGATTATCTGGTACAGTATTAATGACACGAAGTACACGCCCCTTGCTCCAGCGGAAGTTTAGGAGACGATTCCGACTTGTTAGGTCTAAAAGACGTTTACGGATACGTTTGAGGACTTCAGATGTTGTTAGACCCGACCCGAATAATTCTCCGGCGTTATCCGGTTGACCGCCACCATTTGTCAAAGGTTCAGTTTCAGGCATAGAATATTAACCCCGATATGGCAAAATTGATCTAAATTCCTGCGGCAATAAGAAGGTAACTCTGACATACTTGCGGTATTCATCAATGACAAGCCCGTGCATCCTGAAGATGTTCATGATTGCCCCTTCGTTATAATTTTACTTGAGCCCGAATTATAACATAAATTTCAGAGAAGATGGACATCTATTCAAGCCTCTTGCATAGGTCATAAATCCCCTCAGAGGATTTTGAAGATTGGAAAGAGATTGGGAATAGAATGGCGTAAGCCAGACTGCCGCAAAAATGCGGAATTTGGGCGGGGAAATCAGTTGACGTGAAAATAGTATGCTTCTTTCATTTTCCGTATAATTTCTGGTGCTGTATCTACGATAAGGTCAATATCATGAGTGGTTCTGTAATATCCATAAAGGATGACAGCACATCCTCCAACGTAGAATCTGCGCATACTTCTGAAAATGATTACACTGAACCCACGCCCAAAACGATTGCTCAGGTCATGTGATAGTCGCTCTAAAAGCTGAGCCCCATACTGAGCCCGTCGCTTCCCTTGCTGTTCATATTCTACAATCAGCCGTCCTATCTCCCAATAGGTAGCAGTCATGATAGAATTTACAGCCCGAGCCGATGTACGTCGTGCTTCTTCAAGCAGTCCGGCTACACCGGAAAACATAGAATCGTAGCTTTCAGTTGTCCGATTTTTTCGGACAACTCATCATACCCCTCTTCAGAAAGCTTTTTCTTTAAGTCACTCCAATACTTTCTTGGTCTTTCCGTACCCGTTAACACCTCGACAATATCAACAATAGAAACCCACCATTCGTCGTTATGCAGCATCCTCCTGATTTGTTTGCCCTTGAAAACCGCTAAATATGTATCAGTCATTTAACCTCCTTTTTCAAATTGTGAATAAAGTAGCAATATGAGTTTTTGTTGTCAATGGATGTTTTACTTTATGATGAAAAGATGAAGAAAAAAGGGGGGTTACAACAATCTCCCCTGCTCTCCCTCTGCTTGCATGGATATTCCGAAGTGTTTGTATGCAATAGGGGCGGCAAGCCTGCCCCTTGGTGTACGGCTGAGAAACCCTTCCTGGATCAGTCCATATCGACTACACAAAAAACATAAACTGAAATAGAAACATCTCCTAATCATTATCCCTGATAAACACCTTTCTGTTCTTTCAGTAGAAAGTCCAGGGGGTGGTCTACCCATATCCATTTTCCCCTGTCCCTAAATTATCCTTTTGGGGGCAGTTTAAATTATCCCCTACACTTACAAACCTCGTTTCAATCCACCGGTCAGCAAAGAAAGGACGAAATTCCTCCATCAGGTCAAGCGCAAGTCCATATCTGCCAGGGCGGTCTCTGTGCAGGAAACCAACAGCAGGGTCCAGTCCCACAGTCTCAAGCGCTGAACGTACATCATGCATTACAAGGGTATACAGAAATGACATCAGGCAGTTCACATTATCCAGAGGTGGTCGCCGGCTTCGTTCATGGAATTTGAAATTATCTTTCTGAGCCGTAACGAGATGATCAAAGACATTAAAGTATGTATATGCTGATTCTCCCTCGATTCCACGCAGAACATCCAGTGTCATTTCTGAATTTAATCTTCTCAGATAAGCTGAGAGTTTTTGCGATGCCTGTGAAATCGCATCCGCATCAATTTTGTCAGAATGATCTCTCAGTGCTCGCTGAAGCACTGTACGGCAGTTGGCAATCTTACCGGTCAATACTGCACATGCAATTAATGCAGATGTGTTCAGATTATCTGCTTGGCGGTACTGCTCCCGTCTCAGAAGGACATTTCCGGACACAGGTCCCTGTACCTTTGCTAGAAAAGCGCCGTTTTCTGTGAGAAAACTTATAGACACACCGTTCTCAGCGCAGAACCCCATCAGGAATGGGCTGCAGGATATTTGTCCAAAGCAGACAATCCCACCGATGGTGTGAACGAGCGCGCGCAGGCGGACCTCATTGTCCACCTTTACAACAACCGTTTCACCTTCTTTAGAGAGATATGCCCCTTGCGTGGTAACGAAGAGAGTATTTAAATGTTTTTTCATTTTCGTCTTGCTTCCAGAGCCTTACGGGTCTTTTCAATCTCAGCAACCAAAGCCTTTTCATCAGGCAACGCCGTTTTATACTCCGCCGCGAGAACCTTATTCGGTAGACCTTCCAGCGCGTAGCGTGCCAATGCATGAGACTTCTCGGCGCATAGGATCAAGCCAACCGGAGGATTTTCATCAGGGTGCGTCCAGTTTTCCCTTGCATAGTTCAGATACATATGCATCTGCCCCGCATCAGCATGGGTAAACTTACCGAGTTTGAGGTCAATTACTACCAGACAGCGCAAACGGCGGTGGTAAAAAAGAAGGTCTATCCTGAACCATGAATCATCTATACGCAGGCGGCGCTGCCGGCCTACAAAAGCAAAGTCGCCTCCAAGTTCAAGCAGGAAGTTTTCAAGATGTCTTATAAGCGCCTCTTCCATCTCATTTTCTGAGTATTCATCCTTCAATCCCAGAAACTCCAAAACCAATGGGTCTTTAATTGCCTCTTCCGGTGAGACAGCATCTTCAGGACGGGGCTTCTCCCCCTTCCTCAGCATAGATGCCTTGTTTCTGGAAAGCGCTGTTCGCTCATAGAAGAGCGTTGAAATCTGCCGGTCAAGCTGCCGAACCGACCAGCCGCATCGAAGTGCCTCCGTTTCATAGAAGCCTCGTGCATCAGGGTTGTTCACTGACATAAGACGAACGTAATGAGACCACGGGAGCGGGAAACTGGTAGCGAGAACAGAAAGAGAAGATTTTGCAGACGCAGTCAGTAATATCGGCAATATTGTTTCGCCAGGCAGTGTCGGACAATTTCGATCCTCTGATTGCGAAGACAGTGTCTGCGCAATTGGCCAATTGAGATAAAGCATGCGCATATGTTCTACGTTCCTCTTAGAAAACCCACGTCCAAACTTGTCCGTAAGATCTTTGGCAAGGCAGACGATAACTTTTTTACCATATACAGCTTTATCTATTCCTCCCTGCTCATACTCAACAATCCTCCTCCCTATCTCCCAGTATGTAGCGGTCATAATTGCATTTACAGTACGTGTCGCTGACCTCCGGGCTTCTTCCATTAGTCCGGCGACACCGGAAAACATAGAATCATAGCTTATAGTGCCCGCTGTAATTTTTTTCGTCTTTCTCATTTCTGACACGCTCCTTCCTCAAAACCAGAAAATGACAGCAACAGTCAAATTATTCATCTTCGATCACCTTCAAAAGATAATTGCCCACCTTTTTACTTGCCTGAGGAAGGCATAGCTCAACCAGTGAACACTTTTTACACTTTGCTGAATATACTGGCGGTGGAGTAATACCCGACGCAATCAGCTTACGTACCCTCTCTGCCACATCCTCCGTCTCTTTCCTCAATGCATTATCAAATTCCACATCATGTGATCCCGCAGGTTCTCTCGCTTCAACCCCTTTAGATTCTTATGCTGGCCTGGTGTGATGCCGAATGCAGCCTTTGCGATCTCCGCAGTGAGTATCTCATATTCTCTATTCTCTTTAACTTCCCTCTTTTTCCACTCATCCGTCAGCTCTTCCCGAATAGCGATGCCACGCATCCGCTTCTCTATCCAGTCGTCAGAATAGCCCTTGGCCTTATACAAAGCCCTTGTCCTTTTCGTTGCCAGTTCAGGGTCTTCAATCTCCTGCACCCGCTCATAGCCTGTCTTTGCCAGCCAGCGTTTGAAGGGCTCAGCCTTGGGCGAGGGGATGGACTGGATGATGCGGAAAATTCCTTCAGTATGGGCACAGTCTGTTTCTCTCAACTTCCCGTCGGGCGCGGTCAACTTCAACCCGTGACAAAATGTCACGACTTCACTTCCTTCATCTTTAAGTCTCTGTTTTAATTTTCTCCAGTATGCTCCCGCGTCAGCGCTTTCCGTCAATACATCACAAACATCAACCACCGAAAACCACCATTCGTTGTTACGCAATGTTCTCCTGATTTTTTTGCCCCTGAAAACCGCCAAATGTGTTTCCGTCATTTAACCTCCTTTTTCAATATAGTGCCACAGCGTTGCCCATATTGGAGTCATGTTTGAATGCGATAAGCTTCCGTACTTAAATTAAGCATACAGGGCAGTAAGTTGTATTATTGTGAATAAATTAGCAATATGAGATTTTGTTGTCAATGGAAGTCTTACTTTGTAAGAAACATTCAAGGCAAAAATATACTCTGATAAATTTGCTCTTAAGCAAAATTATGGCATGATAGGCACATATTAATAGAGAGATATTGACGAAACATGCAGCCAGCAGGTTCTCAGACAATTACTTATAATGCGAACATATTTAGCAAAAAACTCTTCTACATTGAAAAGGGATAAGGGGGACAGAAGTCCCCCTTATCCATATCATAAATAAATTTACGGGACATTATAAATGGTCTCACAGCTTACTGCAGTATCACCTGTGACGTGTGGACCGCCATCGCAGAAATCAGTACCAGTACCACCATCAAGACTATCATCGTCGTTACCACCCATTAGCGTATCCTTCCCAGCCCCTCCCTTGAGGTTATCATTGCCGTCAACACCGTCGAGGATATCGTTGCCATCTCCTCCATTCAGTGTATCATCACCGTTACCACCATAAAGATAGTCATTGCCAGCATCACCATACAGCCTGTCGTTGCCACCAAAATCAATCAGGGTATCATTCCCATTCCCGCCGCAGATTCGATCATTACCGCTTAGGCCAATAATGGTGTCATCTCCGCTAAGTCCTGAAATCACGTCAGGACCAGCAGTACCCCAAATGATGTCATTAGCAGGAGTGCCGACGATGGTGACATCTTTTCCGGCACACTTGGCTATATTACATGCAGCCTCACAGGTCTTATTCGCATCCATGATGATCTCGCAGGAGGGCCCGGTGCAGGATGAACAGTCCCCACCCCAATGATCAAAGACGCTTCCACTATCCAGCGTTACCTCCAGAGTGACCTCTGCCCTATAGGGATATAACTCTGTACAATCAGGGCCGCAATCAATGCCCAGGGGAGTGCTTTTCACTGTGCAGTATCCGGTACCTGTCGTGGAGACTGTCAGATCTCGCGGGCAGGCCATACACTGCGGGTAAAGGCTGAATTGTCCCTCCTCGTTATCCCATGCAGGACTATCCCACGAGTAGCCACATGCGCCATCTCCTACCAGGATTGTATAGGTTGCGTCAGCCGGCAGGGTGCAGGCGCCTGAGCCGCCATTCGGATCACTGCAAAGGAGTGCACCATCGGGTTTATAAACCTCCCATCGTGTAGCAAAACATGTCGTGTAGTCCTTCAGAACCGTGGTATTGATATTAAGGTTGTCATTCTGCATGCCATCAAAACAGTAGACATCTGTATCCCCATTAGCCTCAATCTCATCGGTAAGGAATTGATCAAGAGGTATATTCTGACATGAAGGTAGAGTGGAAGATACCCCTTGCAAACTGAGGCCATATTGTCCCTCCTCGTTATCCCAGGCAGGACTATCCCACGAGTAGCCACATGCGCCATCTCCTACCAGGATGGTATAGGTTGCGTCAGCCGGCAGGGTGCAGGCACCTGAGCCTCCAGACGCACGACTGCAGACCGTGGTCTTTACACCACCGGGGTAATAAAAAAGCTCCCATCGTGGGAGAAAACATGCCGTGTAGTCCTTCTGCATACCTGTGGTAATATAAACCCTGTCATTCGCCTTCCCATTGAAGTTAAAGATATCGATATCACCGACCGGCTTGATCTCCCCTGTAAAAAAATCACCAGGTGAGATGGCTGCAGTACCTGCTACTGCGATACAGGATAGAGGGATATTCTTCGTTGACTCATCCGGGTCATCAGATGAAATGACTACATTATCACTATAGCTCCCTGCTGCTGTTGGACTACAGTATATGTCTATCTGTTTTTCTGCGGCCGGGACTAATATAAATGGTACCGCTGGCGGAGAGGGAATGGAAAAGGGTAAGGCAGGGGAGGAGATGGCTGTCACCGTGAGGTTAGTTGTCCCTTTATTCTGTATCCAGACCCTTCTATAATAAGAAGGCCAGAGACCGGATTCCCCGTTAAATATCTCAAAGTCCGCCCCATCAGTGGGCCATATTTTTATATCAGGGGCGGCATGAGCCGTTAAGGGAAGGGTTATCAATAATCCTAACAACAAAACAAAATAAAACCACAATTTTTCTTTTCTAATCGCTATCATAGTTGATCTCCTTATATCTTTTGCTACGTGATTATGAAATGGAACCAAAGTACTTTGACAACAAATATATATTCTATGGCCTGTTCATCACCTCCTTTCTCTTCTTCAAACAAGGCAGCATCTTTCATATTCATCAAGATCGACATAAGAAATGGAAGCAAGAAGATTACTGCCAGGTATGAATAATTGTGTGGATTTATCTTTTTATGCAGGTGGAAACCTTTGGGAATATTTCTGCTGGACAGATGATAATTAACAGAACTGTCCCTACTGATTAATTCATCTATGAGAAGAATAGAGGTTAAGGAGGGGAGGTTTTCTGACTGACTGACTGACTGACTGACTGCAATTTGCAGGCCATGCGGAGACTGCTTTGCTGGCGGGTTAGGGATACTTGAGTTGTCACGGACGGTGCGTTTGCTGGGGTCATATCATCTGATCCTATTCGGCTAAGTTTTTTGTCTAGAGACCCCCCTAAATCAAGTCTTCTTTTTAGCTTCTGGAGGAATTCTAATGAAATGAAATACTGCTGTCAACAGTTTTTTAATCTTTGTCTTACTTTTGATGTTTTACTTTATGTTGGAAAGATGAAGAAAAAAGGGGGGTTACAACAATCTTCCCTGTTCATTTTCTGTATGAAATGTGATCCCGAAGTGTTTGTATGCAATAGGGGTGGCAAGGCGCCCCCTCGGCGTGCGGCTGAGAAAACCTTCCTGTATCAGAAATGGCTCATAGACATCTTCTATTGTATCTTTATCTTCACTGATAGCAGCAGCTATAGTTTCTACACCAACAGGACCCCCGTTAAACTTCTCTATAATGGTCAGAAGAAGCTTTCTATCCATAATATCAAACCCGCGCTCATCTATCTCAAGCATGGCAAGGGATTTTACTGCCACATCCCTTGTTATGACGCCATCTGCCTTAACCTCAGCATAATCCCTTACCCTTCTCAATAACCGGTTAGCTATCCTCGGTGTCCCTCTGGAACGCCTCGCTATCTCTTCTGCACCGCTGTTATCCACTGAAATATTGAGCAATTTTGCAGACCGTAAGACTATCTTTTTAAGCTCCTCCGGTCTGTAGTAATCAAGTCTGATAACGATGCCAAATCTGTCCCGCAACGGCGATGTAAGAAGCCCCGTCCTCGTCGTAGCTCCTATTAAAGTAAATCTTGGTATATCGAGCTTTAATGTCCTTGCTGCAGGCCCCTGGCCTATCAGGATATCTATCTTATAATCCTCCATTGCAGGATAAAGAACCTCCTCAATAGTTGGGTTCAACCTGTGGATCTCGTCTATAAACAGAACCTCCTGCCTCTGCAGATTCGTCAGTATCGCAGCCAGATCACCCTGCCTTTCTATTACAGGACCTGAAGTGGACTTTATACCCACACCAAGTTCCTTTGCCATTATATAAGCAAGGGTTGTCTTTCCAAGGCCGGGAGGCCCATGGAAAAGTACATGATCCAATGCCTCTGTCCGTCTCCTTGCAGCCTCGATGAAGATATACAGGTTTTCTTTTATCTTATCCTGCCCTATATATTCAGCTAAAGTCTCCGGCCTGAGTCCCGCCTCAAATTTCTTTTCTTCTTCGTCTAAATCTGATGTGAAAATTCTATCAGGCATAATATATTTCTCCTGCGGTTATTACCCACCGCCCTTTCCCAGATTCCTTAATGCCTCCCTTATAACCTCCTCAAGGGACATGTTTTTAGAAATATTACAGGCCATTTTTATTGCCTCATTTGCCTGTGCCCTGTTATAACCGAGGTTAGTTAATGCAGAGAGTGCATCGGCCTCTATCCTTGTATTTAGTTTCCCTTCGCCGGAAAATGTCCCCACAGGAACAAGCTTCTCCTTCAACTCGAGGATTATCCTCGCTGCGGTCTTTTTCCCGACCCCGGGTATCATGCTTAACCTGTTTGCATCCCCTTTGTCTACTGCCTCAATCAGATCCTGAAGGGAAGCGCCTGACAGGATATTGATTCCCATTCGGGGCCCTATTCCTGAGATAGTTAGCAGCATTACAAAAAAATCGAGCTCTTCATTCGATAAAAAACCATATAACTGAATAACATCCTCCCTTACATGGGTATATGTGTGAAAAGTAACCTCTTCTTTAAGTGAAGGAAGTTTGGGAAAAGTAGAAAGGGGTATGAATACTTTATAGCCTATGCCATTTACATCGATTATTGCATGTTGAGGTGCTTTCATTATGAGCAGACCACGGACAAGGGCAATCATTTTATCTACTTTTTATATTTTACCTTCCTGTGCAGATGACAGATGGCAACACCAAGTGCATCAGCCTCATGATGAGATGAAATTGGTTTATCCATCCTGAGGATATGGCTCACCATGTGCTGCACCTGCTCCTTTTTTGCAGCCCCATAACCAACCACTGCAAGTTTCACCTCAAGAGGAGTATATTCTAAAACAGGGATTGCAGCATTAACAGAGGCAAGCATTATTATGCCATTCACCTGGGCCAGTTTGATCACTGTCTGGACATTCTTTGAATAAAAACCCTTCTCCATGATAACGGCATTGGGTTTGAAAGATTGTATCAGCTTTTCAACTTCATTATAGATTTGCTGGAAGCGAATGCCTATATCAGACTTCTGTGATAAATTAATAGTACCTGAATTTATATAAAAAAGATGGTTATCCTCTTCATCCACAAAACCAAAGCCTGTAACAATAGTACCAGGGTCTATACCCAACACCCGCATTAAACCACCCCATCTACTTCTCTATCTTATTCAAAACCTCATCCTGCAGATTAAAATTTGAATAAACGTTCTGAACATCTTCGTGGTCTTCGAGTATTTCCATAAGCTTAAGAACCTGTTCAGCGCTCTTTTCATCAAGGTCAATATAGTTCTGCGGTAACATTGTTATCTCTGCGAATGCCACTGCAATACCGGCATTCTCAATAGCGCCCTTAACTGTCTCAAAATCACCAGGAGCAGTAATAATCTCAAAGTTGCCTGCGTCTTTTCTCATATCTTCTGCACCGGCCTCCAGCACAAGGTTCATCAAACTGTCCTCATCAACCTTACCCCCCTCAACAATTAGATATCCCTTCTTATCAAACATCCATGAGACACAACCGGCCTCACCCATATTCCCGCCGTTTTTGCTCAACATGTGTCTGATCTCTGAAACTGTCCGGTTTTTATTATCAGTCATAATAGATATTAGAATAGCCGCTCCTCCTGGTCCGTAACCTTCGAATATTGACTCTTCATAATTTACACCGGGCAGCTCACCTGTGCCCCTCTGGATTGCCTTTTTGATATTATCACTGGGCATATTAGACTCTTTGGCCTTTGCAATAGCAGTACGAAGCCTGGGATTACCATTAGGGTCACCCCCGCCAATCCTTGCAGCTATGGTTATCTCTTTTATGAGCTTCGTAAAGACCTTGCCCCGCTTTGCATCTATCGCCATTTTTTTGTGTTTTGTTGTTGCCCATTTAGAATGACCTGACATATGAAAAACCCTCCTTCGACACTTTACTTATTCCTCTTCATTCGTTTCTAATTGTTGCACGATTGTCGCATCTATTTCCTTAGGTTCAAAGTCCGAGACCTCAATCTCTTTTACCCTGATCTTATCGCCCTCTTTTGTAGTTACTACCCTGAGTTTAACATTCAGGGCAACATTTAATATACCTTCCATAACTGTATCTGCAAACCTGGAAACTTCAGGGACAGGTTTACCAAGCTCGACCCTCTCCTCCCCCCTCTGTTCAGAAATACCAACCTGATCACCCTTTTGGGCTGCACCTGCAGAAGTACCTCCCTCCACAACCCATTGTCTCAGATCCTCACTCCTCTCCTGAGGTATCTCAATCCCCACAACCGACGGGGTTATTGGCCGTACCTCCTCCTGAACCGGCATCCTCTTCCTCGGCCGCCCGGTTTCGATCATCTCTTTCAGATCAGTAAGGACTAATCTGCTTACAGAGGTAAGCGTCTCAAGTACACCCTCACCGGTTGCTGCCGAGGCAAGGAAAAAGGGGACACTTTTGGGGTTAAGCGCCCTGTTAAGAGATTCCGCAGAGAGGATATTGGAAAGATCCTTTTTATTGTACTGTACTACAAACGGGAAGTCATCAAGGTTTATTCCATGATCTGCAAGATTCTTTCTCAGATTACTCATACTCTCGAGATTAGAATCGAGCATATCTTCCTGTGAGTCTGCAACAAACACCACCCCGTCTGCACCCTTTAAAACGAGTTTCCGGGTGGCATTATAAAATACCTGACCGGGAACTGTATAAAGATGAAACCGTATCTTATACCCCTTTATTTCACCGGCATCCAGAGGGAAGAAGTCAAAAAACAACGTCCTGTCACCGTACGTCGGAAGAGTGATGAGCTTACCCTTTTTATCAGGGACTATTTTCTCATAGACATGTTTGATATTTGTGGTTTTTCCGGACAGACCAGGACCATAGTAAACTATCTTTGCATTTATCTCCCTTGATGTATAGTTAAATAATGCCATAATGTCATCAGTTGTAACAAAAAACAGGGCCGGGTGTCAACCTAACTTATGTGAGTACAGGAGATGGCCTTTACAAGTGAAGTAATTGTGCAATTTACAGGGACAGGGAGATTGTGTTTCGATCCCTCTCTGCACACATAACCATTAAAGTAGTCAATCTCAGTAGGTCTGCCCTTTATAAAATCTTCATACATTGAAGTATGATATCCACGCAACTTCTGTGTTACATTTATATGTTCATCCATCAAACCCTCTGAAAGTATAATACCCTTCTTCTCAGCCAATGACCTGATCTCATTGAATATCCCATAAACAATATTAAGCGCATCTTTTGAATCAAGTATATATTCAATCGGCCCATTCAGTATTACTGAGAGCGGGTTAAATACCGCATTCCAACAGAGTTTCTTCCACTTCCCTTTAAGAATATCAGTAGATAGTTTTGCCGGTACCCCTGCATCCTTAAAAATCCTGACCACATCTTTTACGCGATCGCTCTCTTTACCATCAAGCTCACCTATACTCAGAGAACCAGCCCCATGGTGTATTATCACACCTGTCTCTTCAAGCTTCGCGCCTATAAATGCTATACCTCCAAGAACCTGGGAATCGGGAAACCGCTTCAGTATCTCTTCTTCACTGTCAACACCGTTCTGAAGGGGAAGTATCAGAGTATCTTCTTTAATAAAAGGCTGAAGTTGGTTCAGGACATCTTCAGTACTATAGCGTTTCACAGCTATAATTATTAAATCACAAGGGGTAAGATCTGACGGGTTTACAGATACTTTTGGATGAAATGTCCATACCTCACCCTTGCTCTTAACGGTTATACCATTATCCCTGATTACCGGAAGGCTCTTCTCTGTAACAAGATATGATACCTTTATACCTGTCTTCCATAGGAGGCAGCCATAATAACCCCCTACTGCACCAGCGCCTGCAATTAAAATATTCATTTTAAAATACCTCTTTATTTAACAATGCTCATTTTCAGAGGATTTTATCACAACGAATCGTTGTTGTGCATCATTTTATAAAAACTTACTAATCAATATAAAAATAATACCGAAAATATAGCATAAGTTTTAATTAGGATGGTTATCATTAAGGATGTTCTCTGGCAAATCCCCTTCCCATTCAATGAAGACTAATAGTTCAGGAAAAAGAAGGACTGATTAATTGACCACAAGCGTTGATAATAATCTCAAAACAATAGAGCGGAGAGAATGGCAACTATG
>Ga0209212_1005771_pt1 | contig 14569 bp, 20 predicted proteins | sample RifGroC2_FD_183996 | JGI IMG/M metagenome (GOLD analysis project Ga0209212, IMG submission 183996) | Groundwater microbial communities from Rifle, Colorado, USA - Groundwater C2 (SPAdes) (version 2) | ecosystem: Environmental > Aquatic > Deep subsurface > Groundwater | place: Rifle, Colorado... | reverse complement strand
CGCCTGGTTTCTGCGCAGAATCCAGCGGTAGCCGCGATTGCCCAGCATGGCGAAGATCACCCGGTTGACCATGGAACTCCACATCGATGCTTCCAGTTCGCGCCGCCAGAGCGCATCATAGTCCTTGCCTTCCAGCAGGCTGCGCGCCGCCAGCACACCGGAGAGGATCGCGTAGCGCATACCGAAGCCCCACAGGAAATCCTGGAAGCCGGCTTCCTCTCCCGCCACCGGATGCATGCCCGTGACGGCGCGCGCCGGGATACGGAAGTTGCCCGCGCCGCCGTGGGGACGGGGATTCACCATCTCCATTCCCACCAGCCGCTGAAAAGCGGCCACGGTGCGCTCGACATACAACTGTTCCTGCTTGAAGCCGGAGAACATGCAACTTTTGACGGTACCGCGCCCGTTCATGATCAACAGATAAGCGTAGCCCTGCGGGGCGAGTTCATCATCGTAAATCACCCAGAAACCGTCCTGCATGGCGGTCTCGAAGTGATAGCCAACGGCGATGGCGTCCGCTGCCTTGGGGCCGGCGGCAAGAATCCCGGGGCTTTCTAGGGAATCGAGCCGGCTGTTGAAGCGTACCTCGACCCCCAGCCCACGCGCCTGCTCCAGCAGGGCGGTGTCCAGCGTCCCCGCGCCCGGCCCGCGTTCCACCAGGTAAAACAGCGTCTTGCTGCCCGCCAGATCGTAGCGCTCGCCCCAAGCGTCGAAACCATAGCCGCGGCTGCATGGCAACATGGCGAACTCCGTGGTAATGCCTAGCTCACACAGCAGGTCGAGCGCATCCTGCTGCGCGCTCCAATTCTCCAGTCCCTGAAAATCGCCGTCGAAACGATGCCCGACTTCGCCCTGCGCCTCGTGAACCAGCACGCGGCGGCCAGCCTTGGCCAAGATGATGGCGGCCGCGAGACCTGCAGGTCCCGCGCCGCCGATCTGTATGAGTTCAGTCCGCATTACGTCACTCATTTTCTGCTCCCATACTTTCCCATCATCTACTTATGCCCACCGCAGCACGAGTGGTCGGCCGGAGCTGCACCGCTTGTGTACTTCTCCGGTTCAGCGACAAACGCCCTGTGGCAGGTATCGGAGCAGAAGTAATACACCTGTCCGGCATGTTCCGCCTTGGCCGCTGCCTTCCCCGGCTCCACACTCATCTTGCATACCGGATCGATTGCCATATTCCACCTCCATATCATCATGCCAATGGTTGCCGCGCTCTTGGGTGCTGTCGGCTCCGGGGGCAACCGATCCGGAGCCGCTATAAACTCTTCCGCAGTACAACCTCGATACCTGCGCCTGCTACTCGATCAGTTTGGCCTTGCGCTCCTCGTACTCCTCCGTCGAGACCTCACCCGCGGCATAGCGTCGCTGCAATACCTCGAGCGGCGTCTCACGCCGTCGGCGGCGCGAAACTGGCGTGAGCGGTGAAACCAACGCCACGATTACTGCAATCCAGAACAGCCACCAGAAAACGTGCATTCCCCAGAATCCCCACTCACCGTAATACATGATCCACCTCCTCGTTAAAATCAATCCTTTAGGAGCTTTACGCGCTAGAAAATGGCCACTTGCTGGCTCAATATACGATCGGTGACCTTGTCGATGTTCATTAACCAGTTGCTAACGATCGTTCTTACCTGCGCGCTTAACGCGCCAGTAACATCCTTCTCGACCCCGAGCTCGATGACCGTAACTTGCGGCTGGTGAATTGGCCTGCCGATCGTGGATAGGAGTTGCACGTTGACTTCTTCCACTGCCCCGATTTTCTCGTAAATGTCACGCGCCATGAGCATTGCCAGCACGTTGTATATTTTTCCGACATGAGATACAGGATTTTTTCCGGCAGCGGCTTCCAGCGACATCATGCGGTTCGGCGTGATCAAACCACTGACACGGTTGCCGCGCCCCACCTGGCCATCATCACCCATCTCCGCACTTAACCCGGATACAGTGAGGTAAATTCCCTGCTCGTCCTTTGCATGGTCATCGTCGAGCATATTTATCCGGAGTTCGGCAGCGGCAGGAAGCTTTGAAAGCAGGCAATCACGAATCGCATTTTTCAACGAAAAATAATGCTCGACGCTCTCCACGTAGCGATCAACCAGGGCGAGAGCAATCGTGATGACTGGGCTGCCATTGACGGCGGTGCGGTAGGCCATAACCTTGAAGTCATCGCCGGCAACGGGGAAAGTTTGTCTGAACTCACCTGATTTCAGAACCTTGGCGAGATCAAGAACGGTCTGTTCGAGACGCGAATACGGCGCGAATCCTACGCCGAAAGACGTATCGTTGGACAACGCCACCTCTCCTCGGCCCGGCATTACATTCTGGAGATTTTTGCTACCCTCCCTGATCTCGGCCATGATCGTGAAGTTATTTGTGTCGCATCGGATGTGTTGCTGCAAATAATGTCGTGCCGCCGTCACGGCAATCTCGCGAACGTCCACATGATTTTTGAATTCGGTTGCGCGGCCGCAGATCACAACCTTTATGGGTTGTGTGACGGTGCCGCCCCCGAACCGCGGCACGCTTGCACCGGCGATTAACAGCCCTTTGTCGAGGTTATGATGCATGATCCGACCGAATTCCCTCAAGTAGGCCAGCGAAAGCTCTCGACTCGCCGCTTCGCACATGGCATCGGTGAGTGTGTCAGGATGACCAATGCCTTTGTGTTCGCACATTTCGTACTCTTGCCGGTCCATTGCAGGCCGGAGCAGTTGCTTGATAATGATATTCGCGCTCATCCGGATCCTAGGGCTGCGGTTGCTTCATGTCAGGCATACTCACATGTCCGAACTTGAAGTGCAGATAAATGACAACGCTTAGTATCGCGGCAAAAAAACACCATATGGAAAAAAAGGCGACGGCGTAGAACCAGTACGCCACCATAAAAAGCAACAATGCCAGAACGCCGAACAGATTGATTAGCTTGTGGCTCGAAAAGAAGCAGCCGACACATGTAGCCGCAAGATAGAGCGCCATCACCTGAACCTTATAAAAATGCGGTGAAACATACACAATGTGTTCCTCAACTTTGGACGTGACGGGAAATCGAACGACCACGTAAAGCAGGTACAGGCCGACCGTGATGCCGATGATCCGGAATGCCGATATCGCCTTTTTGCGCCAAGCCACGTTTTCCACCAGGCCGATCGCAAACGGCACATACATTGGCCATAGCACATGCGAGAACAGCGTGAACGCATAGGTCATGGTCACATTGAGCAGCGGCGCGTCGAAGCGGAACGACAGCCATAGCATTCCCTCGATGATTTGCTGAACCCCGAACAACAGCGGAATCATCGCAAACGGAATCTCTGCCTTTCGTTCCGCCTGTTTCACTGTTGCCACACCGAGTACTGACAATGAAACTCCGGCGATAAAACTTGCTGTTGCTGAAAAACACATCGTGCTTAGTTCCTTTCATGCCGGGCGGGATCAACCCAGCGCGTTCTACCGGGGAGCGCTCCGGAATCTGGTAAGTTTTGCACGCTGATTAACAGCAGCCATGCCGATGCGTTTTATGCTGGTGCGGATCAGGTTGATCGGAACCGATGTATTGTTCTGGTTTCGCCTCGAAGATTGCCCTATTCTCCGCCGATGCGAAGTAATAGGTTTTCCCGCGATACACGGAGGTCAATGCGATGGCGGTGTCGAGCGTGGCCTTGTCAACCGGGTCAATGGCGGTGGCAGCAGATTCATCTGCTTCTGCGCTGTGTTGCGTATCTCCGTCATGGCGATCTTGCCGGTTCATTCCGCCTCCACACCCGCCGCGCCGCATCATGAAAAAGAAGCCGATGATAAGTATGATCCAGATCCAGTTTTGTGCGAGCCATTCCATGCTATCTCTCCTTTAGTAAGACGTTATGTTGCGGGTGATCACATGATTGATTCAGTGTAGCTGTTGATAAAGATCGCGCCGCGTGAGCGGAACCGGCCTGGAAAGAGCTGCGCGCTTGGAAATCAGAACTTGATATATCCCGGCGCAGCCTTCTTCGAATTGCAGGGCGCAAGCCGCCATATACAGCCGCCAGATGCGGTAGACGGGTTCGGTAACATATTCCAGCGCTTCTTCACGCCTTGCTTCGAGGCGGCTTACCCACTCGCGCAATGTCAGCGCATAGTGCTGCCTGAGACCTTCGACATCGTGAATCTCGAAGCCTGCATCTTCCATGATCTGCTGCACCGTGCTGACAGTTTCCATTTGACCGTCTGGAAACACATAGCGATTGATGAATTCGGTCGCAACGCTTTTCTTCCAGCCGCCTTCATCGCTGGTGATGCCGTGGTTCAGAAACAGTCCGCCGGGTTTGAGCAAGCGGTGTGCAATGGCAAAGTACGTCGGCAAGTTCTTCAAGCCGACGTGCTCGAACATGCCTACGCTCACCAGCTTGTCATACCTGGCCTCGCCCTGGAGGTCGCGGTAATCCAGAAGCTCGACGGAAACTTTTGGTCCCAGCCCGCGGCGCTGGATCGTTCGTTGAACATGCTCGTACTGATTTTGGCTTAACGTGATACCGTGTGCAGTTATGCCGTAATGTTCCGCAGCCCAGCAAATCAGTGCACCCCAGCCGCAACCGATATCAAGCAGCCGCTCGCCGGGTTTGAGCCGCAATTTGCGGCAAATATGATCCAGCTTGTCACGTTGCGCTTGCTCCAGGCTCTGTCCTGCATCCTCGTAATAAGCGCAGGAATAAACCATTTGTTGGTCCAGCCACAGCGCATAGAAATCGTTGGAAACGTCATAATGAAAAGAGATGGCATCGCGATTGAGCTTCTTGCTGGAACTGATCCCCAGTTTTTGCGCTAAGGTTTTTGCCCACTTGGGGGTGTCGCTGCCGGTTGATGTGGTTTTGTCCGGCTTGATCCTCAATGCTTTAGTCGCAAGTGCGGCCTTCTCCCTCAGGGATAAATGCAACGAAGTTAGATGGTGACGCAGCTTGAGCGCATTGTAGAGGTCACCGTCAATGTCGATGAGTCCCTGAAAATATGATTCCGCGAGGCATAATGGATTACGAGACAGAACGAGTTCCTGAAAAGCTTTTGCGGACCGGAAGGTCAGCGAAAATGCCGGGTGGTCGCGGCCCATCTGCACTTCGGAACCGTCCCAAAGGCAGATGCGGAGACTTCCGTCGAAATCCCGGAACAGTCGACACAGGATACGTTTGGCCAGCTCGATGCCGGGCATTGCAGGCGGCAAAGCTATTTCCGAAGAGGTTGACATTTCACTGAACTCCTTTCTCAATTGATCGGGGAAGCTCCAATCAAACTTGGTCGGGTTAGCGGCAAACCGCCAACCCGACCCGCCAGCATTCAATTGCGGCTAAAGCTTACCCTCACCTAGCAACTGGTCGATTTCCGCTTCTGCGGCCAGCCAATTATCCAGATCACAACAGCGGTCGGCTTCGCCTTTCTCAGCGATGTAATAAGCCGCAACCTCAATATATTGCCGCCGCTGTTCCGCGTTCAGCCCGGTATCGGCTTTGGCTTTGCTGCTCTTGGTATTGGTGCTCATGGTTTATCTCCTTCGTATCACTATCGTTTGGTTAACTGAAGGTGTGTCGCTACCACCTTTCCCTTGTGCTACTGTTGCTGCACCTGCTTACTACGCCCACTTACCAGGCCCATTCACGATAAAAGCTGTGTGCGGCACACAGGTCAATCTTCCATTGCTATCGCTTCGATAAGTTGGCATACGACTTCCCCATCCGGCATGCCGTCGGGCATGTTCGCCCATAATGCTGCCGCATGCTCCATGCGCGCCTGCAATTCCTCCAAATCCTGCAGCCCGCGTCGGGTCTCCTGGAGGCGTTGCTCCATGATCTTGCGCACCTGCGGACAGGGAGAGTGACCATGGCTGCTCTCCCTCAAAATATCGCGGACATCTCCCAAGCTGAATCCTAACCGGCGCGCCTTGCGGATAAACAACAAGCGTGCAAGGTCACCGCTGCTATAGCAGTTATAGCCGTTGCTTTCATCGCGTATTGGGACAAGCAAGCCGCTGCGTGTGTAGTGACGCACGGTGTCCGCAGTTACCCCTGCACGTCTGGCGAGTTCTGAAACTGTCATATCTTCTCCTTAAATATCCCCTGAATCCGTGTGATGTATCGGCAGCCGGTTGATTTTGCGTAGGTGCGAATTTATTCGCACTTGGCCGGATAAATCCGGCCCTACAATGGGTTGCATCAAGATCGCACGGATTCAGGGGTCTGTTAATCATCTGTTCCGTCCAAAGTCTCGCGATCGAGATAATCGGGTATGGTGCACGACCAGCGCAATTCTTCTTCAATGCGGCGGCGCAGCGCGTCCGCCGCCTCCGGTTCGCCATGGGTAATGAAGGTGCGGCGCGGCGGACGGGTGAATCCCTTGAGCCAGCCGAGAATTTCATCGGCATCGGCATGCGCGGAAAGATTTCCCAGTATCCGCACTTCGGCGCGTACCGGCACATATTCGCCGTGAATCTTGATCGCCTCCGCTCCTTGCACCAGACTGGCGCCGCGCGTCCCGCCGGCTTGAAAGCCGGTAAACAGAATGGTGTTGCGCGGATCCGGCGCAAATGCTTTCAGGTGATGGATCACGCGGCCGCCGGTCGCCATGCCGCTCGCGGCCAGAATGATCATCGGCCCATGCGAGCGGTTGAGCCGCTGCGATTCCTCGACACTGTTCACGATTTTTGCCGCGCCGCATAAGGCGTCGCATTGCGCCGGAGTCAGGCGATGCTCGCCGCGATGCTGATGAAAAATCCGCGTCGCATCGACGGCCATCGGGCTATTCAGATAGACCGGATAATCGGGGATGGCCTTGCTCGCCTTCAGTAAATGCAGGTAGTACATCAGAGTCTGCGCGCGCCCCACCGCAAAGGTCGGGATCACCACCACCCCCCCCCGGCCGGCCGTCCGGTTGATGATCCCGGCAAGCGCGGCCAGCGGGTCGGCAGCATCATGGCGACGGTCGCCATAGGTCGATTCGACCACCAGGTAGTCCACCTTTTCGATGCGGGACGGGCCCGGCATCACCAGATCGTGCGGTCGTCCGATGTCGCCGGAAAACAAAATGGATGTTCGTGGCGTATTCAGGGCAATGAACGCAGAACCCAGAATATGCCCAGCCGGCTGCAGACGGAGTGTGAGGCCGTTGCCGAGATGAACTTCGCGGTCGAACGCAAGCGGGCGAAACAAGCTTAAACAGCGTTCGGCATCCTCCCGCGTATAGAGCGGCAAGGCCGGTTTATGCTTGGAGAAGCCGCGACGGTTCGCGTAATTGGCCTCCTCCTCCTGCAAGTGACCGCTGTCCGGAAGCAGTATCTCGCAAAGATCGCGGGTCGCTTCCGCGCAATAAACCGGTCCGGAAAAACCGTTCCTGGCAAGCAACGGCAAATAGCCGCTATGATCAATGTGCGCGTGGGTAAGGATCACGCATTCGACGGAAGCCGGGGCACATGGGAACGCCGTCCAATTTCTCAGCCGCAATGGCTTGTATCCTTGGAATAACCCGCAATCAACCAAGATGCGGCGCGACTCATGCTCAATCAGATATTTTGATCCGGTTACCGTTCCGGTTGCCCCGAGAAATTGGATGGTAGTCATAGCCTGTAGCCTCTCGTCCTTATAAGCCTTCTAACCGTTTTGATGCGCGGTACGCTCTTGCCGCGCAATCAGGTTATTTCAATGCTTCTCTTGCATGTGGTCGTGCTTTTGCATGGGCTTCATTGTCTCCTGCTGACCAGCCCCCGATGCCGGCTCGGGCATCGGCATCCGGTTATGTTCTTCCATGGGTTTGTGTCCGAACAATTCCTCCCAATCCCTTAAGAGCATCACCTTCGGCGTAGTGGTTTTTTCTTCAATGTGGCTGTCCTTCTTTAGCGGTTTTTTTGCCTTGGATTTTCCGGCTTTAACAGCTTCAGCCTGCCCGGCCTTGGTATCGGCCTGCTGTTCTTCAACGGCGAATGCGGTTGCAGCAGAAGCAACAACTACTGCCAAAATGGCGGCAAGCAATGCAGCTTTCTGTTTCATTCTCTTCCCCTGAAAAATCCAACTGCCCAGATACATCGCAACAAGCAATATAAAATACTCGCTTGGGTATTCGAGCAGGACATGGCCAAGGAGTTCATCGTGCGTACGCTTCCGTCGCATAGCGGCGCATCATGCGGTGGCTGTTGAAATACGAGGCATTCTTGCTGATCGCCCCCTTCATCACCCTGAGCCACCCGCCGTCGCTGTGGCCGTAATACAGCGGCAGCACCACCTGTTCGAGCTTGTCGTAAAGCGCATGTGCGTTGCCGTCAGCCATGCCCGCCGTATCGCCGATCGCCCAGCCGGTCACGCCTTCGATACAACCTTCAATCCACCAGCCATCGAGCACCGATAGGTTGGGCACGCCGTTGAATGCGGCTTTCATGCCGCTGGTGCCCGAAGCCTCAAGCGGCGGCAACGGCGTGTTGAGCCACACATCCACTCCTGCGGTCAGCGTCTGGGCTAACGCCAGGTCGTAATCGGGCAGGTAGACTACCGGTATCGTGCCGGCAAGGGCGCGCGCATGCGCATACAACTGTTCGATCAGATGCTTGCCGTTTTCATCGTTCGGGTGCGCCTTGCCGGCGAGTACGATCTGGAACGGCTGGTTGCGCACGATAGCCCGTAACCGCTCCAGGTCGGAGAACAAAAGATCCGGGCGCTTGTACGCCGTCATGCGCCGCGCGAAGCCTAAAATCGGGATGTTAGGTTGCAGCAGCACACCGGTGAGTGCCTGCACTTTCTCGATGAGATGCTGTTTCGCCTGAATATGCGCTTGCCAGATCGCGGCTTCCGGAATGCAGCAATCGGCGCGCATCAGCAACTGTGGCTCGTGGCACCAGCCGGGGAGGTAATGATCGTAAAGCTGGCGAAAACTTTCGGCAGCCCAGGTATAAGGGTGCACACCGTTGGTGATCGCATGCACCCTGTAGCCGGGGAACATCGCGTTGGATACTTCGGCATGTTTCCTGGCGACGCCATTGACATATTCGCTCAGGTTCAGTGCCAGCCGCGTCATGTTGAGACTTTCTTCCCCGGCCAGACGCTTGATGGCATCCATATCAAAGTCGTTGTCGAGAACGCGCTGCACCAGATCATAGGAAAAACGGTCATGCCCGGCCTCGACCGGGGTGTGTGTGGTAAAGCTGCACAGGTCGCGCACACGCGGAAGGTCATAGTGCGATTCACCGGGCCGCAGATGTTCGGTGGAATAAGTAAATCGCCGCATCAGCTCCAGCCCGAGCAGCGCGGAATGCCCCTCGTTCATGTGGTAATGCCGGATCGTGAAGCCGATTGCCTGCAGCAGGCGCACGCCGCCCAGCCCAAGCACGATTTCCTGCTTGAGCCGGTAGACATTGTCGCCACCGTAGAGATGGTGGGTGATTTCGCGGTCGTCGCTGCTGTTCTCATTCAGATCGGTGTCGAGCAGCAACACCGGCTGGCGGCCGCCCATGTGGCCTTCGAGCACATACAACCAGCCACCGATCCAGACCGTGCGGCCATCGATCTGCACGGCAATCTTGGCGTCGAGGGGTTGCGCCCAGCGCCCGATATCCCAGATCGCCGCATGTTCCGTCTGCCGCCCCTGCGCGTCAATTTCCTGGCGGAAATAGCCGGCGTGACTTACCAGACTGACCGCCACCATCGGCAATTCAAGGTCGGCAGCCGAACGCAAGGTATCGCCGGCGAGCACACCCAGCCCTCCGGCGTAAGTCGGGATTTCATTGCGCAACGCAATCTCCATCGAGAAGTACGCAATGCGCGGTTCGTGGATAAATTCATCGAGCATGATTGCCGTCCTTCCTATTATCAGTCATTTAGCTGCCGTATTTTGACCGAAGTTTCCTATCTTTCACCCCGATGAAAGGACTCAAGAAGAGGACCAATGTCACCCTCATGCACCTCCAGATTCCCCGCTTCGCACTCCTCTTCAAAATGCACAAACGCCCGGCGCAAACGCTCCGCCACGCCTTCGCCGAGTTGTATGCCGATTTCGGCCAGTTTTTCCTCAATCTGTTCTTCCGTTGCCTGAAGCAGATCATAGGTAATCACCACGCTGTCGCCTTCGGCCGTTACGGCCTGGATACCCATCATGGCCTGCAACGCGTCAACCAGAACCTTCGCCTGGCTGGATGACAAGGGTTGCGCCAAACGCAGGCGCCTTTGTTTGATTACCGAAAGCCCTTCCTGTTTCGGAGCTTTCTGCCCCGGCATACCGACATACAGATGGGGATTGGCCTGGAAGCGTTCCAGGCATTGCTTGGAGCAGAAGGAATAAGCCCCTCCCCGATACATAATCTGGTTGTCACCGGAGTTAACTTGCATTCCGCAAACGTAATCTTTGGTTAACATTTCATTTCTCCTTTGGTTATTGCGCAGTGCCGTGTGATTTGCCGAACGCCGAATTCAACCCGCCAATCCCATTTGCGGAAAGAAGGCGGGGGTCTTTTTGGCATACTGGAGATAGGCATCTCCAAATTCCTCTACGGCTTCCCGCTCTTCCCGTCGCGCCAAGTGCATGTACATCCACACCAGCACCGGAAACATCAACAGCGTCAGGAGGGTCGGCCACTGCAACAGGAAGCCAAACATGATGAGCACGAAGGCATCGTATTGCGGATGACGAACCTTGGCATAAACTCCGGTGGTCGCCAGACGGTGTGCGCGCTGCGCCTGATAGAGCACTTTCCATGCGGACGACAGGAGGGCGAATCCAGCGACGATCAGCGCCATGCTAAGCAGGTGAAACGGCCCCAAGTGCGGGTTTGCGCGCCAGCCGAACAGCATTTCGAGCAAATGACCGGAATCGTGCGCAAACCAGTCCACGCCCGGATAGCGGCTTTGCAACCAGCCGGAAAGCAGAAATATCGTTAGCGGGAAACCATACATCTCGACGAATAGCGCCACGATGAACGCGGAAAATGCGCCGAATGAGCGCCAGTCGCGCTTGCTTTGGGGCTTAGCGAAACTGAATGCGAAGATGATGAACACCAGCGAGTTGACGACGACCAGCGGCCAGAGTCCGTAATCGGAGGGTGAATTCATTTCTGCCCCCCTTCGGATGAGGTGGGGTCATGCGTATGCTGGTCGTCATGGTCGTGATGCATGAACAGATGCATCAACGGGCAGGCCAGCAAAAGAAGGAAAGGCAATATCCCCAGCACATGTGCGCGGTGCTCCGTAAACAAAAAGAATCCGGCAACCGCGAGAAAACCATAGAACACCCAGCGGCCTCTGGATAAATGCTGTGTTTCGTGTTGCTCAGACATGGCAGCCTCCTCGTAGCCAGTTGCGGGATTTCTTCTTATGAAGCATGTTTATGCTCCTTATTAGATTGAACGCGATGCCAGGTGAAATGCTCATAAATGCCCGCCCAGTACAACCCGAAAGCAAAACCGAAAGCGAGTTCTTCCAATGGAATTCCGGCAAGCAGCACACCGGAAATGGCAGGCAGGTTCCACACCTGCTCGATATAGCCCGGCGCAAAAAAGATCAGCAACAGCATGAAAATCGCGTAAAGCGACAGGAACAGCATGCCGCCGACTAGGGTGTTGCGCAGCAAATCCGGGCGGCACAGCACATTGGCAATACCGCCAAGCGCCAGCGCAACGATGCCCGGATAGATCGGGTTCCACGGCAAAAAATACAGTGCAGGGAAAGTCAAAAACGGCAGCGCAATGGCGAGGCGATGCCAGCGATGACGCCCATTATGGCGCTCTGCATGCGGCACCTCGCTAAGTCCCCGATCGGTAACTGCGTTGTACATGACCGCGCCGATGCCCCCGATCGCGAAACAGAAAATCATGCTCTCGATATCGAATCCGGTGCGCTGCGCCAGATCGAACAGGCTCGGCGGGTTCCAGTATTCCGGCACGAAGATCGGCTCGCTGAGACCGAGCAGACTGGTTGCCAGGCTAACGCGCAACATCTTGTACCGGAAACCGGGCCTGAGAAAATATAGCAATGCCCATGGAATCAGGAATGCTCCGGACCAGATCAACCAAGTGTATTGCATGCCGGCCTCGCCCCGATTACTTTACTTGGTCTCTGCTGCAACACCACAGCCAAAGCACATCATCAGGAAGAACAACCCTGCAAACAGTAACAGTGAAAATAATCCTTCCATGATTTTCTCCTTCTCAAATATTAAACCTATGGAACCGGTGGACGGTTGCAGCAAGCTGTATTCTTCCTGGGGGCGTGCAAGTTGCTGATCTCGCTTTTCTCGGCATCTATCCTTTGATAACTATTCGAAATTTACCGGGAATGCCGTACCTGACTGATCCGTGCAAAAACCGGCAGGCTTAACGCCAAATTTCCATATCAAACTACACGATAGTTCATGCCCATCACCTGATCTGGCAATCGTCTCAACACAATACGTCACATGACTGGTATCGAGGCCGGAAAAAATCCGGTCCCAGCGTTTCGGATTGGAAAAATAATAGCGTTTGCGCAGTTCTCCCAAATGTGTATGGCGCTCGACAGCAAATCCATGAGCCTCGTAACGTCGATTCGACATCTCCAACACAAGGTGATTGTTCTTCCCGCGATCATGGTCATGAATCAACTCCCCTGCAGTGAACACTCCCCCATCTTTGCTGGCCATTTGATGAACATGGCTGGGGTTGGCACAGCCGGTTAGCCACAAAACGGCCAGCATGCTTAAATAAAATGTTTTCATAGCATTTCCTTTCACTAAAGATTTGTAGTGCGGCGGCGCAAGGGCAAAGTGAGCAGGTTTATCTCCTCATTTGCGAGTTATTTCGCTGGCGGACGGTTGCAACATGCAGCGTTTTTCCTGGCATCCAGATTACTGATCTCGCTTTCCTCGGCATAAGCCTCCATGCAGCCTATGTAATACCATTCATCATTTGCGCTCAATACGGATAATTACCCATTCCCCGGCCTTGCCTTGTTGCAGTTCGAAGCGCACGCTGTCGCCTACTCCGATTCCCGGTGGAAGCGGCCCATGCAGTACAAACCACATGGTCATACCTGGCCAGCCCAGCGAGGCGATCGGCTGGTGCGCGATTTCCACCTTCCCCGCCGCCGCATCCACTCCCTTGAGGATGCCGAAACCCTCATGTTTCACCGGGTTGGCAGCAGGCTGCATCGCCATCTGGCGATGCGCCGTATCATCGGCGGGTGGCTGCGCTGCATGCGCCGCCCCATTCCCCATGGCAATTGCCAGCATTAATAACAAATTGTGAGTTTTCATGATTTCTCCTTGATCCATGTATGGCGGATCGGCGCCTTCATGTGCGGCAAGGGCCGCCCCTGCCGCATCGTTCAGCCGTTACCTCAGTGCTTCTCTTTCAAATGGTCGTGCCGGTCTTTTGGCATTTCCTTGTCCATATGCGGTGCCGGTTCGGGCATAGGCATATTGGTTTTCTCTTCCATGTGGCTATGTTTCTTTACCGGCTTCTTCACCGGTTTTTTCGCCTCGCCCTGTTCGGCGGTTACAGCTTCATGCTTATCCGCATCGGCAGCGATTGCAGTTGCGGTAGCGGTAGCGGTAGCGGCAGTAAACATCGCCAGGGTAGCGGCCAGCAGTGTCGATTTAAGTTTCATTTTGTGCTCCTAAAAAGTTTGACTGGTTAAATATGCTGCAACAGACTTGAAAAAATGCGCTGGTTAGATGCCTCCTCTCGAAAATAGATTGATGAATTTCTCCCATACCTGCCGGTAGTCAATGTTGATGGGAAGTGCTGCTGCGTTCGCCGCCGGCGCTCCCCATCCCCCCATCCAGCCCCTTACACCCGTTCAATGCCAGCATTACCATTGCCAATACCGCCAATATGACTGTTCTACGCATGCTTCACCCCTTGCTCCTAGTTAATTACAACGAAAAAACCTAATGCTGGTGAACATGTTCGTGCCCATCCGTATCGTGCGGTTCCATGTCCTGCCCGGCGTGAACATCCGGCAAATCCATGACACCCAGCCCATGGCGATATACCAGTTCACCACCGTGCCACGCCGTACTCATCACCAGCAGCCACACCGCAACCAGCAAAACCAGGAAACCTGGCGATGGCGTCCAGCCAGAGCGCCCGCGCCACCAATCCCAAGCTGCGAGTACAAGCAATGCAGTCAATGCACCCAGTGCCCAGTTGCGATGTAATATCATTGCGGCATGGATCACTTCATCATGCGCCACGCTGTTGAAGGCAAACCAGCCGAACCCCGCGGCGATGACCGCAAACAATGCCGCGCCCCATAACATCCAACGCCCCATCATCAAGCACTGCGCCGCATAAGACCTACGTCTGAATACCGTGCCGATGGCGATGAAGGCGACCGCAGCCGTGGCAAATGCGATGGGGAAATGCACGAATACCGGATGAAAATTCGGAATAATCTCAATCATGGTTTTTGCTCCCCTTTAATTTCACGCGCCTTGATCAACGCATACAGCACCGGTATCACCACCAGCGTCAGCACCGTCGAGGAAATCATTCCGCCGACCATCGGCGCGGCGATGCGGCTCATCACTTCCGAGCCGGTGCCTGTTCCCCACATGATCGGCAGCAACCCGGCCATGATCGCCG
>Ga0209212_1005770_pt1 | contig 14574 bp, 17 predicted proteins | sample RifGroC2_FD_183996 | JGI IMG/M metagenome (GOLD analysis project Ga0209212, IMG submission 183996) | Groundwater microbial communities from Rifle, Colorado, USA - Groundwater C2 (SPAdes) (version 2) | ecosystem: Environmental > Aquatic > Deep subsurface > Groundwater | place: Rifle, Colorado... | reverse complement strand
CCATAAGCGCTAACTTGTTTTATTGACAAATTTTATTCATCATGGTATTTTTATATCAATCATCCTGCTAACTTATAGGAGGACAAAGCCATGATGAATGAAGATTGGGACATTCTCAAAACCTTTTTCCCAAACGATTGGAAAAGTTTAGCTGTCGATACAAATGCGTTAAAAGGCTTGCGCAAGGATAAATCAGAAGAAAAACTTCTTCGAACATTACTAATTCATTTAGGATGTGGCTATTCATTGCGCGAGACAGTCGTTCGAGCCAAGCGTGCTAAATTAGCAGACGTGTCCGATGTTGCCTTATTAAAGCGATTAAAAAAGAGCAAAGAATGGTTATATAAATTGTGTTTATCTTTATTCCATGAGCGTGGCCTCCAAATTAGTAAAAGGAAAGATTTTCACCTTCGCCTATTTGATGCAACAACAGTAAAGGAACCAGGGAAAACAGGAAGTCTTTGGCGCATTCATTATAGTATTGTGATTCCTTCGTTATCTTGCGATTTCTTTAAACTTACGGAAACAGAAGGAAAAGGTACAGGAGAGTCTTTTCTTCAGTTTCCGATAAAAAAAGATGATTATATTATAGCCGACAGAGGCTACTGTACCGGTCAAGGAATTCATTATATTACAGGGAAAGGCGCTTATCTTAGTGTTAGAGTTAATTCGCAATCTATACGAATACTCGACGAAAAAAAGAAACCATTCCCTTTATTGAAAGAAATTCACCATCTAAAACGACCTCTTGCTATAAAATCATGGAACGTTTTTGTTCCAGACGCCGACAATACCGAATATGTCAAAGGTCGACTTTGTGTAATACGCAAAACAGAAGAAGCCATTAAAATAGCTCATAAAAAACTTAAAAAACATGCAAGCAAAAAGGGCATTGAACTGAAACCGGAGACCCTTATTTATGCCAAGTACGTAATTGTGTTCACAACGTTTCCTGAAAATCAATTTACCGCTTTTGATATCTTAGAATGGTATCGAATCCGGTGGCAAATTGAACTGGTCTTTAAAAGATTTAAACAAATAGCACAATTTGGACATTTACCTAAATACGATGATGATAGTTCAAAAGCTTGGCTTTACGGCAAATTATTCGTTGCTCTTTTAACAGAAAAATTAATAGATTTTGCCAAGTCCTTTTCCCCCTGGGGATACATCATGTTCCAGTCAGAGGACTCAAAGCCAATGGCGTAAATTTGCTTTTATGTTTCATCAAGTAAAACGGGCTATAGAACCAGCGTTATTATTACAGGAAGTTCTTTACTACTGGAACGACATTGCTTGCTCTTTAGCAGAAAAACCAAGAACCCGAAATATGCAAATCTCAAAATACTTCGAGTTCACTTAAAACAAGTTAGCGCTTATGGGGATGTCCACCAACCGCTTCACAGACATTTTTCAGTTTTTCATCATCAATTATCACGTCTGGATAATAGGCATTTATGACCTTTTTTGCATATTCAATCGAATCATTTTTAAGCCCTTCTAATGTTACAGGAACAACACGTACCATTCCCAAAGATGGATGTTCACGAGCGATGAATGCAAATTTTGCATTCCTTAATCGTCTTTCAGAAAAGGCAAAATATTTTTTAAAGGAATCATCCATCACATCCTGAAAGTTATCCAAAAAGATGACCAGCTTGTCCCTTTCGCTAAGGTCTGCAAATCCACTGTATTTTGCCAGCTCTGTTTTTGATTCTCCTTTAAGAATATCTGAATAACCACAGGAATCAATGAGGGAATCCAGTTTTGAATCCGGAGAACAGTCGAACCAGATAACATTGTTGTGTTGTAAATACAATTCGATACATTGTGCGGCGAATTCGGTTTTTCCAATACCCCCAAGCCCTTCTATCGAAATCAAATTGGAACGTCCTAAAGCCTCTTTAAATCTGCTGAGTTCGTCTTTCCTGCCGGTAAATATACTGGTAGGCCTTGGAATATTTCGATGAATAATATCTTCTTTCTGAGGAGTTACTGATTTTTCGGGGGTCTCTTTTTTTAACATTTTCTTCAATTCCTTCAGTGCCCCGTTTGACAATGCTCTTTTTGTACCTGTGTCATCCGTCTTTGTTTGTATATTAATAGCATTATTGAGGTGTAATAACCCTGACGTTGCTTCTCTCAATATGGGATTTACCTTATCTATTTGTTTTTGTAATTTATTTTCAATAAGTTCTTTTATCAATTCTTTATATTCATCTGCATTTGCAGGAAATTTAAGGGTTAAAGAGATGTTACCTTCTTTTATTTCTACAAAATCCACATAATGGTGTTTGAACCAGTGAACGGCAGAAAAATCTGATAGATTAAATTTGGCTGTTTCGCGGAATTTTACTCTTTTACTTTGCAGATCGAGTTCATCCGCAATTAACAAAAGTGATGCAAGCAGTTCACCCTTAACACGTCTACTAAGAGGTGTAGCAGGGTTTTCTCGAAAATATTGTATGGTCTCTTCAAAAAATTCTGTTGCATGCCCTTTGGAAACCCATGCAATAGCAGGTAGATATTGTTCTTCAATTTCAGGAAGATGAAAATCGTCCCTATCTAAGGATTTCTGAACACTTTTCAATATGATATTATAGCTTTCCTCTGCATGTCTTTTCCGTATGATTTCGTATTCATCAGAGGTCAATTTGTCTACGGAAATATCTTCCACCTTTAAATTTTGCATTCCTATGTCATGCAAATAGGCTGAAGCGAGCAAAATAAATAATTCGTGATCATTAAGGCTTGCAGGTGTATTCTCTAACGGAGATAGTATTTGCCCTAAGAGATGAATTATTTCCTTGGAGTGTGAAACATCATGGTTGGTAAACCAGAGGAGGAGGGGTGCACGCCAGGTATCAATACAGAATGTTTCTATATCTTTAAGCGTTCTGTAAAGATCGGGAAATTGTTTTAACTTTTCTTCTAAATCCATTATGGAAACACTCCAATTAAGTTAGAGTATATGAAGGGGGGGAATCGCTTTAATATTAACCAATTAAGAAAGTATTTTCAATTACTATTGCATTAAATCCATGAGTAATCAAAAAGTCATATCAAAAAGCTCAGGGAATGCCTAAATAAGTATTTGACTAATACTTACAGGTGTGATATATTTGCACCTTAAAAATTTGTTAATTCAAATATCAAATGGTAGATACAAATGGTGCAAATAACAGCCTGTTACAGGCAATAGATATATACAAGGAATATTCGAATGGTGAACGCACGTTACCGGTCTTGCAGAGAATTAACCTAACCATTGGAAAGGGAGAGATTGTAGTAATCGTAGGTGCATCTGGCGCCGGGAAAAGCACGCTGTTACATATCCTGGGGCTTTTGGACACACCTACCTCAGGCTCTGTAATATACAAAGGAATAAACCTAAATACATTAAGCGCAAAAAAACAGGCCGAAATGAGAAACCGTATTTTCGGATTTGTTTTCCAGTTTTACCATCTTTTGCCCGATTTTACTGCCTTGGAAAATGTTCTTTTGCCAGGCTTCATTGGAGGGGGGTTCTCAAAACGGAAGGCGGAAAATAAAGATTATACCAGGAGGGCGGTTTCATTATTAGAAAGAGTTGGACTGGGAGAGCGATTGACTCATAAACCATCGCAACTCTCTGGAGGCGAAAGACAACGTGTTGCGATCGTACGGGCGTTAATTAATAATCCGGAATTGCTCTTGTGCGATGAACCTACGGGTAACCTGGATACGAAGACAGGCCACGAGATTCAAGAATTGATCTGGGATCTGAATAAAACATTGAATCAAACGGTTGTAATTGTCACCCACGAAGAGGAAATAGCCAAACACGCAGGGCGGGTTGTAAGGATCGTAGATGGATGCATTTTAGAATAGAAACGGAAAGAAGGGAGTAATAAGGATAACAATGGGATTAAAGATTTATATAAATGGTCAAATCGTTCCGCAAGAGGATGCTAAGATATCGGTTTTTGACCATGGGCTGCTTTATGGTGACGGAGTCTTTGAAGGAATCCGCGCCTATCATGGAAAGATATTTACGCTGGACGAACATCTGGACAGAATTTACGATTCTGCGACGGCTATTTCTCTCAAGATACCCATAACAAAGGCTGAAATGGCAGAGGCTATAAAACAAACCATGAAAGCCAATAATTTGACAGATTCCTATATCCGCCTTGTTGTTACCAGGGGTGTAGGAAAACTCGGATTGGATCCCAACAAGTGCGCAACGCCGCAGATCATAATTATTGCTGATACGATTGAGCTGTATTCAAAGGCATTGTATGAAAAAGGACTCGATATTGTAACCGTCACCACGATCAGAAATCATTTTTCTGCCCTCGATCCCAAGATCAAATCTCTCAACTATCTGAATAACATCCTGGCAAAAATCGAATCTATCCAGTCGGGGGCTGGAGAAGCATTAATGCTTAATAAAGACGGTTATGTAGCAGAATGTGCCGGTGATAATATATTTATTTTTAAAGACAACACCCTTCTAACCCCTCCATCAAGCGCAGGAATATTAGTTGGTATCACCAGGAATGTCGTAATGAAATTGGCTGCTGAGATGGGTGTTCAGGTTAGAGAAGAATTAATGACCCGATATGATTTGTACATTGCAGAAGAATGTTTTCTGACCGGAACTGCTGCTGAGATTATTCCCGTTGTGAAGATCGATGGACGAACAATTGGTACGGGGAAACCAGGGAAAATCACTCTGGATTTGCTAAAAAGGTATCGCGACCTTACAAAAAATGGCTGTTAAATGGTTTCTTTGGGTTTTGGCGCAGAGAAGGATGTAATAACGAGCATGAATACGCCAACGCAGATTAAACTGTCTGCAACGTTAAATGTAGGCCAGTGGTATTTGTTACCAATATGCAAATCGATAAAATCCCGAACACACCTAAACCATATCCTATCCCACAAATTCCCTATTGCCCCGGCCAGGACAAGTCCTAAGGCGAGATTTGATGTGAAAATTGTCTTATCGGATTTGGTGTAAATAAATAAAATTACTACAACTGCTATTGCTGAAAAAACAATAAAGGCGATGGTTTTGCCAGGAAACAGGCCAAAAACAACGCCTTCATTCGTACTTCTTACTATATTTAATAACCCGGGAATTACAATTAATTTCCCAAATTCATCTAATTTAGAGAAAACTACCCACTTTGAAATAATATCGGCAATAACACCACTCACAACAGCAATAACGAAGGTAGCAGTGTTTTTCATAAACTTATTTTAAACGGTATCAATCTCCTCTTCTCTCTGACAATCTATGCATAGTTTTGCATAAGGCACCGCCTTGAGCCGTTCCTTATTTATTTTTTTTGCGCATAATTCACAAACGCCAAAAGCGCCTTCTTCGATCTTTTCTAAAGCAGTATCTATATTGCGGACACCTTCTTCTCCATTCTGTATGAGTTCTATCATGATATCTCGTTCATAGTTGTCCGTACCCACATCTGCCATATGAATCGGAACATTAGATAGATCACCCGATGCATCTTGCCTGGATTTTTTTAATGCCTCTCCTTGCATAAAATCTACCTTCCCTACTAGCCTTTCTCTCAGCGAAAGGAGCAGTTTTTTAAACTGAGCAACTTCTTCTGCTTTCATTTCCTTCTCCATGAATTGAATTACATAAATAACACATCACAAGCAATCATTATATATATTCAGCTATGTTCGTGCATATATAGTATCACATGGCTTTTGAAACGACCAGGAGGAATCAAAGTTAATACAAAGAACCAATGCAACCTACTTGTCCACAAGATAAAGTTTAAATCTCAAAGAGTCTAGCATATATTAAAAATCTAGTCAATAAAATTTGGTTCTGTATCATTTAGAAATTAAAATTAAAGAAGAGGATGATGAAGACTTTATCAAAAAGGGAAATTCAAAATTGAGTCATGATGACTATGACGACGAAGGCACCTTTGAAGGTGCGACATTCAATTTTGAGTTTGATGCAGACGATACGGAATGCGGTGACGCCCTGGATGAAGAGGCAATAGAGGTAGATGTCTACCCCCAGGAAGATGGAGGCGGTGGAAGTAAAAGGAATGTTCGAGTGGAATTTGACCAAAACACCGTGACCGATATTGTTGGCCGGATTTTGGAGAAATACGGAGCGACTGTGCAGGAAGCGTTAGATTTAGATGGTTGTTTTTCTATAACAGGCGGTGGTGAGCAGGTCGTAAATTTCTGGGTTAATTACGTTTCAGGCACTGCGTACGATAAGGGATCATACGTAAAGGTAAGTTTTAGTGGAAATGCAGAAATCCAAATTTCCGATCAAGACCACCAGAATCAACAAAGGTACACACAGAGGATTTCCGGTAAATTGACGATGCAATACCCTGATCCGGATCATTAAACGTCAAAGTTTACATTTTACTCATTCTTTAAAACAAAAAGGGATAATGCTTCGGCAACATTATCCCTTTATCACTTTCCCATATAACTTTATATTTATATAGGTTTTTACAAGACTCTTTATTCCCCCTTTTTCCTCTCCTTCGTTTTCTCCGGAACGATATCGTTTATCTGCCAATTACGCTCAAAGGCTGTGCAAGATTGGTAAGTCACGTTACGCATAAGGATATTACAAAAGGCAATTTTACCATCCAAGATAATCGCATAATTACATCCAAAACAAATACTCTTCTTGGTTTTTTTGTTTTTCATCTACCTGGACTCCAAAAGGGTGAGTAGAAATATACAAGGTAATTTTACAAAATAAATGATATTGATAATTACAGAAGAAGTCAATGTAAAAAATTATCTCATAGCAGAGAGTTTGGCCGGGCTATAAATATTTTATAATAATGATTAAAAATGCTTGCAAATTCAATTCTTAGATGTAATATATCTACAAATAAACCTTATGGATAATTTCAGCCTTCTACAAAGCCCGGGAGGAAGAAAAAAATGAAAAAATCAACTAAATATGTAGTCCTTGTAGTTCCTTTGATAGCGTTGTCATCATTTGCATATATCAAGACAGTTCATGGTGTAGAAAACCCATATAAGTATACGAAGCAGGAAGAGAGATTTCAAAGGAGTGGATTGCATCAATTCCAGACCGGGCTTAGCAGAACGATTAATGGATTGGAACAAAAGTCAGATAACCTTGAAGCGATGAATCAGAATCTCGAAGGGCGGATCAATATGCTTGCATCAGAGAAAGATAAGCTCAACAAGGCATATGCACAGATGAAAGCAAAACAATCTACGCTGGAAAAAGAACACGTTAAACTAAAGAAGAAGGCCACATCCCTGGAGGTTGCTTATAAAAAAATGTCCACTAAATCCAAGGTAGCCGCAACTCCCAAAAAAACAAAGGTGGCGGCAAAAAAAACATCTGTTGCTCCGAAAACAGCGAAAAAAGCCAGCATCAAGCCCAAGAGCGCCGCACAAAAAACGGCTGCTAAGAAGACAACGAATATCCGGAATGTAAAAGATACCGCTTCCGTACAGTCCTCTCCTTCAGGAGTGTCCGTGGAGAGAACAACTGAAGAACGACAAAGCGAAGTTGACAGTGGTATAGATATAAAGAAGATGAACGAGAAGGGTATTGAATATGGCAAAAAAGGCATGTACGACGAGGCTATAAAGGAGTTTCAAAAAGTTGCAGCTATTGAACCCAATATGGCCAATGTACATTACAATCTGGGACTTGCATACAAAAAGAAAGGCATGCTGTCAGAAGCCGATAACGAATTTACTGAATACGAGCGGTTAAAAAAGCAAAGTAACTAACGCTCTAAAATAATTTCTAGCTGCCTTACATTATCATTGACGTCTGTCTCACCAGGCACTTTCTCTACTTCTGCTCGTATTACATAAGTTCCCTCCTTTAGTCCTTCGGTATTCCAGCTATACACAATTTTCTGAGAAGACAAGCCATCCAACGTTTCCGCTTCACGGCCTATTTGTTGTTTTGTTGTAGGACAGGTTACCGTCAATATTGTCGTTACCTTTGTTGCCCTCTCGTTGCCAACAACCACTTCGACATTGACCTTTCGCCCAATAGTGGCTTGTAAGGGAGCATCCATTGTTACGATCATCACCCCATGCACTACAGTTTCCCCCTTTTTCTTTTCTTCGGCGATACAATAGGATGATCCATTTACTAAAAGACACCATACAAAAAGAACGAACATAAAGTATTTAATCTTCATATGTTTCCTCCGTTTTTTGTAAATGTTAATTTATATCAGTGGAGATTACGTTTCTCCCTTTATATAATGAGCATTGTTACTGCATTGCTAACGAAGATCAACGAGTTGCTTATCCTCAACAATCAGCCTGCCTTTTTTAAATACCTTTTTTACGTGATTTGTACCGAAATAATAAGGTAATTGATTATAATCCTGGATATCAAGGATTATTATATCTGCTTGCTTGCCGACTTCTATACTTCCAATCCGATCCGCCATTTCTACGGCATGTGCAGCATTTATTGTAACAGCATTGATAGCCTGTGCAGGTGTTATACCCAACTTGAGACAAGCCAGTGTGACGATCATCTGTATATTTCCACAGGGACAGGTACCGGGATTAAAATCAGTTGCCAATGCAATGGGCAACCCCTCTTCTATCATTTTTCTTCCTGGTGCATAATTATCCTTCATGAGAAAAAAGGGCACACCTGGCAACAGTACACAAATAATTCCACACTTTTTTAATTTTAATATATCACGATGTTTGATATTGTCAAGATGGTCAGCTGACGTTACACACAACTTAATGGCCAGTGGTACTCCCCCGACATCTTTAAATTCATTGATGTGAATCTTCAGCCCGAAACCCAGCTTTTTCGCGGTACCGAGTATCCTTTCCGTTTGTTCTACATCAAAGCCCCCTTCGTCGCAAAAGACGTCACAAAAGGTTGCATAAGTTTTTACTTCCTGCAATATATTGCATACGAAATCAACATAAGCATCGGGATATGATTGGTATTCAGAAGGTGTCGTATGGGCGCCTAAAAAGGTAGGCACAATATCTATGTGATGTGTTTTTTGGAGATATTGTATAGCCTTAAGGATTTTTAGTTCATTATTTTTATCGAGTCCATATCCACTCTTGACCTCCACCGTAGTGGTACCGTGCAAGAGCATAGTATCGAGATATTTTCTTGAAACATTTATAAGTTTTTCCAATGGTAATTTACGGGTGTTTTCAACAGTGCTTAATATTCCACCACCCTTTTTTGAAATTTCTAAATAATTCACTCCCTGCATGCGTTGGACGAACTCACCGGCACGGTCGCCGCCAAAAACAGCATGGGTATGGCAATCCACAAACCCGGGCAAAACAACCTTTCCCAACGCATTAATAACTTTCATTCCTTTTTTGTTATACTTTTTTCCCAGTTGTTTGGTAGTTCCAACGTCGATAATATTTCCATCTTTTATAGCAACGGCGCCATCCAAAATAATACCAAGGTCATCCATACCTTTCAGTATTTTAGGTCTTCGGGATGCACCTGCAACCGTTAACAATTGTCCACAGTTTTGTATAAGCAAATCAGGTAATAAATTCATCGTTTCCTTGTGCAATTGACAAAATTAATCGTTATTGCAATACTTTTTGTATTCATCGGGAGTATTCAGGTTGATAAGGGATTGCAGAGATGTATCTAATCCTGCAAATTCCTTTTCGTCGACGATCTTTACTTTTACTTCTGAGAAAAAGTCAATGATCCTCAATCTCCCTTCCTCAAGGCAACGATGCATCGGCTGTATGCAATTCCTGGAATAAAAGGCATGCATCGGTTCTAACCCGCGACTTGTCTGCGGTACGACTACATCATAACCGTTTATCTGACTTTTGAGGTATAGAATCAGCTTCTCATTGATGAAGGGCATATCACAGGCGATTACGAAGGCATGAGAACTTTTGGCGCGACTGAGTCCGGCGCAAATACCACTCAGCGGGCCTTTTTCCGGTATTATATCGGATACAATCGGCAATTTCAAACGGGTGTAAGCATTCACATCATTAGCAGACAGGATGATTTCATCAAAGATTTTACGAAGCATCATTACCTGATGTTCGATGAATGTTGTAGAGCCATACTTAAGAAATGCTTTATTTGAGCCCATTCTTCGGCTTTTTCCACCTGCCAGTATAATCGCCGTCACTTCATGCCCTCCGTCATGCATAATAAACCAAAAAACATTGACACTGTAATTTTAACTGTGATATAATCCACAATCAATTTTTTACAGTTTTCTTATCTACTATAACTCTTTTTAACCGAAATGTGAACTATAATGAAAACTTACCTAAGCATTCCCTTTTTTGCTTTATCCATTTCTGCAGGATTGTTTTTTAACCAAACAATCTTTGGGGAAGTGAAAAACACTACCAAACCCATAAAAGACGAACCGAAAATTATCACCGATAAAAACATCGTAGCAATTGTAAACGGTCAAAAAATCACCAGGCAGGAACTTTATAACCTATTAACTGATACGTATGGAGAAGATGCATTAGATGTGCTTATCCGAAGAACGTTAATTTATCAAACGGCTGAAAAAGAGGGAATTACTGCCACGAGTGCGGAAATAGAAGCAAAGCTGAAAAAACTCATTAACACGGAAATCGAAGGTTTAATGCGCTCCTATAAAATAAAGGATAAGGCAGACCTTGAAAAAGAATTAGCCAAGGTTGATAGCAGTCTCGCTCAACTTGAAGAAAAGTTATCCAAAAAAATGAGGAAACAGGCCGAGATAGAACTCATCGCCGAAAAGGTTATGGTAAAAACAATTACCATTACGGAAGATGAATTGCAAAAAACATACGATCAGGTGTATGGTGAAAAGATCGAGGCCAGCCAGATCGTCTTCAAAACTCGCAGAGAGGCGGAAGAAGCGCTCAAAAAATTACAATCGGGCGCCGATTTTGCCACCCTTGCAAAAAACGAATCTATCGACCGTGCCTCTGCAGTACGTGGCGGTAAAATGCAGCCTTTTAGTCCAAAGGACGGTATTGGATCACAGGTTGCGCATTTAAAGGTTGGTGAACTTAGTAATATTATCAAGACGGATTATGGGTATCATATCATTAAAATCGCCGGTAAAAAGGCCGCCAGTAGCAAGAGTTTCAAGTCTGCACGAGGAGAAGTGGAAAAGATCACCAGAAACCAGCATTACAAAGAAAGGCTCGGCCCCTGGTTGATTAGCCTGATAGAAAATGCCTCGATCACGAAAAACCTGACTACCGATTAAATTCTATAACAATAAAATAATTTAATTCTACAAGAAAAGACAGAATGACTGAAGATTTTGTAATTAATGTTGCTAACAGGGTTAAGCAGTTGCCTCCTTACCTCTTTGGGAGGTTAAATGCTCTTAAATACGAAAAGAGACGCAATAACATCGATGTTATTGATCTTGGCATGGGGAACCCGAACGATCCTACACCCCAGCCAATTATTGAAAAATTATGCGAGGCCGTTCAGGATCCAAGAAATCATAGATATACCGTCTCAGCCAATGGAATATTCAATCTCAGGCGTGAAGTCGCCAGATATTACGAAAAACAGTTTGACGTATCGCTGGATCCGGAAAAAGAAGTGGTTTGCACCATTGGATCAAAAGAAGGCATATCTCACCTGTGTTTGGGCTTGTTAGACGCCGGCGAAACTGCCTTGGTTCCTAATCCGGCATTTCCTATTCACATTCACGCCGTAAATCTTGCCGGTGGTAACGTCATAAGTGTGCCGCTAACAGAGGACGAGAAATTTTTACCAAACTTAATCAATACGGCCAAAAACCTTATCCCTCGGCCCAAGATACTTATCCTCAATTTTCCCCATAATCCTACTGCCGCTACCACTGAAATAGGCTTTTTTGAGGAGATTGTGGCATTTGCCAGAAAATATAATATTATCGTTATCCACGATTTTGCATATTGCGGGATTGCATTTGACGGTTATAAGCCACCGAGTTTCTTACAGGTCAAGGGCGCCAAAGATATTGGCGTGGAATTCAACACGATGTCTAAATCGTTTAATATGGCAGGTTGGAGATTGGGCTTTTGCGTGGGAAACAAAGACCTCGTCAGCACCCTGGCGAAGGTCAAGGGCTATTATGATTACGGTATATTTCAACCGGTACAAATTGCTTCAATTATCGCGCTCAGAGAATGCAACAAATATACAAAAGAGCAGGCTGCGATTTATCAATCCAGAAGGGATGTGCTTTGCGACGGTTTGAACCGTATCGGATGGAATGTCAAGAAACCAAAGGCATCCATGTTTGTATGGGCGCCCATTCCCGAGAAATGGCGGTCTATGGGTTCGGTAGATTTTGCTTATAAACTTATGAATGAAGCCGAAGTTTCCGTTGCCCCTGGCGCAGCGTTTGGAGAAAATGGCGAGGGATACCTGCGGTTAGCGATCGTGGAGAATGAACTACGTCTAAAACAGGCTATTCGCCAGATTGATCGTGCTTTACGATAAACCCGGATAGCTTTGCAGTAAAAGTATTAAAAATCCCCCTTAAATCCTATTTGTCAAAGAAGGATTCAGGGGGATTTTTACAGCATATTCGTATCCTTTGGAGTTCACTAAGTAATCAATAAAATTTTTACCATGATGACACTTGTTAAATCAAAATTAAAAACCTTTATTGGTGGTATACATCCGGAAGATGACGGAAAACTCCTTACGAAAGGGAAGAGAGAGGTATCTGCGACGCTTCCCAAGACCGTTTATTTATTTATGAGTCAGCACATCGGCGCACCTTGCAAGCCGATTGTAAAAAAAGGAGATATGGTAAAAAAGGGCCAACTGATCGGGGAAGCACAGGGATTTGTTTCTGCAAACGTGCACGCCTCGATTTCAGGCAAGGTTGTAGACGTTGCACCCTGGCCGCACCCAATCACAGGAATAAAGTCCCCTGCTGTCATTATAGAGAGAACGGAGGACGATTCGTGGATAGAGGGTGTGAATGAGAATTTCGATACCGACCACCTCTCCCCTGACGAAATCAAACAACGCATCCAGTCGGCTGGCATTGTGGGTCTTGGTGGAGCTACTTTTCCCACCCACGTAAAACTTACCCCGCCGAAAGACAAGGTAATTGACATGGTTGTTATGAACGGCGCTGAATGTGAGCCATACCTCACCTGTGATTACCGGCTCATGCTGGATAAACCTCATGAAATTATTCAGGGCTTGAAATTCGTAATGAAGTGTCTTGGATGTAAAAAGGCGCACATCGGCATCGAAACAAACAAAGAGGATGTTTATACCCTTTTCAAAGATGTTTTATCAAATGAACCTCAGATTAAAATAGACTTGATGGAGGTAAAGTATCCACAGGGGGCTGAACATCAACTCATCAAAGCATTATTAAATCGTGAATTCAAACCCACCCAGTTACCGTTGGAGGTGGGCGCTATTGTAATCAATGTAGGAACGGCCTTCGCCGTATATGAGGCAGTGAAATTCAAAAGACCCTTAATCGAGAGATTGGTCACCGTAACCGGAAACGGCGTAGAAAATCCACAAAATTTTTTGGTGCGTTTGGGAACACCAATCAAACAATTATTAGAAGAGGCAAAGGCGACAGCGGTTGCCAATAAAATTATCTTTGGCGGCCCTATGATGGGCATTGCACAGGGCAATGCAGATGCGGCCGTCACCGTAAAGGGAACGGGCGGTATCCTTGTATTAAAGGATGCACGGCAGTGGAAGTCACACGCTTGCATCCGGTGTGGTCGCTGTATTGATGCTTGCCCGTATGGTTTGAATCCCAGTGAATTGAGTATCATGTGCGAGGCAAAGGAGTTCAATCTGGCGGTCGAAAATAACGTTATGGAATGTAAGGAATGCGGCTGTTGCAGTTATATCTGTCCTGCAAAGAGACCTATTGTTCATCTCATCAAGTTTGCAAAGGCCGAGATTGCAAAACAAAGGGTAAAAGTGTAGGGTGGATTAAACGAAGTGAATCCACCATCCTCCTATGAAAAAGCCAAATGTTTCGGTTCAATCGAGGACGATTGATACCAGCGAGTGTAGAAGTATAGAGTGTAATGATAAAGTAAACATACGTACGTGATTGACTATCAAACGCTGATGGTTTAATTAAAATTAAGTCGCTATGTTAACAGATTTTTAAGCAAGGAGTATTAAATATGAAGACAATTACCCTTGAAAAAATTTATAAAAAAATTATTGAGTTGCAACGTGAAGTATCACAAATCAAAAAAAATCTTTTAAAAGAACCTGATTTACGGCAAGATTTTATTTTGCGGATGAAGGATATAGATACTCAGAAATCTATTCTTGTTGATGATTTCACAAAAAGGTATGGACTTAAATAATGTATCAACTCGCTATTAAAGAGGGTCTTGATAAAAAGTTCAAAAAACTCCAACAAAAGAATAAAGAATTGCTGCCTATGCGGGTTCAGGTTTGTAACCTGAACCCGCGAAGGGTTATTTACAACCCCCTTAAACCCCCTTAGAAAAGGGGGTTTAACTCGAGAGGGGATTAAGCATAAACACCTTTGTGTTGGTTCAAGGCTGGTTCAATCTTGTAGATTG
>Ga0209212_1005767_pt1 | contig 14580 bp, 13 predicted proteins | sample RifGroC2_FD_183996 | JGI IMG/M metagenome (GOLD analysis project Ga0209212, IMG submission 183996) | Groundwater microbial communities from Rifle, Colorado, USA - Groundwater C2 (SPAdes) (version 2) | ecosystem: Environmental > Aquatic > Deep subsurface > Groundwater | place: Rifle, Colorado... | reverse complement strand
CCAAAAGAAATTCCTTCATCGGCCGTCCAGTATGTGGCTTATCAACTTGATTCAACCGCAGAGGATTGGAGTGTGTACCCGGTTCATTCAGAGCGGCACCGAACGCAGCAATATGGATAAGGCCACTCTCCAGCGGAGAATTCTACTATGCCTGTTCGGCATGGGCACTAACACCGGTATCAAGAGTATGGAGTCGTTGCCGGGAGATGATTACAAGGACCTTCTCTATATTCGAAGACGGTTCATTTCTAACGAGGGATTACGCCAAGCCATTACCCAGGTGGTGAATGCCACCTGGCGGTCCGACTTCAAAGGATCTGGGGTGAGGCTACTACAGCCTGTGCAGCAGACTCTAAGCAATTTGGGGCTTGGGATCAGAATCTCCTGACTGAATGGCATCTCCGTTATGGTGGCCGCGGAATCATGGTCTACTGGCATGTTGAGAAGAATGCCGCCTGCATCTATTCGCAATTCAAGAGGGTCTCTTCATCAGAAGCCGCGGCCATGATCCAGGGTGTGCTGCGCCATTGTACCGAAATGGAGGTTGATCGACAGTACGTCGACAGTCACGGTCAAAACGCTGTCGCCTTCGCATTCTGCAGACTACTGGGGTTTGATCTGATGCCGCGCTTGAAAGGGATTAACAGGCAGAAGCTGTACAAGGCTGAGTCCGGACAGAGTTTTCCCAACATAAACCCGGTGATGGCAGCCAAGTCAATTAACTGGGAACTGATTGAAGAACAGCTGGATACCATGGTAAAGCACACCGCTGGGCTGAAATTGGGAATGGCGGATGCGGAGAGCCTTTTGCGACGATTTACCAGGAACAACAGTCAACATCCAGCCTACAAGGCATTGGCAGAGTTGGGTAAAGCCATTAAAACCATCTTCCTCTGTCGATATCTGGATTCTGAAGAGCTACGCCGGGAGATCCACGAGGGTCTCAACGTAGTTGAAAGTTGGAACAGTACCAACGGCTTCATCTACTACGGGAAGCGGGGTGAAATATCGACGAACCGTAAAGACAATCAGGAGATGGGACTGCTCAGTTTGCACCTGCTACAGTCGAGCATGGTCTATATCAATACCCTTATGATATCCAGCAGGTGCTTGAGGAACCGGGCTGGCCGGAGCGGATGACTTCACGTGATCTGGCGGCACTCAGCCCACTTATCACCCAACATATCAACCCTTATGGCCGTTTCGATCTGGATATGGAGACACGGATCCCGATTGCGGCCTGATTGATCTCGGATGCAGAATCAGCGGGTTTATGAATCTAAACTTTTTACTATTAGTTTAGATTGGTTTGCAGCACTGAAGCTTCCAATAACGATTCTGAATCTGACCTGCTAAGCGGAGTGGAACCTTGATATCTCTAATAACGGTTACCGACAAAAAAATAGGCGACTCTGGTATCTGCCGTCACAAAATTCTTCGACGCAGTCTCAGCGTGAGATGCCCAAAAGTTGTAAAGTTATTATCTCATCATCCCGCCACCCATTGATGTGGACCCTGCCGCCCCACCCATCATGCCACCCCGGAAAGCTGCCGACATGTTGCGAAACGGCTGCCCGCTGCCCGCTGCTCGACATCGGCATATTGGACAAATTTGTGGCCATCGTCCCCATCAGGCTTGACATGGCGGGCTGGGTAGTCGGGCTTGTGCCCCTGACCGAAGAGATGTTGCTGAAGATCGTACCCAGCATACCGCGGTAACGATTGACATCAACAGTGGCGGACGAGCCATTCATGCCCATTATGAGAAGGTTTATGTGGAATTCACAACCGCACCTTTCGTGCTGCAAGTGTACAGGATGAGAGGCTGCTCAATCCGCTTTGCTTAGAGGATGGCAAGAACAGTCCTTACCCTCCGCAGCCAGTTCCAAATTATGTAAAATCTTGCATTCACCCACACGTGTGACCGAATTGCAGGTGTCGCGCAACAGTTGTAATTGTTGCTCTAACAGATGAAGTGCTTCGATCTGCTGGTGAACATGCTCTATTTTGCTGTCGATTAAAAGATTGATTTCATCACAGGCCAGTTCGGGTTGGCTTTGTAAGCTGCGTAATATGCGTACATCCGGCAAGCCTATACCCAGCAAACGGCAGTGGCGGATGAAGCTGAGCTCCACCAAATGGGTATTGGTGTAGTTGCGGTAACCGTTGTCATCACGTTCTGGTGTTTCCAACAAGCCTTCCCGCTCGTAAAATCGTACCGTTTCCACTTTGCAGCCGCTACTTTGTGCCAGTTGCCCAATTTTCATGCGCACCCCTAAAAAAATATCTTGACCCTGTAGTAGGTACAGGCTGTTTAATGATAGCACATCTGAGGAGGTGTGCCACTATGAACCAGCACAACAAGCCAAAACCGGAGCTTAACCATCACCATGTTCAGGAGAATAGTTGCTGTGAGTCAACGTGCGGCGATGAACACGCTCTTTCTCATGGTGGTGGGTTGCTGAGCGAACAGCAACACCACAACCATTCCGGGGAATGCTGTTCAGCATCTCCTAAAGTCAACAGCGCCACAACGATAAGTATCCCACTGCCTGAAGGCACCAATCGGGTGCGATACCGCATCGAGAACATGGACTGCCCTACGGAAGAGCAGTTGATCCGTAATAAACTGGAGCCCATGCAGGGCATTGTTCGACTTGATTTCAATCTCCTGGATCGCGAATTGACGGTGCACCATAAGCTTGACGATCCTCAGTCCATAGTTTCCGCTCTGGTAAAATTGGACATGGCTCCGAGACTGCTTGAAGGTGGGGAACCACAATTGGAAGCACCTTCGGGACTGAGTGCTACAAAGAAATGGTTGTTAGCCATCAGCGGAATTGCAGCGGTCGGCGCCGAAGTTTTCTCCTGGACAACAGGACAGGACGCTTCATGGCCGGTGCTGGTTTTAGCGGCCGTGTCGATCCTCAGTGCGGGCCTCCCCACAATTAAAAAAGGGTGGATTGCGCTTCGAAACATGACCCTCAACATTTATTTCCTGATGTCATTGGCGACAGCTGGAGCCATTGTCATCGGTAAATGGCCGGAAGCGGCAATGGTAATTTTCTTGTTCGCCATAGCTGAGGCAATTGAAGCACTTTCACTGGAACGGGTTCGTAACGCCATCAAATCGTTGGCTGCGCTTGCCCCGGAGTTCGCTGAGGTCAAAGTTGATAATGACTGGCAGGAACAACCTGTAGCCGCAGTTACAATCGGTAGTCGCATCCGGATTCGTACCGGTTCACGAGTGCCGCTTGATGCGCGAGTCGAGTCCGGTCGTGCAGCCCTCGACCAGGCTCCGATCACGGGTGAAAGCCTGCCGGTGGATAAACAGGCTGGTGACACACTGTTTGCCGGTAGCATCGTTACTGATGGAGTTGTAGAAGCTACCGTAACAGCCGTTGCCGGTGAGAGCACTCTGGCGCGTATCGCCGCTGCCATTCAGGACGCTCAATCACAACGTGCCCCGACGCAACGTTTTGTTGATAAATTTGCTCATTATTACACGCCGGCAGTAGTAGCCTTCGCCGTTGCGGTGGCGGTTCTTGGTCCTGTGTTGTTCGGAGGTGACTGGTCATACTGGCTCTATAAGGCACTTGTGATGCTGGTTATCGCCTGTCCGTGTGCTTTGGTGGTGTCCACCCCGGTAACTGTCGTCAGTGGACTTACGGCCGCTGCCCGGCACGGTATCCTTATTAAAGGCGGTACCTACCTCGAAGGAGGTGGACTGTTAAAAGCTGTTGCGCTTGACAAGACCGGGACACTGACTAATGGCAAACTGGCGTTAACAAACGCAGTCCCGATTGGCGACATGCCAACTGATAGAGCCTTGTTGATTGCAGCCAGTCTTGACGATCACAGCACTCATCCTGTAGCCAAAGCCCTGGTTGCCGGATGGCGGGCGCAACAGCCAAATGTCAGGCTGTTACCGGTAGAAGATTTTGGAGTACTGAACGGCCACGGAGTCAAAGGCACTATCGATGGCCAATTGTGGCATATTGGTAACCATCATCTTGTCGAAGAGTTGGGAATTTGCTCTCCTGATTTAGAAGATAAAATCACGGTTCTTGAAAATACGGGGAAAACCGCCGTCGTCCTGTGCACCGACTCCGGCCCGGCGGCTGTGTTTGGTGTAGCCGATACGATTCGGACTGAGAGCTTAGAGGCAGTGGCAATGCTCCGGGAGCTGCGCGTTGAACCGGTAATGCTGACAGGAGATAATTCGGCCAATGCCCGAGCAATTGCTGATCTCCTCGGGATTCAAGACGCACGCGGTAATATGATGCCGGAAAGCAAACAAGCTGCCATCGCTGAGCTTAAAGAGCGCTATGGCGCAATCGGCATGGTCGGCGATGGCATTAACGATGCCCCCGCTTTAGCACGGGCAGACATCGGTTTTGCCATGGGTGCAGCGGGCACCGCTACCGCGATTGAAACAGCTGACGTTGCAATTATGGACGATGATCCGCGCAAGATTGCCGGTTTCATAGGACTCAGTCGGCGTTGCGCATCAATCTTGAAGCAAAACATAACATTGGCACTCGGCATCAAGGCTGTGTTCTTCTCGCTGGCACTCAGTGGCTATGCAACACTCTGGATGGCGGTTTTTGCCGATATGGGTGGGAGTCTGCTGGTGGTGTTCAACGGTTTGCGTTTGCTGGGTTATTTTTCACAAAAGATCAAAACTATGCCGAATACCAATACAATGTGAAAATAGATTCTTGACAATTTAGAACAAGTTGAGCATTCTGAAACGATATCTATGCGAAAAATAATCCCTCTAAAATATTTTGCCAAACTTCTCCTTATGGTCATGCTGACCATGACGTTGAGTAGTGTGCATGAAAGTGCACATGCCATGCAGGATCATGTCAAGGCTGCAGACTATCAATTTTCACTTTCGGAAATTTCAGCGCCTCACCAGTGCCCCTGTTCTCCTGTTGAACAGCACAAAGATTATGATGGTTGCGATTCATGTGTAAACTGTTCGTGTCATGCACCTCTAACTGTCCAGCATCTTACACCCGGTTACAACCCATCTATTCTGGATCTTCAAACTTTTGACCCCTTCAAATTTATACCCGAAGTCTATCTTTCCAAGTTTATCCCCCCACAAAAACAAGTTTAAAACACCACGCCGGGAGTTGTTCGTCCTGATTTAGGGACAACTGTACCTTCTCTCTATGCCGTGGTGCGTCCGCATCCGTTTTACATCACATCACTTAAAACTAAATAAAAGGAGGTTATTCCCTTGAGAATAACTGTATTTGCGCGAGGAGCTTTGCTTCTGGTGCCTGGAATCGTATGTATTTTGTCGTCAACCCCGGTGCATGCTGAGTCGCAAAAGCTAACGCTGGCACAGGTAGTCAACGTTTCGTTAAAGAATAACGGCGACCTTGTATCATTTCGTGATGAGAAAGGCATCCGTGATGCCGGCAAGGTCAGAGCGGGGCTACTACCAAACCCAACTCTTGATTTTGAAGCTGGCACTGGTGCTTTGACCGGCAGTCCTGTAGAGAACAATCTGGCATTCGGGGTATCACAAGAATTCTTTCTGGCAGGAAAACGGGGAAAACGGCTCGCAATCGCTGAACAGGAATTGGAGATGTATCGTTGGCAGTTGGCCGACCGAGAGAGAGTTATACGCGGAGAGGTAAAGTCGGCTTTTTATGAAGTTGTTCATGCTGAGCAGCGGATCACTCTGGCAGATCGTGCCATTGTGCTCAATCGACAGCTCCTTGATGTAACGAAAGATCGGCTGACAGCTGGTGATATTCCGGAGTTGGAAATGAATCTGGTCAAGGTTGAACTGGCTCGAAGCGAAGGTGCCCGGATCGAAGTCGAAAAAGCGCTGAATCAGAACCAGGCAAAACTCTGGACGCTCATGGGTCTTCCGCCGGGCGAATACCCTTCGGTTGTCGGCGCATTTGAAACTGAAATAGCAGTGACAAAAAAACTTGTTGATTTAAAACTACTGGCCAATGGGAAGCGTGCAGACCTCAGAGCGTTGGAAGCGGAAAAGTTCAGGGGAGAGGCAGATATCACACTCGCTAAAGCTGACAGTATTCCGAACCTTACTGCAGGGCTTGCTTTCAGACGTGATACGACATCAATGGAGATCGGCGGGATTGAGGGCAAGGACACGGCCTATACCATAGGATTGAAACTGTCGATGCCTATTCCTGTGTTTGACAAAAATCAGGCGAGTGTTCAGGAGGCCAAAGCTAAAAAAAGTAGTACTGAAAGCCGTTTAACGGCGGCTACCAGGAACGCTGAACGGGAAGTAGAGACGGCCTATGCAAGTTTCTTGAACGCCGAAAAAGTCCTTTCACTCTACAAATCGAATATTATTCCCCAGCTTGAGGAAAACCTGAAATTGACCCAGGAAGCCTATCGTCTCGGAGAGGTCGGCATTCTGGCTGTCATTCAGGAACAAAAGAAATTCTTCGATATCAATGAAGGCTATCTATCGGCGTTGTATGATAGGCAGACGGCCATCGTCAAACTTGAATCAGCTATAGCAACAGAACTTACCGGAGGTGTGCAGTGAAGAAAAAAGCAATCATTATCGGAGTCATTTTGGCAGTTGTCTTGAGCGGAGGGTTTATCTATCGCTCAACCCAGAGCAAAAATGGCGGTAGCGAACAGGCGGAAAAAAAAGAAGCCGGTCATAAGGATGAAAAACCGGGTGAACATACTGAAAACAAGGATAAAAAAGAAGGACACGATGAGCATGGTGAAGAAGGCAAAGTAAAAATGTCCGCTGAGGTGCAGAAGCAAAATGGTGTGGCGGTGGCACTTGTAAAAAAACAACGGCTGGCAGGTGTTATCAGTGCCACCGGCAAGGTAGAAGCCAATGCTGACAAGATTGCCCACGTATCGCCGCGCATCTCCGGTAAGGTTGTCAGTGTCAAAGCTTCCCTCGGTGATAGCGTTTCATCAGGACAGGCGTTAGCAACCCTGGACAGCGTCGAGTTGGGTGAAGCACTTAATCGTTTTCATCAATCAAAGACGAAGCTGGCTCTCGCCCAATCCAACATGGATCGCATCAAAACACTGGTAGAGAAGAAGATTGCTGCCAGAAAGGATATCCTTCTGGCAGAAACTGATTACAAGACTGCCCAGACGGAACTGCACACCGATGAAGAACGCCTCTCACTGTTTGGCGTCTCAACTGCAGACCTCCAAATCGAAGGGCACAAAAAACCACTCCTCCCTGTTCGCTCTCCAATTAGCGGCATTATCACCGAAAAGCACGCCATCGTTGGTGAACTGTCTGACCCATCAAAAAGCCTTTACACCGTGGCGGATCTTTCTTCGGTATGGGTAGTCGTTGACATCAACGAAAAGGATCTGGCCAAAGTGCGCAAAGGCCAGTCGGCACGCGTTATGGTCGGTGCTTTTCCAGACCTGAAGCTGAACGGGCGCATCACCTATATTGCCGATCAGGTTGAACAGGCCACCCGCACGGTCAAGGCACGGGTCGAAGTTGCAAATCCCGGTAGAAAACTGAAACCTGAGATGTTCGCCACGGTTGAACTGGCGCTGGCTGCTGATGCGCCACCGGTGCTGGCGGTCCCCGAAGACGCGGTTCAGGATCTGGACGGTAAAAAGGTGGTATTTGTCGCGGAAAAAGAAGCCGAGTTTGCGGCACGTCAGGTACAGTTGGGGCGTGGAGCTGGAGGTGCGATTGAGATCATTTCCGGCCTGAAAGAAGGAGAGCGCTACGCGATCAAGGGGTCATTCATTCTCAAATCAGAAATCAAAAAGAGTGAAATGAAGGACGAACATTGACAGTGCATCATGATTGTTACTCATCACACTTAACGGAAGAGAGGTTCCGATGCTTGAAAAAATAATAGCCTACACGTTGCGGCAGAAAGGGATGGTCATATTCCTTAGTCTGCTGATTATTGCCTTTGGATCGTACTCGTATTTGAAGCTACCGATTGATGCTTTCCCGGATGTAACTAATATTCAGGTGGAAGTGGTCAGTCATGCCGATGGTCTCTCGGCAATAGAGATCGAACGAAATGTCACCTATCCGATTGAAATGTCCATGCGCGGTCTTCCCGACATTGAACAGATGCGTTCGGTGACCAAGTTTGGCTTGTCGATTGTCACAATCGTCTTTAAGGACAATGTGGATATCTATTTTGCCCGCCAACTGGTGTTCGAGCGGTTGGCGGAGGCGCGGGAGAAGGTTCCCAAAGGGGTTAATGTCGCCATGGGGCCGATCGGCACCGCCATGGGTGAAATCTATCAGTATACCCTTGAAGGAAAGATGCCGACAGACCCGCAGCAAAAGATGGCGTATCTAACCAACCTGAGAACGGTTCAGGAATGGATCGTCACTCCACAGCTGAAAAGTGTTGCCGGAGTTAACGAGATCAACTCTTACGGAGGATATTTCAAACAATACCAGGTAATCGTAGAGCCGGAAAAACTGGTTAAATATGCCGTTACTGTGGATGATGTTTACTCGGCCATCGGCAGCAACAATGAAAACGTCGGCGGTAATCTCCTGGAGCGGGGCACCGATCAGTACATTGTCCGTGGTGTCGGTCTGATAAAAGACGTCAAAGACATCGAAACCATTGTCCTGAAATCATCAGGCGGTACGCCAACCTATATTCGCGACGTGGCTCAGGTAAAGGTGGGCGAGGCGGTCCGTATGGGTGCCGCCATGAAGGACGGCAAGGAAGAGTGTGTCGGCGGTATAGTCATGATGCTGCGCGGAGAAAACAGCCGCGATGTGGTGCGCCGTGTGGCTGCAAAAGTCCAGGAAATGAATGAAAACAATGTCCTTCCTGAAGGACTCAAGATTGTTCCGTATTATGACCGAAGTGATATTGTCAAAGCGAGTGTAGGCACCGTCAACAAGGCATTGATCGAAGGATCCATTTTGGTGCTGATTGTGCTCTATCTGCTCCTGAACAGCTTCCGGGGGAGTGTCGTGGTGCTGATCGCGCTGCCGCTGTCGCTCATGGCAACTTTCATCGTCATGAAACTGGCCGGGATCAGTGCCAACCTGATGTCGCTCGGCGGATTGGCCATTTCAATCGGCATGATCATCGACACTACCATCATTCAGGTTGAAAATGTCCAGCGCCATTTGAGCGAAGAAGGGGGCAAGCACCCCAAGCTCTTCACCGTCTTGAAAGCGGTTATGGAGGTCAGAAAGCCGAGTATTTTCGGTGAATTTATTATTGCCATCACGTTTATCCCCATTCTTTCCCTGGAAGGGATAGAAGGGAAAATGTTTGGTCCTCTGGCAATCACCGTTGCCATTGCGCTCCTGTCATCACTGTTTCTCTCCATATTTGTTATCCCGGTGCTCTGCATCATCTTCCTGAAACCACATCCGGAAAAAGAGAGCTTCATCATGAAGCATGCTACCAGGCTCTATCTGCCACTGCTCAACTATGCCATGAATACGAAGCGGGTAGTGTTGAGTGTTGCCGCCGTTCTCCTGGTTGTCTCTCTCGTGCTGGTAACGCGGCTGGGCACCGAATTCATTCCGACTATGGATGAAGGCTCGTTTGATATGGATGTCTCCATGCTTCCGGGTGTTTCTCTCGCCAAGGCAATGGAAGTGAATCAACGGGCAGCCGAAAAGCTCAAGCAGTTTCAAGAACTTGATACCATCGTGTCAAAAACCGGGCAGACCGGGGTCGCTCTGGATACCAGGGGCTCTGACAAAACCGGCTATGTCGGTATATTCAAACCAAGGAGTGAGTGGAAACGTGACATCTCCAAAGAAGAAGTTACCAATGAAATGCGTAAATCTCTTGAGTCGGTTGCCGGGATCACCTTCGGTTTCAGCCAGCCGATTCAGTGCCGTATTGATGAACTGGTGGCTGGAACCCGTGCCCAGCTGATTGTCAAGTTGTTTGGTGAAGACATCTCTGTGCTGAGTGACAAATCTGCAGAAATAGCCAAGGTGCTTTCTACGGTCAAAGGCGGAACCGATCTGGCTGCGGAAAAGGTTACGGGACAGCCGTATCTCACTGTCAATATCGACCGATCTAAAATTGCCCGGTATGGCTTGAATATCAGCGATGTCCAGAAGGTCATTGAAATAGCTGTGGCCGGTAAAGCGGCATCACAGATGTACGAAGAAAACCGTAGTTTCGATATAACCGTGCGCTTGCCGGAAGAAAAACGAAACTCTCTGGAAGCAATCAAAAACCTGATGATCACCACCAAAACCGGTATCAATGTGCCGCTTGAACAATTGGCAGAAGTAAAAATGATCGAAGGTCCGGCCCAAATCAGCCGCCAGGACGGAGTGAGAAGGATCGGCATCGAGATGAACATCACCGGTAGAGACATCGGCAGTTTCGTCGCCGAGGCAAAGCAGAAGATCAAGGAACAGGTCAAATTGCCTTCCGGCTACTATCTCACCTGGGGCGGACAGTTTGAGAACCAGCAACGGGCAATGAACAAGCTCATGATTATTGGGCCGGTTGCAATCGGCCTGATCCTGCTGTTGCTCTACGTCACCTTCCGTTCAATACGTCTGGCGCTGCTGGTCATTTCCAACCTGCCATTTGCCTTGATCGGCGGAGTATTCGCTCTCTTTATCTCCGGGCAATACCTCTCGGTACCGGCCTCGGTCGGGTTTGTCGTACTGTTCGGTGTTGCCGTGCTGAACGGGCTTGTCCTGGTTTCGCGTATTTCCCAACTGCGGGAAGAAGGCTTTGAGCTGCAGGAGGCGATCAGAAAAGGAACCCTGGACCGATTGCGTCCGGTATTGATGACTGCATCAATCGCGATTTTCAGCTTAATTCCGATGCTGTTGGCAGGTGGGGCCGGCTCTGAAATACAGAAGCCGCTGGCGACCGTTGTTGTTGGTGGACTGGTAACGTCAACCCTGTTGACGCTGTTGATCATTCCATCGGTGTACAGTTGGTTTGAGAGCAGGAAAACAGAAGAAGAGATGTAATCAGGACGGCATCACACAATAAATGTCATTTAAAGGAGAATTTATGAAAGAGATAAAAGCAATAATCAGACCGTCGAAGTTATTGGAAGTTACCGAAGAACTTCATGAAATAGATGGATTGCCTGGCGTGACGGTTTCCGAGATAAAGGGATTCGGAAAAGGCAGAGCTAAAAATGCAACAGACAAAGTCGTTTATGAAATGGTGGAATTCATTCCCCGTATTCAGTTGGAAGTTGTTGTTGATGACGAGATGGTTAGTGAAGTCGTCAATGTAATTCAAAAATACGCTCATACCGGCAACACCGGCGATGGGAAAATATTTGTGTCGACAGTTGATGATGTCGTGAAAATCAGAACAAATGAAAGAGGTAGTAATGCGATTTAGCTAAAGTTTGCTCTTCGCGTTGGATGTCCTGAGCATGACAAAAAAAGGTTCACAGTAAACAGATGTGCCACAAGAGGGGGCTGTGATGATCTCAAATCGAATAAAAACAACATCCGCATCAATACTGGCATATCTGTTTCTCACTGTAATCAGCGCTTCAGCAGCTTCGGATAAACTTCAATCCGGACAGGCAGGTATTACGTTCGATAAGGCATTCCTGCAATCAATAAAAGCCGTGATGTTCTATGAACGAATTGTCAAAATAGTCGGTGTTCCTCCTGTGAAAGTCGCTGAAGCATCTCTCAAAATACCTGGTGAGAAGTATCACTGGAGTGGCTTGGAAAATACTTCGTTCAACATACGAGTGATCGCCGGGAAAGTCATCGACGCTAATGTTGTCTCAGTCGACGGACGTATCGTGTCTCTTGATGGCAATGGTGAAGTAAATGAACTCGGTAAATAATTCGGCATTATCCTGAGGAGGTACTCCATGCGACACGGCAACCTATATGTTTTGCTGGCCATGCTGATTATAGTGGCGACGAATAGTAGTGCATTGGCCCTTGAAGAATAAAAAGTAAATGGCATGATCGTTCACGACAGCTCAAATCCTAAATTAATTACCACTTTTGTTGAAGATGTCGTTTCCCTTCTTCCTCCTGAAATGCTCCAGGCACTTGAGCCTCATCTTGAGGTTTTGAACAGGGAGGCCGGCTTTAATGTTCGTGATGATTATTGGCGTAGTAAAGTTATCAGCATTGATGACTTCAAAAAACGTCTCGAAAGTATTTCAACCAAGGACGGAAACGAGCTTGCCAGCCAACTTGGCGGCACTGTAAAGCATATTTTTGAAATAGCACTGAGTGCCAATAGCCATGACGTCCTGAAAGTAGGGTTGAAAAAGAATTTGAGAGAAGTTCCGAACCGTTGGAACAACGGTACATTCACGGTGGCCTATGACGGTTATAATGGGCAATCTCTCGATATCATACTTGCCACTTTGTATGAGTACAATAAACGCCAGAAAATGACTTTGTATCCTGACCTTGTCAAAACTACCGCTGATTTGTGGAGCGCTGTCTGGCAACGAGGTGGCGGAAAAGCAGAATTGGTAGCCAAATCATTTGTGAGAAAGCCGGCTGTCCTCAATTTCAGAAAAAACTCTGGGCCCAGTTATACTCCCGGTATTCGTAGATAAAATCAGTAGTGGAAATGCCAATGACGTGGAGAGATATAAAAATAATGTGCATGGTCTGTTTTTGCCTGCTCCTCAGTGTACAGGCATTTGCACGCGTTATTCCGCATGGTTCTGTAGCAGACGTAAAGCAGGTTGCTTCAGGAACAGTACAACCCCCTTGCAATGATTGCCCCTGTGATGACGATCATGGTGGCCGGGAGTGTGGCCCTGCTTGTTCATGCTGCTCCGAATCGGCATCTTTGCCTGGATTTGTTATTTCCGTAGTTACCACAATTGTGGAGATAGCTTCCGTTCCTGAGCCGCTGTTTATAATTCCTCAAGTATATTTCCCTGTTTTTGTCCCACCTCAAAACCGATCCTTGGCCGAATTTCGGCAACATGTATGATATGCGGGGCATCACCATCATTCTCTTTGTAGCGTCTGGTTGGCCGACTCCTGCTCAATACCCATCATTATCTATCCAAGGAGTTTTATCGTGACAACGAATGATAAATCATGGCCCCAGACTCTCTGGGCCTTTTTCTGCTCGCTCAAATTAACTATGTTTCTGCTCATCGTCCTGGCGGTTATCTCGATCATTGGAACGGTTATCCCTCAAGGGACACCACCGCCGGAGTACTTGCAAGCCATCAGCCAGAACAAACTGAAGCTCTATCAGACACTCGGTTTTTTCGATATGTACCACTCGTGGTGGTTCATTCTGCTGCTTTCACTGTTGTGCATAAATCTGATCGCCTGCTCTATCAAACGGCTTCCCGGTATCTGGGTGACCATCACCCAGCCAATTCTGGTCATGAGTGATGGATTGGGAAGCTCTTTATCAAGTCGTAAAACTTTCATGATCTATGGAGACGCAAGTACGCTCAGCGATCGGGTTGCAGCTGTTCTGAAGATTGAATTTGCAGTTCCGGTAATCACCGAAGACGGTGGTGCTTTCCACCTGTTTGCCCAGAAGTCTCCCTGGTCACGGATTGCCGTGTATGCCGTCCACTTGAGTGTGCTCGTCATATTTATCGGGGCAATCATAGGCTCTCTTTTTGGCTACAAGGGATACGTAAATATTATCGAGGGGCAAACCATCTCGAATTTCATGTCTCGTTCCGATAAGGAGATTGATCTTGGCTTTGCCGTGCGCTGTGAGAAGTTCAGCGTCGCCAATTATCCCAATGGTGCGCCGAAAGAGTTCAAGAGTATTCTGACAGTGCTGGAAAACGGCAGACCGGTACCGGATTACACCAACGTCCGCGTTATTGTGAACGATCCCCTGTCCTACAAGGGAATCACCTTCTATCAATCCAGCTACGGGAAACTTGGAGATCATGAGTTTACCATCAGCGATCCGGACGGAAAAAATTCACAACCATTTAGCATCAAGAGTGGCGGGTCTGCAAAACTTCCCGACGGCAACGGCATCTGCCTCCAGGAGACAACTCCGGATATCTCGCAATTTCAATCCGGAATAAGTGGTCCGGCAGCCCAGGTTGAAGTTCATTTGGCGAATGGGGAGAGCAAAACTTTCATCGTCTATGCCGATAACCCGGCCATGAATAAGATGAATCTTCGCTATACCGGCGGTAAACTCCTCCAGTACAAAGGCGGAGAGGAGTTCGTATACACCGGTCTACAGGTGGCAAAAGATCCGGGTGTTTGGGTGGTTTGGCTCGGCTGTTTTCTGATGATAGTAGGAATTTACGTCGCCTTCTTCATGTCGCATCGTCGCATCTGGGTGCGAGTCGAAAATGGAACGGTGACCATCTGGAGCAATGCCAGCAAGAACAAGGGCGGGTTTCAGCTTTTTATGGAGCAGTTGGAGACAAAGCTCGAAAAACAGTTTCCTGTGGAGGATAATAAATGACCAGTTCACTTCTATTCAATATAACGACATTACTCTATCTCTGTTCCATGCTGGCTTTCTTTGCCGCCTTAACCAACCGTACCAAGCCGTTTTTCGGTATGGCAGGAAGCTACATTGCCTTTGGTGGGCTGTTTCTGCAGACAATCGCCATAGGCCTGCGCTGGAAGGAGTCCTACACCCTCGGAGTCGGCCA
>Ga0209212_1005762_pt1 | contig 14595 bp, 12 predicted proteins | sample RifGroC2_FD_183996 | JGI IMG/M metagenome (GOLD analysis project Ga0209212, IMG submission 183996) | Groundwater microbial communities from Rifle, Colorado, USA - Groundwater C2 (SPAdes) (version 2) | ecosystem: Environmental > Aquatic > Deep subsurface > Groundwater | place: Rifle, Colorado... | reverse complement strand
CCCTCCTGAGAAGCCTGCTTCGCTTCCTGCGGAAGCGGTCGCTTCCGGCCAGGGCCCAGGCGCCAGCTCCCGCCGCTCAGGCGGCAGCCGCGCTTATCCAGCGTAGGCGGAGAGTGCCGATCAAAAGCAGCGACACCATTCCTCCCGCCATGACGGACCTCTCGCTGTCGGTAGTGTTTTTTCTCCTCGTTAATGTCTCGGTCATGTCGTTTTCTAAAGCGCAGCAGGCCGTGGCCGTCAATGTGCCGGAGATAGCGAAGCCGGCGGGAGCGGTTAATCAGGGTCAGGGGTTGCGTGAAAAGCGGATTTTGCTTCTTAAAGACGGGAAGCTGGTTTCTGAGGGCAAGCCGCTGGAACTGGCCGCCGTTGGGCCATTCGCGGCAGGCGCTTCGGGCGTGATAGTCGAGGCGGATAAAGAAGCGTCGGTAGGGAAGCTTCTGGAGCTTCAGCAGGCACTGATAAAAGCCGGCTGCGATATGCAAATCTTGGTCAAGGATAAAAAATCATGAACAAATTCTTCAGTTTTCTGGTCGCCTTCTTCGGGGTCTGGGCTTTCCTGGTCTTTTTTTCCTCACAGCTCCCGCAGGAGCAGGTGAAGAGCCATAAGCCATTTGCGATTGACCTTAAAGAGCTGGAGGCGAAACTTGAAAAGAAGCTTAAAGAGCAGCCCCAGGCGGCAGCCGGCCTCTCCCAGGCACAGCTAACCGCGGAAGGGCAGGCGTATATGCGCGCCGGGGGAGCCACCGGGGAAGGAGAGCTGCCCCGCATAAACGGGGACGCGGACGAACAGACTTACCTGGAATTCAGCAAAGTGTCAGGCGCCAAGCTTCTCGTTTATTCCCCCAGGCTTAAAGAGTACCTCGGAGAGCTGAAAGCCTCTGGCGCGGTTCCTGTAATCGTGCCTGTGGACGTTGCGCGCTTCAAAGAGGAGTATCCGTCCGAAGGCCGGCTGGTCAAAGATCCCGGCCTGCTGTCCATAGCCGCCGCTGCCGCCGCGCGGAAAGGAAAGAATGGTTCGATAAAGCTGTATATGGCTCTGCGCAGCAAGCAGCATATGTACCTGCTGGGCAAACTGGTCGCCACCCTGCGCGGAGAGGGGCTGGAAATAAAAGACGTCGCCACCGTAGACGCGCGGTACCTGGTGATAAACGGAGCCGCTAAAATAGTGTTGGTAAGCGCGGTGCTAAAAACCGGGGTTACAGTGAAGCTTAAAGACCTCGAGGCATGATAGTATGGTTACAAAAATGCCATACTTGTGGCATGTGTCATCAGTAGGAGAAAGTTAGTTCTAAGTTGCTGCATTCAGCTATATGGGGATTTTATGACTTCAGGAAAAGATTTTTTCGAAAGTGAAGAAGATTATCGGGCACGAATGTCTAAGCAGGCCGATAAGTGGACTATTGAGCGCGTCACTGGCGAAGCCCCCGAAAAAAACCTGTTTGAGGGCAAAGAGGAATTTCGTGACAGACTGGGCAAAGAGGCCAAAGAAAGCGCGATAGAGGGGGTTACCGGGGAAAAACCCGGGAAAGGGTTTTTAGAGAGCGAAGGTGACTACCGTAAACGCATTGCCAAAGAGGCAAACGAGCGCACCATAGAGGGTATTGTAGGGGAGGAACCTAGCAAAGGTTTTTTTGAGAGTGAAGGTGACTACACCGCCAGAATCGACAGGGAAGCTAAAGAGAGGATAATAGAAGAAGCAACGGGTTCTAAACCTAGCAAGAAATTTTTGGAGAGCGAAGATGATTACCAGAAAAGAATCTCTCATAGAGCTAATGAGGCCAGGGCCAATCAGGGCGGTGAGAATATCGTGCCGAAATCTATAAAGGATTTTTTAGGTTGGGCTGCTATCGTTTTTTTTGTCCTAGTTTACTCGTATAAAGCGGGTAAATGGATTCAGGAAAAAATTGATGTAATGTGGGTTAATGCCGCGCGCAGCCTATTGGCGCGAATAAATAATGACGGAAAGCCGCAGGCGCCTAACTGGAAGAGAACATTTTTGACTTCTTTTATTGCCAGCCCGGGGTACCGTAAGGGGATATACGTGGGTGGTACACTTATCATAGCCTTTGCGATTTTGGGTGCGGTTTCTATTATGGAAAAAATTAATCCTATTCTGCGCGCGCGCGGATGGCTGTAGCGCAGGAGGTGCTGTGACTGTAAGGGTATAAGTAAATCCTTTCCCATGGAACATAACGCACAGAAAAGACTTGTAGTTGCTGCTAATCGCGCGATAGTGCCTTCGGGAAAACCTGAAACTCTTTTAGAAGTCACTCCCGCATTCTGTATAAGCAAAAAAAATACTTCACAAGGTGTGCCGCAGCATGGGGGCGTTGTTTGCGTAAAGACAGTCGGGTATGAGGTACAGGACCCTGGCGGCAAGAAAAGGGCGCGGGGATTTGACAATGGCACTTAAATTTTTTTGTTCTAAATGCGGAGAAGAGATTATTGTGAAGTTCCTTCATCCGGGGGAAACAGCAAAGTGCCTTAAGTGCGGTGCGGGCACAATCGTGCCAGATGGCGCGGCAGTAGTATCTGAAGAAACAACAATAGGCTTGCCCGGTGAGAAGCCAGCTGAGGATAAACAAATTGAAGAATCACCAGGAAATGTGATTGACGAAGGTAGTGGTGAGGAATGGTTGCCGCTGGCGGGAAACGCTGGAAAGCTAAATGGCCATAACCAAACCCACTTAGTTATTACGCGAAATATAGAGGACCCTAATGTAGTAAATACATGTAAAAATATTCTTGACGAATGGTCCGGTAAAATCCCATTTTCACCTATTGCCAAACTAGGTTCGGATACTGAATTCATCGCCGCTACGGAGTATTCTATTTACAAATCAAGGGTTACGACACAGATAGAAATGCGGCGCCTTGAGTATCACAGAGGCCCATATCGTGGGGAACAACTCCCGAAAGTATTCCAGTCGAGCGTTGACCCAGAGTCGGTAGATCTTAATCCATTTTCAGATTTCGCTCGTCATCATCGGTCTATGGAGATCTTTGATACGCGTTGTGCCCATGATTGTTCTGCTTGCGCGGCAACTGGTGAAGTAACCTGTCCTGAGTGTTCTGGCACCGGACAGGTTGACTGTAATCGCTGTAATGGATATGGACATAATGAGTGTAGTGAGTGCAGTGGAACTGGGCAGATTACCAAAACCCGCACAAAACAAATACGCGAAGAATGCGATACATGTGATGGTAAAGGTTGGTGGAATCACCCGTTAAGAGGGCGAGAAGATTGTAGTTTCTGTGATGGGCGCGGCTATAATATCAAGGATGAAGACGAGGATTACGACACCCCCTGCCACGATTGCGCTTCTTCAGGCAAGATAACTTGTGATACCTGTCGCGGAAGAGGGCAGGTTCTGTGTGATAACTGTGATACCCGCAGAAAAGTAACATGCCCCACGTGCGCGGGCAATAAAAAAGTGTTGGCATATCAGACCGTAGAAGTGGACGAAGAGCCAAAAAGTGATTCCTCTCAGTATATTCCTCCCACTCTTCCTAAATTCGAGAAACCAGGACATCCTCTTTCTAGCCTTAAATGGCGTAGTGTTTTTGTTCAGGATGAGCCCAATAGTATAAAGGAATTTGGTTTTCATGGTCATCCCGCAGAGAAAGTTGTATCTGAGATGGTTGAGTCCTGTCGTGCCAAACATAAAGGCAAAATACTGCGCCAGTGCATTGAGCTTTTAGCCTGTTATGTTGTTGAGTATCAATATGCGTATCAAGAGCGAAAATATAGCATCTACATCAACATGGATTGTGGCCTCATAGGTGACTTGAATGGACCTATTCAGGAGTTTATTACAAATATAGATGTTTTAGCCGAAAAAGCATTAATTGAGGGGCGTTTTGAGGATGCTTATCGGTTGGTTTCGCGTTCTATTTGTATGGATGGGATTACAGAAGCCGAGAAGAAGCTTCGGAACCAATCAGTAAGTTATCTGGGGTGGAATTATTTGATTTACGCCTTAGTGTTTTGGTTCTTAATGGCGATTTGCTGGTATGTGTGCAGTGTCCTTTTTCCTTCACTGGAAATCAGTTTCCTTTTGCTTATCGGAATCCCGGTGCTCTTTCTGAGTGCTCAGTTAGTTTCATACGATATTGCCCTCCGATTTGCCGGCAGAAAGGAGCGGGTATTAGTTGCTTCACTTATTGGTCTTTTGTCGTTTTTTATCGGTGCTGGAATTGGCGCAGGGGATAGTTGGATTCAATGGATTGGACCGGTAATAGTTGGAATTGGACTTATCTTGTTCCTTTCTATCCGTTCTAAGAGCAGATATTTACATTCAAGTTTAGAAGAACATTACGGGTCCTTTGAATCACCGAAAGCGTTGGAAAACCATGTATTGGCATTTGACCCGAAGCCCGCCATATATAGTAAGAGCTTAATTGCTTTATTGTTTGTAATTGCCTTGTCAATAATTCAGCCACTGCAATATCTTTTAACAATGTATCGGCCGCTAGATTCTCTCCTGGATCGATTTGAACCTCAATACCAGTATGTGCAGGCAGAATCGAAATACCGGAGTTCTTTGGCGATATGGGAGAGGTTGTTGGGGCCGGAGCATTCTATTGTGGCCGACAGTCTTAATAATCTTGCTGTGCTGTATGCAGCGCAAGGAAAGGTCACGGAGGCAAAACCTCTTTATGAGCGGGCATTGGCGATTTGGGGTAAATCATTAAGTCAAAATCGTAAGGATATGGGAGTGGGCCTCTGTAATTTGGCGCTGCTACACTATTCCCAAGGCAATGCAGCCGAAGCCAGCGCTCTTTTGGAAAAGGCAAGTACATTAGGTGCTGTAGTGGCGGTAGCTAGAGCGCAAAAGTGGGGTGAAGGCAAATTGGCTGAGTTAGCCGCACATGAAGCGGCGGAGCTTAAATCTAGGACAGCGGCTCAAGTCATAGTGGAAGCCAAAGAGAAGGCGGAAGCTCAGTTTAAGTCTGACAAGGCGGAGGTCTACGCCAAGGCAGAAGCCCAAGCTAAAGGGAAATTGCTTGCGGATATGGCATTAATCCCCGCGGGAGAATTTATGATGGGCTCCCCCGATAAAGAGGGGGGGCCTGGAGAACGTCCGCAGCATAAGGTGTATATTGATGCTTTTTATATTGATAAATATGAGGTGACAACTGATAAATTTAGCGCTTATAAAAAAATAGAAAGATATATGAGATCGGTATGTAATATGGGCATAACAGGAAGAGGTACCCGCCCTATGAATTGCGTAGAGTGGAGCGAGGCAAGTGCGTACTGTAAATGGGCAGGAAAACGTTTGCCAACGGAGGCTGAATGGGAGAAAGCTGGCCGCGGGGGAACTACTACAAAGTATAGTTTCGGGGATCAAAGCAATACGCATAATGATTACGCATGGGATATGGCAAATTCAGGCGGCAGTACGCAGCCTGTGGGGCAGAAGAAGCCGAACCAGTATGGTTTATATGATATGTACGGTAATGTCTGGGAATGGGTTTTTGACTGGTACGATGGCAACTATTACCAAGATAGCCCGGTTAAAAATCCTAAAGGCCCGAGCTCGGGACTCTCGCATGGGATACGCGGTGGTGCATGGGGCGGGATGGACACCAATTATTTACGCTCGGCTTACCGCGCCTCCAGCAATCCTTTGGGCTGGGGTGGGGATATCGGTTTTCGGTGTGCAGTGTCCGCTTCCGAGATAAATCAGGCTGTGAAAATTGCGGCTGAAAAAATATTTTATAATTTACAGCCAAAGGGAGTTCTCACTTGGACAAAACCAGAAAGTTATAATGATTCGGGCCGGCGCTCCCTGTCTGTTAATAGTGTGGTGACTAGAAATGATTCTGAAATAATGGAGTTCACTTCTGGCGCTGCACATTTTCGCTGGGATAAGCATGAGAAGTATGGGAGTTGGTCTGAAAAAAATTCTGATCGCGTCGGTAAATGGTATCTTCTACCAACTGCAAACCCAAAAATATTCGAGGGGCAATTATCGGATACTGCAGGAAACTTTATCGCGTTAAAACTTAAAATGAATTAAGCAAGGTTAAAAAACAAAATGCATATTATAAGCGCTTCGCGACGCACGGATATACCGCACTATTATGCCTCCTGGTTCCACGCCAGGCGGGCGGCAGGGTTCGCCCATTACAGGACGGTGTTCGGCGGCGGAAAAAATGGTTTTTTTGTGGCTTCGCTGAAGCCTGAAGATGTTATAGGTTATCTGTTCTGGACAAAGTTCGCCAAACATTTTCATGACGAGCTGAAGCTGCTGCGGAAAGAAAATGTGCCGTTTGTTTTTCAATACACCATCACCGGCTATGGTAAAGACGTGCAGCCGGGGATACCTGACAATGACGCGGCTATCAAAGATTTTATCGCGGTCAGGGCCTTGCTGCCAGGGCCTGAAGCTATACAATGGCGGTATGATCCCATTCTAATATCCGATAAGATCTACGATTACGCTTGGCATGTGAAGAACTTTACGGAGATAGCTGCAGGCCTTTCAGGCTATACGCGCGTAGTAAATGTCAGTTTTACAGAGCCTTATCAGAAGGCTATAGGTAAAGCCCCTGAGGGACATAAGATTTCCTGGCGCCAGTCAGAAGAACAGGTGGATACTATTTATAAAAAGCACCCTGAGCTGCGGGCTGTGGGCGAGCGGGGAATAGAATTGCTTTTTGAACTGGAAAAAATAGCGAAGAGCTTTGGCATCCAATTGCGTTCTTGTTGTAACAAGGAGTACTCAGCTAAATTCCCAACAGCGCAATGCTGCGGTGCCGAACTGTTCGCTCCTTATGGTGATATTCTGAACCTGCAGGTGACGGGCCTCCCGGCCGGCCCGTCCCGTAAAAGCTGCAAGTGTCTGAAGACCGTCGATATAGGTATGGACAATACCTGCCCCGGCGGCTGCTTCTACTGCTATGTCACCACGTCTGCCGACTTGGCCATAAAAAACTTCAAAAAACATGACCCGGACGCTCCCATGCTGCGGTAAGTGACAACTCCGGTCCAACCTTGTCGTAATATTGGACGATAGCTTAATTGCAGGAAGTTCACGTCCACGCCGTTATTCACTCTTGCTCCACAGCCACTTCGGGTTAGGCTGCAGATCCCGCAGCGCGCCGTGCGGGACCCTGACGGGCTTTTTGGCGACGCCTGCCGGCGGCACTTCAGTCCTCTCTAGCTCCTGGCTGACGGAGGCGGCCGGGGTAGCCGTCATGCCGTTGGGCGTTGAAAGCAGGAAGGGCATGGGCTTCTCGCCTTCGGCCAAAATGCTGGCCGCAGCGGCGCCGACTGGCAGGGCGAGCAGATCTGCTTTGTTGAAAGCCGGCTGGAAATACTCCGACAGCAGAGTAGCGTCAGCGGGTCCGACGCGCATGCACAGCAGGTTGCCGGCGTTCCCCAGCGCCGCGCTCAAAACTGCGGGGGGGAGCTGGCCCAGAAACTGATGTGCCAAGACGGCGCCAAGCCTGAACTTGCGGGCCTCGGAAAGTAGCTCTGAAAAACCAGGGGTAGCTAAATTCTGGAATTCGTCAGCGTATAAATAGAAGTTGTTTCCGTTCCGGACTTTGTTGCCGGGCTTCATGGAGGCGCGCAGTATTTTCTGCGTAATGATCATGCCTATAAAAGAAGAAGCCAGATTGCCCACAGTTCCTTTAGCCGTATTGACCAAAACAATGCGCCGCTCGCGGATGATATCGTCGAAATTAATCGTGCTGGTTTTAGAAGAAAGAATGCCGCGTATCTGCTTGTTGTACAGGAACGGGGTCAGCTTTGCGACTATATAGGGGGCCACGTTTTCAAGGCGGAGGTCGCCCCCTGCTGCCGCCACTATGCCCTGCCAGGCGCCGACAACGAACGGGTCTTTGCATAACTTGATGCACTGCTCCCGGTATTCTTTGGAGTAGAAAAACCGCATGAAATCCGCCAGGGTGGCTTCAGGGTCGCACATCACAAGCGTAAGAGCCGAGCGGAAGTACATCTCAAACATGGGGCCCATGGTCTGGTGATCGAAGAGCATATTGAACATCTCCAGGAAGTGCTCTACGATGCGGTCCCTCTCGCCGTCGGAAGAGTGCTCCAGCAGGTTAAAGCTAAGGCCGGGGTTTGCCAGGGAACAATCAAAAACGATGACGTTTTTTCGCTCGCTCTCGGAAAGATTGGCAAGTATGCGCTGGACTAACTCGCCGTGCGGGTCCAAAACGCAAACGCCGTTCTTCTCCGCGATGTCCTGCATCGCCATGGCGTACATAAGCGTCGTCTTCCCGACGCCTGTCTGGCCGCAAATATAGACGTGGCGGAGCCTGGCGTCGGGAGACAGTCTGACTTCATGGCGGTCGGCACCGAAGCCGGTGGCGGACCCGATAAGCGTCCCCGCGGCGACCAGCTTTCCCGTGTACGGCGCCGGTCTCCTGAAGCGCTCAAGTCCGGGGCAGTGTGAAGCCGGAAAACGGAAAAGCCCTGCCGCTTCAGTGGCGGTTACTATCATCGGCAAGCGCCCCCACGGCGAGCCCGCCTGAAAGGGCGGCAAGGCGAAGCGCAAGCTCTCCAGGTTGCTTACCGCCAAGAGCTTCTCCGCGGAGTCTTCCAAAGGCTGTACCTTGTAACCCCCCGCGTATTCTGAGGGTACAGCCTGAGCGGCCAGTGAGCTGGCCAGGCTGTTGATGGTAATGCCGGGGACCGGCACGTCGGACGCGGCGTAAACGCGCAGCAGGAAAGCGCTGTCCTTCATAAGCTCCGCCCTCGCAGCGGTTCCCAATACAGCCAGTGAACTTAACGTGGCGAGTTCCAGGTCTTCAGCGCTGTCCGCATCTTTCGTAAACGCTTTTTTCTGGGCGTCGATGTACTTTAATTCGCGCTCCGTAAACCTGGCAGGGGAGATAGCTATGCTTACGCGCAAGTTCTCCTTGCGCTGGTTAAGCGTACGCATAAGGCGGGCTATGGGATCCGGCGAGGGCAGGAAAGGGTAGACGGCAAGGCCATGCCGGCCCGAGGCCTGGGTAGACAGCCCCGGCGCCAGCTCCAGCAGCTCGGCGCGCCGGCCTATCTCCCAGAGGTGGCAGGGGGCGTAGCCTACAAAGAACTTGCTGTATCCAGCTTCGTCGAGCGGCGCCCAGCGCAGCCTCTCCCAAAGCGCCAAGCTAGAGCTAAGCCCCTGGGCCACTTCCTGAGCTATAACCAAGGCCGCGGCGCCGTTATGGCTGGAGACGCGCACGCGTAAAGCCAGCCTCGGCTCAGAGCCTGTCGCCGGGTCAGTCAGCGCGACCAGTTCGAACGCTGTGTCAATTTCCGGGGCGTAAAGCGACTGTATGAACCGCGCCATGAACATCACGGCTTCCATGATGCTGCCGCTAAGTTCGGACGGACAGATTCCGGTCAGCACGTAGGTAAAAAACACGTCGGTGCAGCCTGCCGCATGAGTTTTAGAGATGAAGAACATATTCTCTCCTTTTGGTTTTGTCCGTTTGGTCATGCAATATCATATACACTGGGTCACTGAATTAACATGCGTAAAGTATCCGCTCTATATCCCCGCGCGGAAAGCACACGACGGAGGCATAGCCTGCGAGAAGGCTGCGCGGTAGATGATAATGAGGAATAATAAACGTTAGAACGCCCCCTAAAACAGGGGGAGAGAGGAGTAGAAAAATAAACTAGAAGTGGCTGGAGCTTGCTGTCATCAGGCCATCCATTCACCTATGCCGTTCCAGCAGTGATTAAGCTCTCCGGCAAGATCGAGATCGTGTGCATCTCTCAATAAAGCGATTACCGGCCTGGCCGCCGACATCATTGCTGCAATACCGCCCAACTTGTTTAACGCTTCTCCGATTTCAATCGCTTCGGGGTTTCGCTTGCCTTTCGGAGATATAAAGCCGCCGGTTTTTCCGACCTTATATAAAGCCTTGGAGAGCTCTGTGATCATTGTTTTATTGATGTTTTCGGACGTGGCGGCGGGAGCTGCTGTTGCCGGCGCGCCCGCGAAAGACACTTCAGTTACTTCAAAAGAAATAAACTCCTCATCGCCATAAGTTGTCTTTTTGCCAGGCTTAGCTTTTACGTTGAGCAGTATGGGTGCGCTGAAATCAACCATGGTTGGGCGCCCTTCAAAAGGTTTATCAAATGCCTTTTTCACAAATTCGGCCAGGCCTGCAGGCAAAATGCTTAATAACTGTAAATACGCTTCTCGGCTAAAATCCAAAGATAGGAGGTACTCCTGACGTAAATGAACATGCGTTGAGCATGTAGTATAACTAGAATCCCCAATCCTGGTGAGGTCGCGGGCGGTAAATGGCATAAAATTAAAACCTGTCGCGTTTGGCATAGCTTTTGCCACATACACACCGTAGTCAGGTTTTTTATTATTAGAGCCCGTCTCTTTATTTGCCATTATGACCCCCCATCCTGCTGAAGCATATCCGCGCTTTCCTGCAACCTGCCTACTTTAACACTTTCCCGAGGTTGTTTGCCAGCGCCGGATAGTTTCATTATTATTCGGGCATACTTACTTAGGCAGCGGTAAGCTATAACATAGTAACGAGGAAAAGCGGCAAGCCGATAAAACTGAGATACACGACAAAAGCCGGGACAAGAACAGGATAAAAGGAAGATAACTTAAAAGAGAGCGGCAGTGTAAACTATAGGTAGAGAGGAAAATATATGAACAACTATAAAACAATCTCGATCTTCTTAGTCGGAGCCTTCCTTATAATAGCCCCGGCGCTTAAAGCGTCCGACTTCGACAGCAGCGCACCGCTGCCGGCCATGAACGTAGCGGTACTGGCCACAAAGACCGCCAATAAGGCTTATGGGGATTATCGCTCCTCCAGGAAGCGCGAAAACGAGATTTTTGCCGTGATGACATCACCCGATTTTGAGAAGCAGCCTCGCAAGCAGAGGGAAATAAAGAGGGCGGAGTTCCTGGTGGAGCTCGGCAATATCTCCAGGAAGCAGAACGCTCTGCTAAACACTTACAAGGTGCATCTATCGAACGCGATAGCCGCTTTCGGCGAAGTGGGCCCGGCGCAGATGGCGGCCGCGCAGACGCACCTGGAAGGCATACGTGCCGCTATGGTTAAGGATATAGACCAGCGGACCGTGACGGCAGGCGCTCTGGCCAGCGCGGCCAGCCTGGGCGGGCTGTCTCCGAAACAGAGGAAACAGTTCAGGGATCACGTAAAACAGCTCGAGCGCAAGCAGGCTATGGAAGAACGCTTCCGTCAGAACGGCCTGCAACTGGCAGAGTCAGCTGCAACGGTCGAGACAATCGTCAGCTACATGGACGACGTAAAAACTGAAATAGATATGGCCATAGCCGAGACGGAAGCGAATATAGCGCTTAACACCGGCGCCAAGGCGGTGCACATCGTAAAGCAGATGTCCTACCAGCTCTGCGGAGAGCAGGCGTGCAGCCCCGATAAGATGTTCAACAGCGGCCCGGATCATTCAAAGCTTATGGGCGACTTCGGAAGCGAGCCGTCCGATCCGGCCGAGGACGAAAAAACTACTGAGGAGTACATAAACAAGTATTCAAGGCGCTAAGGATAAATCACATATGAAAGCTATCATGACCATTCTAATCTTGCTCGCCGGGGGCTTCGCAGCGCTGGCCTTCATACTTTCACCGGCCGGCAAAACCACGGTCTCATTCATAACCGCCAAACTGCAGCCGGCGCCGCTCACAGTCGCCAGCGCCGAAATGCCAAAGCTTAGCGAGGAAGATCTGACCCCTCCTATGACCGGAGAAACCGTCCCGGTGGAGTCTAAGTCAACTCCGGCCCCAGCCCCCGCAGCGCCGGCAGAAACCGGTCCGGACGATACCTTTGAGCGCGTCATGGCCGTCTACGAGCAAGATAGCAAAGAGCAGTCCGGGGATGGGATTTAAAGCAAGTCGCTGAACCAGCGGTTCTAGTCGGTTCAAGGCAGCTTTATGGCTGCATAGGGATAGTTTCAGGATACTTCTGGTATACTTCAGTCCGGATAACTGTAATATACTAATCCTGTAGCGAACAGGCTGTAATCCGTGGTTACAGCAGAGCAGCGCGGCGGCCGGAACAGATATAATATAAAGCAACTATGGTTCTCCAATTTATAGTAAACGGCATATGCGCAGGGGCACTATTCGGGCTTGCCGCCCTGGGGCTGTCGCTTATTTATAATACCACCAAGGTATTTCATTTCGCCCATGGCGCGGTATATACCTCCGCAGCTTACCTGCTGTTCTTTTTCCTCACTAAAACCAGCATGGGCGTAATACCCGGCGCAATTATTTCCTTAACGCTGGCCATGCTGCTCGGAGTGCTGATCGACCAGGTTTTCTATCTGCCCCTGGCCGAAAAAAGCGCGGGCGGAACCGCCGCTATTCTTACTTCGCTGGGCTTATATACCGTGGCAATAAACATCATAGCCCTGCTTTTCGGGAATGAAACCAAGATCCTGCGCCCCGGTATAGAAAAGACCTTTGAGTACGGCTCGATCATCGTTACGCGTATCCAGGTAATGCAGGTAGTAGCTTTTCTTGTGCTGCTCCTCTTAACCGCTTTACTGCTGAAGTTTTCCAGATATGGGCAGTTGATCCGCGCGGTTTCAGATAACGGTAAGCTGGCCGAGGCGCTGGGCCTGGAGACCAAGAAGGCCCGGATAGTGGCTTTCGCTTACGGTTCCGGCCTGGCGGCAGTGGCGGCCTGTCTCTCGGCGCTGGATGTGGGGCTGGACCCCTATATCGGTATGCCGGTCACTCTTATCGCCGCCGTAGCTATGATTTTCGGCGGGATACGCATCTTCGCCGCGGCGGCCATCGGGGGCGTCATAATCGGAGTTATCCAGAATTTAGTGGTATGGCAGACTTCTTCCAAGTGGCAAGCGGCGGTCACTTTCGTCATTTTGCTGGTCGTGCTAATTTTCCGACCGCAGGGACTGTTAACGCCTAAAAAACGGCTGGAAGAATCATGAACTATATACTCCACATTCTGATAATGATCGAGATATACCTGATTCTGGGGCTGTCGCTGAACCTTTTGATGGGCTACGGCGGCCTTTTCAGCCTGGCGCAGGCGGCTTTTTACGGTGTGGGCGCGTACATTTCCGCCCTGATGATGATAAATCTTGGGATGAATTTCTTTTTCACGCTTCCCTTCGCTATTCTCGGCTGCATGCTTCTGGCGCTGATCGTCGCTTTACCGTCCCTACGGCTTAAAGGCGATTACTTCATGCTCGCCACCCTCTCTTTTCAGACCCTGGTTTTCACTATTCTCTACAACTGGATACCTGTCACCCGCGGGCCTTACGGTATTCCCGGGATTCCTTCACCGGTCTTATTCGGTTTCAAGATCGGTGAAGTATGGCAGTTCTTCCTCCTCGGCTTGGTGTTTACGGCCGCGGCGGTCTATATTTTCAAAAAACTGTACCATTCTCCCTATGGACGGGCGCTGAAAGCTATCCGTGACGACGAGCTCCTGGCTGTGTCACTGGGGAAAAATACTACGCAGTTCAAAGTAACGGCTTTTGTCATCTCCGGCGGGATAGCCGCGCTGGCCGGCGCCCTGTTCGCCGCCTATGTTTCCTATATCGACCCCACCAGTTTTACGCTGGATGAATCCATTTTTATAGTGACCATCATAGTGGTTGGCGGCACAGGCAACCTGAAGGGACCAATAATCGGCGCTTTTATCATCTTGATCATCCCGGAAATCTTAAGATTCCTGCACATCCCGGACACGATGGCACCCAATATCCGCCAGATAATTTACGGCGCGCTTATAGTTTTAATGATGCGGTTGCGGCCGCAGGGCATACTAGGCGATTATAAATTCGAGTGACCTATGCTTGAACTGAATAATATAAACAAACATTTCGGCGGCATAAAAGCCGTGGACGATGTTTCATTGTATTTTACCGAGGGTAAGATTTCGGCCTTGATCGGGCCTAACGGCGCCGGCAAGACCACTGTTTTCAATATAATAAGCGGCTTTATCAGGCCTGATTCCGGTGAGATACTTTTTAAAAACAAAACTATAGCCGGTTTGCCCGCCTGGAAAATAGCCGGGGCCGGCTTGGGCCGGATGTTCCAGGATAACAGGGTTTTTGGTAAATTGACCTGTCTGGAAAATGTACTGCTTGCCAAAAAAGGCAATCCCGGAGAAAATCCCCTGGGCGCCTTCTTTTCACCGGGAAAGGTGCGGGACTTTGAGGCCGGTAATATAACTGATGCAAAAAAATGGCTGGATTTCGTTGGCTTATCAGGCAAAGCGGAGATACAGGCCGATAATCTTTCCTACGGCCAGCAGAAACTGCTGGCTTTCGCCCGCCTGATGGCGGATGGGCGCGAACTGCTGCTCCTGGACGAGCCTACCGCCGGCGTCAACCCGGCTATGATAGGGCAGGTCCTGGCTTTAATCAAAAAAATAGTGAAAGAGGCCGGCAAGACGGTCATCATTATAGAGCACAACATGTCCGTCATCCTGGAAATAGCGGATTTCGTCTATTTTATGGACGACGGCAGGGTAGAAACCTTCGGTGCTCCTAAAGATGTGCTGGCTGACGAGCGGGTGCGCGAGGCTTACACTGGATTATGACCGAGAATATAACTCTTGTTCTTGAAAACATCCATG